>WNFX01038194.1_pt1 | contig 10917 bp, 12 predicted proteins | sample 5400111 | NCBI WGS metagenome assembly WNFX01 (sample SAMN13153363, study PRJNA577476) | soil metagenome | isolation source: 40 cm soil or saprolite under grassland replicate 1 | place: USA:California | collected 2016-06-15
GGTCTGTGACGATCCCGGATCAGCGGCGCACCGCTTCACTTCGTTTCGCGCTGCGCCGCATCCGGGATACATGGATCAACTCACAGCCAGCGGCGCGAGCGCGTCGATGTCGGTGACCACGTCGATGACCGCCGGGCGGTTCGCCTGCAGTGCCCGCTCGATGGCCGCACCGATCTCGGCCGGCTTCTCAACGCGAATGCCCAGCGCGCCCATCTCCTCGGCGATGCGCGCGAAGTTCACCTTGTTGAAGGTCCACATTTCCCGCGCCTGCTCGGTCTGCGTTCCGCCGTAGACGCGGTCAAAGCCGCGCCTGGACTGGTTACCGCTCGAATTGTTGTTCACCACCGTGACAGCATTGATGCGCCAGCGCGCGGCGGTCTCGATCTCGGCAATGTGGTACCAAAGTCCCGCATCGCCCGTGAACGTGATCACCGGACGCTGCGGGCACGCGCACTTTGCGCCGAGCCCCGCTGGAAATGCCCAGCCGAGGTGGCCGGCGCTGCGCATGTAGCTTTGCCGCGGACTGCTGAGATCGAACATGCCTCCCATCCACATGCCCGCATGTCCGGTGTCCACCACGACGATGCCGTTGTCCGGCACGTGCCGCGTGAGCTCCGCGCAGATGCGCTCCGGCCGGATCGGCACCGCATCGGAGGTCAAGACGGATCGACATTTCTCCGACCATTCCTTGCAGATGTGTTGCGCCTGCGCGACCCACGCCTTGCGCTTGCCGGCGCTGGCGCGGTCGGCCGCCGCAAGCATGCGCGCAAGCGTGACCTTGGCGTCGCCATTGACCCCGGCGAGGAGCGGATAGTTGCGGCCGATCGCCTGCGGATCGATGTCGATCTGGATCGCCGGCGTGCCGATCCTCGGCACCGCCCAGAAATGGGTGGTCATGCCGCCGGTCTCGGTGCCGACGAAGCAGACGAGATCGGCGCTATTGACTACGCGGTTTGCACTCTCGCGCGAATACGTGCCCACGACTCCGACCGACAGCGGATGATTGCCGGGGATCGCGTCCTTGCCGTTGAGCGAGGTCGCGACCGGGATCTGCAGCGCTTCCGCGAGCGACACGAGTTCGCCCGAGGCGCCCGAGGCGCGCACGCCGCCGCCGGCGACGATGACCGGACGTTGCGCGTCCTGCAGGTGCTTGAGCGCAGCCATCACGCTGCCCTCCTCCGGCGCCGGACGATACGGCGGCACGCGTGCAAACTGCGGCTCGCACAACGGCTCCATCTCCGCCTCCTCGGCGTCGATCTGTCCCTCGTTGCCGCGGAATTGCAGATGCACGGGACCGGGCGTGCCCGAGGTCGCCGCGCGAAACGCCTGCCGCACCATGTCGGGAAAGCGCGCCACGTCGTCGATCGTGGCGTTGAACTTGGTCACCGGCTCGAACGCCGGCACGTCATCGATCTCCTGGTAGACCTTGCGGAACTTGGTCTTCGGGTCGCGCCCGCCGGTCATGGCGATCACCGGCGAGTGCGCGAGCCAAGCGTCGCGCAGCCCGGCCGCCAGATTGAGCGCGCCGATCACCTGCGCGGCGCAGATGCCGGGCTTGCCCGAGGCGCGTGCGTAGCCGTCCGCCATGTAGGCTGCGGCCTTCTCGCCGTGCACGTGCAGGCGCTTGATATCGGTGCGGCCCTCCATCACGGCCATGGTTTTGCGCAGCACCGCCGGCACGTGGAAGACGTGGGTGACGCCGTAGCCGTTGAGCATCTCGGCGAGGCATTCCGCCCCGCTCATTTTCCGATTGTGTCCGAGCATGGCGAGCCTTTCCGAAGGCATGGACGATTTATGGTGCAGGCGTCAGGGCGGATCGTGGCGCGCCGGCGTGAGACTTCCTCCGCGATGCAGCCAGGTGACCGACGCGAATGCCCCGAGCCACGACCCGAGCGCCGCGAACACGACGTACACGGCGTTGTCGGTATAGCTGATCACCGCAAATGCCGACAGCATGTACCAGACCGCGCTCCAGTTCGCAGCCCACACTCGCCGCCTGCTGCTTACCGCGGCGTTGAAGAACACGTAGGCCGCGTCGGTTGCGGCCGTGGAGGCAAGCACGCCTAGAGCGATCAGCGGGTTGATGGCAAGGTTCATGGTTGCGTCTCGACGATGTGAATCGGCTACGATGAGCCACGGACGTACCCGATGGGGAGGGCCGCGTGAAGACCAGCAAGGACCGCATCCTCACGACCCACACCGGCAGCCTGCCGCGGCCGAAACCGCTGGTCGACCTCATACTCGAACGCGAGCAGGGCGGCGCGGTCGATGCCGCCGCGTTCGAGGCGGAAGCCGCGAAAGCGGTGGACGAGGTCGTCGCCCATCAGCTTGCCGCCGGCATCGACGTGGTCAGCGACGGCGAGATGAGCAAGCCGTCCTACACCACCTACATTCGACACCGCATCGCCGGCATCGAGCCGGATCCGCGCGCCGCCGAGAAGGGTCGCGACATCATGATCGGGCGCGATCTCCTGGCGCATCCGGATTTCGCCGACCGCCGGCGGAATTTCAGCGATATGCCGTTTCCGGGCTGCGTCGGTCCGCTACGCTACCAGGATCGCGGCGCGCTCGACCGCGACCTCGCCCGCCTGAAGGCGGCCGCGAGCAAGGCCAACCCCATTGACGTGTTCATGACCGCGCCCTCGCCCGGCATCCTGACGCGGTTCATCATCAACCTGCACTATCCGACCGAGGACGCCTACGTGGCGGCGCTCGCGGACGTGATCAAGACCGAGTATCGAGCGATCATTGAAGCCGGCTTCGTCTTGCAGATCGATGCGCCCGACCTCGCCTCGGCGCGCAACAATCAGTACCGGCACCTGAGCGACGACGAGTTCCGCAAGATCGCCGAGCGCAACATCGAAGCGCTCAATGCTGCGACGGCTGGCTTGCCGGCCGACCGCATGCGGCTGCATATCTGCTGGGGCAACTACGAGGGACCACACACTCACGACCTGCCGCTGACCAAAATCATCGACATTGCCTTCAGGGCGCGCCCGCAGGCGATCAGCATCGAAGCCGCCAATCCACGCCACGACCATGAATGGGAAGATCTGATGGACGTCGAGATTCCCGAAGACAAGATTCTCATTCCTGGTGTCATCGACTCGACGACGAACTTCGTCGAGCATCCGCGGTTAGTGGCACAGCGCATCGGTCGCTACTCCGAGCTCATTGACCGGGAGCGGCTCATCGCCGGCGTCGATTGCGGTTTCGGCACCTCGGTCCGACGCGATCCGATGGTGGCCGAGAGTATTGTTTGGGCCAAGTTGCGCGCGCTCAGCGAGGGCGCGGCGATCGCCAGCAAGCGCCTATGGGGCTCAATCGCGCCGTAGCTCCGTAGCCGCATGGAGCGGCGTGCGGGGCGGCCTCACCGTCCGCTACGAATGCGCGAGGGCATTCGAGTTGCAAGCTCGTCACTTGATCGCCAGCGGATTGGTCGGCGATCCGACCGCGCCGGTGATGGGGATCGCCGGCGCAACGAACATGAATTCGTAGACCTTGTCGCCCGCGCAATCCTCGGCGAGATCCTTGAGGTAGAAGATCTCGCCCATGGTCATGCCCATGATCGGAATGGTGATCCAGTGCCAGGGCTGGTTGATGCCCTCTTCGGTGTTGTTCGGCCGCACCTCGCAGCCCCAGGTGTCGCTGGCGAGCGCCGCAAGCTCGGTGCGTGCCACCCATTCCAGCGTCTCGAAGGCGAAGCCCGGCGCGTCGCCGCCGGGATAGCCGTCCCAGCTGCCGGCCTTGAGGCAGCGCTCCATCTGGCCGGTGCGCACGATGACGTAGTCGCCGCGATTGATGGTCACCTCCTGCGCCTCCGCGGTGGAGTTGAGATCCTCGCAGGTGATGCCGTAGCCGTCCTCAAGCGCAGTCGTAGCCGTTCCACATCCGATCCTCATAGAAGACGTGGCCGAGCCCGTCCCATTGCGTGCCGCACTGCAGCGGCATGGTCACCATGTCGTCGGCGGCGCGGATGCCGCGCTTGTCGAGGACGCCGGCGTAAGCGTCGGTGCCAGTGCGGATCATGGTGTGGATCGGATTGGTGCGCCCCATCGCCGGATAATTGCTCTTGGCGCCCTGCGGACCCGTGTGGTCGAAATTGAGCGCGAGCGAGATGACCTTGCCTTTGCGCACGAGTCTTGCCGCCGCGACGATGTCCTCGGGGTGCGTATAATTGAGCGTACCGATCTCGTCGGTCGGGCCCCATTTGCCCCAATTCTTGTATTTCTCGGCCGCGTCGCGGAGGTCCTGACGCGTGATTTTCCTGGACTGCATGGCAATTCCTTTTGTTGAGAGCGCGAAGCGCTTGCTTCTGAAGAGGCACGTGCCGGATTTACTGCGCAGCGCGCAAGGATGATGATAGCATCAATGAAATAATCGAGGGAGGATACCCGTGGCGGCGGCTTTGCGCGCTCTCGCATTCATGGCCGCGCTGCTTTGGGCAGCGGCCAGCAGCGGCCAGTGCTCGGCGCAGACTTATCCCGCACGGCCGGTGCGTTTGATCGTACCGTTCGGCGCCGGGGGTCCGACCGACGTGATCGCGCGCCTCGTCGCGCAGAAATTGTCGGAGAGGTGGGGCCAGCAGATCTATATCGAAAACATTCCCGGTGCGGGCGGCAACACCGGCGTGGCGATGGTGGCACGCACACAGGCCGACGGCTACACGATGCTCGTGGTGAGCACCGGCTTCATGGTCAATCCGAGCATGTATGCGAAGGTGCCCTATGACCCGGTCAAGGACTTTGCGCCGATCACCTTGGTCGCCGCCTCTCCGAATGTGATCTCGGTCAATCCCGAGTTTCCGGCAAAGACGCTCAGAGAGCTGGTGGACCTGGTGAAAAGCCATCCGGGCAAATACAGCTTTGCCCAACCCTCCACCGGATCGACGCCCCATCTGGCGGGCGAAATGTTCAAGCAGAAATATCAGCTCGATCTCGTCACGGTGCCGTTCAACAGCGCGGCGCTTGCGGTCAATTCCACCATCGGGGGTCATACGCCGATCGCGTTCACTGCGCTGCCGCCGGCGCTGACCAACATCAAGGAAGGCAAATTGCGCGCTCTTGCCGTGCTCAGCGAAAAGCGCTCGCCGGCGCTGCCGGACGTGCCGACCAACGCGGAAGCCGGATTCGCCGACCTCGAGAGCGACACGCTGACCGGGATCGTGGCGCCGGCCGGCACGCCGCAGGACATCATCGACGGCTGGCGCGGCGAGATTGCGAGGATCGTTGCGACGCGCGACGTCATGCAGCGCTTGGAGACGTTGGGCTTCGTTCCGGTCGCCAGCACACCCGATCAATTCGGCATCCGCATCAGGACCGAGATCGCGAAGTGGAACAAAGTCGTCCGCGACGCGAACATTCGAGCGGATTGACTGGTGCAGGCTGCAAAGATCAAGGCGATCGTGCTTGTCCTCGCCGCGCTGCTGGCTGCGGAGACGGGCTTCGCGCAGCCATCCACCTATCCCAATCGGCCGGTGAAGATGGTGGCGCCATTCGCGCCGGGTGGGCCGGTGGACGTGGTTGCGCGCGTGCTCGCGCCGAAACTGTCGGAGGGCTTTGGCCAGCAGTTCTACGTCGAGAACCATCCCGGCGGCAGCGGCAACATCGGGACCGCGCTGGTCGCGAAGGCGCCGCCCGACGGCTATACCGTCCTCGTGATCAGCAGCACGCTGGTGGTGAATCCGAGCTTGTTTCCCAAGCTCGGCTTCGACACGACCACCGACCTCGCGCCGGTGTCGCTCGTGGGCGTATCGCCGCAAGTGCTGCTGGTGCATCCATCCGTTCCGGCGAGCAGCGTCAAAGAGCTCGTCGCCTGGGTGAAGGCGAGCCCGGGCCAGCACAGCTACGCCCATGCCGGGGTGGGGACGCCCGGCTACCTCGCCGGCGAAATGCTCAAACAGGCGTTCGGGCTCGACCTCGTGGCCGTTTCCTTCAACGGCGGGGGGCCTGCGATCACGGCTACCATCGGCGGACATACGCCGATCCTCTTTACGTCCATTTCCACGGCCGCCGGGCACATCAAGCAAGGCGTGGTGCGTGCGCTCGCCGTCACCAGCGCGCGGCGCTCACCTGCGCTTCCTGAGGTGCCGACGCTCGCGGAAGCGCCTCATCGACCGCTTGCATCGCGAGATCGCCAGGATTGTCGCGCTGCCGGAGGTACGCGAGCGCCTCTCCGCGCTCGGCTTCGAGCCGATCGGCAGCACGCCCGAGGAATTCGCCGTGCGGATCAAATGGGAAATCGACAAGTGGGCGAACGTCATTCGCACCGCCGGCATCAAGGTGCAGTGAAGTACGCGAGGTCAACCTCCACTCATCCCGCGCAGGCGCCTAGACGTTAAGGGAAGCTTCCCACTCGTCATGCGCAGGCATAGCGTCGAAGAACGCGCGTAAACGCGCTTATAACCCGCGCATCCATCATCTTCGGAAAAGGCCTTATTGGCCGTCCCCCCGCTTTCGCGGGGACGAGCGGAGGTTGATAATGGGGACATGAGGGGCCACGGGTTTACCACAGGGAGGACCGCATGCCGATGTTCATGTGTTTGCTCAACTGGACCGACCAGGGAATTCGCGCGGTCAAGGAGGCGCCCAAGCGAGCCAAGGCCGCCCAGGAGTTGGCCAAAAAAGTGGGCGTCGAGATCAAGGAGGTCTATCTGACGTCGGGTGACAGCGATCTGCTGGTTCTTCTCGAGACGCCGAATGGCGACAACGTCGCCAAATTCGCGCTTGCGATCGGCTCGCAAGGAAACGTGCGCACCCGCACCGCCCGCATTTGGCCTCAGTCCGAATTTCAAAAGCTGATATCGGAGCTGCCATAGAGCCACGCGCTGCTTCGTTCTCCCCCGCAACGGCCTCCAGGCCACGGGCTGCGGCTCTGGGTCCCTCCCTTTCGCGAGGACGAGCGGAAAATGGTCTTGGGACACTTCACCACATCAGGACGCGTTTGCGTTGAGCGTGGTGACTCGTCAATCTGTTACGCTGCATGACCCGCTCGGTCCCGCGGGTTAACACAGGGAAACGCCATGCGAATGATCAACATGATTGCCCGCGTGCTGGCGCTCGGCGCGGGCGTCCTCTTTGCGAGCCCGGCCTTTGCGCAAGTGCCGGCCTATCCCGACCGGACGGTGAAGATCATCGTGCCGTTCGCGGCCGCGGGGCCGACCGACTTGGTGGCTCGGCTCATTGCGCAAAAACTGTCGGAAAAGTTCGGCCAGCAGTTCTATATCGAGAACATGGCGGGCGCGGGCGGCAATCTCGCAATGGGCGCCGCCGCCAAGGCGGCGCCCGACGGCTACACGATCCTGTTCGTGTCATCGAGCTACACCGTCAATCCCTCGCTTTACGTGAAAGCGCCCTACGATCCCGACAAGGACTTCGCACCCGTCACCAAGGCTGCCGGCTCCCCTAACGGGCTGTTCGTGCATCCCGACATTCCCGCCAGATCGGTGAAGGAGCTGGTGGAGCTTCTGCGGGCCAACCCCGGCAAGTACACTTTCGCCTCGCCCGGGGTCGGCACAACGCCGCATCTCTCCAGCGAGCTGTTCAAGCTTACCTTCGGGCTCGATTTCGCGCTCGCGCCGTTTCCCGGCGGCGCGCCATCGATCCAGTCGGTGGTGGCGGGACACACCCCGATGTGCTTCCAGGCCATTCCGCCCGCGACCCAGCTGGTGAAAGACGGCAAGCTGCGCGCGCTCGCCATCACCGCGCCGGCGCGTTCGCCGGCGCTGCCCGACGTGCCCACCCTCGACGAGCTCGGAATCAAGGGTCAGGAGGCCGAGACCATGCAGGGTGTGCTGCTGCCGGCGGGCACGCCGAAGCCGATCGTCGATCTCTTGCAGACGGAGATCGCACGCATCGTCCACTTGCCCGACGTGAAGGAGAAGTTGCTGGCGGTCGGCCTCGAGCCCAACGGAATGTCGCAGGCCGAGTTCGCCGCCTACATCAAAGCGGACATCGCCAAGTGGAAGAAGGTGATCGCCGACGCGAAAATCCCGCGCATCGGCGGATGAGCGGCGTAGCCCGCATTGAGCATGCCGAAATGCGGGAAACTTCTCGGCGCCGCCTCGGATTTTGCTGCGCTCAATGCGGGCCTGGCTGTCAGCGAATCCGGTAATTGCCCTCGACGAAGGCCGCGTAAGTCCGCGCGAGGCCAACGTGCAGCGGTGTGCGTGCACGCCATCCCATCCTGGCAAGCTTGGAGCTGTCGAGCAGCTTGCGCGGGACCCCATCGGGCCGCGAGGCGTCGAAGGTAAGCTCGCCTCGATAATCCACGACCTTGGCGACGAGCTTGGCAAATTCGGCGATCGTCACCTCTTCACCGCTGCCGACATTGACATGCTGTTCGTCCGAATAATGCTCGAGCACGAAAACGCATGCGTCGGCGAGATCGTCGACGAAAAGAAACTCTCGAAAGGGCTTCCCCGTGCCCCAGACCTCGACCGCTGGCAGGCCGCGTTCCTTCGCCTGATGAAAGCGCCGAATGAGCGCCGGCACCACGTGACTGTTTTCGAGGTGATAATTGTCACCTGGCCCATAAAGATTGGTCGGCATGATGGAGATGAAATCCGCGCCGTATTGGCGGCGATACGCCTGACAAAGCTTGATGCCGGCGATCTTGGCGACGGCATACCATTGGTTTGTCGGTTCGAGCGATCCGGTGAGCAATTCCTCCTCGCGCATCGGTTGATGGGCCAATTTCGGGTAGATGCAGGAGGAGCCGAGATACAGGAGCTTCTTGACACCGGCCAGGTAGCTGGCGTGAACCACGTTGCGGGCCATCGCGAGATTTTGCGATATGAACTCGGCCGGATAGGCGCTGTTGGCGTGAATGCCGCCCACCTTGGCGGCAGCGGCGATCACCACGTCCGGTTTGGTTGCGGCCAGAAAGCGCTCTGCTTGCTCCTGCCGCTCGAGATCGACTTCATCGCGGCCGGCCGTGACGATCTCGCATCGCACGTCCGCGAGCCGGCGCAGGATCGCGGAACCGACCATACCGCGATGGCCGGCGACGTAGATCTTCTTGCCGGTGAGATCGAACAGCTTGGCGGGCATCGAATGATCGCTGTTGCTAGTGCAAATCGGCAGGTATGGATGGCAGCGAGCGGGGATCGACTAGCACAGGACGACTCGCATGTCTTGCGGGCTTTTCCGCCGCCTCCAGTGCCGGCTGATGGACGAGGAGAACGTGATACCACCGGTTCTTTCTGGACAACAACGCATCGACCAACAAACATGCCGCAACCGAACTCGAGGGCGGAATCAGGAGGCCTGCCGACTGCAATGAAGAGCCTCACGCAATGAACGCTCCGGTCAGCACGAGCGAGAGACTGCCGGCGTCGCCGCGCAAGCTCAGGCTGCGCGATTTTTCAGAGCGAATAGCTCCCGAGCGCCATCGCTGGATCGAGCGGAACGCTTACTTCTATGAGGATGATCGCCGTTATATGCGCTTTCTCGTCCCCGAAGGCAGCCGCGTTCATCGGTCATCCGCGAACTGACCGGACCGTTCGACTACATCGTTCTTTCCGACACGATCGGCGCGCTGGATGACTGCGAGGCAACGCTCGCGTCGTTGCATCCCCTGTGCCATCGGGAAACGCGGCTGATCGTCTCGTACTACTCGCATCTGTGGGAACCGATCATGACGTTCGGCTCCTGGATCGGGCTGCGGATGCCACAGGTCGAACAGAACTTTCTGCCTCCGATCGACATACAGAATCTGTTGGCGCTGGCCGATTTCGAGGTCGTCAAACGAGAATGGCGGCAACTGCTGCCGCGCCGCTTGCTCGGGCTAGGTCCGATCATCAACCGGTACTTCGGCTCGCTGCCGCTGATCCGCAGCCTGTGCTTGCGCCACTATCTGGTCGCGCGCTCGTTACCCAAGTCCGTTCCGGCTGCCGTGTCCGCGACCATCGTGGTGCCCTGCCGCAACGAGCGGGGAAACATCGAGGCGGTCGTGCGGCGAATTCCCCGATTTTGCGAGGATCAGGAGATCATCTTCGTCGAGGGACACAGCAAGGACGGAACGCGCGAGGAGATCGAGCGCGTCATTGCCGACTACCGCGACCGCGACCTCAAGCTCATCGTGCAGGACGGGGTCGGCAAGGCCGATGCGGTGTTCAAGGGCTTCGCGCAGGCGCGCGCAGACGTGCTCATGATCCTCGACGCCGACCTCACCATGCCGCCGGAACAGCTGCCGAAATTCTGGAACGCGCTCGCCTCCGGCAAGGGCGAATTCATCAACGGCACTCGCTTGGTCTATCCGATGGAGAAGCAAGCGATGCGATTCCTCAATCTCATCGCCAATCGCGTGTTCTCCATTCTATTCACTTGGCTGCTCAACCAGCGCTTCACCGACACGCTGTGCGGCACCAAGGTCTTGATGCGCAAGGACTACGAACGGATCAGACGCGACCATGGGTATTTCGGCGATTTCGATCCATTCGGGGATTTCGAACTCATCTTCGGCGCTTCGAAGCTCGGTCTGAAGGTTGTGGAAGTCCCGGTGCGATATGCAAACCGGACCTACGGCGAGACCCAAATCTCCCGATTCCAGCATGGGCTGTTGCTGATCCGCATGGTTGCGTTCGCCTATCGCAAACTCAAGGCGCTCTAGCTGTGCACGACCGACTCCGCTTGGATTTCCTGTTGTCCCCTCTCGGCCGTCATGCCCGCGAAGGCGGGCATCCAGTAACCTGTGTGAGCGAGTAGGGACGAGGCGGTGCGTTCCATCCTGTCCGGCGAGTACTGGATCGTCCGCTTTCGCGGACGATGACAGCCGAGCTGTTGCTAGTTTAGCGCGTATGCGTTGCGCGGGGGCGACGGCGTATGCTAGCCGGCGATGCCGGGGGCGGGCTCGACCTTGGGCGTGCGCGCCTCGCGCAGCGCCTGTTCCAGCGCCGCAAGATCGAAGGGCTTCTGC
>WNFX01006706.1_pt1 | contig 10915 bp, 6 predicted proteins | sample 5400111 | NCBI WGS metagenome assembly WNFX01 (sample SAMN13153363, study PRJNA577476) | soil metagenome | isolation source: 40 cm soil or saprolite under grassland replicate 1 | place: USA:California | collected 2016-06-15
CGATCGTGATGTCCATGTACCCGCCGTTGTGCTTGATGGGAATCCTCTCTTTCCCGCACGGCCTTCCGGTCCTTTTGGCCTTCTGAAACAGCGCCCGGAGGTCGACGAGCAGGCCCTCGCGGACCATCTTGAGGAGGTTGAGACTCGGCTTGCCCGGGGAGGGTTCCAGATAGGGGCTGGTCCGCCCCCGGAATTGCAGGATGTCCATATGCTCGTTGATGATGACGCCCGGCGGCGTGTACTTCGAGAGGACGATACGGTCCGCCTCTTTCTGCACTTCCAGCCCGTTCGCCTCATTGGAGACGGCGACAGACCTTCTGGCCTCTGTGGTGTCGGTCGGATAGCCCGTGGTGAAGTACATGCCCGGAGTCGAGAGCGACGTCTTCCGGATGAAAATCTGGCACTTCTTATCAACCGGGCTAAACAGGTTCGAAAAGTTGCCGATGCTCTCCGATGGTCCCAGCACGAGGTACCCGCCGGGCTTCAGGGCATAGTGAAACACCGGAAAAACCTTCTGCTGGATCGGCCGGCCGAGGTAGATCAGCATGTTGCGGCAACTGATCAGATCCAGATTCGAGAACGGTGGATCCCGGGTGACGTCCTGCTTCGCGAAGATGCACACGTCGCGCACGGCTTTGGTGATCTGGTATCCGCGATCGACCTCCACGAAGAAACGCCGCAGGCGCGCCGGTGATACATCCAGCGCAATGTTTTCCACATACATGCCGTGCCGGGCGATATTGAGCGCTGCCTCGCTAATATCGGTCGCGAAAATCTGGATCGGAACCGGGGTGGCCTGGTTGTCCAGGGACTCAAGCAGCGCCATCGCAAGAGAGTAGGCCTCCTCGCCGGTGGCGCAGCCGGGTACCCAGACGCGAACTACTGAGCCGCTCGGTCGCTTTTCAAGCAGCTTCGGAAAGATGTCTTTCTGAAGAGCCGCGAATGTCGCCGGATCCCGAAAGAAGCTCGTGACCTTGATAAGCAGGTCCTGGTAGAGATCCTGTACGGCCAGCGGGTTGGATTGCAGGAATGTGACGTATTCATCCAGACGGTCGATCTTGTGCAAGGCCATTCGCCGCAAGATGCGTCGGTTGACGGTGTTCATTTTGTAATTGGCGAAATCCACGCCGGTTGCGGTCCGCAGCAGTTTGAGGATCGGGGTGAGATCTGTGGCTTGCGGGGCAAACTCCTGCAGCTCCTCCTCAGGCTTGATGATCGGATGCCGGCCGATCCGGGCCAGCTCCAGCGCGAGTCCCTCCGGCGGCAGCACATAATCCACGCAGCCGGTCAGGACCGCGCTCCGCGGCATTCCGCTGTGCTTGCTCGAATGCTCATCCTGCGCCATGGTAATGCCGCCGTGAGCTCTAATGGCCTGGATTCCGAGACTACCGTCCGAGGCGGTGCCCGACAATATCATCCCGATCGCCTGATGGCGTTGTACTTCCGCCAGCGAGCGCAAGAACACGTCCACGGGCATATGCTGGCCCCTGACTATGGACCGCGGCCGCAGCTTGAGCGTGTGATCCGCCAGAAACATATCACTGTTGGGCGGGATGATATAGACGTGATTCGGCTCGATCGCGATTCCGTTCGTCACCTGGCTCACGGGCAATTTCGTGGCCTTCGACAGCAGATCGGTCAGCAGGCTCTGATGCGTGGGGTCGAGGTGTTGCACCAGCACGAAAGCCATGCCGGTATCGAGCGGCAGATGTTCGAGAAGATGGGTAAAGGCTTCCAGGCCGCCGGCGGATGCCCCGATTCCGACGACTGGAAAGGAGGGGACAAAGGACCGCGCGGACGACCTGGTCGCCCGCTGCAGCCGAGGCTCCCGAGCAGGCTTCACAGGTCTCGAGGTTCCGCTCCGCCCTCGTGAAACAGTGTTCTTTTTTACGGTGGCTTTCGTTGAAGACCGCTGTAGTGACCTTTTTCTGCCCATACGCGTCTTTAGGTACCGGGGTTTTGGATTATAGCGCCTTTATGAGGGAAAAGTAATGCGAAACTCCGTGGCGTCGTGTCCGTAAGCGCACTCGCGCCTTCGCGCTGCCCACCCAGTTGGAGGCCTCCAGCGGACTCGTGCGTGGTCACGGAGATCACAGATCAGCAGGGAGGTGTGAGGCGGAGTAGCGCGCCTGGTTGACCTGCTTTTCCCGATACATGCGTTTATCAGCCTCCTTCAAGGTATCGCTCAGCGGACCCGTATTGGCGGTGGCCGCCCCAAATGAAATCGCCAGGGGACAATCCTCGTGGGTTGCATTGTAGGAGGCGAGGCTCTCTTTAATGCGTGCAATCGCCTCGGTCGTTGCGGATCTGTCGGTCCTCGGTAGGAGCACGGCGAATTCGTCGCCGCCGATTCTGGTGATGACATCCTCTCCACGAATCGCTCCTTTGATGAGCTGGGCCGCTTCGCGCAGCAATTTATCGCCGGTACTGTGGCCATAGTGGTCGTTCGTGGCCTTAAATCGGTCGATGTCACCGATAATGATACTCACCGGAAAATGCCGCCCGCGTTCCAATCGCGCCAGTTCTTCTTCGAAGTAAGCGCGGTTGTATAGCCCCGTGAGGGCGTCATGCGTGCTGAGATAGTGCAGCTTCTCCTCAGCATGTTTGCGCTGCGTGATGTCGCGAAAAATCAGGACTAAGCCGATGTCATGGCCGGTGTTGTCGCGGATCGTGGCGGCCCGGTATTCAATCGGCGTTCGGCTGCCGACCTTCGCAAGGAGGATGGCCTCGTTGGGGCTGTCAACGGCTTGCGCCTCCTCGCGAATGACCCGGTCAAATACACTACTGTGGGGAAGCTCCTCGCCGCTCAGAACATTGAACACTTGCGTGAGCCCTTTGTCGATGGCGTCGGCCTGTGTCCAGCCCGTCAGCTCCTCCGCCACATGGTTAAGAAACTTAACCCGCCCCTCTACATCAGTTGCCACAACAGCATCGCCGATACAGCGCAGCGTGGTCACCAGCCATTGCTCGCTTTCCTTGAGCCTTTGTTCCATCTGGTGCTTGTAAAGGGCCACCTCGATGCAGGTATAGAGCTCGCGTTCTTCAAAGGGTTTGAGAATGTAACCGAACGGCTCGGTGACCTTCGCGCGGTGTAGCGTATGGCTATCAGCATAGGCCGTGAGATACACGACGGGGATGTTGAACCGCCGCCGCACCTCTTCGGCTGCCTCCACCCCGTTCATCGTGCCCTTCAGGCGGATGTCCATCAATACCAGATCGGGGCGGGTTTCTTCCGCCTTCTGCAGGGCTTCTTCTCCCGATGAGGCCACTGCCGGAATGTGATACCCCAGACCCTGCAACCGAAGTTGAATATCTTTGGCGACGATGTGTTCGTCCTCGACTACGAGGATCTGCGTTTTAGCCATGACTCGATCGTCCCGTGACTGTTCCTTCTCAGCGCCTTCGTGCGTCGGAGGAGGTACCCAAAGACCGAGCAGAGCGAGGGATGCGGCTGATTTCGTCGAAGTACTTCACGAATGTCTTGATTCCCCCCGCCGCCTGTCCCCAGTCGAACCGCTCGTTGGGGGCGTGATACCCATGGTCGGGAAGGCTGAGGCCTAAGAACATCACCGGCACGCGCCAGCGTTCCACCATCGTGACGACCGCCCCGATCGATCCGCCCTCACGGATGAAGGCCGGCTCTTTACCGAAGCCGAAGACCATGGCCGTTCGAGCGGCTTCGGCAAATGGCCCGCCGAGGTCCCCCGCATAGGGGCGCAACATCCCATCCGTGTGTACATGTATATCCGGATTCAGCCTGCGAAGATACCTTTTGAACAGCCGGAAGACGGCTTCGGGCTCCTGGTCCGGTACGAGCCGCATGCTTACCTTCGCCTCGGCGCGAGGAGGAATCGAGGTTTTGACCCCAGGTCCCGTGTACCCGCCGATAAAGCCATGCACCTCGAAAGTCGGCTCGGCCCAGATGCGGCGCATTACCGTGGTCCGGTCGTTTGCGCGGAGCTTTGTGAGCCGATGCTCGGCCGCAAAACTTTTCACCTCGAAGCCAGACTTCCGAAACTGCTCCTGCTCTTTCTTGCCGGCCCGCCGCGTCTTGTCGTAAAAACCGGGAATCTTCACGCGGCCGGTCTTGGCGTCTACGCAAGCCGCGATCGCGGCGCAGAGTTCCGCCAAAGGGTTGCGCGCGGCTCCCCCGGTCAGTCCCGAATGCGCCTCACGGTCAGCTGTTTCTAATGTAAGCCGCGCCGCCAGCAGGCCGCGCAGGCCATAGGGAATGGCCGGTCGGCCGCCGGCCAGCCAGACCGTATCGGAGACCACCACTGAATCCGGCCGGACAAGCATGGAGACCTGACTCAAGCCTTTGCCAAAATTAGGGCTACCGATCTCCTCTTCGAGCTCCCAGCAGAACTCGATGTTCAGCGGCATGCTTTGCTCGACCGCATAGCAGGCGGCCAGCAAGGCGGTCAGCGCAGGCCCTTTATCGTCGGTCGTGCCCCGGCCATAATAGAAGTCGCCGTCAATGGCAAACTTGAACGGCGCGCGCGTCCATTCCGGCTCCATCGCCGGCTGAACATCGAGATGGTTGTAGATTGCCACCGTCGGCCAGCGCGGGTCGCGCGTCCACCCGCCAATGACCAACGGATGGCCGCCTGTCTCCACAACCGCCGCATCGGCCCCGAGCGCGGTTAAGAGATCCACGGCGACGGACGCGCCTCGGCGAACATCGTCCTTGCGTTGCGGGTCCATGCTGACTGTGGGTACTTCGACCAGCCGGCCCAGCCACGACTCGAAGCGCGCGCGATTCTCTTTTACATAGCTCTCGAGGTTATCGTAGAGACTCATCTCCGCCGCCACGTCATTTGTAAACGGTATTCGCTAGAGGAAAGACTGCCAGAGAAGGCTCTTCACTTTCAACGAATAACGATTAACGTCCGCTTGCTGGGAGGTGCCGGGGGCGCCGAGCGGGCCACCTGCTTAGGATCCGCCCTTCACGCCGCCGCCTCGAGCTCGGCCACCATATCGCGGATGGTATCGAATCCTGCCTGCCAGAACGCTTCGGAATGGATATCCACCCCAAGGTCTTTGAGCAGAGATTCCGGCGCGCGCGAGCCTCCGGCAGCCAGCAGCTTCAGGTATCGGGGAACAAAGGAGTCGCCCTGAACCTTGTACAGTCCATAGAGGGCCAAGACGAGGAGATTGCCGAAACTATAGGCGTAGCAGTAGAACGGGCTCGCGAAGATGTGCGGGATCGCAAGCCATTCCCATCGAAACTCATCCGGTACGGCAACCCTCCGGCCAAACTGCGCGCGAAGGTCGGCCAAATACACCCGGCACATGTCATCTATCGTGCCGCCCTCCCCGATGATCCGATGCGCTTCTCGCTCGAATTGCACGAAATAGGCTTGACGCAGGACGGTCGCATAGATGTCATCGAGCTGCCGTATCAGCAGGCTTCGCTTGACGGCCTTATCGCGTTCCGCGGTCATCAAAGTATCCGACAGAATCCGCTCACCAAAGACCGAAGCGGTTTCGGCCAGCGGCAGCGTCGAATGAAACGTGAAGACCGAATGGTTCGCAGCCAGCATACCGTGCACCGCGTGCCCCACCTCGTGAGCCAGCGTCGCGACGTCGCGAATGTCGCCGTTGAAGTTCAGCAGCACATACGGGGTCAGATCGGGAAGCACGCTGTAGCAATAGGCTCCCCCGATTTTCCCGGGGCGGATGGCAGAATCCACGTGCCGCTTTGCCAGCACCGTGGCGGCGAGATCGGCAAGGTGAGGCGAAAAGCCACGGTAGGCCTCCAGAACCATCCCCGCGGCGGCTGCGAAGCTATAGCGTTTAGGGGCTTCACGGAAAGGCGCATAAATGTGATACCGGCTCATCTTTTTGATGCGGCACAGGCGCCCTTTCAATTGGAAATAGTCTTGGAAGATTCGCGCGTTCTTCGCGCACACTTTCAACAACGTCTCCACGGAGTCCTCAGGCACGTCATTCATAAGATTTCGGACACTGATGGGAGAGCGGTGGTGCCGCAGGCCGAGATGCTCCTGCTTCCAATCGACGACGAGGGTCTTATACATCTCCCCGAGCACATCGCTGTGCTCGGCATACCCCCGGTAGAGCTCCTTGTAGGCCGCCTCCCGCACACGGGCGTTGGGATCGCGCACGTAGGTCATGAGCGCTTCACGGTTGAGCTTGCGGACCTTGCCGTTCGCGGCGAATTTAAATGTCATCCCGCTGGTCAGAATGTCATAGAGGCCGATCACCGCCTGGCGGCCGGTGACGCTTTTGACGTTGAGGATTTTCTCTTCCGGCTCAGTCAGAGTATGGGCCTTGAACCGGCGCAACGACTCCAGATGGTAGCGGTAATCGCCGGATATGGCCATCAGCCTTTCCGCGTTGGGGTCATCCAGTTTTTGCCACCAGAGGTCAAAGAACAGCATCCGGTTGGCAACGCCGGCCTGCAGTTCCTCGACTTTGGCTTTGAACGCCCGTGCCTGCTGGTGCTTCGTGTTCTCCGAAAACCAGAGATAGGCATAGGCGCCAAGGCGGTTCATGATGCGCGTAATGGCCTCGGCAAGGCGCAGTGTGTTCAGAAATGTATCGGCAGCCAGCTCGGGCGAGAGTGCATTGCGCAAGCCTTCAAATTGCCCGACTTGCGTGTCCAGCTCTGTGGTCAGTGCGGAGAAGTCCCGCTGAGGATTTTTCAGCAGATCCTTCAAGTTCCAGTGATTGGAGGAATTCGACCGGTCCTGGCGGCGTCGAACTTTTGCCGATCTCATGGCTCCTGGCCGCAGTGGGCGCAGATGGACCAGCCAATTTGAAGGGTGTGCCCGCAGGCTTTACAGATGCGGCGGAGGAGTTCACGGCAATAGGGGCAATGCCGATACTCTGAGTTAATCGGCCGGCCGCATCCGGAACAACTGGTCGCCGCGTGCTCAGAGACCTCCAAGACCCGATTGAGCTCATCGAGGGTGGTCAGACCTGACTTGGCCTTGCTCAGTCCATCCTGCATCAAGCTGTGCATTCCGGATTCTTGAGCGGCAAGGCGGATATCTTCTTCAGTGGCACCTTTGAGAATAAGGTCCCGGATTCGGGAATTCATCACCAACATCTCAAACGTGGCCATGCGCCCCTTGTAGCCGAGATCCTGGCACTTCGCGCACCCCTTGCCGGCCATAAATCGGCCTTCGGCAACGGATATCGGAGGAAGCCCGAGCGCGGAGACAATCTGAGGTTTTGGCTCGGTCGGGACCTTACACTCCGGACAGATGCGTCTAACCAAGCGCTGGGCGATGATTCCCACCAGCACGGAGGCGAGCAGATAGCGGGGAATGCCGATATCGAGCAACCGCGTGATCGTCGTGGGCGCGTCATTCGTATGCAACGTCGTAAACACCAGGTGACCGGTCAGCGCCGCACGGCAGGCAATTTCGGCAGTCTCGGCGTCCCGGATCTCCCCGACCAGGACGACGTCCGGGTCCTGGCGCAAAATGGAGCGCAGTCCTTTCGCAAAGGTCAACTCGATGTCCGGATTGACCTGCATCTGATTGAGGCCCGGATAGTGGTACTCGATCGGATCCTCGACGGTGACGATGTTGATCGTCGGCGACTTGATCCGATTCAGAATGGCGTATAAAGTCGTCGTCTTGCCGCTGCCCGTGGGACCCGTGACTACAATCATGCCTTTATGGCGGCTGATCAGATCCATCATGTTCTTCAAATCGTCCGGCAGGAACCCGATGGCGTCCAATTCGTATCCGCCGCTCGATGTGTCCAAGACACGTATTACTGCCTTTTCGCCGGACCGGAGCGGCATCGTGGACAAACGAAGATCCGCCTCCCGCCCGTCCACTTTGACGCGCATCGAACCGTCTTGGGGCAAACGACGCTCCGCAATGTCCATCTTGCCGAGGATTTTCAAACGCGAGATCAGCGCCGGTTGCAATCGCGGCGGCACTTTGAGTTGATCTTGCAGCAGTCCGTCCAATCGAAATCGGACGGTGCCTTCAGGAGTGCCGGGTTCGATATGGATGTCGCTCGCACCCAGCTGAATAGCTTTTCGCATGATGAGATTTAACAACTGAATGACCGGAGCCTCTTCGATATCGGCATCAAGGGCACTGGGCTCGCCTGAGCGGGTTGTGAAGATCTGCTCGGGATGCTCCCACACCCCTGCCGCCATCAATGCGCCGGCGCCTTCCAAGTGACCGGCATAGAAACGCTCGATAGCTTCCACCAGGTGCGAGCGACACCCAATGGCCGGAGTCACTTTGCAGCCTTTGGCGAAGGAGATATCACGAAGCGCTTCAAAGTCCAATGGATCGGCCATGACAACTTCCAGACGATCCCTGTTATTGCGCAGAGGCAGGACCGTATATTTACGGGCGAGCGCTTCGGGCAGTAGGGCTAACTCTTCGGTGCCTAACGCCAAATTGAGCACGTCAATATAGGTGAGCTTCAGATGCTGGGCGAGCAGGGGCGTGAGTTCCACTTCGGTCAGGGCACCTCGGTCGACCAGCACTTCCCCCAGCCGCTTGCCGGTGCCTCGCTGAGCTTTTAAAGCATCCTGCAGCGCTTGCGGTGTGATTAGTCCTCGATGGACCAAAAGATCCCCGAGCCGCAGCCGAGCCGTGGGATCTGTTTTTTTATCTGTGCCCAGCGCTTCTTCCATCGGGGAACTCCTCGATACCAATGAATAGCTTACTTTGTCACCAATAGGGGAACGAAGTCCTCTTCCTGAACGGTCTTTTGGCCGTCCTTCTCGAGCATAAAGTCGATAAAGGCCTTCGCGACCGGAGACGGGGGATTTTTGGTCACCAACAGAACGGGGCGACGCAATGGATAGGCGCCGGAAGAGACGTTGGCGGGCTCCGGCTCAACCTTATTAATGGTGAGCAGCCGAATCGGCACCCCCACGCTCACATTGCCCAAGCCCAGGTTCAGATCCAGGTAGCTGACGGCATTCAGGCTTCCTGCCACCACCTTGATCGCTTCTTTATCGGGCTCGACCACCTTCCCTTTCACGAGTTTACCATCCAGGTTGAGCAGTTGCACAAAATACGGCTGCACGCCTTTGCCTTCCTCGCGCCCGATCACGCTGATTCGCGATTCCAGTCCGCCTAGTTCGTCCCAGGTCTTGGCTTTACCGGTAAAAATATCGGAGATCTGGCTGAGGCTCGCCTCCACGACCCGGTTCGACGCGTTTACTATCACGGCAATGCCTTCCCATCCCACGACGGTCGCTGACAGGTCCTTCTCCGCAGGCAAAAGATCCCTGCCCAGCACAGCGATATCCGCGGTGCCTTCTTTCACGGCAGCAAGGGGATCGCTCCCCTCGAGCTCAACTATCCGCGTGCGGACCTTGGGATTTTGCTTTTCGAACTTGAGTGTCGATTTTTCAAAAATCCCTTGCTCGCGCCCGCTCACCTGAACAGTCAGTTTGCCGCTGAGATCGGCGGCATCCACCAAGCCGGTCCACAGAAACAAGATAACAATGGCCGAAAGATGTCTCGTAGGCATATAAGCCACCTTCCTCTGAAGAATTTAGAAGAATGCACAATATTACCATATTCCGAGGAGTTACAGTACCTTCATCGGTTGAGAACTGCTTTCTCTAAAGCATTTCTAGGCTTATGGGGTCTTCTACCTTGCCGAGCGGGTCGCGTGTGAGCGCATGAACAATCTAATCAACACGAGCCCGGCGATAAATCCGCCGACATGGGCAAACCAGGCTACCCCGCCTTCCATTCCCCCTAAATTGAAGATCGCATTGAGCATCTGCACGACGATCCAGAAGCCCAGGACCACGATAGCTGAGACGTGCACGATGTAGGGAAAGATGCCGATCGGGATCAAAACCTTTACGCGGACGTACGGAAACAGCAATACATAGGCGCCGAGGATCCCCGAGATGGCCCCGCTCGCTCCGATCATCGGGAGAGTGGAAGAAGGGGCAACCGCGGCGTGCGTGAAGGCCGCCATTCCGCCGACCAAGAGAAAGAAGAGGACGAAACGGCCATGTCCCATCACATCCTCTATGTTGTTTCCAAAAATCCAGAGATACAGCATATTCCCGCCAAGATGCAGGATATTCGCATGCAGGAACATGGAGGTGAAGATCGTCAGCCACGGGGGCACCAGAGGATTGCCGATTATCGGCCTTTGATGGAACACATCAGCGGGAATCGCGGCCAGCGACAGGACAAATTCTTCTTCCTGAGGACCGAGCGAGACTTGATAAAAGAACACCAGGCAGTTCAAAACGATGAGGCCGATGGTGACAAACGGTGTCAGTGTGGTGGGATTGTCGTCTCGCAGAGGGATCATTTTACATCCGCCGCAGAACATCCGACCCTGGCATATTCCCCCTAGACTGTCAATTCCAAGCCACAGCGTTGAGACACCAGACGTATCATCCTGAACGAGTGAATGATCTGATGCTTCGCGGAGGCGTGGCCGGGAACTCAAATGGCTCCGAATGACCAGAGTGCTGGCTGCAATCAAACGCCTTTCCTGGTAACATTTGACGCTATGAATCTGGGAGCATTCATTCTATCGGCTCTGTGGCTGACCGTCTTTTCCCCTTCGGTTTTCGCCAATGATTTGCACGACGCCAAAGCGGCTTTGGAACGCAGGGACTATGAGAGCGCCCTCAAGCTCCTGGACAACGCCCTGAAGACCATGCCCGGCCAAGCCGCAGTCTATGAGATGCGGGCCGTGACCCAAGCCCATCGAGGCCGTGCCGATGAAGCGCTGGCCGATTACGATCAGGCCGTCAGGTTGACGACGGGCGAGCAGCCCGACCTTCTTCGCCGAATTGCGATCGGCGTGCTGTCCGCGTTGCTCGCCCACGATCAGGAATTTGTTCGGGGGGCGGCGGTGACGGCCCTCGCCGATCTGGGGCCTCGGGGAATACAGAGCCCGCTGAATGCGGCCCTCAGAGACAGATCTCCGC
>WNFX01008001.1_pt1 | contig 10914 bp, 17 predicted proteins | sample 5400111 | NCBI WGS metagenome assembly WNFX01 (sample SAMN13153363, study PRJNA577476) | soil metagenome | isolation source: 40 cm soil or saprolite under grassland replicate 1 | place: USA:California | collected 2016-06-15
CGGTGTTCGGTACCGAACGAACACTGGAGTCTGTCCGGCAACACAGGAGGCACGTCATGCCGACGGTGACAGACCGCAGGGTACGGCGCACCCGTGACCTCCTCCACCGGTCCCTGATCGCCCTTGTCCTGGAAAAGGGATACGGCCGCGTCACCGTCCAGGACATCCTGGACCGGGCCGACGTCGGCCGCTCCACCTTCTACACCCACTACCAGAACAAGGACGACCTGCTGGTGGAAAGCGGCCAGGAGTACCTGTGGCTAACGATTGCCGAGCATGTCCCGGCCAGCCCGAACACCGACCGCGGGCCAACCCCCTTGCTGCACCCGGCGTGGGTCATCTTCCGGCTCGCCGACGGCAACCGCCCGCTCTACCAGGCCCTGGTCGGCAAGCGGGGAAGCGACCTGGTCGCCCGCTCGGCGCACAAGATGCTCACCGAGGTCTTCACCGAGCACCTGCGCGCCCGACGGGCATTGAAGGACGACAGCCGCCTCGAAGTCGTGGTGGCGTTCCTGGTCAGCGGGCTGATGGGAATGCTCACCTGGTGGCTCAACAGCGAAGCACCGTTCACGGCCGATGAGATGTATGCCTGCTTCGAAGGCACGGCGATCCGCGGAATCGAGCCCCTTCTTGACGGAACACACCTCGTCGAGGAGCCGTAGTCAGGGGCAGGCAGCAGACGCAGGCAGACATGCCCCCCACGGCCAGCGCGTTGGATACGTCCGTGGCTACATCTGGGCGAGCATCTTCCGCATCGTGGCGATCTCGGCCTGCTGGTTCTTGATGATGCGACCGGCGAGGGCCTTGGCGTCCGGGTTGGCCCCGTGGGCCTGCTCGGCCTGGGCCATCTGGATCGCGCCCCTGTGGTGGACGATCATCATCTGGAGGAACTGCTTGTCGAAGTCCTTGCCGGCCCGGCATTGTCGGCATCCCGCTGGGCATCGTCCCGCTGGGCATCGTCCCGCTGGGCGTGCCGCTCATGTGGTGGCCGCTGGGCATCATCCCGCCGCTCATGCCGTGGCCGCTGGGCGTCGTGGTCGGTTGGCCCCAGACGGTCAGCCACCCCTTCATCGTGGCGATCTCCGACGTTTGGGCGGCCCTGATCTGCCCGGCGAGTTGCTTGACCCGCGGGTCGGTCGCCTTCGTCTCGGCGAGGGTGGCCATCTCCACGGCCTGCTGATGATGCGGGATCATCATTCGGACGAACATCACGTCGACGTTGTTGAACGTGGTGTTGGGTCTGTTGCTCGTTGCGCCGTGGCTGGTGGCGGGTGCGGGGCTGCCGCCGCTGCCGGTGCCATCGCAGCCGGCCAGTGTGACGGCGGCGGCGGCGAGGGCGGCGCTGACCAGTGCGGCCCGGTGAGCGAGGGTGTAGCGCTTCATGAGTGCGCAAGACCTTTCGACTCGGTGTGCTGGTGTGCGCCGGTTCGCAGAGCCTGTCCCGTCAGCGCGGTCATGGCGAACGTCGCGATGATCGCCGGGCCGGCTGACCAGCATTCGGGTCCGACCGCCGGACCTGCCCTCACCCGGAGCTGGCGAGCATCCATCCGGGCACGCTTCCCAGCCGGGGTGGCGATATGCGCCGCGTGTGCGGCGAGCATCGGTGCAGCGGTGGCATGCGGGCGCGTGGTGTCACGGTTGGATCGTGATCACGGTTTGGCCGAACCGGCGTGACGGATTACGTGCCCCGCGGCCACGTGATCTCCGTCACGGCCGCATGAAGTGGATCTCTCCGGTCGGTTGGTGCGTTGCCTTTGGTTGTCGAGTCGACGCCGAGGGTGGCGTCGATGGGCCAGACTGGGGCGGCGTGAGCCCGCACCCCGTGGTGGCCGAGATGGTCGCGGCCTATCTGGAACTGGCGGATGCCGAGGCGCCGACGCTCGTCGAAGGTCTGTACCTGGTCGGCTCGGCCGCCCTGGACGACTTCCGGCCCGGCGCCAGTGACGTCGACTTTGTCGCGGTGACGGCCGCGCCCCTTGATGCCGTCAGGCTCGTCGCGCTCCGGCGCGTCCATGACAGGCTGCGCCGCCGCCGGCGCCGGCCGTTCCTCGACGTGCCTACCTCACCTGGGCCGACCTGACGCGTGACCCGGCCGGCGTGGCGCCCGGCGCGGGCAGCCACGAAGGCCGGTTCCACCCGACCGGCTCAGCGCGCGACCCGGTCACCTGGCACACCCTTGCCCGCTACGGGATCGCCTGCCGCGGCCCGCAACCGGCTGAACTCGACATCCGGGCGGATCCGCACCGCCTGGCGGCGTGGACCGACAAAATCTCGACGCCTACTGGCGTGGCTGGCTACGCCGTGGCAGCCGGCTGTGGACGCCGCGCGGCGTCTTCGCCGGCAGCCCGTACGCTGCCGTATGGGCTGTCACCGGGGTGAGCCGGCTGCACTACACCCTCGCCACCGGCGACATCACCTCCAAGGTGGGCGCGGCGCTGCACGCCCTGCATGCCTTCCCGCCGCGGTGGCACCCGGTTCTCACCGAAAGCCTCCGGCTGCGCCGGGGCGAACCCGGCCCGTCGCTGTACCGCACGCCGCTGGCGCGCCGCCGCGACGTGCCCGCCTTCACCGACCTGGTCATCGACGCGGGGCACCGGCTCTACGCCGCCCGGGCGCATTGAACTGCCCCGGGAACGACGGCCGGGGGGCGCGGCCGCATCCGGCGCACCAGTCGTGCGTTGAGCGCCATCACGATGGTCGATGCCGACATCAGCGTCGCGCCGAGGACAACCGTTGCCTCGTCCGGCATGGCGAACCGGTACGCCGGCAGCGGCCAGCCTGGGTAGGGCACCGTGATGACGTGTTTCGGCCCGACGCGATCCGCGTCGCGGATCAGGTCGACGAACCGTCGCCGCGCGCCGGGCCGGCGCCCGTCACCGGGCACGAGGAAGAACCCCGCCGCCCGGTGGCACAACGCCCGCGTCGAGCCGGCGCTCGTCGGCCGGGAGCCGGTCGGCCAGCGCGAGGAACGCGGCGGTGAAATCGGCGTATCCGCCTACCCGCGAGGCGGTGGCCGCGACGTCGGGCAGGGCCTGCGACGTCGTCCAGGCCGGCCAGTGGTCGAGCTGGAAGCTCAGCGAGACGTCGGGGTGCAGATCGCAGTAAGCAGCTGGCCGGGCGAGCACACCGAACGCGACGGCCGGTGCCGGCGCCGGCACACGGTCGCGGTGGCAGGTACCGCCGGTCTGGACCGTCATGGCGTGTCCGCTGTCGGCGGTGCACCGGTTCGGCTGGCCCCTCACCGGTGCCGTGCGCGGGTTGCGACGATCTCGCGCCAGATCCCTTGGCGGCGTACCTCGGCGAGTTTCAGGCCGGCCGCTTCGACGTTGCGTTCGGTGGGCCGGTTGAGCTCGGGGCCGAACAGCCGTCGGGTCAGCGGGCTGACCAGGTCGGTGAGCTTGCCCAGGACCGGATTGTGCGGGCGGACGTGTTCGTAGAGCAGGACCTGCCCGTCCGGGCGCACCACCCGGGCGGCCTCGCGCAGGCCGCGGACCGGGTCGTCGACCGAGCAGAACACGCAGGTGGCGGTGACGGTGTCGAAGCTGGCGTCCGGGTAGGGCAACGCTTCGATGTCGGCCACCTCCAGCACAGCCGTCACGCCGAGGCGGGCCGCGCGTTGCCGGGCGCGATCGAGCATGTGCGGCGAGATGTCGATGCCCGTCAGCTCAACACCGGGCGGGTAGTAGGCCAGGTTGAGCCCGGTGCCGATGCCGAGTTCGAGGACACGTCCGTGGGCGCGGGCCAGCATGCGCTGCCGGGCCCGCCGGCCGCCGAGGGCCTCCATCGGCGCGGTGTACCAGTCGTAGACGCCCGCGACCCGGTCGTAGACCACCGCGGCGGGGCGGCGAGTCAACTCGGTCGTGGCGCTTTCACCTCCACGGTTCGGATCTGTATGTCTGCCCGGCGCGGATCGAACACGGCGGCGGTCCGGTTGCATCGTGTCCACCCCGTTATCCGTGGTGACCGCTGTGGTCGATGGAGGGACTCGGCTGGCCGCCGCCCGGAGTGCCGTCGGCGCCGCCGTTGATGGCGGGGCCGATGAGTAACGCCGACACCGCGAACATCACCGCGAACACCGCCAGCCCGATCGCCGGGGCCCACCAGGTGCCGAAGCGGCGCCGCAGCCGCAGCAGGAACGGCACGGACGCGACCAGGCCGAGGAGCGCGAACAGGGTGGTGCCGCCCGTGCCGGCGACCAGCGCGGTGCCGGCGAGCAGCCCGATGTGGTGCAGCACGTGCGGTGCCAGCCCGACCACGGCACCGATGGCGCCGACCAGGGCACTCCACCACGCGCGCAGCCGCCGGCCGGCGCCCCTGGCCGTATCCCCCGGGGACGCCGGCGCCGCACGCCCTCGCGTGGTCCGGGTCGCGCTCGGGTCCCTCATCTGATCCCTGTTCACCGGCTGCGCACGTAGCGGCGCACCGCGGTGGCCAGCTCGGCGACCTTCTCGTCGGCGTCGCCACGCTCGACCGCGTGGCGTACGCAGGTGTGCATGTGGTCTTCCAGGATCAGCAGCGCCACCGCGTCCAGCGCCGCCCGTACCGCGGCGAGCTGGTCGAGCACGTCGATGCAGTACCGGCCGTCCTCGTACATGGCCAGCACGCCGGCGACCTGCCCGGTCGCCTTGCGCAGCCGGGTGGTCACCTCGTGGTCGTGGTGCCGAGCGTCCGGGCCGCGCGGCGCGGGCCCCGGTGCGGTCGATGTGACAGTCGTCATGGCGGGCTCCTCATGGCCTACCCGGCGCCGGGTGTGGCAGGTAGCGGCGTGGATCGGTGTCGAACGTGGCGACGCAGCCGGCCGAGCAGAAGTAGACGGTGGCCCCGTCGATGCTGCGGCGCGCGGCCGCGGTCGCCGGGCTGACCGGCATGCCGCAGACCGGGTCCACCTCGGGTTGTGACCCTCCGTCGTGGTGTCCGGTGCTGCCGCCGTGGTGATGGTCGGCCGCGGTGGCCGGGGTCTTGACCGGGGTCTCGACGTGGCGCTCGACCGGGGGCTCGACGACGCTGGCCGGCTCGCCAGCAGGTAGGGGTGGGGGTTGCCAGCGGCGCAGCCGGCTGGAGTTGGTGACCACCGACAGGGAGCTGGCGGCCATGGCCACGGCGGCGACCATCGGGGACAGCCGGATGCCCAGCAGCGGGTAGAGCGCCCCGGCGGCGACCGGGATGCCGAGCGCGTTGTAGACCAGGGCGAAGAACAGGTTCTGGCGGATGTTGCGCATGGTCGCCCGGGAGAGCCGGATCGCGGTGACCACGCCGGCCAGGGAGCCGGAGATCAGGGTGATGTCGGCGGCCTCGATGGCCACGTCGGTGCCGGTGCCGATGGCCAGGCCGATGTCGGCGGCGGCCAGCGCGGGGGCGTCGTTGATGCCGTCGCCGACCATGCCGACCCGACGGCCTTCGGCCTGCAGACGGCGGATCTCGTCGGCCTTGTGTGCGGGCAGCACCTCGGCCAGCACGCGGCGGATGCCGACCTCGCCGGCGATCGCGGCGGCGGTGCGGGCGTTGTCGCCGGTGATCATGACCACCTCGATGCCGAGGTCACGCAGCGCGGCGATGGCGCCGGCGGAGTCGTCTTTGACGGTGTCGGCCACGGCGACCACGCCGGCGGCCCGCCCGTCGACGGCGGCGAGGATGGCGGTCTTGCCCTGCGCGGACAGCTCCGCGGCGATCGGGTCGAGGTCGGTGGTGTCGATGCCGACGTCGGCGAGCAGCCGGGCGTTGCCGACCAGCACCGCGCGGCCGGTGACGGTGGCCTGCACGCCCTTGCCGGTGACCGAGTCGAACCCGGTCGCGGCCGGCAGGGTGAGGCCGCGGGCGCGGGCGCCGGCCACGATCGCCGCCGCGAGGGGGTGTTCGCTGTCGGCCTCGGCGGCGGCCACCAGGCCCAGCAGCGCGGTCTCGTCGAAGCCGGCCACCGGGCGGACGTCGGTCAGCGCGGGTTTGCCGGCGGTGATGGTGCCGGTCTTGTCCAGCACGATCGTGTCCAGCTTGTGCGCGGTCTCCAGGGCCTCGGCGGAGCGGATGAGGATGCCGGCCTGGGCGCCCTTGCCGGTGCCGACCATGACCGACAGCGGGGTGGCCAGGCCCAGCGCGCACGGGCAGGCGATGATCAGCACCGCGACTGCGGCAACCAGGGCGAACGTCAGCGCGGGCACCGGTCCGGCGACGAACCAGGCCGCGAACGTGGCCACCGCGATCGCGATGACCGCGGGCACGAAGTAGGCGGAGATCGCGTCGGCCAGCCGCTGGATCGGCGCCTTGGAGGCCTGGGCCTGCTGCACCAGCCGGATGATCTGGGCCAGCATCGTGTCCGCGCCGACCTTGGCGGCGCGCACCCGCAGCGACCCGGTGCCGTTGATGGTCGCCCCGATCACGGTGTCCCCGGCCCGTTTGGTGACCGGCATCGCCTCGCCGGTGACCATCGACTCGTCCACCGCCGAGATGCCGGACAGCACCACCGCGTCGACGGGTACCTTCTCGCCGGGGCGGATGAGCACCTCGTCGCCGACGGCGACGTCCTCGACGGGTACCTCGACCTCGGCGCCGTCGCGCAGCACCCGGGCGGTGCGCGCCGAAAGGCCCAGCAGCGCCCGGATCGCCTCCCCGGTGCCGGCCTTGGCCCGGGCCTCCAGGAACCGGCCGAGCAGGATCAGGGTCAAGATCACCCCGACCGCCTCGAAGTACACCTCCCGCACGTCGGCCGGCACCAGGCCGGGGACGAGGGTGACCAGCAGGCTGTAGCCGTAGGCGGCGCTGGTGCCCAGGGTGATGAGGCTGTTCATGTCCGCGCCGCGGTGGGCCAGGGTCAGCCAGCCGGTGCGGTGGATCGGCCAGCCGGTGTAGAACATCACCGGGGTGATCAACGCCAGTTGCACCCACCGGTTGAGCAGCAGCCCCGGTACCCAGCCCGCGCCGAACACCTCGTGCGCCATCACCGCGAACAGCACCGGCACGGCCAGCGCCGCCCCGACCAGCACCCGCCGGGTCAGGTCGGCGATCTCCGCCCGCCGCTCCTCGGCCTGGGCGGCCTCCACCTCGACGGCCGCCGGTCCGCCCTCGCCAGCCGCCGGCCGGGTCCCGGCAGCGGCGGCACCGGCCGGCGGCGGGACGCCGTCGACGGGCGCAACCTCGGCAGGCTCCACCACCAGCCGGCCGTGGATCATGTTCATGCCGCAGGCGAACCCGAACTCACCCGCCCGCGCCGGGGGCATCCGCACCGTGGTGCGCTGGTACGCCGGTAACGCCGCGCTCACCCCCAGGTCGGCGAAGACCACCCGGGAGGTGCAGTCGCCGGTCTCCTGCCGGTCGAAGATTACTTCCAGCGGCACGCCCTGACGTACCCGGACGACGTCGGGGCGGTAGCCGCCCCGCACGGTGACCTCCACCCGCTGCACGCCGTCGCCCAGCTCGGCGGTCCGGGCGCGGCGGGGGCCGAAGAAGAACCAGCCCAACCCGGCCAACACCACGGCCGAGGCCAGCAGGACAGCGATGTCGGCGACACCCATGACGTTCTCCCTCCCTGGGGCCTGCCACCACCCTCCCTCTGTATACCCCCACCGGGTAGGGACATTGGACCCTGTCCGGCGTGACGTTCGCCCGTACCCCACCCCCGTACCGGCAAGCACGGTAAGAGATATCCCGCGAGGGAAGGGAGACATGATGAAACGCCAACCATGGGGCCTGTACGCCATCGCCCTGGCGATCGGAGTTGTCGGCCTCGTCGCGCTCGGCGTGCCGGCCCAGACGCTGCTCGTCGCAGCGCTCGTGCTGACCTGCCCACTCATGATGATCTTCATGACGCACGGTATGCACGGCGGGCACGAGGGCCACGGCGGAACGGACCGGACCACCGAAGACCACGACCAGCACACCACTGACCGGCGATAGCCCGCGAAGGAGACCACGATGATGTACTGGGGCAACGGCATGGGCGCCTGGGGCATGGTGCTGATGACCGTGAGCACCCTGCTGTTCTGGGGCCTGGTCATCGCCGGCGTCGTCGCGCTGGTCCGCTACACCCGCCGCAGCACGCCGTGGAGCGGCGCGGCCCCGGAAGCCGCCACGCCGCAACGGATTCTGGCCGAACGCTTCGCCCGCGGCGAGATCGACGAAGAGGAGTACACCCGGCGCCTGCAGGTCCTCAACAGCGCACCCCGGCGCGGCCCAGGGGGTTGACGTGGACGCCGACTCCGGATACGGACTGTGGCCCCTGGTGATCATCAACACGGCGCTGTTCGCGGTGTTCGCGGCCAGCTTCTTCCACCCACGCACCGGCCGGGACTGGCGGGCGATGGGCGCGTTCACCGCGTTCCTGGTCGCCCTATTCACCGAGATGTACGGCATCCCGCTCACGGTCTATCTGCTGTCGGGCTGGCTGGGCTCGAAGGTCCCGGCGCTGCGGGCCACCCACTCGGGTGGGCACCTGTGGAACGACCTGATCGGCTGGGGCGGCGACCCGCACCTGTCCCCGTTCCACCTGGCCAGCTACGCCTTCATCGGCGGCGGGTTCTGGCTGATCGCCGCCGCCTGGCGGGTGCTGCACGACGCCGCCCGCCACGACCGGTTGGCGACGACCGGCCCGTACGCGCGGGTGCGCCACCCCCAGTACGGCGGCTTCCTGCTCATCATGATCGGGTTCCTGGTGCAGTGGCCGACCATCCCCACCCTGGTCATGTTCCCGGTCCTGGTGTTCGTCTAAACCCTGCTGGCCGCGCCGAGGAGCGCGAGGTCGCCGCCCGGTTCGGCGTCGCGTGGCGCGACTACGCCGCGCGTTCCCCGGGCTTCGTGCCCCGGCCCCGGCGGGCGTCGCCGGCGGCCCGCGGCGGCCGGCCCGCCGAACGCGCCGACGCCGCCCCGCCCGGGAGGCCGCGGTGACCGCACCACCGGCGGCCGCGACCAGACCGGGCCCGCGCCCGAGCCGGTTATCCCGGGGCGGGCGTGGGTCGGCGGTTCCGGTGGGGCGCCGGCTGGTGCTGGCCGAGCCGCGCCGGCTGGCGGCCGGGGCGCTCGCGGTGGGCCTGGCGCTGATGCTGGTCCTGCTGTTCCAAGGATTGTGGACCGGCGTGCAGGCCCAGGTGACGGTGTACGAGGACAAGACCGGCGCCGACCTGTTCGTGCTGGCACCCGGCGCGTCCAGCCTGTTTTCCGAGGGCAGCACCCTACCGATGTCCACCGTGGACACCGTGCGGGCCACCCCGGAACCGCCTGGGCGGCACCGGTGCGCAGCGGGTTCAGCATCCTGGACATGCACGGCACGAAGGTCGCGGTGACGCTGGTCGGGTCGCAGCCCGGCCAGCCCGGCGGGGCGTGGGCCACCTGGGCATCGGGGACGTGCTGCCGGTGCAGGGGCGGATGCTGCGCATCGTCGGCGTCACCACCGGACCCGGCTCGTTCATGATCGGCATGGTGTTCGTGCGGCACGACGCCGCCAACGCCCTGCTCGCCACCCCGGACACCACCAGCTTCGTGCTGGTCGGCTGTAGGTGCCGAAAACCCCATCCATGGGCTATGACCTGCCGGTTCTCGGATACGGCTGAAGATCGCGACACTGGGTACGCCAGGATGGTCCATCGTGCTATTGCGGCTGCCCTACCCGGCGCTCACGAGCGTGTTCACCCTTATACGCCTCACGCCCATGAGCGACGCCGATAAGAAGGTTGAGATTCTGATGCTGCGCCACCAGCTCGCCATCCTGCAGCGCCAGATCGACAAACCCCACGTGACCCCGCCCGACCGAGCGTTCCTCGCCGCCCTGCTGCACCGGCTACCGAGGCCGAAGCGGCGACAACTGAACCTGATCGTCTCCCCCGACACCGTCCTGCGCTGCCACCGCGACCTGCTCCGACGACACCACGGCAAACGATCCCGGCCGAAACGGCCAGGCCGGCCGCCCACCCGCCGCAGCATCCAGGCTCTCGTCGTGCGCCTGGCGACGGAGAACACGAGCTGGGGCTACCGGCGAGTCCACGGCGAACTGGCCACCCTAGATGATCGATTCCAAGGGGTCAGTGGTCGTAGGTGGTCAGGGATCGCATGATCGGCTGCCCGGTGTGCCAGTTGTGCCAGATCGCGGCGGTCAGGGCGAGGACGCGTTGCAGGATCCGGACGGCTACGCCGGTCATGGTGCGTCCGCCGTGTTGTTCGAGGTCGAGTTGGCCTTTGAGGGTCTCATTGACCGATTCAATGCTCTGCCGTACCGCACGGAGCAGGCCACGACCCGGCCGTGCCGGTTCGCCGCGGTACGCGGGTCGCACGACGGTGATACCCCTGTCGCCCAGCCAGGTTTCGGTGTCCCGGTCGCGGTAGCCCTTGTCCACCACCAGGATCAGCCCATCCGGGTGGTGAAACATGTTCGGCTGCATGCTCACCAGGTCGATGAGAACCTCACGTTCGTCGGTCTTGGCGTTGGTCAGGGCGAACGCGACCGGCAGACCGTGCACGGTCGTGACCAGATGCAGACGCAACCCCCAGAACAGCCGCGAATGAGAAGCGCAATAGCCATAGCCAGCCCAGCCGGCAAGGTCGGAACGCTGCACGGTCTCACGGGACATGCCACACGGCACCGGGGTCGAGTCGGCGATCCTGCTTGGGCAGGTACGGGAACAGGTGAATGATCGACTTTCGGGCATAGCGGATCCAGCGGCTCTCGTTGTGGTAGCCCAGCAGGGCCTGCATGACCGACACCGTGATCAACTCGGCGTCGGTGATCCGCGGGGTAATCCCGACCGCTGGCCGCCACCGGTTGAGCTGCGGGGACGCCTTCATCTCATCGTCGATCCTGACGTACAGTGCGGTCGCGAGGGTGTCCAGATCGACGTGCACGTGGCCTCCATGGTCTCGTTGCCTAAGCAACGTCGATCATGGGCGCCCTCGCGTCTGCTCGCTGTCCCGTATCCCTTGGAATCGATCATCTAG
>WNFX01010195.1_pt1 | contig 10913 bp, 4 predicted proteins | sample 5400111 | NCBI WGS metagenome assembly WNFX01 (sample SAMN13153363, study PRJNA577476) | soil metagenome | isolation source: 40 cm soil or saprolite under grassland replicate 1 | place: USA:California | collected 2016-06-15
CCTGCAGCCCCAGCCCCAGCTGCACCCCCATCCTCACTCCCACCCCCCCCCACAACAATATCGCCGTGGGCAGGGACGCCGGAAGTAGCCTGACTACGGGCGATTACAATATCTACATCGGCAACGCAGGTATGGCTCAGGAGTCCAACACGATCCGTATCGGCACGGAACCAGAATCAAGCCCAGCACCGCCTGCTGCCACCTATATCGCCCACATCTACACAAACCCAATGATAGGCACGGCAGTTGTTATAAACAGCAACGGTCAGCTTGGCGCCGCGACTTCGTCCGCGCGGTTCAAAACAGATATCGAATCAATGGACAAAAGCAGCGAAGCGATCTTCGCGCTTCGGCCAGTTTCGTTCCATTACAAGCAAGAGATCGATCCGAAATGCCAAGCGCAGTTTGGGCTCGTAGCCGAGGAAGTAGAAAAGGTGAACCCTGCCTTGGTGGTACGCGACAGTGAAGGAAAACCCTACACGGTGCGCTACGACGCAGTGAACGCGATGTTGCTAAACGAATTTCTGAAAGAGCACAACACGGTGCAAGACCTGAAGAAAGAAATTGCGGCGCTCACTGCGACTGTAAAAGAACAAGACGCGCGACTGCAGAGAGTGAGCGCACAGATTGAATTGAACAAGCCGCCACCGCGAACGGTTCTGAACAATCAGTAAGGAAGGCGAGATGAATTGAAGGTCGTGGAGCGTATAGCCCGTCAGGCGACACCTCATGTTTTCTTCTTGACGAGCCGACGGCAATTATCCCAAGCTCCGCGTCTTTAAAAGGTATGCATCCAAGGCAGGGTAAAGAAAGCCGTTTCTCGGAGTTTTCGTTCCCTCTTTCAGACCTGCAGTCGCAGGGTCAACTACCGAGAGAAAGAAAGGAAATATCTATGAACGCAGTCATTCAGCTAAAAAAAGCAACCCCATTATTCGTAGTCTCATTTGTGTTCGCCTGTTTAGCGTTTTCATCCGCCCCGAATGCTTTCGGGGTTAGCCCACCGCCGGACGGAGGCTACCCAGGGGGTAACACGGCGGAAGGGGAGAACGCCCTTTTTAGGCTCAGCGAAACAGACGGCAGTTTCAACACAGCGGTTGGTTGGTTATCACTTTCTTCCGATGTGGTCGGCGGTCTCAACACCGCTGTTGGCGCTGGAGCACTTGCCCTCAACACCTCACACAACAACACGGCCACCGGCGCGGGAGCGCTTCTGCTTAATACCACCGGCACCGGCAACACGGCCGTTGGCGCGGCGGCGCTCCTTTCCAACATCGGCGGCCCAAACCAGGCTGGCTCAGGCAACACGGCCGTCGGCGCTGCCGCGCTTCTGTCTAATACCGTTGGCTACGGCAACACGGCCCTTGGAGGGCAGGCGCTCCAATCCAACGACAATGGGAAGGGCAACACGGCCGTTGGCGCGCAGGCGCTCCTTTCCAACATCGGCGGCCCGAACCAGGAGGATGGCTCCGGCAACACGGCCGTTGGCGCGAGGGCGCTCCGTAACAACACTGCGACAGGAAGTACTGCCGTTGGCGTTGATGCGCTCACTGCGAACACCACCGGCGAGGGCAACACGGCCCTTGGCGCGGAGGCGCTCAAACAGAACGCCGAGGGCAGCGCCAACACGGCCCTTGGCGCTAGGGCGCTCACTTCCCTAATAGGAAGTCTCTTTTCTGGGCGCAGCAACACGGCCGTTGGCGCGCTGGCGCTCACTTCGAACACCATCGGCGTCGGCAACACCGCCGTCGGCGGCCCTATCATAAGCGGATCAACTGCAGCGCTCGGGAGTAACACCACCGGCAACGGCAACACGGCCATCGGTTTTGGGGCACTCAATACGAACACTACCGGCGACAGCAATATCGCCGTGGGCGAGGCTGCCGGCAGGAGCCTTACTACAGGCAATAACAATATCGAAATCGGCAACGAAGGTGTTGCTGGCGAAGCCAATACCATCCGGATCGGCACAGCCTTCCAACCATCACCGACGCCAGCGTCCGGCCAGGATAGAACCTTTATTGCCGGGATCTACGGCCAGCAGCCAGGTGCCAACACGCTGGCGGTGGTGTGCGCAGACGATGGAAAGTTGACAGCCAATGCCTCGTCGCGGCGCTTTAAGCGCGACATTAAACCGATGGATAATGCCAGCGAAGCCATTCTAGGTCTCAAGCCAGTGAGCTTCCGCTACAACAACGACTCTACAGATACGCCGTGGTTTGGTTTGATTGCCGAGGACGTGGCTGAGATAAACCCAGACTTAATTGCACGCGACAAGGAAGGGAAACCCTTCGGCGTGCGTTACGACCAAGTCAACGCGATGTTGCTTAACGAGTTTCTCAAAGAGCATCGCAAAGTTCAGGAATTGGAGGCGAATGCCGCCCAACAGCAAAGGAATTTCTTGGCACAGCAAAAGCAAATTGAAGCGCTTACTGCTGGCCTGCAGAAAGTGAGCGCACAGCTATTTCTTGGCACAGCAAAAGCAAATTGAAGCGCTTACTGCTGGCCTGCAGAAAGTGAGCGCACAGCTCGAAGCGAGCAAACCTGCGCCGCAAGTGGTCAATAATCCCTAAAGCTGCGCCGGCGCCAACAAGGCAGCAGCATTTCAACAATCAGCCGTCACGCTTCACCGGGTGGCGGCTTTTTGTTACGGTCCTCGCTCACGGCCCTTTGAAAATCGCCAACCCACTCGCGCGCTGCGATCAGATTGCCGCTGTATCGCGGTACTTTAATCATTAGCGGGTCCACACCCAGGACGCCCTCCGTGCAAGAGCCACCAAGCACCCGGCGGAGCAGACCAAACACTTCTTCTCAAAACGAGTCTTGACACATCTGTAGCGCTTCAACTACAAGCGTGGCTGTAGCTCGAGGGCTGTTTGGAAAACTCCCTAAACAAATCGCCACAGTTCGTGACCCGCTTTCTGCCGGTTCCGGCAAAATCGCTGCTTAGTGCAGCCTTCATCCTATGAAAAAGAAATCCACCTCACAATCTGCACCTGCCCGCCGTAGCCCTTGGCTCGCCGTCTTGTCAGGCCGGAGCTTTCCTGGACATGCCCCAGCTTCAGCAACAGGGATAGCAAAGGCTGAAGTTTTTACACGAAGGCGGCTTGGCGAAGGCGGGTTCTTTAATCTGCGTGTTTTAATTGCTACTGTCTTTTGCCTTGCTGGCATCTTTTTCGCGCTGACCGGCGCGGGCCTTTACCTGGGCTCTTCCAAAGCCCAGGCGCAGTCTGGACCGGCATCAACAATGCCGGTTACAGCAAATTCGCCCAATGCGCCGGACGTCGTGCAGTTGGTCGGTCCAGTCCGGTTGGACCAGGACTTGCGAAGCCTCCCTTACATTCCCCCAACCCCGCAGATTCTGAAAGAACGGCCGACGCTACATTCGTTTCCGTTGTCAGGCGGCCCAGCAAGATCGGAGACCTCTGCCTTCCCGCGGTCCCAGTCGGTGTTGGAAAAAATCTTTCGCCCGGTGCCGACCATGCCGCTGCCGCTGCTGCAATTTGATGGGATAAACGCAGCACAGGGGAACGGCGTGCCGCCCGACACCAATGGGGATGTGGGCCCGAATCATTACGTTCAATCAGTCAATGATTCTTATAGGGTTTTCGACAAAAACGGCACCGCTCTGACTGACCCGATCACATTCAATATGTTCTTTGCTTCTTTGACGGGCACACCTTGCGGTGCGAACCAAAACCATGGTGACCCTTTTGTTTTCTATGATCAACTCGCTGATCGCTGGGTGATAACTGACTTTGCCCATCCCCCGTCTCGTGAGATTGGTCCTGGGCCTTTCTATGAATGCATCGGTGTGTCCCAAAGCGGTGATCCAGTAGCGGGCGGCTGGTTTCTGTACGCCTTGCAAACCGATCCGGAACACCCAACATGGATTGGAGATTATCCAAAGTTCGCGTTGTGGAATAATCCACAGCCTGGCGGCGCGTACGAACTGACAGTTCTCCTGCTTTCCGACCTCACACCGTTCAACGGAATACGCGTTTTTGCGCTCGATCGCGGGTCGATGCTCAGTGGCGGGCTCGCCAACGCGATCGCTTTTACGGTCCCTCCCGCAGGCGGGGGTGCTGATGCCGCTTTGATGCCAGCGGGCTTTCGGACCGGCAATCCGCCTCCTGGAGGCCGAGATGAATTCCTCCTGGGCATCGACAGCCCAGCCGCCGGCGGCGTGACCCAGACTCAGGTCAAGGGGTGGCTGTTTCACGTTGATTTTGCCATGCCGGCGAATTCGACTCTCGGCGTTGGCCCCAACCACGCCCCGAATGCCCTGATCATGGTCAACGGGTTCATTGACGCCTTCACAACGAAATCCAACCTTGTGCCGCAGCAGGGGACCACGCAAAAGCTGGATACCTTGGGCGATAGAATCATGACGCCGGTTGTTTACCAGAATCGGAGCGGTACCGAATCGTTGTGGGCCGACCACACCGTTATTTTGAATTACCCCAATGGACCGACTGCGGTTCGCTGGTATCAATTCGATGTTACCGGCGGCAATTTCCCTGCGATCCCAGTGCAACAGCAAGATTGGAGCAACGGCAACGACGGTTTATGGCGCTGGATGCCCAGCATAGCTGTCGATGCACACGAAAACGCGGCTATCGGCTATTCCGTGTCCAGCCCATCCATCTTCCCCGGCATTCGTTATGCCGGACGTCTAGCAACCGATCCATTGAATGATCTCGGTCAGGGCGAAGCTATAATGACCAATGGCGAGGGGAGCCAGACCGACCGCAAAGGCCGCTGGGGTGATTACACCATGACCACGATCGATCCGTCCGATGGCCTTAGCTTCTGGCATACCAACGAATACTACCAGATGACCACAAAAGAAGATTGGTTCACGCGCGTCGGCAAATTCCAATTCCCAGCTGCTAGCCCAACACCAACCGGGACACCGGCAGTGAGGCCTACTCCGACTCCAGAGCCTCGTCCGACGCCAGAGCCTCGCCCCACACCGCGCCCGTAGCGCTAGCTAGGATCCCGGCGCACCGTGGGCGCAATCTGAATACGATCTTAGTTGAACATCAGGAACTGACTCCGAGATGATTCTGGCAACCTTGGCAGTGGAGAGCTAAGGTGCCCTTGAGCAGGAATGAAAGCTCGACAGCGTCCGCTCGGATCGTTGTTATGAGTTTTAGGGCACGACTTTCACCTTTGTCGCTGCCAGCTCCGTGAAACCGTCGTCCAGCATCAGTTTCACGTCATATTCTCCGGGAGTCAGCGGCCAGTGGCCTTCCTCAGCCTTATACCAATCCAGCCAGTTGCCCTTGACGTTCTCCGCGTTGTATTTTACGGAACCGTTCAACTCTCCCCGAGTATAAAGCCGGATCGCTTCGCCCCAGGCGAGTTTCTTGGTTCCGACCGGAGTGATCCTGACATAGTCATAACGATTGCCCGGGGCATTTCGCCAGGTGATGGTAATTTCCTCGCCTGAGCGGACGGTGTCGCTTGCGACGGAGATTTCCGGTTTGCCCTCCTTCGCGATTCGGTCCGAAGCAGGAGTGAGGTCCTTGACCGGCGGAGTGACGGGTATGACTTCGAAACGCGATACGACTGCCCGATGGTCCGAGGGCCACGGCGTGACATGAATATCAGACCCTTTGTATTCCGGCTCTCCTACGATGAGGCTTTCGAGAATCTTGGATTTGCCCGCGGTGTAAATGAAGTCCACGCGATCCGGCAAGTCATCCTTCGAGGGATTGAACCCGTCGATGCTGTTCTCCACGAATGGACGCCCCGACGGCCATGTGTAGATGGGATTTTTCTCCGGGTTGGGATGGGTTTCGCGGAAGGAATCGATCAGTCCCTTCTCTTGGATGAACTTGGTGACAGGCCATTCTACTACGTAGCGATGGTTTTGTAGCACACCCACTGTCGGTTTCGTCCAGTCGAGGTGGGAGGGAGAATTGAAATCGCCGGTGAGGAAGACGGGGACGCCTTCCCTCGCAAGAGCGGAGAGCTTTTCGACGAAGGGCACGGCCGTTGGCAGGCGGACCTTCCGTTCATTTTGCTCCACCTCGGACGCCGTGGAACCCGATCGGACCATGTCCGGGCCATAAGGTTCGTCCGGAAGATGCATGTTGGCCATGGCCACCATTTTTCCGGGAAGGACTTCGATAAACGTGTAAAGACCGTGACTATCGGGAGCTTCGAAAAGCGGGAAACGCGAAATGATGTGCTGGCGCTGGTCGTAGTATTTCCAGCCCACCGCCTTCGCAAGTCGCGCGGTGTTGCCCCAGGCTTCCTGGATGCCCACCACATCGGCTCCCGATTTCTTGATCGCCTCGACGGTTTTGTCGAAATCGACCTGAGCGCCGCCGTTTTCGATGTTGTAGGACATCACCGAAATGCGGGTCGATGGGGATTCCTCAGAGGCGAAGGCTAACAGCGCGGTGGCTGTTGCAATGAAAATGAGAAGCCGTGCCTTCAAGCCGCACGAATGTAATTCTCGCTGCGCCTCGTGTCGAGCAGGCAGCCATTTCGCGTATTTCCCTGACGAATCGCGTTTCTAGTTGTCTGGACGGTCCTCCACTTGTGCTGGCCGCGCTCGTAAAAAGCGATGCGAAGACGCATCGCACTCCAAAGCACTGCGTGCGAAATCCAGAGGAGATGCTGTGCTGGTTTCGCGAAGCTTTCGGAGTGCGCGCGCGTCCTCGCGCCGCTTTTGCAGCATAACGGTAGCAATGATCCCTTCGTTTCGGTTTGCGCAACTCAAAGCAACCGGGCTACCTTTAGACCCGTGTTCAGCTTGACCATGCTCGGCAGCGGGAGCGCGGGAAACAGCGCGCTGGTCGCAACTGATCATTGCAAGCTTCTGGTCGATGGCGGGCTGAGCAAATTAGGGCAACCCTAGAGCTTACTATCGACAGTCCACGAAACTTTCTTGTCATGTCCCATTCGTGTTGCAGCGGGCTGGTACGACTAGGCAGGCCGCTCACGCAAAATCGCTACTTTTCAGCCGGTTGACCCATGTAGTTCCGTTGAATACATTTCTGCCATATGAGTCATACATTGACGATTCGGCTGCCAAAGAGCCTGGCCACGTGGATCGAGGATGCCGCGATGCGCACGGGAATTTCGCAAGGTGAACTTGTGCGGCAACACTTGGAGCGGGCACGATCGCAAGACACTCGTTCGAAGAAATTCATGCGCCTGGCGGGCAGCATTCGCAGCGGCCCGCGCGATCTTTCCACCCGCAAGGGATTCTCGAAAGAGTGAAAGGTATTGCCGATACGGGGTTTCTCGTCGCATTTGGCGCAAGGCGGGACATCCATCACGACTGGGCCGTGAGCGTGGCAGAGCAGGTCACTGAGCCGTTGCTGACCTGCGAAGCCGTGCTAGCAGAAACAGCCTTTCATCTTCAAGATGTCGGACTGGTGCTGGAAATGATCGCTGACGGCCTCGTGGCTCTGTCGTTTGACTGCAACGATCATCTTCCACAATTGGCTGCCCTGGCAGCAAGATACAAAGATCGGAAACCGGACCTGGCAGATCTGTGTCTGATCCGAATGAGCGAAATATATCCAAAACACAGTGTCATCACTGTCGATGCGGAGGACTTTCGCGTTTACCGTCGAAACAAGCGCGAAATCATCCCTCTGATTTCTCCGCCTCGAGGATGAGTGTAATGCTGGGTAGTTGGGCGGTTCTCGTAAGTGTTCCCATTTGCTCTTTGCTCTAAGGCACACCGGCAATAGAGTCGCTCCGTGGCCGAGGATGATCTGGCAGAGTCGCACCGGCACCGGCACGTGTGGCGTCGAGTGACACTCGGTGTTGCCGTATGCGCGGCGCTCCTGATCATTTTTCATCGGCCGATTCTGGTGGCAGTGGGGCGGCGAATCGCGCTGCGTTACGCGGCCGAACAAAACCTGAAGATTGATTTCCGTCTCGAAGGCAATCCCTTCAGTCATCTAACTGCACGAAACTTTCACGCCTTCCCGATCGGACCGTCACCCGTTGAATCGATCGACATCGACCAGTTGTATATCGATTACAACTTGCTTGGTTTTGCGCGGCACGGTCTCTCCCGATTATTCGAAAAGGTGGAGGCGCGTTCGGCGCGCATTGTCCTAAATCCGTCCAAGGCACCGCTCAGAACGCGGCCGCCAAAACCGCAACTGAGGTTACCGAGATTTTTCCCGGAACGACTCCGCCTGACGAATGCGACCTTGGTCGTCAGAAATCAGCCCGACGATTTCGTTGCGGAAGGTATCGATCTTGATTTGGATCCGCGCCATCCGGGCGAGTTGCGCATTGAAAGACTGCAGCTGCCCTCCGGCGACAGTTGGTCCAGGGTCTCCGGCCAAACCTCTTATACGAACAAGAATTTGATTTTGCGGGACCTGATTTTGAGCGATCAGGAGCAGCTCCGTCTGTTGAACGTCGATGCATCACGCATCGACGCCAATGCCCTCTCGATCAAGATCGACTGCACAATCGGTGGCGGCCAATTGTCTGCGTCGGCCGGAGTCAGCGAGACGCAGTCTTCGCTGAACGCGAAAGTGAATCTGGCGGCCGAAAAAGTCAGGGCGGAATCACTGAACAGATTCCTTGTTCTTCCGGAGGATTATCTTTCCGGCGAAATTGAGCGACTCGCTCTTAACGCCGCGGGTGTCATTGACGCGCCGCGCACTTGGAGCGGCACGCTGTCGCTGGATGTGAGCGACGTGGATCGGCCGGAAATCCACTTTGATCGCGGCATCCTGGAAATTTCAGCAGAACAGGGGAGAGCGGTTTTGCGCTCGGCCGACATCGTCCAGGACGTGAACAACTTTCATTTTCGAGGCGGAATCGAATTACCAGACAAGATCGGGGGCTTCGGCCGCACGCCATCGGGTTTTGAGATTGCCGGCACCGCACCTGATCTGGAGCGACTAACAGCGGGCACCCCGGTGGCGTTGACCGGCTCCGCCCAGTTCACCGGCAGGATTGATATTGTCAATGCGGAAATAACTGCAGCCCTCGGCGTCGCGGCAGAGCCGGTTGGGTTTTCAGGTGGAATGATTGACAAGCTGAACTGTACGCTTCGCGCCTCCAAGGTGATCGAGGCGGCGGGGGGACCGGGGTCAGCGACCCCGGCTACAACAGCGACCCCGGCTACAACGCGGAAGCCGTGGTTTGCGGATCTTCGCACTGCAATGGATTTCGATTTAACGGGCATACGTTATCGGGATTACATCGTTGATTCAGCAGAAGGATCGCTGAACGGAAGCGATGACACTCTCGGCCTCGACCGCTTGAATCTGCGGCGAAATCAAAACGAATTAAATGTTCGCGGGCGTTACCGGCTTCCGGCAGAAGTCGGGAAATTTGCTTCGCAACCCGCGGAGGTCGACGTGGCTCTGAATGCACCTGAGGCAGGCGACTTCTGGGTTGCTGATTCTCCACAAAGAGTGAGCGGACCATTGCAGCTCGCGTCACAGATTCAATGGAAACAAGGGATCGCCAGCGGACAGATATGGGCGTTCGGGGCGAACCTCAGGATGCGTGACTTGGTTTTCCGGCAACTCAGCACTCAATGTTCGATTTCGAACAGCATCATCTATCTGAACGACTTCAGCGCGACTTTGAACGATACCGATTTCGTTAACGCGACTGGCACGCTGAATTTGCGGCGACCTCATCATTACAGCGGCAAGGTGTCCGCAAACATCGCGAATTTATCGACACTTCAGCCGCTACTTCGCGCTTCGGGCAATCAGAATGAATTGGCAGGTGCGGTCAGACTTAGCTGGGAAGGAAGCGGCGATGCGCAGACGTTCAAGAATTCAGGCCAACTGAAGCTAGCACTGGAGAAAGGGCGCTATGGAAATTTGCAATCGTTGCGGGCGAATGTCGATGCGTCCTATTCGCCGGAGGGCCTGGACGTGCCGATCATCTTTTTCGCCACCAGTAACATGGATTTTCAGGCGATCGCTCGGACCAAGGCTGACATGCTCGAGATAGACAAAATCCAATTGAACCAGTTAGCCCCGCCGCGGCGGGAGGCCGGCCGCAGCGGCTCGGTCGGCGAGCGTGCCCTGCCACAACAATATGCGAACTACGCGTACGGTTATATTTCCATTCCATTTATCTGGAGGAATCTCGGGACCAAGGCTGCAGTCATTCCGTCGTCTGGCAAAGTGTCTGCGACATTTCAATCTGAGAACCTCGATCTTAAACGAGTGTTCGACGATCTCGGAATCAAAGCGATGACGTCTGGCATTATGAACGCCAGGCTCGACGCCGGTGGAACCATCGCTGATCTGAATGCTCGGCTTGACCTGCAGGCACGGGACTTACGAAATGAATACTGGCCGAAAATGGAGCCAGCGACGTTTGAGCTAAGCGCCCAGGCCACGCAGAACCGGCTGACAATTTCAGGGAAACTGCAACAGGCGCGGATTCAGCCGGTTGAAATAAACGCGAGTATGCCTTTCGACATTCCGAAAATTGCGCGCGCCCGGAAAGTTCCCGATGACACACCCATTACTGCAAAGGCTCGTGTCCCGCGTAGTTCAGTGAATTTTGTTCGACAATTCGTTCCGGAGCTGGAGCAACTGGATGGCGAGCTTGGTCTCGATGTTGATGTGAGCGGAACAGTCGGCCATCCCGTCTTGAGCGGGGCAGGGGACATGACCATAAATGTGGCTCGTTTTACGAATGTGACACTTCCCGCACTGAGAGGTTTTACTGCTCGGTTCACTTTTAGGGAAAACGCACTCACTCTCGATCGGTTTGGAGGCGATGTGGCTGGCGGACCCTTCACAATGACCGGCCGAGTCACTTTTCCCAAATTGATCGAACCGACTCTCGATTTGCAATTGAAAGCTCAAAGCGTGCTGCTTGCGCGAAACGACACGCTTACCGCCCGCGCCGATGCCGACCTCAAGGTCACGGGTCCGTTTGCCGCAGCG
>WNFX01014017.1_pt1 | contig 10912 bp, 6 predicted proteins | sample 5400111 | NCBI WGS metagenome assembly WNFX01 (sample SAMN13153363, study PRJNA577476) | soil metagenome | isolation source: 40 cm soil or saprolite under grassland replicate 1 | place: USA:California | collected 2016-06-15
GAGGCTGTACGTGAGCGTTATGGACGAACAGCATTGCAGGTAACAGGCACAAGTACTTCTGGCAGTTGTTGTGGAAGTGACTGCTGCGGCGGACAAGGTGGTAGTGGCGTTGTTACTAGTGACCTCTATAGCAACGCGGAACTTAGTGCCTTACCAATTACCGCAGCACTTGCCTCGCTTGGTTGTGGTAATCCCACGGCATTAGCAGAGTTGAAACCAGGTGAAAAAGTGCTTGACCTGGGAAGTGGTGGGGGTATTGATGTACTCCTTTCCGCGCGGCGTGTCGGCTCAGCAGGTTTTGCCTATGGATTGGATATGACCGATGAGATGCTGGAACTGGCGGAACGCAACCGCAAAGAGTCAGGGGTAGAGAACGTGCGCTTTTTGAAAGGGGTAATAGAAGATATTCCTCTGGAAGCCAACAGTGTTGACGTAGTGATCTCCAACTGCGTCATTAACCTCTCTGCTGATAAAGGCCAGGTACTGCGTGAGGCTTATCGTGTACTCGTTCCAGGGGGTCGTTTTGCCGTCTCGGATATTGTCTTTCAAGGACACATACCGCCTGCCATCCGTGTTGACCTGGAAGCATGGGCCGGATGCATTGCCGGTGCATTGGAAGAGGAAACCTATCGCAATCTACTACAAGAAGCGGGCTTTACTGATAGTGAAGTTGAGGTCACACGGCGCTATTCGCTCGACGATATCGCTGAGAGCGGTGCACGCGCTTCTCTTGCAGCTCTTTCGCAAAGTGAGCGTGCAGAGATAGATGGAAAATTTGTCAGCGCGTTCATCCGTGCTCGTAAACCAGGGAAGGCGTAGAGTGTAAGAAAGCAGCAAGAAAGGGGCAGCAAAAACTGCTCCTTTCCTTTTCAGGTATGGCACCTGGTTAATGTTTGTCTCCATCAGAGAAACAGAATCGTATCCTGCTTAGATGGCTTGCCATCGGTATGAATTGTCACTTCATGGCGGCAGCAATAAGGAGCTGTTGCTCTGAGAGGGCTTGTGCATGGATGAGGATTCAGTTCGCCTTAGGACGAATTTTCTAGCATGTAGAAAGTGAAAGGAGAAGAACATGACGGGAAAAGACCTTTTGATTGCCTGGCTCAACGATGCTCATGGGATGGAGATTGCCCTTGTTGAGATACTGGAGCATCAGATCAAGGATGCGAAAGACTATCCGCAGGTGCAGACAAAGCTTGAGCAGCACCTGGAGCAGACCCGAAGGCATGCTCAGCTGGTGAAGGACTGCGTCGAGAAGCTTGGGGGCAGCACTTCGGCGCTTAAGACGGGCATGGCTAAATTCTTTGGCCAGATACAGGCCGTCTCGACGGGACCTGCCCGCGACGAGATGGTGAAAAACGCGCTGGCTGATTACGCCGCCGAGAACTTCGAGGTGGCCTCCTATACAGCGCTCGTGACTGCGGCGCAAGAAATGGGCGACGCGCAGACGGCTATGGTGTGCCAGCAGATTCTGCTGGAAGATGAGGAGATGGCCCGCTGGCTGCAACAGAATCTGCCCACGCTGGTGCAGGAGACGATGCGACAGCTCACCACAACATAGGCAGGCTCATTGGGCTCTACGAGGCTTGCAGTGTAGATTGTTCGTCAGGTCTCACTGTGGTGGACAGAGCCATGTTGATCTGAGAACTGAAAGAGGCGCTGCATCTCTCACACCTCTGCGCTCACATGGGTGAGTGTGTGAGAGATGCCTCCTTACCTTGCGGCTGGTAACAGCTTGATGATATGTAAAAGAAGCAATACGGGTTTTAAATTTTCCTTGACTTTTGGCAAATCACTATGTATACTTCTAGCAATTTGAAATCAGTTTCCGATCGTTCCACTCTGTGGAAAAGGCTTGGTATTCTTATGACCGGTAGGTATTGGGTACATACAAGGGAATTAATGGCACGGCGCAAGTGCCGCCTATTCCATCCCATTGATGGACCCGGTGTCGTCTTACCGGAGGTCTTAGCGAAGAGCATTTCTTCCTCATCCCTTTCATTTCGGGGATGAGGAATTTTTTTTTGACCAGATTGATGGTCTCCGAATACCCATACATGACAACGGCGTCAAGTATCGGTTCTCTGAACTGCTCAGCAATAAGGCGCCCTTATTACTGAGCCAGCCAGGGAGATAAGCAAGACCTGTCAACCTGTAGTCAGTACAAATGCCATTAAACAATTTGGAGGGTCTATGCTTCAAATCACATCTCACCTACAAAGCGAAGTTGCCATCATTAACGATGAAACTACAAAGATTAACGGCAACTTTAAAGGTAAGGACATTGTTTCTCTCGATCAGTTCTCCACGGAAGATCTGCGCATCCTTTTCACTTTAACTCGTAAAATGAAACAGATCGCGATCAACAATGAACCATCATATATACTGGCAGGTAATATCATATCCCTTCTTTTCTTTGAACCCTCCAGCAGAACCTTCGGTTCATTTGCAGCAGCAGTGAAAAGGCTTGGTGGACAAACAATTGAGATCCAGGACCCGCAAACAGTATCGTCAGTTTCCAAAGGGGAGTCTTTTGAAGATACTATTCGCACCTTTGAGGCATATTCTGATGCGATCGTTCTCCGTCATAGAGTAGTTGGTTCGGCCAAACAGGCTGCAAAGACTGCCACTTCTATCCCTGTGATTAACGCGGGAGATGGTAACAATGAACATCCAACCCAAACGCTGCTCGATCTTTATACGCTCTATGAAAAATTTGGCAGGTTGAATAACTTGAAATGCCTGTTTGCCGGTGATCCCCTCAATAGTCGTACCATTCATTCTCTTCTTCGGGGACTTTCCCTCTTTGCTAATAACACTGTTTACCTGTTGTCCCCTCCGCAGCTTCAATTCTCACGCACTGATTTCATCTATTGGAGCGCACAAGGTATAAGAATCATTGAGATAACTAGCGAAGAAGATATTCCCGCGGACTGCGACCTGTGGTATTGGACTCGCATACAGAAAGAACGCTTTGCCTCACTTGAGGAATATCAGGATATCGTGAAAGATAGATTTATCGTGACACCTGAACTTCTGAACCGGTATGCCAGCAAGGAAATGATCCTCATGGACCCGCTGCCCAGGGTAGGTACGATAGAACCGGCCGTCGATGCTGATGAAAGAGCGGTTTACTTGAGATCGCAAATTCGCAATGGCCTGTACACGCGCATGGCACTGCTAGCGTTGTTAGTTGGAAGAGTGTAAAAGAATGATTATGCAAAATACTGTTATTGACCGCGATCAACTCGTTGAAGACAGCCCTGGATATACAGCACCTTTTGACGAAGACCGACTCAAACACGGTGTTCTACTGTTGGAGGATGGAACGATCTTTGAAGGTACCTCGTTTGGGTATATAAGAGAAACTGCTGGCGAGGTTGTCTTCTGCACCGGTATGGTTGGTTACCCGGAAGCCTTGACCGATGCCTCCTTTGCGGGCCAGATCCTCACCATGACCTACCCAATCATTGGCAACTATGGGGTACCAGATCAATCCTTGTGGGAAGATGACAAAATCCATGTAGCCGGCCTGATTGTTTCCAATTATATTGATCTGCCTTCTCATGCGCAAAGTACGATGAATCTAGGTACCTGGTTGCAACAGGAGAAAGTTCCCGCCCTGGAAATCAAAGATACGCGCCTCCTTACCAAGTATATCCGCACCCATGGCACGATGTTGGGCAAGATTGTGTTCGATACAGGTATCCCTTTTTATGATCCCAATACAGATAACCTGGTTTCGCAGGTCTCAACTAAGCAACCCCTGCAAGATGGTAGTGGGGATATCACTATCGCTCTCATTGATTGTGGTGCTAAACGCAATATTGCGCGCGCTCTTCTTGCCAGAAATGTGAGCGTAATTACTGTGCCCTGGGACTATGATCTATTCTCGCCAGCCAATAGCTTTGCCTTCGATGGTATCGTCGTATCCAACGGGCCCGGCAATCCGAAAATGGTCAAGAAAACGATCAAGACCATTCAGACAGCTCTGGAGCGCAAGATTCCTACTGCATGACACGAAGCGCTGCTATATCACGACACAAAATCATGGCTTTGCCGTCGGTGTTCTGCCACCCGCTTTCGATCCCTGGTTTATCAACGCCAATGATGGTAGCAATGAAGGCATGCGACATAGACAGTATCCCTTTCTCTCGGTGCAATTTCATCCCGAAGCCGCACCAGGCCCAATGGATACCGCGTGGATTTTCGACTACTTTCTTGAGCGGGTTAGGAGAGTGAGAGGCTAGCATGCATACACTGTGTAAAGTGTTAGTGCTGGGAGCGGGCGCCCTCAAGATTGGACAATCCGGGGAGTTTGACTACTCGGGCTCCCAGGCGCTCAAAGCCTTGCGCGAAGAAGGCGTTGCCACCATCCTGGTCAATCCCAATATCGCGACCATTCAGACTTCGAGGCTGCTGGCCGACCAGGTCTATTTCTTGCCCGTCACCCCATTCTTCGTCGAAAAAATTATTGAGAAGGAGCGGCCCGACGGTATCTTACTTTCCTTTGGAGGGCAAACAGCGCTCAATTGCGGTATCGAGTTATTTCAGCAGGGGATTTTGGAAAAATACAATGTGCAAATTCTGGGCACTCCCATCTCCGCCATTGTCCTCACCGAAGATCGACACGAGTTTGCACAGCACTTACAGCGCATAGACATCCCCATTCCTCAAAGTAGAAGCGCGGAAACGCTCGATGAAGCCATCCGCGTTGGCACAGAGATTGGTTTTCCGCTGATGGTACGGGCTGGTTTTGCCCTTGGTGGTCAGGGATCAGGCATCGCTGGCAATGTCGAAGAGCTCGAGCGTATTGTGAGCGGAGCCCTGGCCTTTGCTCCGCAGGTGCTCATTGAGCAATACCTGCATCACTATAAGGAAGTAGAGTACGAAGTGGTTCGCGATGCTTATGACAATTGCATCACTGTCTGCAATATGGAGAATATGGATCCACTTGGTATTCATACCGGCGAGTCCATTGTGGTGGCGCCCAGTCAAACACTTACCAATGCCGAGTATCACACCCTGCGTACTGCCGCAACCGCCATTGTCAGAAGCCTGGGCGTCGTTGGAGAATGCAATGTACAGTTTGCCCTCAACCCCAAGACCTCTGCCTACTACGTGATTGAAGTCAATGCCCGCCTCTCACGCAGTTCAGCTCTCGCTAGTAAAGCAACAGGCTATCCATTGGCATATGTCGCAGCTAAATTAGCTCTGGGTTACGGCCTGACCGATCTTACCAATCAAGTCACAGGTGTCACTCAGGCCTGTTTTGAACCCAGCCTGGACTATGTGGTTGTGAAGATACCGCGCTGGGACCTTGGGAAATTCAAGGGTGTGGACGAAACTATCGGTACGGGCATGAAATCTGTTGGTGAGGTTATGGGCATTGGCCGCACTTTTGAAGAAGCGTATCAAAAAGCCATTCGTATGTTAGACCTGGATTTTGAAGGTGTGACTTCAGATAAGGTCTTTGCCGACAGCGAGACGGCAGGGGACATAGATGATACTGACGATATTATAAGTAAATACCTGTATACACCCACACCCAAACGTGTATTTGCCCTCTCTTTAGCCATGCGCAACAATATCTCCATCGAAAAAATTGCCGCTATTACTGGTATTGACCCGTGGTTTTTACAGAGAATGAAACACATTGTGGATATAGAACAAGCCTTGCTAACCAGCCAGAACCTCTTTGCTCCACTGCTCCTGGCGCTGAAACAGGTGGGTATCTCAGACAAGCGCATCGGAGAACTTACTGGCAAAAGCGGTCTGGACATACGAGCCTTACGCAAAAAACTTGGCATCACGCCTTCCGTGTTTCAAATCGATACACTCGGTGCAGAGTTCCCTTCCGATACCAATTATCTCTACATGACCTATAATGGACAGCACCACGATGTGCTGCCACTTGGAAATGCAGGTGTGATTGTTCTAGGTTCAGGCCCATACCGTATTGGCTCTTCCGTAGAATTTGATTGGACGAGTGTCAGTACTGTCCAGGCACTTAAAAAGTATCTTAAACGCCCTGTTGTGATCAACTGTAATCCTGAAACCGTTTCAACGGATTATGATATATCAGATCGGTTGTATTTTGAAGAACTCACCTTTGAGCGCATTGCTGATATTTGTGAGTTTGAGTCACCCGGTGGAGTGATTGTCGCGGTGGGTGGTCAAACCCCCAATAACCGGGCAAAGGCGTTGCAGCGTTATGGTATACCCATTTTAGGAACCAATGTTACCCATATCGATCAGGCTGAAGATCGCAGCAAGTTTTCCAGGCTGTTGGACACGCTGGATATTCACCAACCACCATGGGCTACCTTTACCAGCGTCGCTGAACTGATCCGCTTTGCTGAACGTGTAGACTATCCAGTCCTTGTAAGGCCATCCTATGTGCTTTCAGGCGATGCCATGCATGTCTGTTATACTCAGGAGGAGTTGGAACAGTATACCCGGGAAGCCGCTGCTGTTTCTCCTGAGCATCCCATTACCGTCTCGAAGTTTTTTCAAAAGGTCAAAGAGATAGAACTGGATGCAGTTGCCCAACATGGAGAGATCAAAGCCTTTGTGATCGCGGAACACATAGAAAATGCGGGCGTACATTCTGGTGACGCGACCATTGTGCTGCCGCCACAAACTCTCAATCATGAGACCATGGGCAAGATAGAAGAGGCCGGTCGAGCAATTGCCAGGGCTTTAGCTATCACGGGCCCTTTCAACATTCAATTTCTCGCCAAAGATAACCAGGTGTATGTAATCGAGGCCAACCTGAGAGCTTCGCGTACCTTCCCCTTCATCTGCAAAGTCACCGGAGTAAACTTCATCGAGCTCTTTGTTGACGCACTTTTTGCAGAAAAAGAGCTTCCGCTTGTTCCTATTCCTCCTCTCAGCTTTACTGCTGTCAAGGCTCCGCAGTTCTCGTTTTCACGACTTTCAGGAGCGGACCCGCTCCTGGGTGTAGAGATGGCCTCAACGGGTGAGGTTGCTTGCTTCGGCGAAGATCTGGAGGAAGCCTATCTCAAAGCGATCCTTGCTACAGGAGGAGGTATACCTGAAAAAGGCATCTTTATCAGCCTGGGAGGAGAAGATAAAAAGGCGAAGTTTTTGGAGAGTGCCAGGCAGTTACGTACCCTGGGTATACCACTGTATGCCACCGAGAAAACGTCTGCATTTTTGCGGGCACATGCTATTGAGGTGACAATGCTTTACAAGATACATGAGCGGCGCTCTCCCAATGTCCTGACGTACTTCCGCGATAATAAAATTGATCTGGCCATCAATATCGTGGACAGGCACGTTAAAAAGGAAGTAGATGATGACTACGCCATGCGACGTTATGCTGTTGACCATAACATTCCCTTATTTACTAAAATTAAGCAAGCACGCCTGTTTATCAAAGCGATAGTAGAAAAAGATCTGAACACTATCCCCATCAAGGCATGGAACGAGTACTAATTTATTTGTCTGATAAGGAGTTTTAGGATGTCTTCCCTACCTACTACTGTTCAAAGAATAGACACAGATATCCTTATTATCGGCTCGGGTGGGTCAGGACTTCGAGCCGCCATTGCAGCCTCTGAAAAGGGAGCAAAGGTATTAGTGATTGCCAAAGAACTCTTGAAAGATGCTCATACTGGCTGGGCAATGGGTGGTCTCAATGTGGCTTTGAAGGCGCCTGCAACACCACAACTTCACTTCGAAGATACCATCAAAGGTGGCTGGTTTATCAACAATTATAAGCTCGCAAGGATATTTGCGGAAGAAATGCCGGATCGCATTTATGATTTGGAACGTTACGGTGTTAAATTTGATCGCTTGCCCGATGGCTCATATTTTACCTGGGCAGGTGGTAAGCAATCTGCTCCCCTAAACCTGTGCGCGGGTGATTATACAGGCCGTGAAATGATGCAGGGCTTACTGGCAGAGGTTGCCAGGCTTGACGTCCCATACCTGGAATATCACTATGTGACGAAACTGCTCAGGCAAGGCGACAAGGTAGTAGGCGCCTTTCTTATTGATAGGAAGACAGGCACATACAAGGTTGTGCAAGCAAAAGCGACCATCGTGGCGACAGGTGGAGGTGGAAACATGTATAAGATCAATACCAACGCGCCCAGCAACACTGGCGAAGGCTATGCGTGGGCGCTGGACGTAGGAGCTGAACTTGTTGATATGGAAATGATCCAGTTTCATCCAACGGGCATGGCTTATCCTCCAGAAAAGCGCGGAACTCTCGTGACAGAGAAGGTCAGGGGGAATGGGGGTATTCTCAAAAATAAGCTGGGAGAACGCTTTATGCAACGTTACCAGCCAGAGCGCCTCGAGCTCGCTGGACGCGACGAAGTAACAAGAGCTATTTATCAAGAGATTGAAGAAGGAAGAGGCACCAGGCACGGTGCAGTCTATCTGGATATAACCCACTGGGAAGAAGGCAAAGCTGAAAAACTCGTTCCCGACGTCTTCGCCGAACATATGGAAGTAGGTATTGACATCCGCAAGCAAATGATGGAGATAACCCCTTCTATGCATCATATGATGGGAGGCTTTGTCATCAACGAATGGGGCGAAACAAACGTCGCTGGTCTCTATGCTGTTGGTGAAGTGACAACGAGTGTTCATGGAGCAAACCGCCTGGGCGGTAACTCGCTCGCGGAAGGTCAGGTGTTTGGTAGGCGGGCCGCGATGCACGCGGTAGAATATATCGATAACAATCAAACTCCACATATCGCACAGCACACGCTTGATGCAGAAGTTAACCGTGTTGAAGCCTTTCTGAGAAGAAAAACTGGGCTGAAAGTCGCTGATATTTTGAGTGCAATCAAAGCCGTTATGTGGATTAACGTTGGTATTATAAGAGATGCTGAAAAGCTCATGCTGGCCCAACAGGAAGTTAAAAAGTTGCAGGATGAGGCCCAATTGTTGTTTGCGGAGGACAAAAGTCAATTGCAATCCTGCCTGGAAATACAAGATATGTTGAAAACGGCAGAGGTAATAATTCTAGTCGCGTTAGAAAGAAAAGAGAGCCGGGGGGCGCATTACCGTTCTGATTATCCTCACATGGATCCTGCGTGGGAGAAAAATATTCGCGTATATAAAGACCAGGCAGGAAAACTTGTGACGAAAGTGGTCTCTCCAGTTAGAGAGTAATGGTGACGACTCCCTAGGGCTAAAGCCCAGGGCTTCTATGGACTTTCACCAACGCTGTATCGCCCTACAGCAGTGCAATTCAGTTTCACTCACAAGGGCGGGCGTTACTCACAGACCCTTGTATCGAGTGGCACGAGAGCAGAAAACGCTAGTGTTTTTCCCCAGGGAGGCGAATTACCCTGGAACCTGCAAGCACTATTACATTCTTCACGTGCAAAAGAACTGCATACAGTATAGCAGAGGATAGAATAAATGTCTAGTGTTTTACCGCCTGGTGGCGGCGCGGCTTTCATCCCTGTGGATAAATCCAGGGGCTTTTCGCCGCGATTTGGTAAGAAGAGGTTTGGCATGTCTACAACGCTTATCGGGTCTATAGTTCTACCTGATCAAATCATCCAGGGTTCTATACACATTGCCAACGGGAAAATTGAAAGCATAGAAGAAGGCTTCCCGAACATTACAGAGCATGCCTTTGATTTTCGTAACAAGTATATTCTTCCTGGCTTGATTGAAGTTCACGGTCATCTGCGCGAACCAGGACTTGAGCACAAAGAAGATATTCCTCATGGGACGCGAGCTGCTCTTGCTGGGGGCTATACAACCATATTTGACATGCCCAATACAAGACCACCCACGACAACCGTCTCTCGCCTTGAAGATCAGATTAAAAGATACACGGACAGATCATATACTGATTTTGCTATCAATATGGGAGCCGCTCTTGAGGATATCGATGAACTGAACAAAGTTGATAAGGAGATGATCACCGGCGTAAAAATATTTACGGCTGGTCATGCCACCACGCCAACCACTATACCGCGGCTTGGAGATATTGCACGGATTTTTGAAATTTTAGGCGAGAGAAAGATCATGGCCCTTCTCCATGCAGAAAATCAAGAACTCGTGAACTATTTTACCCATAAATACCGCGACACTTTAGCAAGAAACGACCCCGCCGTATGGAGCGATGCCAGGAATGCCTCAGTTGTTCTGACCTCTGCTCTCGAAATGATTGCGCTCGCCAAACAGTTTGGTGTGAAGCTCTATCTCTTACACCTTTCCACTCCAGAAGAGTTTGCTGCTTTAGAATTTGGCAGAAACATCGGAGTCGACGTCTACGGTGAAATAGCCGCCTACCAGCTTGCATTTACGACCGCCGATTACGAAAAATACGGTAATGTAATCAATGTAGCGCCTGCACTTCGTAGCCCTACCGAACAAAAGAAGCTCTGGCAACTCCTTCGCGAAGGAAAGATTGATGCAGTGATTTCCGAACATACTCCTCATACGCTTGCAGAAAAGCAAAAAAAGAGCGTATGGGAAGTCGCATCGGGCATGCCTGGTATGCAGGAAACTCTTTCAGTTTTACTTAGTAACTGGGTCAGGCACTTTGGCAATGACACACTTGAAGAGGGACTTATCCGTATTGCCCAGGTGACCTCAAAGAACATTGCGCAGATTTTCGGCTTTGGACAAAAAGGCCACCTGGCCGCTGGTAAAGACGCCGACGTTGTCGTAGTTGATACTACACAGATATGGGAAGTGAAAAAAGAAGATCTATTCACAAAAAATCAGTGGTCTGCCTACCAGGGAATGAAGCTCATTGGCAGACCGGTTGCAACATTCCTACGAGGAAATCTGGTCTATCAAGATGGTAAAATAATTGGGCATCCTCAAGGTAAACAGATTTTTAGAACATTAACGTAATAAGAGAAGGGCGACGTATAATGAACGATCCAAAGATCATGCAGATGTTTGC
>WNFX01006709.1_pt1 | contig 10911 bp, 7 predicted proteins | sample 5400111 | NCBI WGS metagenome assembly WNFX01 (sample SAMN13153363, study PRJNA577476) | soil metagenome | isolation source: 40 cm soil or saprolite under grassland replicate 1 | place: USA:California | collected 2016-06-15
TGCGGCGCGATCATCTCGCGCTCGCTGCAGGTGACCGCCGGCGAGGGACATCTGCATTCGAGTGAGTTGATGCGCTGGGACCAGGCCTATCCGGGGACCGGCGGGACAGACGCAAACCCCAGCCAGGCACTCAAGGACCTGCTCGCCGCCGGGGTGCGCGCATCAGTCGTCGCACCCGAGCCTGAGCTGCGGCGCTGGTTCTCCTGGCAGTGGTACTGGACAGACACGCTCGTCGACGAGCTTATCCGCGAGGGGCGGCTGCGCAGGGTGGGCGACCACGTCATGACGGCAGGCCAGAATCAGCCAGACCGACGGCCGCAGCGCCCGGTCGCATCCGGGGACTCCGGCTGAAGTTACCGACCGTGAGCTCCAAAGGTGGCCAAGAACCGCCGTTATCACGGGGCCGTCGTGTCGTTGGCGGCGCTGCGAGGCCGGTCCCGTTCACCATGCGGGAGGAATGGCCATTACAGCGGAAAGCTGTTCCGGTGGCTCCCCCGTGGGGGCTCCCGGCCCTATCCTTCAAGATCGGAACATGGCTCTGACCTGGGCGATTGGTGCGCCTGGCAGGATTCGAACCCGCGTCCCGCTGCTTAGAAGGCAGCCGCTCTGTCCAGCTGAGCTACAGGCGCCAGCCTTCCATTCTGCCGGTCGAAGGTCACGCGACGGACACAGAGAGCGCACAGCCCGGGCGTGAACGCGGGCTGAGCCGGGCCAACGCATTCAGGCCATGACGCGGCCGGGCGTACGCTGGGCCTATCCGGCCGTGGACCTGTCCCGGCCGCGCGGCCGGGCGCGGAGGTCAAGGTGATCGCGATGCTCGGCGGCGTCCTGTCGGCCCTCACCGGCCACGCCACCTGGCAAGCCTTCGCGCTCCTGCCCGACGGGAAGCCTGCCGGGCTGATGGCGCTGGCTGCCGTCACGCTGACCTGCCTGCTCGTTGCCCTGCTCGCCCAGGGCGCCCGGCTGGCCGCTGCCGTCACCGCCGCTCCGCAGAGGTCCGGCGCGGCCGCCCTGCGCGAGAAATCATGGCGGGCCGGTTTCATCTCGCAACGTGACCCCGACGCGCCCGGACGGGCGCGCCCTAGAGCGCCTACGGCGGGCCCGGCGGCCGCCTGATCCGCTGTTCCCATCACCCGGCGCCAGCCGGGGCTGCGCCCGTTTCCGCTGCCCAGGTGCGCCCGGTATGCCGCGCAACGGCGGCCGTCTCCAGCTGTCATCCGTATCTCCGCTGGAGGGTGATCCGTCATGTCTTCTCTGCTTGGCCTGCCCATCGATGCTGCTTACCACCTTGTGTCCGCGCTCGCGGGCGCCCTCGCCCCGCTCCCCGCCGGGCTGGCCGCCGCCGCGGCGATCGTTGTGTTCACGATCTTGGTGCGGCTGCTGGTGATGCCGCTCGGCTATTACGCGTTCCGGGGGCAGCGGGCGCAGGCCCGGCTGGCGCCCCGGGTCCAGGAACTGTACCGGCGTCATTCCAAGCAGCCAGAACGCCTGCAGCGTGAACTGTCTGCCCTATACGCGGGGGAGGGGGCGGGGATGTTCAGCGGCTGCCTGCCGGCCTTGCTGCAAATTCCGTTCTTCACCGTCGTGTACCGGCTGTTCCTGTCCGGCACCGTTGGCGGCAGCCGCAACGTCCTGCTCCAGCAGCGCCTGCTCGGCGCGCCGCTCGGCAGCCACTGGCTCACCGGGGCGGGCCCGTGGAGCGGCCAGGGGCTGGTGTTCGCCGCCCTGTTCGGCCTCCTCGTCCTGGTCGCCTGGCTCTCCGCCCGGGCGGCGCGGCGCTGGGCAGGGACGCCAGGGCCGGCCGCCGCCCAGCAAACCGGCGTGATGGGGGCCCTGCTCCGGGTGCTGCCGTTCGCAACGGTGGTGGTCGCCGCCATCGTGCCGCTCGCGGCCGGTCTCTACCTGCTGACCACGACCGCCTGGGCGGCGGCTGAGCGGGCCGTCTTCCACCGGCTGGGCCGGGAGCCATCGGCGCCGAACGGTCACGATCATGAAACTGGCTCCGCGGGGATCCGGGCCCGGGTGTGTAGCCTCTTCCCGAGGAGGTCGCCATGCACCAGCCGCCCATTCCGCACGTCAAGCTCACCGACCCGGAGACCGCTGAGCTCATCGAGTCCGAAGCGCGCCGGCAGTTCGAGAAGATCCGCCTGATCCCGTCGGAGAACTACGTCTCCGAGGCGGTGCTTGAGGCGTCCGGGACGGTGCTGACCAACAAGTACTCCGAGGGCTACCCGGGCCGCCGCTACTACGAGGGCCAGCAGTTCATCGACCCGATCGAGACGCTGGCGGCGGAGCGGGCCCAGGCGCTGTTCGGCGTCGATCACGCCAACGTCCAGCCGTATTCGGGCTCGCCCGCCAACCTCGCCGTCTACCTGGCGTTCCTGCAGCCGGGCGACACCGTGATGGGGATGGCGCTGCCGATGGGCGGCCACCTGACCCACGGCTGGCCGGTGTCGGTGACGGGCAAGTGGTTCCGGTCCGTGCAGTACGGGGTGCGGGCCGACACCGGGCGGGTGGACTTCGACGAGGTGCGCGACCTGGCGCGCCAGGAGCGGCCGAAGATCATCTACTGCGGTGGGACGGCGATCCCCCGGACGATCGACTTCCCGGCCTTCGCCGAGATCGCGGCCGAGGTGGGCGCCGTGCTGGTGGCCGACATCGCGCACATCGCCGGGCTCATCGCCGGCGGTGCCCATCCCTCGCCGGTGGGGTATGCCCCGGTGATCACCACCACCACGCACAAGACGCTGCGCGGCCCGCGCGGTGCCATGATCATGTCCACCGCCGAGCACGCATCCGCGCTGGACAAGGCGGTCTTCCCCGGCCTGCAGGGCGGCCCGCACAACCACACCACGGCGGCGATCGCGATCGCGCTGCGGGAGGCGGCGCAGCCGGAGTTCCGCACCTACGCGCACCAGGTCGTCGCCAACGCGAAAGCCCTGGCCGCGGCCCTGGCCGAGCGGGGGTTCGCGCTCGTGTCCGGCGGCACGGACAACCACCTCATCCTGATGGACCTGACCCCCAAGGGGATCGCGGGCAAGCCCGCCGCCAAGGCGCTCGACCGGGCCGGGATCGAGACGAACTACAACACCGTCCCGTTCGACCCGCGCAAGCCGTTCGACCCGTCCGGGCTGAGGATCGGCACCCCGGCGATCACCACCCGGGGCCTGCGCGAGGAGCACATGCCGCAGATCGCCGCCTGGATGGACGAGGTGGTCACGGCCGCGCTGAAGGAGGACGAGCCGGTCATCGAGCGGATCGCGGGCGAGGTACGTGACCTCCTGACTGGGTTCCCGATGCCCGGCTGGTCACCAGACACCTGACCCTGGCCGCCCCTGGCGGGCCTGGGGTGGGGCTGGGATGGGGGCAGGGCACCGCCGCCGTAGCGAGAGCAGCGCTCTCGTCGCGTTTCGATGCTCTGCTAGACTGACGGCGTGAACGCGAGTCGCACCGCGCGGGAGCGGGTCCGGGCCGAGCTCACCCGTGAGATCACCGAGACCGCCCGCAGGCACCTGGCCACCGAGGGCGCGGCCGGCCTGTCGCTACGGGCGGTCGCGCGGGACATGGGCATGGTCTCCTCGGCCGTCTACCGCTACTTCCCCCGCCGGGACGACCTGCTCACCGCCCTGATCGTCGACGGCTACAACGCCATCGGCGCCGCCGTCGAGCAGGCCGACGGCGCCTGCCGCCGCGACGACCACCATGGCCGCTGGCTGGCCGGCTGCCGCGCCGTGCGCGACTGGGCGCTGGCTCACCCGCACGAATACTCGCTGGTGTACGGCTCGCCCGTGCCCGGTTACCAGGCGCCGGAACAGACGATCGGGCCCGCGTCGCGGGTCGCCGCCGTGCTCGGGAAGATCATCAGCGACGCGCAGGCCAGCGGGGTGCTCGACCCGCCGGCGCTGTGCCCGGCCCCGCCGGGCTCCTTCGCCCCCGACGCGGCCCGCCTGCGGCAATCCGTTCTGCATGGGGTCCCCGATGAGGTCGTCGCCCTGGCGCTGGCGACCTGGGCCAGCGTCTTCGGGCTGGTCAGCTTCGAGTTGTTCGGCCAGTTCGAGAACGTCGTCACCGACCGCGGCGGGTATTTCGACCATACGGTGAGCTGCCTGGGCCGCGTGGTCGGCATCCCGGCCTGACCCCGCCTGGCGTGGTTTCGGAGCGGAACGGGCGGGCAGGTGGGGTGGCGATGCCGGTAAGCATCCGCGGGTCCCGCCGCCGTGGCCATGCTCCGGGGAAGCTGAGAATCAGGTCCTAAGCAGGCCGCATTGCATGCATCAGGCCCGTGTGCGCGATAGCGTGGCCCAGGCATGGCCCGGGTGCCGCCCGTCTCCCGCATCCGGATGCTCCCGTACCGTAGACGTGACCGGATGGCCCCCGGGCCTCCCGTGAAACTAGGAATCACATGACTTCTGTGTTGCCCAGGATCGGCGCGGCTGTCCAGAGCAAGCTCCGCAGCACGGTCGGCAAGCGGTTCAGCAGGTTCGTGCTGGTGGCGATCGCGTCATTTGCCTCGAGCATCCTCATGCTCAACCTGCTGCTCGGCGTGTTCCACGTGAGCGCCGGCCTGTCCGGGGTCCTGGGCGCGATGACCGGCGCCGCGGTGAGCTACGTGCTGAGCCGCTGGGCATGGGAGCGGAAGGGCAGGCCGCACCTGCTCAAGGAGACGCTGCCCTTCTGGCTGGTCTCCATGGGGGCCTGGCTCGTGCTCGGGGCGACGAGTCACTACGCCAGCGTCTGGGCGCTGTCGTCAGGGGAGAGCCACTGGGAGCGGGTCGTCATCGTGGATGGCGCCTACCTGATCGCCAACGCCGTGACGTTCGCCACCCGCTTCGCGATCTTCCACTACTTCCTCTTCGCGGACCGCGGGTCCAAGCTGTCGGAGTCCGTGATTTCGGTGGCCGAGGCGGCCGGGGTCCCGGAAATCGAGGATGAGGGCCCGGTGCCGTCGGGACCGCTGGCGGTCAGCGGCTCGGGCTCGGGTGCCCGGCTGGGCAGCTCGCCATCCTGGGCCGGGAGCACCGCGGAGCGGTCGTCGGCCCGGCGGCCGTCCCCGGACCGCGGCGCGCTGCCGGAGCCGGGAACCCGGCGCTGACGCTCGCGCCACCAGGTACCGACCACCACGCCGGCGAACTTCAGGCCGTAGATGGCGTTGTGCCCCTTCTTGCTCTCGCCGACCTGGCGCTTGTGGATCGTGGCCGGCACCTCGGCCACCCGGAACCCGTGCGCGAGCACGGCGATCAGCAGCTCTGACGACTGATACTGCGGCTGTTCCAGCCGGACGACACCGGTCACCTCCGCCCGCATCGCGCGCAGGCCGAACGAGGAGTCCGTGATGTGCTGGCGGGTCAGCAGGCTGATGGTCACCGCGAAGACCCAGGTCCCCAGGCGGCGCACCGGGTCGTTGGTCTCCTGGCTGCCGAGCTTGCGCGATCCGGTGACGAAGTCGGCCTCACCGGCCACCACCGGTGCCAGCACGCGCTCCATCTCCGCCGGGTTGTACTGGCCGTCGGCGTCGGTGGTCACGATGTAGCGCGCGCCGCCCTCGCGGGCGAGCCGGTACCCCAGGCGCAGCGCGGCGCCCTGGCCGCGGTTGACCGGCACGTCGGCCACGAGGGCGCCGTGGGTCTTGGCCACCCCGGCGGTCTTGTCCTTCGACCCGTCGGACACCACCACAGCCGCCGTCTTGAGCCCGCAGATCTCCGCCGGGAGGGCCTCGATCACCTGGCCGATCACGTCGGCCTCGTTGAACGCGGCGATCACGATCGCCACCGGCGGTAGCGAGCGGCCCGCGTCGCCGAACTCGGCGAAGAACGCACCGGCCGCGGTGTCATCCACCTCAGGACTGGTCACTATGCTGCCTTCCTTCCGCGGCGGCGTGAGGCGCGAATTCCGGCCACACCGTAGCCAGCCCGGACTTCAGATCGTGCGTGGGCCGGTAGCCCAGCGCGCGGGCGGCGGAGATGTCCACGATGACCGCGGGCATCTCACCTTGCTTGGCGGGGACGTACTCGACCGGGATCGGTGCCCCGGTGACGGCGCGTGCTGCCGCGATGATGTCGTTCACGGTGACCGGCTCGCCAGCGCCCAGGATAAGCGGGCCGCGGCAGGATGCCCGCCAGGCCAGCAGGATGCCCGCCACGATGTCGTCGACGTGGACGAGGTCACGGGCCTGCGTGCCGTCCCCGTACACCTCGACGCCGTGGCCGTCGCGGGCGGCGCGCATGAGCCGCGGCACGAAGCTGTCCTTGGCCTTCATGCCGGGCCCGTAGACGTTGGCGAACCGCAGCGCGCATCCGGCCATCCCGTACGCCGCCGAGTAGGAGCTGAGCAGCATCTCCGCGGCCGCCTTCGTCGCGCCGTAAGGGGTGAGCGGCCGGAATGGCTGCTGCTCGGTGATGACGGCAGCGCCGACATCGCCGACGACGGCGTTGGTCGAGGCCAGCAGGAACGTGCCGACGCCCCGGGTGCGCGCCAGTTCCAGCAGCCCTGCGGTGGTGGCCACGTTCGCCTCATACGTGCCGGCCGGATCCTCGACCGAACGGAGCACCGAGGTCACCGCGGCCAGATGAACGATGACCTCGGTACCGGGGCTGACGGCCTGGGCAGCGACGGCGGGGTCATGCAGGTCGCCGTCCACGAACCGGACTCCCCGCGCGGACGGCTCATGCCGGTCCGCCACGGTGACGTCGGCGCCACCGGCGAGCAGCGCCGTGACGAGCCGCCGGCCAATGAAGCCGGACCCGCCGGTCACCAGCACCCGGGAACGCTGGTCAGCGCCCAACCGATTCTCCATCCGCGATAGGTCGAAGCTGTGTTCCACCTGGTTGTACCGGGTTCGCCGGGCCGGGTGATCCGGTCGAGCCGAAAACTACCAGGTGGCCGGCGTGCTGAGCCGTCCCTGGCCGGGCCGATATCCGGCCACCCGTGCCGCGCGCGGTTACGGCGATGCCTGTCGTTAGTTCCGGGAACCGGTTGCCGCCGGACCGCGACCGCAGCGGTGCCTGGACAGTGTAGTCGCGCTTTCCTAGGACCGGGCTTGGGCCACGCGTCCCGGGTCGCGGGTCCGGGGTCGCGGGTCCGGGGTCGCGGGTCTGGGGCCAGGGCCGGGCGGCCCAGCCTCTGTTACCCTCGATCGCTACGACTGCGCAGAGTACCTGCCGGGTCCCGGCGAGCCACATTCGCGGCCGCCTGTTTCGGGCATCGGGGCGGGTACCATGCCCGGGCGGTACATAATTACCCCAGCAGAGGAGGCGCCTCGGTCGGGGTATGCCGTTACCCACGGTGACCCTGGGTAATGGCAGCGTGCAGGGGCCAGCGATGGCCAAGATACGCGGGGTTACTGCGGTGTGGCCGGCGGGTCACGTGCCGCCGGACGCGCTGAGGCGGGATAACGGAAAGAGCGATGACCGAAGGTCAGAGCGTGACTGCCGCGGCGGCGCGCGGACAAGGGGCGGGATCTGGCATCCCGGCTGCCCCGGGCCCTGCGGCCCCGGCCGGCGGCGATCACCGGATCGCCCCGCCGCCGCCCGCCCGGTCCTCCGCCGCCACCCCGCACGTGCCCCCCATCCCCCGGGGCGGCACCGGCCCCCCGGGCGGCACCGGCCCCCAGGGCAGCACCGGTCCGCCGGCCGAGCCGTCGGTCCGGGTGAACGCCAAGCTGATCGAGTCCGCGATCCTCGCGCTGCGCAAGCCGATCGTCGCCGCCCAGCTGCCGCTGGATGCTCCCGGAGTCGAGGAGGCCCGCACGGAGCGGCGCAAGCTGCTCGGCCAGATCGACGACTACCTGCTGCCGCGGCTGCGCGAATCGGGGTCCCCGGTCCTGGTCGCCCTGGTCGGCTCGACCGGGGCGGGTAAATCGACCCTGGTCAACAGCATCGTCGGGGTACAGGTCAGCATGACCGGCATCCGGCGCCCGACGACGAACAGCCCGGTGCTCGCCTGCCACCCCGACTACGTCGACTGGTTCGCGGAGAACGTCTTCCTCCCCACCGTGCCCCGGGTACGCCAGGAAGGGCTCGCCCGGTCGGGCCGCGACGGGCTGCTCGTGCTGGCGGCGAACGAGGGCATGCCCAAGGGCGTGGCCCTGCTCGACACCCCCGACATCGACTCGGTGGTGGCCGAGCACCGGGATTTCGCGCACCAGTTCCTCGACGCCTCCGACCTGTGGCTGTTCATGACGTCCGCGAGCCGGTACGCCGACGCCGCGGTGTGGGACCTGCTGCAGCACGCGCGGGACAGGGGCGCCGCGCTCGGGATCGTCCTGTCCCGGGTCAACGAGGCGTCAGCGGCCGAACTGGTTGATCATTTCGCGGCCATGCTCGAGGCCAACGGCCTGAGCCGTAACCAGCGCTTCCTCATCCTGGAGACGGTGCTCGCCGAAGGGAAGCTGCCGCCCGAGGCCTCCGGGCCGATCAGGCAGTGGCTGACCGAAGCGGCGCAGTCCGACCGCCGGGTCGCGGTGCTCAGCCAGACCATGTCCGGTGTGCTGGACACCTTCCCCACCCGGGTACCCGCACTCGCCGCCCAGGTCGAGGCGCAGGCGGCGCTGCGGGACGGGCTGATCGCCGCGGTGGCGACCGCCTACCGGGTAGCTCTCACCGAGATCGAGACCTCGACCGCCGACGGCTCGCTGATGCGCGGCGAGGTGCTCGCCCGGTGGCAGGACTTCGCCGGCACCGGTGAGCTGCTGCGCGCGCTCCAGGCCCGCCGGGCCATGGGCAGGCAGCGCCGACGTCGCGGCCCGGCGCGGACCCAGACGCTGCGGGCGGCGGTGCGGACGGCGCTGGAGTCGCTGCTGATCTCCGAGGCCGACCGGGCGGCCGAGGATTCGGTTTCCCGGTGGCGGAACCTCCCCGCCGGGGCCGCTCTCCTTGATCAGCTCGCGGCCGGCGAAGACGGCGACGCCTGGGGGGGCTCGCAGTTCGCCGCCGATGCCGGCCTGATCTTCGGCCTTGACCCGGCCGAGGCCGGGGCCCCCCAGGACGGCCCCGAGCAGGCGGCCGCCGCGCTGGGGCGGGCGTCGGCCGACCTGCCCACGCGGGCGGCCCGTGCCGTCAGCTCGTGGCAGGACCAGGTGCTGCGCGCCGTCAAGGCCGAGAACGTGACCAAGCGATCGATCGCCCGGCTCATCAACTTCGACGACGAGTCGCTCGCCACGGTGCTCATGATCGGGCTGCTGGTGCAGAAAGCACCGGGGGCCGACGACGAGGAGAGCATGATCGGGATCCCGCAGCGGCTGCTCACCTCGCTGTTCGGGGCCGGGCCGCTGCGCGACGTGGCCAAGCGGGCCCGGGCCGACCTGCTGGACCGGATCAGCCTCATCTTCGACGAGGAGATGCTCCGGTTCTCGAAGATCATTAGTGAGGCCGAGGTGCCCGACGCGGGCGCCGCCGTGCAGCTGTACCAGGCAACCTACGCCCTTGAGGTGACGCGGTGACCGATGTGGAGTCGCCCCCCGGCGGGCGGGCGGACTCCGGGCTGGCGGACTCCGGGCTTGAGCTGACCACGGCCGGGTTCGCCCGTGCCGGTTTCCCGGGCCCCGGGTTCGGGCCCGACGGGGTGACCGGCGGGCCCGCTCTTTCCGACCGGCTGACCGCCCTCGCCCGCATCACCCAGATCGGGTCCGCCCGCAGTGGCCACGACGGGTTCGACCCTGAGCTGCTGCGGCAGTCGGAAGACCTGCTGGCCCGGGCGGGGGAGCGGCTGCGGCTGTCCGCCAACCACACGGTGGTGGTCCTGGCCGGCGGCACCGGCAGCGGGAAGTCGTCGCTCTTCAACCGGCTGGCAAGTGCCGACTTCTCGCCGGTCGGGGTGGTCCGGCCGATGACCAGGGAGGCGTACGCCTGCGTCTGGGGGATGGAGGGCGCGGGCCCGCTGCTGGACTGGCTCGGGGTGGCCGAGCGCAACAGGTATGCGCGGTCGAGCGAGCTCGACGCGGGCGAGAGCTCGATGGGCGGGCTGCTGCTGCTCGACCTGCCCGACCACGACTCGGTGCTGGCGGGCGCGACCGGCTCGGTGAACCGGCTGGTATCCCTGGCCGACCTGATGGTGTGGGTGCTCGACCCGCAGAAATACGCCGACGCCGCCGTGCACAGCCGTTACCTGGTGCCGATGGCCGGCCACTCGTCGCTCATCTCGCTGGTGCTCAACCAGGCCGACCTGCTCACGCCGCAGGAGGCGCACGACTGCGTGGAGGACCTGCAGCGCCTGCTCGAAATCGAGGGCCTGCACGACAGCCAGGTGCTGGTCACCTCGGCGGTCACCGGCGCCGGGATCGCGGAACTGCGGCAGGTCCTGATCCGGACCGTGTCGGCGCGGCGGGCGAGCACGGCGCGGATCGGCGCGGACGTTGACGCGCTGGCGGCGCGGTTCGCGCCGTACGCCGGCCAGACCGACGTCGAGAGCCCGGGACAGCACTCCGACGCGCTGGTGGCGGCGTTTGCACATGCCGCCGGGGTGACCGGGGTGGGCCGTGCCCTGCAGAGCGCACGGGAGCTCAAGGCCGTTGACTACGTCGGCTGGCCGGTGTCCTGGCTGGCCGACCGGCTGCTCCGCCGCGACCCGGTGCGCAAGATCCGGCTGGGCACTCTGTGGGACGAGCTGCGCAGCATGTCGGCCGGCCCGGCCGGCGCGCACAAGGCGGAGATCGACAATGCGATCACGGCGCTCTCCGACGAGGTCGCGCCGGGCATGCCCGCACCCTGGCCCGCCACCGCGCGCAGCGCCGCCCGGTCCCAGGTGGACGCCATCCCCTCCGCGCTCGGCCGTGCCATCGCCGACGCGCTGCCGGCCCAGAACAGCGCCGCGCTGTGGTGGCGGCTGGTGGCCGTCTGGCAGGGCCTGCTGCTCGGTGGTGCGGTCGCCGGGCTGGCCTGGCTGGTGGTGCTGATCGTGGCGGGGATCTTCGGTGCG
>WNFX01009546.1_pt1 | contig 10910 bp, 13 predicted proteins | sample 5400111 | NCBI WGS metagenome assembly WNFX01 (sample SAMN13153363, study PRJNA577476) | soil metagenome | isolation source: 40 cm soil or saprolite under grassland replicate 1 | place: USA:California | collected 2016-06-15
GCTCCCGGTCCATTCGGGTAGTTCCCTGCATAGATCAAATTCTCCCGGCACGCATACCCGGAGCCACGCCGACACGCCGAGAACCTCTGCCACCTGGGTCGACCGGTTATTCAGAGGCCTCCTAGGCCCGACGACCCTCCGCCCTCGTCAGATCTGGGGTTGGAGTTCCTCGGGCTGGAGCTTGCACTGCTCGACCCGAGTGGACTCCTCCGCCCGGCCCTGCTGCTTCAGCAGCCCGGCGAGCTGGCGGCGGGCTTCGGGGTACCCGGCGGCCGCGTCCCGCAACACCTGCTCAACATCCGCCTCCCGACCCTGCTGGTGCAGCCACTCGACGAGCCGGAGCCGGGCGTCCCGCCACGCCTGTTCGGCGTCCGCCGCCCGGCCCTGCACCCGCAGCAGCCGGACGAGCCCACGGCGGGCGTCGGGGTCGCCGGCGTCGACAGCGGCTCGGTAGAGACGTTCGGCGATCGGGCCAAGCCCTCGATTGTGGGCGCTGTCAGCGACTCTGGTCAGGTCCGCCGGGCTGCTGGCGTGCGCAATCAGCGCGTGCCAGGCGGCGGTGGGCGGAACGAGGGCCGCCCGGCGGCGGGTCAGGTGTTGGAGCAGGTAGTCGGGCAGCGTCCAGCCCAGGTTCCGACGGCGGGTGGGATCGGGGACGGGCAGCAGCAGCGCCACCGCTGGTCGGGTATCAGAGCGAGCGTCAGATATGTACGCGGTGCCGGGTCGGCCCCGCGGGCCAGACGCGGCAACTGGAGGCGCCCCGGCGCCATGCCGGCGGCGCTGCTGATGACGTCGCACCCGGTGGAGTAGAACTCCAACACCGCCTGCCGCATCGGCTGCTCCAGCTCGTCGGCGGTGATGCGGTAGTTGTCGCATCTGGCCTGGGCGCCGTAGCGCACGCGGCTTCAGCAAACGTCGTAAAACGGTAGTGGTTCCTGCGTCCCGATCCTGGATGTCCGTCACGGCGGATCAACCCGACGGAAGAGACTCCGATACTCCTGCGGCGAGGTCCCGATGCGCCGGTGGAAGGCCGCTCGCACAGACGCCGGCGCGCCCAGCCCGGTGAGGCGGCCTATGTTCTCGACTGGCTCGGCTGTGGTCTCCAATAGCTCGCGCGCTCGATCGATGCGCGCGTCGGCGAGCCAGGCCATGGGGGCTACGCCGGTCTCTTGGCGAAATCGGCGGGTGAGTGTTCGCCGGGACATGTGGGCCTGGTTCGCGAGTGTGTCGATGTCGAGGGCACGGTCAAGGTTTTCGAGCATCCAGTCGCGAAGGGGTCCGAGTTGGTCACCGCTGGCCTGGGGCCGTAGCCGTTCGATGAATTGGGCCTGCCCGCCCTGACGCTGCGGCGGCGCGACGATGGCGCGAGCTCTCGCGTTCGCGGCCGCCGCGCCGTAATCCCGTCTGATGAGGTGCAGGCACAGGTCGATTCCCGCGGTTACCCCGGCGGAGGTGAGAACGTCGCCGTCGTCGACGAACAAGCGGTTGGGCAGCACGTGGACCTGGGGGTAGCGGCTCTGCAGTTCATCGGTCAATCGCCAATGGGTGGTGGCCGGGCGTCCGTCGAGAAGACCGGCTTGCGCGAGGGCGAACGCGGCCGAGCAGATCGAGACCAGTCGCGCACCGTGTGCGCGCGCGTCTCGCAGGGCGTTTACCACCCCCGGTGCCAGCGTTGCACCGGCGTCCTCGTAGCCGGGGACGATGACGGTGTCTGCGCCATTGAGCCCTTCAAGACCGGCCGAGGTGTTGATGACGAATCCGGAGCCCGGGACGGGTGCCGATCCTCGGGTTGCGCACACCGTCAGGTCGTAGTGGGGGTCGCGGCCGAAGATCTGCGTCGCGGTCCCGAACTCTAGCGACAGGACTCCAGGTAGTGCGAGCACAGCAACCCGGTGCGCGGAAGTCATGGCCCGATCATAGCGGTCGATGGCCTCCGGGCCACTGGTGGTTTCGGCCATGGTCTCTTTATGGTCGAGGTGTGGACGACATCCTCGTGCTTCCCACCGGACCGCTCGCCGACGCGAGCCTGGCCATCGCTCGATCCTCGGAGTCGCAGGAAATCTTTGACCACAGCATCCGAAGCTTCCTGTTCGCTCGCTTGCTAGGCGAGCAGGAAGGCTGCTTGAACGACGCCGCCTACGACGAGGACCTGCTGTTCGCCGCCACCGTGATGCACGATCTGGGACTCGGTGAGCATGCCGAAGCGCAGGCTCGGTTCGAGGTCGAAGGCGCCGACCTGGCCGCCGCCGTCCTCAGAAGCCACGGTGTTGCGGAGTCCGACGTCGATCGAGTCTGGGAGGCCATCGCCCTGCATTCGTGCCTCGGTATCGCCGAGCGGCGCGGGCTGCTGACCTACCTCACCCACAAGGGTGTCTTCATTGACGCCGGGCGAATCGCCGGCACCTTCGCAGACCAGCTCCGGCGGAAGGTTTTGGACGCCTACCCCAGGCCGGACGGAGACCGCTCGATCTACGACGCGATCGTCGCCCACGCGAGCCGATCCGAGGCAGCTGCGCCCCTCGGCTCGCTCGGGTTCGAACTCCTTCGCCAACACCGGGAGGCGCAACGTGCGTCCGGCTGACGCCGAAGAGCTTGAGCCGGGGCCAAGACCACCCCTCGTCTAACCAGCAATGAGCATTCCGGTTCGAAACACGGATGGTTCTGACAACAGCTCCTCACAGAAGGAGGCACCGCGATGGGCGACGACGACGCGGTAGCGCGCAATCTGCAGGGCATGGACGAGCTCGACTTCACGGGCTGGAACGGCGCGGACTGGGAGGGCGTGTTCGCGCGCTACCACGCCGACGACGTGGTCGTGCAGCTGCATGGACAGAAACCTACCCACGGTATCCGCGAACACATCGACGCTATGAAGGCCTTCGTCGAGACCACCGGCGGCGTGCCCATCCAGGTCGGGTCTCATCCGATCGCGTTCGGATCCGACAGTGGACCTGCGTGGTGGGTGAACTCGAAGGCGGTGGGCAAATGAGCGTGTCCGAACCTCGTTGTTGCAGGTCGGTGGGGCTTGACAAGGTTGGGTTCGACGCTCAATCCCAGGCCGGCCGGGGTGGTCTATCCGGCGTGGACGAGAACCACCGGCCAGGAACCGGAAGATCACAATCTGGCCACGGTCGGCGGGGAAGATCAGATGAAGGGAAGGCCTGCGGTACCTGAGTTCTGTGACAAACAAAGAGGATCCGCAGGCCTCCGCGCCCATCATCTACGGTGTTGCCCTGTCCACGCCAGCCGGGGTTGTGGACCGGCTGGCCGACGCGTTGACCCGGTACCGCAAGCGCAAGGGCACCCGGTGGCGGGCCTACGAGGTACGGGTGCAGGCGGTGTTGACGCTGGCTTGGCTGGAGGGTGGGCACACCTGGCGGTCGTTGGGCGCCGGAAACGGGGTGCCCAAGAGTACCTGCCGTGACATGGTCACCGAAGGGGTTAAGGTGTTGGCCCGGCGGGCGTTGCCGCTGACGGAGGTCATCGGGTTGGCCCGCAAGGCGGGCTGGCTGTACCTGATCGTGGATGGGGTGAACATCCCGACCGAGCGGGTGGCCGCCCGCTGGGGGAAGGTGCAGTACTGGTATTCGGGCAAGCATCGCCGGCACGGTGCTGCGGTGCAGACGGTGGCCGCCCCGGACGGGGAGTTGTTGTGGGTATCCGGGGTGCTGCCCGGCCGCACGGTGGATGTCACCTCCGCCCGCCGGTTCAAGATCGCGGAGAAGGTGGTGGCGTTTCTGGGGCTGCTGGCCGATCTGGGCTACATCGGCCTGCACCCCGAGGTGGTGGTCGGGTACAAGCGCAAGCGCGGCGAGAAGGTGCTGCCGGAGGGCAAGAAGAGCGCCAACCAGGTCCTCGCCGGGCTGCGCAGCATCGGGGAACGGGCCAACGCCCAGTTGAAGGGCTGGCGGGTGCTGGCCATGGACTTCCGCGGCAAGCCTCGCCAGTTGACCGCAGTGGTCAAGGCGGTGCAGACCTTGCAGTACTGGATTCGTGACTCGTTCGGCACGGACCGCGCCGTTACCGGATCGTGATCCTCTTCGGGTGGAAGGCGGTTCTCACGCCACCCGAAGTTGATCAGGTATGTGGCCAGCGCTGGAGCACCGAAAGCAACCCTGTCAATCCCCGCCCACCAGCAAGAACGAGGTTCGGACACGCTCAATGGTGACCGTCGCGAAATGGGTCAACGGTGCCATCGCTGAGGAGTACGTGTGGATTTAGCTGTTTCGTCCGACAAAGGGAGCACCCAGATGCCGATGATCGACGTGTACGCCGCCGCAGGGATGTTCCCCGACACCCACGCCTTGGCGGCCGACCTCGCTCGCACTCTGATGGAGATCGAGCGAGTTCCCAACATCGCCATGTTCCGCGAGAACACTGCAGCATTCATCCACGAGCTCCCAGCCGCGGCGATCAGCAACGTCGAAGGCGACAGCGGCCACGTTCGGGTGCAGGTGCTCACCAACGCCGGAGCGCTCGATCGCGACAAACAACTGGCCGTCGTCGAGCGACTCAGCGCCGTCGTCGCCAACGCGGCCGGCGACCCGAAGCTGGGCCACCGCACGTGGGTACTCCTCACGGAAGCGGTTGACGGCGGTTGGGGCCTCTGGGACCACGCGCACACCAACGCCGAGCTCGTCGACGCCGCCCGCGCACAACTGTCGAAGAGCGCGAAAGCGCCTCCCGCAAGGTAGACCCTCCCGAAGGACGCTCGGGCGCCTGGTCCGAGCGTCCTTCGGACATCGGAGTGCTGATGGCGCTGAGCGCTCGCCGTTCTCGGGCACGCTGACGTCGTCAGGTATGGCCAGAGCGCGCCCACCACGCGCGGAAGGTCGAGAGGGCGCGAAGCCGGCGGTAGATCACGCTGAGCCGGTCATCCACGGCGACGCGCTAGCCGCCGCGGTGTCACCGCATCCAATGCGCGCCGTAGATTCCACCTAGCCCGCGTCACCTTAGTGCTCGCGCAATATCAACTGCCGTATGTTCGGGCGTGTCGTAGTCAGGGTTTGGCCCGATTGGTCTGCCCTGTGCGAGCCGGGGTCGATCGTGGATAGACAAACCGACCTCTCTCTACCTGCCTGTTTGCGCGGCGGTACCACAAGGCCAAAGATCATGTTTCTGAAACTGGCACTTGTTTTCGCGGGAGCACTTAGCTAAGCCGTCCGTGACTGATAGGCGCATGCGTCGTGCGTCGGCTTCCGATGTCACCGACCGGCTGCCTGGGATCTTCGAGGACCATGACCTCGTCGGTCCGGACGACGACGCGCTTGGAGGAGATGGCCCGCTCGATGCGGCAGAACGGCACTCGTGGCCGTCGGACTCGTGTAGCCTCACCGCTGGGATCTCAGCACGTCGACCTCGCAGCCTGGCGAGGACGGGTCGAAGCCGTGCTCGACCAGCCAGCGGACCGCCCGCAGGCTTCGCAACGACCACCACGCACGGATCACGTCGAGGTCGACGTGGGTGCCGTAGCCGGCGACGACGTCGCCAAGGTGCTCCTCGTGTCCGAGCGTCAAGGTAGCGAGGTCGTACAGGGCATCGCCCTGGGCCGCCTCGGACCAGTCGATCACGCCGGTGATCTCGTCAACGTCGACGAATACGTGGGTGATCTGCAGGTCGCCGTGCGTGAATACCGGTGTCCACGGCCGGAGCGCAGCCTCGGCAATCCGGCGGTTGCGCGTGACCACGTCGGTGGGAAGGACGCCGTTCGTGACGAGCCGAGTAGGACGCGCCTAACCAATTAGAATAGTGCCCTATGGGCTCGCCCGCTCGCCTTCGTATTGTTCCTTGTATTCGTCCGCAGCCATCCCGAATACTGCCGCATAATGCCGGGTAGCCCGGGGGAATCTCACCCCCAGGCCCCCACAGATCCGGACGTAAACCTCTCGGTTTATCCGGCTCGTGCCGTTCAGGTGTCAGGTCGTGTACCGCAGTGACCAGTGCGCGAACAGGCCTGGTTGCCGTTTCCGGATCCCTTGGAGCCATGCCCGTGCGCGGGGGTCGCTGCGTTTGAGTCGCTTGTACTTCCACCGTGCCCAGCGCATCAGATGGCGGTCGACGCGCTTGCCGATCGGGGTCACCGCGCTCGGGTAGAACGTGGTGAAGTAGTTCAACCAGCCCCGCAGGGCCGGGTTGACCTCTTCTGCGAGGTCGGCGAGGTTACCGGTCGTGCGTCGATGCAGCCGCCAGGATGCGACCTTGCGGCTCATGTCGGCCAGTTTCTCCGGGGCCACCGCGGGCAGAAACCCTGTTCGGCGTCTGCCTTTCACGAAAGTTTCCCGGGGACGAAACGCGTACCCGCAGAACGTGAACGTCACCTGGTCGTAGTCCAAGCGCCGCCGGTCGTCCTTGCAGTACACGATCCGTGTCTTATCGGGATGCAGCAGCAACCCGATGTCCGCGAACCGGCGGCCGATCGCCTCACGCACCAGGTGCGCCTGACGCTCGGTCACGCAATGGACCACCACATCGTCTGCGAACCGCTCGAACCGCAGAGCCGGGAATTCCCGGGCCATCCACGTGTCGAAGCCGTAGTGCAGGAAGATGTTAGCGATCAACGGGGAGATCGGGCCGCCCTGCGGGGTTCCCTTCGTCCGGTGGGTCAGGCTCCCGTCAGGCATCCGCATCGGTGCTTGCAGCCAGCGCCGCACATACAGCATGACCCACGATTGGGTCGCGTGCCGCTCGACCGCCTTGCACATCAGCTCCCACGACACGGAGTCGAAGAAGGCTTTGACGTCCAGATCGACGACCCAGTCCCTCTGGAAACACCGTTGCCGGCATACCCGTACCGCGTGCGCCGGGGACCGGCCGGGACGATAACCGTAGGAGTCATCGTGGAACACCTTCTCCACCCCCGGCTCCATCAGCAGCACCGCCGCGGTCTGCGCCACCCGGTCGATCACGTTGGGTATACCCAGGACCCTGGTCCCACCCTTCTTGGGAATCTCCACCGCGCGGACGGGACCGGGAAAATAGCTCCCCGACGACATGCGGTTCCACAGCCGATACAGGTTGTTCTTCAGATCCTGCTCGAACTGCTCGATCGTCACACCGTCGGCGCCGGCCGCTCCACCGTTACCTTTCACCTTCAACCACGCAGCCCAGATCAGCTGCTTGGAGATGTCGAACGACTTGCCCTGCACCTCTGGCTGACTCATGCGGCTCCTCCCTTGCGGTTGACCGCATACGCCAGCCTGAACGACCCCGCCCCTTGGCTCCCCGACCCACTGCGATACGCAGGCGGTTCACAGCTACTACGGGCGAGTCCGCCAGCGCGCCACGCCTCGGTACTCTGCTCCTCACGGATTCCGCCGCTTGGAGTCCTCCCTCTCGCCACCGACCAACCGGCGGACAGTATCGGGCGCGCCTTCATACGTTCCATACGAGAGCCTGGACCGGGCTCATGCTGCCTATATGCCGGACACCACCTGGGCAGTAAGCGGCTATCCCCCAGACTCATCCCGAGACAAAGCTCCGGCCTCGGTTTCGATGTCATCTCACACGGTTTCGACACGTCAACGGCAGAGAACTCAACGTTCATCGCTCATCTTCCCGGTCCACACCTGACGCGATCACAGCCGCGCCTTTTCCCACGACGCTCAAGACGACGGTCTTCAGCCAACGCCCCTCGTGGCGGTTTGGAACCTGCTTCCGCAAGCCGGTTCCGGAGGGCCAAACAACCTCCATCTCTCGTACAGCACCGTGGTTCATCGAGGACACCATCACGTCTTCTTCCTCGCTTCCCACGTTCGTATTCACAAGAGCCTTTCCGCGCAAGCAGCTGACTACTTGGTGTGATCAGGTGGTTCGACCGTGGTCGACGTGTAGGAGCACGAGGGCGGCGGCGACGATCCCGCCGATCTTCCAGGGGCAGAGGCTGACGTTGCGCAAGGCTTTGAACGTCGTCTTGAGCAGAGAGTTTCCGCGTTCGCCGATAGCTCGTTTGCCGTTGTGGGCTTTGTTGTGGGTCTTCTGGTCGTCGGTGAGTTCGCCGCCTGCGGGTTTCTTGAAGGCCACCGTGATGGTGTCGGCTTCGCCTTCGTAGCCCAGGTCGCCCAGGACGGGCCGGTCTTCGCCGGTCCAGGTGGCCAGCAGGGGCAGGATCTCGGCGTGGGTACGCACGGCGGTGGTGTCGTGCTCACGCCCCGGACGCACGTCAGATGTCCATAGCGGCCAGCCGTCCGGGGCGGTGATGACCTGGATGTTCCCACCGTGGTTGGCGTGTGCTGGGTCGGGCCGGGGCGCGGTGCTGGTCTTGCGGCCAGTCCGTTTCCCCGACCCGCCCGCCGAACCCGCCGTGCGAATTACTCCGCAACGGGCTCTCCACGTGTCTTGCCCGTTGGTTAGCCGCCTGTGGCGGCGGCTGCCGGTTTCGGGGTCCACGGGGTCGGGATGTTGCTTCCGCGGTAGCGGTAGCGGGTCACCGCGACGCTGGATGCGCCGGTGAAGACGACCCCGTTGTAGGCGAATCTCCACCCCTGGTCGCAGAAGCGATGGCGGAGTTCGTTCATCCCGAGACGGTTCTTGCCCGCGTACTTGTTGCGTGTCCACCGCATCAGCCGGTGCCATGCGTGCTGGTCGACGCTGTGGAACACTTGTTTGGACACACCGTGCCGGTGATAGTTCGCCCATCCCGCGAGCATCCGGTTGAGGCTGGTGATCATCTCGTCGAGTGCTTGGTCGCGGGTTGACCTGTACGTCTTGGCCTTCACCTTGTCCTTGATCGCCTGGATGGCCTTCTTGGATGGCTTGGTGTAGACGTAGTGCTTCTGTGTTCCTCGTTTCCGCTGTCGGCGGATGTGCGTGCCGAGGAACACGAAGCCCTCATCGATGTGGACCACGCGGGTCTTTTCCAGCGGAACACCATGACGACGAAGTCGTCAGCGAAACGGATGAGCCGCCAATTGCCGAGCCCGTTCCTCACGCGTTTGGCCCGCAGGTAGCTGGTGGACATCTCCTGTCGCCATTGCTGGTCGAAATGTTCGTCCAGCACCGACAGGGCAATGTTTGCCAGCAACGGGGAAAGCGATCCGCCTTGCGGGGTTCCGGTGTTGGTTTCCTCTCGATCCCCGATGGCCGTCATGACCCCGGCTTTCAGGAACGCCTTCACCAGCGTGCACACCCGTTTATCCTTGATCCTGGCCCGTATCCGGTCGAGTAGTGGCGTGTGCCCAATCTCATCGAAACAGGCGGCGATATCTGCCTCCAGAACCCAATGGTAGTTCCTGTTCTCGGAGGCGAGATAGTGGATCTCGGCGATCGCGTCATGGGCGCGCCGGTTGGGACGAAACCCATACGAGGACGGCAGGAAATCCGCCTCGAAAATGGGTTCGAGCACCAGTTTCAGGCTAGTCTGAACCACCCGGTCAGCGACAACAGGAATACCGAGCTTACGCAACTTTCCGCTCGCTTTCGGTATCAACACCTGCCGCACGTGCACCGGCTGGAACCCGCCAGACTTCAGCGACTCCCGAATGCGGCCCAGGAACGCCTCTACCCCGATCCGGGAGGCGATCCAGGCCACCGTGGCCTTGTCGACTCCCGGTGTCCTTGCCCCAGCGTTGGAGGCCACCCGCTGCCACGCGTGTACCAGGAACGCCGGGTCATAGACGAGGTTGTGCAGGTCACTGAACCGGCGGGAAGGATCTTCTCCCGCCCAACGGTGCAATTTGGTCTGCATCCTCCGTACCGCGTAATAGGCCGAACCTTCGTCCGGCCACTGCGCGGCGCCAGCGTTCACTGGCGCGTCTTCGGACATTACAACTCCATTCTTGACTGACACGCTGCCGCCCTTCCCCGTGTACGTGGCTCTCCCACGCTCGGAGTACTACGGCGGCTCCGCCCCACCCGCGCCTTCGGCTGGCTTCGCGCCTATCCCCACCCCGCTCCCTCTGGCCGAGGGCCGGGTGTGGAACGGTCACCGGTGGTTCCCACGTTCACTGTCATTCGGTTGACGGGTTAGGCACCCGGCTGTACCCCTGCGGTATCGCCAACGGCTACGCCGTAGTCCTTCACCGTGGCCTCCAGACCTAGACGGCAAAGACCCAGCCTGGAGTTCCCCGCTCGTCATGAAGAGCGAGTGCGCGCCGCTAACCAGCCCACATCCACCGGGTTAGAGCTGGCGGTGGTTCAAGAGGCGTAACAACACCGGTTTCTCGCGTATACCTTCCCGTCTCGCTCACCGCGCCCGGCCCATCCGGTAGTGCTGAACCGACGCGACTTTGTCGAGGCTGCTCCCACCCTCCCCGGCGATCCCCGGATCAGGCTGCCTCCAGCTTCAGTTCGCCGCTACGACGACGAAGAGATGGACGGTCTTTCACCTCCATCCGAAATGACAGCGCCTCGTGGCGCAGTTTCCGGACCACCACAGGTCCACCCCGGGGGTAGGCCCAGGGGTACGGCACCGGTCGGTCTCGATGAGCGTGCCGTCGATGGCGATGTGGGGATGGCCGGCGATCTTCGCGGCGAGCAATGCTGACTCCAGCTTCGGCGCGCGAGCGGCGAGTACATCGATGCCCTCGTGAAGGTAGTCGTAGGCGGTCGACTTGCCGATGCCGTTGTCGACCGCCAACTGCCGCAGTCGGGTGCCGTCGAGAAACCAGCGCAGGACGAGCACGGCCTGCTTGAAGCAGCCCAGAGCGCGGGTGTCGGTGCGGGTACCGCGTCGGAGGCGTTCGGCGTGCAGGAGCCCGGACAGGAACAGGACGGTCTCCTCGCGCATCGTCAACGTGGCCGTGTATGTGACACTCATGGCAGCGCAGAACCCCTTGTGAAGTTGATCTGTGGAAGGACCAACCTTCATACCGGGGTTCTGCGTCTTTACGTTGCACCGCAACAGGTTCGGCGTGTCGGCAACACCGAGGGCCATCCACTACCCAGCGTCACGACCGGTTACGCGGAATAGCTCA
>WNFX01014116.1_pt1 | contig 10910 bp, 8 predicted proteins | sample 5400111 | NCBI WGS metagenome assembly WNFX01 (sample SAMN13153363, study PRJNA577476) | soil metagenome | isolation source: 40 cm soil or saprolite under grassland replicate 1 | place: USA:California | collected 2016-06-15
TACCGTGAGTATGGAAGAGGGCACTTGGCCGCTCGTGCAAACCATGGCCGCGCCAGACGTCTGCCTGGTGTCGGATGAGGAGCGCGAGCGGCAGACGGAGGCAGCGTATCGGGTTGTCTACGCTGCCCTCGGCGACCTCTCCCAACAACGGCGCGAACTCCTGATAGCGTACTACGGCTTGTGCGGCCAACCGGCCAGGAAAGAGGCGGAGATAGCCAAGGAACGGCGTATGCATAAACGGGCAGTCGAGAGCAGTTTGCGCCGGGCGAAAGTCAGTCTGGCGACAAAGCTCGCGTCGTACGTGACGACACGGGTATTGAACACCGAGTAAAAAACCACCTGTGTCATACGGGAGACCATGAGGGAACCCGCCTTGGCACCGCTTTGCTTATGCCGGCTGGCTGCGCTGTTCAAAAGTGTCAAGCAAAACTGATCCACCAAACGAGTACGGGAGGTGATGGACAACCATGCCCGGTAGCGGCTCTTGCGGGAAATTACGGATGTGACGATGGTCAGACTGATTGCTTACTTGAGCCATTTTTTGGAGCAGCCTTACTGTATTTCGTTTTTACGTCAGATCACCCTATATTGGTATTATCTTACTATCCGTTCTTACGTGTACTCGACAAAGGCGGGATATCATTGTATTCTTTGTATAGGAAAACAGAATACGGGCCAGTACGATTACAAAGTAGAGTCGAAGAGGGTAGATAACATGGAACGGGCACAGTTATCAACGGTACAGGGAAAAGAACGTCCACAGTTGATCGCGGCACGCGAGCGCATGCACTTATCGTTAGAAGAGGTGGCTCAGCATCTTGGTGTGAGCAAGAGCACTGTGTACCGCTGGGAGAAAAAGGGCGATATTCCACAGCCGTATCACCTTCGGGAACTCTGCAAGCTCTACGGCATGTCTGCGCGGGAGTTAGGGTTTGTTGAACTCACCGTTGATGTACAGACCATCAACGGCGCAAAGCATGAAGAGGCAGAAGATGAGTGTGTAGTAACCACATTTCGTCAACAAAACCTCATCTCACGCCTGATGAGAATCGTCTGGAACTGGCTTTCTGGTGATGCCCGTTATCAGATGCTCCAATCACTGATTCTATTGGAGCTAGAGGATAACGATATGAATGACGACATCAGCCGTCGTGATGCTTTGCGTTTCCTGGCACTGGTCCCCGCTGATATGTTGGGCCTCTCTCAACTCTGCGCGGTCTTTAAGAAGGGGGTGTCTTATGAAGACATCCTCAAGTACTGTGCTGCTGGGATTGTCGCCTGTTGGCACTTGCGCAAGGGTAAAGAGTTAGCGTTTGCTGATTTGGCGGTATCCAAGTACATCCCTACCCTCAAAGCAATGGCACAAACCGCACCTATGGGACAACGAAAAGCCGCTGCTGACCTGCTTGCACAGTGCTTTTTATTGAAAGCCCCTCTTGCTTGGAACCTCACGACACCCAATGACGCTATCAACTATGCACAACAAGCTGAAACCTACGGCACCATTGCAGGTAATCGCCTCTTGCAAGTCACTGCGCTGAGAACAACAGCCGCTGCATTCTGTTATGCGAATCAGTGGGAGCAAGCATTGGGAGCAGCAGGAAAGGCTAAGTCCCTGCTTGAAGAGAGAGACAAACAGGATAAGCAAAAACACCCATCGGTCTTCTCGCCGCCTGCTGAAGAACCTATTCCCTTACTCGTCCATAGCTATGTCTACGCAGGACTGGCGACCTATCAAGCATATAATGGACGCAAAGACGATGCACTTTATGCCCTCAGGCAAGCACATACGACGTTTTTTAAGCGACCAACGGATGAGAAAGTTCCTATTTGGATTGATCATAATGTAGGCAACTTACTCATCAATGATGGTGAAACATACATGCATCTTGGTTTATATGAAGAATCAATCCACTCTTTGCAACAGATAGACACGCAATACGCTCAAGAGACCACGATTTCTTCAACTGGACGCCTGAATGCATGGATCAGGCAGGTCACGGTAGAAGTCAGCCGAGATGATAAACTCCGTAACATGCAATGGTGTATTGATCTCTGGACACAAGGCATTAAGGAAGCAAAGGCATTGAAAAGCCAGCAGCACTTTAACGAAGCGGTACAGGCACACACGGCGATGTGTGCGGCTTGGCCTGGGGAAAAATGTATCAAAGATTTACGCGAACATATCATCCACTAGCAACAATCCAGAACAGAATCAAAAAAGCGTAGCTTGCCTGTGTGAGCTACGCTTTTTTGTACCTTGTTTCTCAGCTTGCTCGTTTCACGGTTGCATCTCGTTGCGCAAACGAAATAGAACGGTGAAACAGCACAACGCAATCCTCATAACCTTACTACATGGTATGTACTAGTTTATCTCCTATTTCCGCTATACTCCCTCATGGTACGACTCATTGATCAGGTCTGTACTGGTTGATGGGTGATACCTGGGAGCGATGACCGCCCGTGTTGTCGCTTCGTTGACACAACGGGTTGGCAGAAATTCAACTGACTCATTGCCGTCGACAGCAAACAACAAGGATATGAAGAGCACGCATGCATGTGCATGCATCTATGTAGGAAAAGGATCGTTCATCATGATACGAAGCGACGTAGCCCGGGTACGGCAACAAATCGCCAACGAGTATCTGGCAGCGCAACTAGGATTAACAGGCCTGGCAGCAGGCACCTCGCGCCACCAGGTGATCACGGCCCGCACGGAGCGCATCGGTGCGTTACACCAGCAGTTAGAAGAACTGGTTGGCGATCACGCCATCGCTCTGGTGGCCCAAACGCTGCAAGAGGTGCCAGAGCACGCCACCCGCCACGATCTGTTACAGCTATTGCTCCATGAACTGGGAGACAGCGAAGAAACCCAACACCTGCTTGATTACACCCGCGATCTGTGGGAGACCATCGACCTCCTGACGAAACGCTTCGGGCCGGAGGTCACCCGCAAGATCATGGAGGCTCCGGTCTTCTTTCCAACCCAGGAGGGAATATGCTCATGAGTACCGCTCACGACGCTGACCAGCCACAACTGCTGGCGCTGCTGGCGCTGCGCCGAAAGACACCCTGGACCTCGCGGGAGGTGGCCGAGGCAGCAGGGGTGCCACTGCGCATCGAGTATGTCATGGAAATTGGCGGCATGGTCACCACCGAGGATGCCGAGAAGGTGCTCGCCGCCTTCTCCCAGCTCACGGGACAGGAGTACTCGCTCCACAATGTGTCCGTCAATCTCATGCAGCACGCAGCGCGCTTGCCCGATCAGCCGCCCGGGATCACCCATGCTGCTTGCCGCCATCCAGCGCTCAGAAAGGTTCTCTTGTCGTGAAAAAAGAGCCCGAGACGAACAACGCCTATGTCATCGACATTGAGCAGCCTGCCGAAACCGCACGCCTGATTGAACAAAGCAAGCTCTTTAGCGAGGCGATGGGTGGCTCCTTCCCCGAGGCACTTGATCTTTCCTGCGTCCGACGCGTGCTGGATCTAGGCTGTGGACCTGGGGAGTGGGCAACTACCGTTTCCTTTGACTATCCGGAGATGGCCGTGGTTGGGGTTGATAGCAACCAAACCATGGTCAGGTATGCCAGCGCCTGTGCGCGGGCGCAAGGACGTCCCAATGTCAGTTTTGAGCTCATGGACATCAAAGAGCCTTTTGCCTTTTCTGAGGCATCGTTTGATTTAATCAACGCGCGTTTCATCGTGGGCTTTCAGAACAAAGCTTCCTGGCCGGTGCTGCTGGCAGAGTGCCGGCGCGTGCTGGTTCCGGGAGGCATCCTGCTCCTCTCCGAGGCTGAGCGAAGCGTTTCGACCAGTCCCGCTTTGCAGTGCCTGGAATGCTGGCTGACCCGCGCCCTGTTTGCGCAGGGACGAACCTTTTCGGTTGATGGGCAGACCATCGGCATTGGATGCGTCGTACGACTCGCCGTTGTACGCCAGTAGTTTTCGTGAATTCGAGGTGACCTATGCGCTCTTGCAGCCGTATCTCGTCAGCTCAGGCGTGGTTGATGCATCGACCTATGAGCGTACCTACCACCAGATGCTCCTAGAGGTGCAGCGGACAGACTTTCGCTGTCTGGCCTTTGGCCTCAGCGCCTGGGGTCGCAAGCCGGAGGAGGCACCAGAACCAGGAACAGCAGAACAACCATGACGCAACGCTTTCCTACCTTTCGAGAGGTACGCACACAGCATGGCATCACCCTCAATATGCTCATTGAGGACGCTTAGGTTGATCCGGCTGCCGTCTTGCTCCTGGATACCTGGAGCATTGGCGAAGCAGGCGTCATTGATCTGCTGCTGACATCGCTCTCGCGGCTTTCTGGCAGAGCGTATCGTCGGGATCTGCGCAACATCGGGGGGTTCACCTTTTCGGTGCATCCCCCGTATGAGCGGGTCGCAGCAGCGGTGGCAGAGGAGAGCCAGGGATGCAGCCAAAGAGGTCGGTCGGAACAGGATGAGGACGCATGGTGAAGGTCAACATCACGGAAAGACAAGCCCATGCAGCGAGCACGAAGTTATGAGCGTGGAGCGCTGCTTCAGCATTCTTCTATTACTCTAGTAGCATACCCGATAAACATCGCAGTGCCTCTAACCCGAGGGCTTTATCAATGGACCACTATATGCCCATTCACCGTAGTTGTTGGTGTAGCCGTATCGACTGAACCCGGCTGGGTGTCATAGACAACATTGCCTGATGCGTCCTTGATCTGGAATCGTATGACCCCGCCATTGGTTTGACTGCTATCTATGCCAGTCATTAAGACGGTGTAGCTACCTGACCCATTGACCGTTCCAGCGCCTCGAAGTGTCGCAAGGCCGCTGGTAGGATCGGTGACGAGCACCGTGAGGTTGGTGGCGACGAAGTTAATGTTCCCAGCCTTAAAGTCCATTTTTACGGTTCCGGTCGGCTGGTTATTCGTATCGTACTTGGTAGAAATACCGAAAGTTACCTTCCCGGTAAGGGCCGGGTTTGCCGTGTCTGCTCCGGTTGGAGAGTTAAAGTTATCCGCTCCCGTGAAGAGCCCCCGCGACGTCGGGTTATATACCGCTAAGTAGTCGGTCGATACCGGAGACCATATTCCGGTATTGTTTTCAGCTCTAAAATTCACGGTGTAGACACCAACTGACAAGTTCGAGAACGAAGCAGCTAGTGAGTAAGTTGGCGCACTGCCAGTTAGGGTCATTGCCGTACCGTTACCTTGACCCGGATCAGTCGTACCGAGGTAGTACTCCCCTTTCGCTACACCGGAGAGATTTTCGGTTGCCGTAACGGTGACTGATGCAGTTTGTGTCGTCGTCATAGGGTTATTTATCCAGACGGGCATACTCAAAGTAGGGGGAGTACGGTCTACTAAAACTTGAACGCTGTTGCTGTGGCTGCTCTCGCCACCTGCATTGACGGCAGTGACGAAGTAGGTATTGTTGCCTTCCGGGGCTAAGAAGTCAGTATATGATGTTGCGTTACTGGTGGTAATAGAATCGATTAGAGAACCGTTGCGGTAGACATTGTAAGAGGTCGCACCGGAGGCGGCGGACCAAGAGAGCGCAGGGTTTTGCGTTGGGGTGGCAACGGTTAGGTTGGTAGGGGCGGAAGGAGTTGGCGGTAGTTGCTGCAACACTACACTAGTGCTCCCGTTCACCGTTAAGGCTGACGCGATACACACCGCTCCGCTGGATGGCAGAGCACAGAGGTTGTCGTTACTACTCGACACTCCGTAAGTTTGCCCGAATGTTAAGCCTTGAAACGCCAGTAGCCGTACTGTGCCGGTGGAGTCGGTGACGCCTTCATTCGACAGCTCAGAGCTAGAAGGATTAGTGGGTTCATTTGCAAAGAGAGTCGTCGAGCCTCCGAACGGGTCTTCTAGTACCATAGTATTGGGAACTGGGTTACCGTTGGCATCTTTAAGAGTAACGGTGAGTGTAGCTGTTTTGAGCTGTATATTCTGCGTCACGTCGCTGTTGGTGAGGTCGACCCCGGTAGTGCCTTTAAGGAAAAAATAGCTGTCGTCATTGGTGTTGAAGAACGACACGCCGCAGTTGGAACCGTTCTTCTCCCAAAACACCTCAGGCGTGTAGCTCCCGGCGTTAACCGTCAAGCTATAATGGCCGTTCGCATCGGTACAGACATGATGAAGTTCACTGTCGAGAGATACATTTATGCCCTGAATGGGGTTGCCATTCTGATCGGTCACAGTGCCAGAAAATATATGCGTTACAGGGGCCGTAATGTTTACGCTCGTATCCCCACTGATCGTCAAAGGTGACGCGATACACACCGCTCCGCTGGATGGCAGAGCACAGAGGTTGTCGTTAGTACTCGTCGCTCCGTAAGTCTGCCCGAAAGTTAAGCCTTGAAAGGCCAGCAGCTGTACCGTTCCAGTGGAGTCGGTGATGCCTTCATTCGACAGCTCAGAGCTAGAAGGATTAGTGGGTTCATTTGCAAAGAGAGTCGTCGAGCCTCCGAACGGGCGTTCTAGCACTGTAGTATTGGGGATTGGGTTACCATTGGCATCCTTAAAGGTAATGGTGAGCGTAGCTGTTTTGAGCTGTATATTCTGCGTCACGTCGCTGTTGGTGAGGTCAATCTTGCTAGCGGATTCGAGGAAAAAGAAGCTGTCGTCATTGGTGTTGAAGAACGACACGCCGCAGTTGTAGCCGTTCTTCTCCCAAGCTACCCCGAGCGTGTAGCTCCCGGCATTAGCCGTTAGACTAAAGTGGCCGCTTGAGTCGGTGCAGACATGGTTGAGTTCGTTGCCAAGGTAAACATTTACACCATGGATAGGATTACCGTTCTGATCGGTCATAGTGCCTGAGAAGGTATGAGTGGCTGGAGCAAATTGAATATTTATAGTCTGAGTATTCAAAACCAAAATATTACTATCTATTACGGGAGTCAAGTTGCTACCGCTTGGTGGATCAAAATGAAAGTCGTAAGTACCGGCGTCTACAAATAGAGTATAGGAACCATCCGACGCTGTTGTACTCGGACCAAACTCCACTGTTGTTGTGCCAGGAGAGTCAGCTGTTATCGAAACATTTGCAACACCATTTCCGCTCTGGTCCGATACTTTACCCGAGACTTCAATTGATCCTGTCGCTCCTGCACGCACCTCGCTATGCGTTAATGCTACGACCGAGGCTAACAGACAGACATACGTAATTGTCGCGGCCACTCTTACGATCCCGCTTCTCCTGCTCATGGATACCCCCTTGCCTTAGATTTAACTTAATAGTAGCCGAAAACTCACAGATATAGAAGCTTATCGCCTGTACTTTCACACTGCCACATACTATAAGGTGGCGACTTTAGGGGGTTAATACGATCAGATTGGCAATCCTGGGATCTGATGTAGTCATTGTGTTTTCATTATGTCGTTATAAAGGGTTTGGTTCACTTTGCCATATCTCGCTGCGTTTGATATGGCAGCTCTTGCATCTAAGTTGTCGTTATTCCTTTCGTACACTAAGGCCATATATTGCCAAAGCGTACTGTCTTTCGGATATTTCTCAAGTGAAGCATAAAGAAGTTTCTTCGCCTTAACTTGAGCGCCGTAAAGCAAAGATACACGAACGGCGTCAATATATGTCGTGCTTAAATCCCCGTATTCAAGCGCGTGATCACATGCGCTCATAGCATCTGGGTATTCCTTGGTAAGGGTAAGGATAAAACAAAGATCCGTATAGTTGACAGAGGTGGGGAAAATGCTGATAGAACGTTCCGTATACTTCTTAGCATCATTGAGTTTGCCGTGGGCTATGAGATCACCTGCTGCTACGTAGTATGCGACGTAATCTTCTTTCGATGCGACAATGTCGTGTATGGCCAACGAGTAGCCACTACGCCAATTAGTGGCCCTTATGGCTGTACGGACACCGAGTACGCTGATAATAGCCACGGCAATAATAATCAGCCATTCAGGTTTAATTCTGATCGGAACTGCAAGCAATAAGACTCCGATCATTCCAAGCACACCAGCCATTGGAAAGTAAAACCAAGCTTCGGACGCTGTGAAATCGAGAGGGATGAGCTGCAGGTGTACTAGCAAGCCAAGCGCGGCCCAAGACACAAAGAACAGGTACGTACAAAACATGGCCTTGGATTCTCTTGCACGAATCACATACGTCATGTAAATAATGAACGCTACTACTGCGGCATCAACAATAAGCGGCAGTAAAACGTGCTGGAAACCAAAGCTGCTGTTGACCCAGTAGTAGCCGGACGCCAGCCGCAGCGGAAATACAAATTTGACTATATAGAATAGTGCTACCGAAGGGGCAGTGAGCAACCGGCCCGCAATACCCAATTGATCGATCGGGGCAATAGTTGAGCGTGCATTTAATCCTACTGCATGCACTTTCAGCACCATATACAGTACGATCGGCGATATCATAATACCTATGTACGGTAATAACCGCCTTCTGTCCCACCAGAAGAGATACAGCATTGCTAGCGCCACAAAGAGGACGCCCGTTTCTTTGGACAGCAGGGACAGTAAGAGACAGGCAGCAACGACCAACAGGCTCCTGATCGAACTAAGTCGAACTAGTAGCCACAGCGCGAGTATCCCGAAGAAAAAGAACAACGCGTCCTGCATAGTCGGTATCGCAAATACAATCTGAGAATTAATCGGATGTACAAGAAAAACAAGCGCTAGGAATAACGCCAGTACTGGTTTGAACGAGTATCTAAGGTACAGATAGAGTATGACGGCGCTCCCAATACAGAGCAGCAGCTGGAACAGATGAAAAGCAATAGAGTGCGCGCCAAATATGGTATACAACAATGAGAAGACCGTCGTCATGAGCGGTCGGTAGTAGACTCCATTGAGGGTAGCCAGCCCTTGGCCGTTATAGAAGGTACCCCCTTCAAAGAAAAGACGGATATTCGTAATGGAGTGAACGGGAAGATTGTCAACGATTTGACCCTGGTCGTCACCTATAAAGGGGTTGCTTAGGCCAGTAAAGAAGACGGCGAAACCCGTAGCGGTAATGATGAGTACCGCCTGCCAGTTGGTGAGTTTGTTTATCTTAGCCAGCCATTGATCCATAGCCCGAACCGGCAACCCCTCTTATAGTTACCCTACTATAATAACCCAGCTCGACATAAGAAATCTGATCTGTTAAGTTTTAGCCCAAAATCTAGCCGTGATACAGTTGCCACCCTTGTTAAGCGAACAAAATACGATCCTTATGTCGAGCTGGGGTTATAATAAATACAACCGTATCACGCTCAGATAGGGTCATTAATCTTAAGCGGCTTGCATCTTAGCAATATAATCATCAATCGCTTCCCGGACCATCGCACTTGCACTGCCTGCCCCGCCGCGCATACGGTCTTCGAGCGCTAACTGCTTCAGTTCTTCATACTGGTCAACATAAATATCATAGGGTTGGCGCTGCTTCACTTTCCGCTTGTTTGTCATTGATGGGAGTACGTCCCGTACGGGGGGTACGGGTGGCGCTAGAGGACTGGCGGGGTCTGACGCTGGTCGCGCCGGTGCCGGTTTATCTATCGACGGAAGGTCTTCCATCGGCGACTTGAGCGTTCGCTCTCTGGCGTTCGGATCGAAATCGCTGGTTCTAGGTGTTTTCATTGTTACTGTTATGGATTAACCATTTAGCAAACACATCGTAGGCGATAGCTCCGGGATGTTTCGGTTCGAGCATGCCGACGGGTATTTTCTCATCGTATGAGCGGGAAAACAGCGTGGAGTGGGGTATTTTGACGTTCAGTACGTTCTCGCGCCAGATTTTCCGGGCGTTCTCCAGCACGGCCGGGGAGTGCGCGGTGGTAGAGCGGTACATCGTGAACAGTATCCGCAGTTCCTGATGGTCGAGCGCGAACTTCGACCACATGATCTTCTGGACGTGCGTTACAAGGTCAGCTACGCCATCTACAGCCATGCGCTCGGCCGAAGCCGGGATAACGATCAAATCAGCGGCGGCAAGCCCGTTAAAGGCTAGCATGGCCTTTCCTGGCGGCGTATCAATGAGGATAAAGTCGTATTCGTTTTTGAGCGGGCTAAGCATGGCTGATAATTTCTGTTCATCACCTGGCTCAAGCGCCTCTTCGATGGCGGCAAGCAGTACATGGGAAGGAAGCACGTCTATACCGAAATCCGTTTTCCTGATGGCACCCTGCGCGGATCTTGCCCCTGTAAACACATCATAGAGGCTCGGCGTAGCATCGGGGTCCAGGCCAAGGTATCGGGTGGCCGACGCCTGCTGGTCTAGGTCAACGAGCAGCACCTTCTTCCCTCTCAGAGCTAATGCGGCGGCAGTGCTGACGGTTGTGGTTGTCTTCCCTGTTCCGCCCTTGAATATCGAGAAGCTTACAACTTTCATTGCCTACCACTTTTCATTAGCTTGTCGTAAGCTTCCAGCGGGATGCGCCATTGGCGGGTGTTGGCCGGCCTGAAAGCGCCCTTTATCACTCCCCTATTGATCCACCGGATGATCGTTGCTCGGTCATGCTTCAGGAGGTTTGCGACCTCTGATGCGTTTAAGTACGCCTTCATAACTGTAAGCATAATCTAGCGACAAGTTGCCTGTCAATGCTATTTTGTTGCATATGTTGCACGATAGTATGGGGGGTACGCCCCGTACTATCCGTACGGGGCGAGCGGAGCGTACTGCTCGTACGGGACCATGGATACCAACGGGTCCTACGGGTAGTACGCCCCGTACGTTACGCCCCGTACGCGCCCTACGCCTCGTACGCCCCGTACATGTAGTACGGCTAGACAGCTCTGAAACTCTAGCGTTATCATACTGGTAACTTAGTGCTCAATTTATCTGTCGCAAGTTAAATTGAGCCACTAAGTTATAGCAGGGGATTCATCGCTCGACCACTTGACCGACGTAAGTGGATGGTTTACTATGTCTATGCGACAGATAAATTGAGCGCCTGA
>WNFX01032291.1_pt1 | contig 10910 bp, 14 predicted proteins | sample 5400111 | NCBI WGS metagenome assembly WNFX01 (sample SAMN13153363, study PRJNA577476) | soil metagenome | isolation source: 40 cm soil or saprolite under grassland replicate 1 | place: USA:California | collected 2016-06-15
GCTCTTCTGGACGCACCTGGATCGGCTTCCCTCTGCGGACTCACGGTACCAGCTTCGAACCGATCTCTGCTTACTGATCACCTCCTCATTCTATCCCATTTTCATCCTCTTCTCTGGCTCGCAGAGCCATCGTGCTTCCCCTGAAAAAGGGGAATATCAAATTGACAGAGAGTCGTCTGCTTGCTTCCCGATCTGCTTCTATATTCCCACTACCTAGAAGTGTCACATCCCTGAAGAGCGAGTAGACACCAGCTCCATTGTGATGTACCGGTGTGCAGCGAGAAGGGGTTCCAGTCAGTCCAGGCGTAACTTCCGGGCTTTTCTGCTCTGCGCTCGTAGACAATCGTTGGTCTGGCATCCAAACCCCAGCTACTGTTGGTGAACAGGGCGAGGGAAGAGCGTCTTGATTTGGCGCTGGGCAGCCCAAAATCTCGTCCAGAGAAAGCGGAACAGGCCTATTAGGAGAAGCAGAAAGGCAAGAAAACCCACCGTCAAACAGAGCAGCAGTGAGAGGCCGAAGAGTTGATAGACCAGTAGCCCCAGAAAGATTGCTCCAAGCAGACTGTCGATGACTGCGATCATGCCAGCGGCAGTGAGGAAGAGTTGCCAGCTCGCGTGTCGCATGTGCATCCCTTCCAAGTAGATCAAGGGGTCGTCATGGGTGGAAAGAATAAAGTAGTCTTGGACTTGCGGGACCACCTCGACATACAAGTGCCGAATGCGATTGATGCCACGCAGACAGATGATATCTTCGTTGGTGGTCTGGATGGCTCGTGCTAGGCTGACCAGCCCGAGAAAAAAGAGGGAGGGAAACAGCAACAGCGCAAACACGATGAAGGCCGTGCCCAGCCGGGAAATTTGCCCGATCAGGGCCAAAGCCACCAGAGTGGTCGAAACCGTGCTAATAAAGAGGTTGGAACGACTGGTCGCCTCGGAAGTGGCGACAGAGCGTGCGGCCTGTAAGTTGTAGTGCTCGGTGGTCATAATTTGGAGGACCTGCGGTTGCTGCTGCTGATTTGCAAAACGTTCCTGTTCTTCCATCATGAGTATCTCCTGCATGTTCTTTCACGGGAGAAGCCACGGCTTCTCCATTGACGCAGACACACGGTCAGTATATCATGGAAGGAGAACGCATCAGTTCCACAGTCCTCTGGTGGGACACGGTGAGCAAATGCTTTCAGGCTCTCTCCGTTTTCAGTCTGTCCACTTGCTCCTACCGTTTGGGAAGCAGTTCCTGTCAATGCACCTGTTTCTCTCGTCAAAGCAAGCTGACTCACTTAAACTGATATTGGTGGCGAAGTCAAAAATCGCGCTTGAACTCTGAGGTAGGAAGCTCACAATGACGCTTAGTTTTACAATTCGCCACCAATATCAAACTGACGGAGAGCCTTGAATAATGACCACTTGCTAATCAGAAATTTTACCACTCTAACCAATCATCATAAAAATGCTAACCGAAAAAGTGTACCACTTGATAACCACCTCTGGTGTTTTCAGCAGCATGGGAGTTTGCATCATAAACCACCTGTATTTTCAAATAAGCATGAAAAAAGCGCAGTCTCATAAAGAGTGAATTTACCCAATGGAACCACATTCCGCAGTGTAAGGCAGACAGTTGAGAGATTTTCTCATAAAGCGACCCCGAGAGTGCTAAGATCAGCCAATGAACCGACTCCAGCGCAGCACGATAGTGAGTGAGGTGGTGGGGGTCTGCACATGAAGCAATGCAATGCCCTTCAAAGCATTGGTAGCGTATATCTTTTGGTGGGAAAGTGGTAAAATAGTAATTTGAAAGCAAGGAAGGTTGATATCTCATAGGAAGAGTAGTGCGTGCTATTTTCGCAACTCAGCGCCTGATGCGCAGCTTGAAGAGGCAACCATGAGCACCCCTCTCAACGATGCATTGATACCCAGCCAGGCAACACGGAGTTCCGATCGATCGGGAACGCCAGACACGCGCTTACATGGGCGCAGGCTCATCCTTGGGCGAGTCGTATGGGTAGCAGTGATTACCCTGATTGTGGCGCTCTTTCTTGCCACGCTCCCGGCATACTATACCCTCCTTCAGACCGTCTGCACAGGCGCTATGTGTGGTGCCGTGCAACCCACTCCTGACTCTGCACAGGCCATGCAGAAGCTTGGCCTCTCAATCGGCGCCTATGCCACCTTCATCCTCGCGCTCACGCTTTCCTTAGCGTTCCTCTGCTTCACCGTCAGCGCCGTGATTTTCTGGCGGAAGTCTGATGACTGGATGGCGCTCCTGGTTGCACTGACGGTGGCGACGACCGTCACCTTGAGTGGAAGTGTCTATGGCACTGGCATGAACTCTGCATGGGGAGTGCTTGCCATGGTTTTCAATGTCCTTACAAGTGGACTGTATGTGCTGGTCCTCTTACTTTTTCCTGATGGGCGCTTTGTGCCACGATGGACGCGCTGGCTTCTCCTCTGCGGGGTTGTAGCTGCATTGCTCTCTTTCATGAGCAACGTCTATAATCTGGTATTGTATGCAGTATTAGGCATGATCTTGATCGCACAAGTCTATCGCTATCGCCATGCTTCCAGTCCACTCCAGCGCCAGCAAGGCAAGTGGTTCATCTTCGGTGGAATTGTGGTAGTGATCATCATAGTCGGGTTACTAGTGCCACAGTACATCTTCCCTTCGTTTGGGCAAGCTGGCTCGTTCTATCTGCTTGTTAATATACCTATCTATATTGTAATCTCGCTCTACTTGCCGCTCTGTATTGGCCTTGCCATTGTGCACTACCGACTCTGGGACATTGATCTCATCATTCACCGCACGCTGGTCTATAGTACCTTAACGGTGATCCTGGCCCTGCTCTATGCTGGACTGGTGATCGGCCTCGAATCGCTGGTGCGGCTGTTCACCGGGCAAGTCTCGCCGTCTGCGGTCATCATTGTTGCTTCGACGCTGGCCATTGCTGCTCTCTTTCAGCCCTTGCGTCACCGGATTCAACGCATCATTGATCGGCGCTTCTATCGCAGCAAGTATGATGCGGCCCGCACGCTCGCGACGTTCAGTACGACCATACGGGATGAAGTGGACTTGAACCAATTATGCGCAAAGCTGACAGCCGTGGTGGAGGAAACGATGCAGCCAGCACATGTGTCGTTGTGGCTCTGCTCTCCCAAACGCTACCTGGAAGAGACCACGCGGGCTCTCCCATTCATCGATACCGTTGACACACCTTGAGGGCGTCTCTTATTCAGAGATGGCTCTTTGAATGGTTACGCGGGAGTATTCTTCTTCCCGCGAGATCTGCCGGAGAGTCTTCTTTTCAAGAGAGTAGGCTCGGTGCATGCGTTCGCGTGCATCTTCGCTTCTCATCGGCTGCTCTTCTTTCACTCTTGAGGATACCCGTCTATCTCAACATTACCATTAAAAGGGCGATGGTACATTCTTGAATTAACAAATTGCACAAAATACGCCAAATGGCTACCGATTTCGATGAACAGTTTTATGGTGGGTGGGGCTCTGTTGCACTTTCCGTGAGGGGATGAGAAGTGGTATTATAGAAGAAAACGACCCTCATTCTCCAGGTGATCCTCTATTGAAAATGAATCCTCTGCTTGCCATTTTTGCTACTCAGTTCCTGCTTCTTCCTGCTGACCTGCATGTGGAAGAGGTCTTGCTCGAGAAGAATCGGCTCATGCTGGTGCTGTCGTCAACGCAATTGACCGCCGCGTGTCCCTATTGCTCTTCTCTGTCGGCACACGTTCATAGCCACTACACGCGCACGCTGGTTGATCTGCCCTGGAAGGCTCGTGCCGTGGTGCTGCGGGTCCAGGTGCGCCGGTTTTTTTGCCCTCCCGCCGCGTGCGCTCACCGGACCTTTGCGGAACAGTTTCCCGCGCTCGCACCGGCCTTTGCACGAAGGACCAGCCGCCAGCTTCAGAGGCTCTGTCAGATTGCGCTTGTCCTCGGTGGCAGACCAGCAGCGCGTCTGCTTAGCCAGCAGGCCATGCCCACCAGCTTCTCGACCGTATTGCGCCTGCTGCGTCACTCCTCTGTGCCTAGCTTCCCCTCACCACGCGTGCTGGGCATCGACGACTTTGCGCTGAAAAAAGGCGACCGCTACGGCACTATACTGGTGGATTTGGAGCGCCACCGTCCTATTGATCTGCTAGATGTTAAGAGGGATTACTTTATGATATACTGATAGAACATCTGAACTAACACAAGAGGAGGCAAGAGAGATGTCTGATGCGAACTGGGACTGTTGCCCCCTGGTTGCTCAAACCCCCATCGTGAGGACCTTCCAGTGATCCCATCAACCCGGTTCGTGAAGGGATACGTGGGCAGAGCCGTGGTCTCGTTCCGGTCCAAGTGTCCGTCCCGTGGGTTCCAGATGAGCGGCAGTGGAAGACAATCTTGAAGTATGTCCTGACGAGGTTCTCGATCAGAGATCAAGTCATTGTGCTGCTGGCCCATGATGGAGCTTTGCGTCGCGAGGAGATTGTGCTCCTGTGCCTTGACGATATTGACCGACAGACGCATACGATCAAGGTCCGCGCTGAGATGAGCAAAAACAAGATGCCGGGCATCATTGTCCTTTCTCATCCAACCTGGACTCGTCTGGTCGAATATATCGAGGAAGATCGTGCCGCTCTCGCTCGCAGCTATGGGACCGAGACAGAGCAACGCATTTTTTTGTCGGACTCCCATCGCAACCCAGGTCGCCCCATCACGAAATGGACCGTCAAAGATATTTTTGACCGGATCAGCCGTGATCTGCACATTCCCCAGCTCACCCCACACAAGATGCGGCATTTGATGCTCACCGAACTCAAACGCTCTGGGATGGATCTCCTCGATGTGAGCCGCTATGCGCGCCATCGGACGATCGCGAGCACCGAAATCTACCTCCACACCGATCTTTCTGACCTCGCACGCCAAGTCAATAAAGCGCATCAGCATATTGAGAAACTGCTCGTGCAGATGGAGGAAGGAGAAGAACATGACAGCCAGTCTTAGCACCTCCAGCGGGCTCTCCATCTCCGTCCCAGAATGGCACATGCCTGTTGTGCTGGAAAACTACCCCAATCCTGATCCTTGCGTGACTGACGAAGAAGCTGCCCTCCTGGACTTCTACGCAACCGAGGCCAATGGTGTCACTGGCGGTCTCGCTGGCGCGATTCTTGCTCAGTTAGAGCGTTTCGATCAGCCATTTCGCGATGCTCTCCGGCTCCATACCAAGTATGATCGAGTGACCGCAAGATCACGCCGTCATTTGTTCAGATACATGGTCCAAACCCGTCGGGCATTCTGGGCCTGGTCAAACGAGTCCTGGAGCGAGGTGATCCAAACCACCACAGGAGGAAGCCACCGCAATGAGGGCATGCGATTTGGTATGCTGACGCTCGCCTATCTGTTTTCTGGCTTTCTGTATGCCGGAGAAGGAACCCCATATATCGAGATGGCAGATGCCATTTTTGGCGAGGACAGGATACCTGAAGAAGCCAACAAACTACATGCACCACTGGTTGCGCTGGGCTACTCGGAGCATGGCGGGGAAAAAAAGCGCTTCCGCCGCATCTGTGCCCTGGTCATGTTAGTCAATCGATCCCCCTACGCCGAAGCGCTTTCTGCCCAGACCATCCTTGCCGTCAATGAACTTCTCCCCTCTGTTCTGCCCAGAGCGAGAGTGGACCGGCGACAAGATCTGGTTCGCCTGCAAACCGCATTGTGCCATCTGGGCATTCTGGACGAACCGGTCATCTTCGTCCCGAAAGGCAAGCAAGCCGTCCATCCACCCACATTGTGGCAAAACGACCCCACCGTTGATCCCATCTGGCTGGCGTGGGTGTGTGCCTTTTACGAGCAAACACCCCATCAGGTGGAGAAAACCTTGCGTGAAACCTGCTGCTATCTCATCATCGCCGGGCGGTGGTTGAAAGAAACCCATCCTGAGATCTCCCGTCCCGATCAGTGGAGCGAAGCGCTGGCGGCTGAATACGTCACCTACACCTGCCAAGCGCTGCGAGGAGATTACATGTCTCCCTCACATGCCAGATATGCACAGTTTCAAGAAGTGCCTCAACAATTGAGTCCAGCAGGCATGAATCATCGCTTGCAAGCCATGCGGGTCTTCTTTTCGACTCTGCAAAGACGAGGATACACGGTAGATGGCAGCTACACACCGAAACTCCATCTCACCTGGGTGCCAAATGAGGCATTCAAGACACCAGATGACATCAGAGCAGCTCACCAGCCCAATCCAAGAGACGTGGCCGAGGATACCTGGTTCAAGCTCATCTGGGCGGCTTGCACCCTCTCGAAAGAGCACCTGGAGGGGGCGAGCATCTTTAACTATCCTTTAGCTTACTATCGAGCCGCGAGCTTGATATGGATTACCGCAGCGCGGAGAAGAGATGAGATCAGACGGCTCAGCGTCGGATGTGTGCGCCGGGAATGGGCACCGGAAATGCGCGATGCACAAGGGATGCAGGTGGAGCCTGCCGAAGAGTTCTGTTATCTTCGTGTGCCGACCAACAAACTGAGAGGGGAATTCTATGTGCCGATCCCCACCTACGTTGCTGATGCTCTTGAAGTGTGGGAAAGTGTGCGGCCTCCCAATCAGAAACCGCTTCCAGACCGCAAAACGCACAAGCCAACGAACTACCTTTTCCAGTATCGCAATGAGCCCATGGGAACGGCTTTCCTCAATGATTCTGCGATCCCCCTCCTCTGCAAGCTTGCTGGAGTCAGCCAGACCGATGTGGTTGGGCGCATTACCTCCCATCGAGCACGAGCTACTACCGCCACCTGGATGCGCAAAATGGGAATGGCACCGGCAGACATCGGCAAACTGCTTGGGCATACCAATCCCGCCAGATCGCTTCCCTGGTATATGCGTGAGGATAAACATCATTTGGGGCGCGCCCATCGGAAAGCCAATCCCCTTGAGCGCTATGTCGCCGCCATTCTGGATACCAATGCTCACGCAAGATCCGAGCCGTGTGTGTTCTATTACCTGGCTGATGGGCCTGATGGACGCCCCAGGATGTGCGGCAATCCCCACTTCTCACGCTGTATTCATCAAATGATGTGTCGGGAATGTGAGGCGTTTATTGATTCGGAGCTGGCCGAGGTCATCGAGAAACGGGAGGGAGCTCTCATTCTTTCGGTGCCAGTCCCGCTTCCCCCTCAGATGGTGGACGAACTGAACGAGCAGGACGAGGCTGCTGGTGACATCGCAACAAGACTAGAAACACTCTCCCCTCCCACACTTCCTAGCCCAGCCTTTCACTTCAACAAAAAAGTGCCGATGCGTTCTCCCATGACTGCAGCAGAGGAGATCCATGCGCGCTTGCAGCAGGTAGAGGCGCAGATTGCGAAGAAACAGGGCAAAACGGATCGACGCAGCGCCTCCTTACAAGCATTGCTCAAAGAACGTGCCGAGCTGCAAGCTCGTCTTGCAGTGCAGGAGAAAGGTCTCTAGATGATGCTGAAGATAGTGAATGAGTAGCGCATTGCAAGGGTGGCCGCTCACACACCTGGCACCAGGAGCCTGAGCAGAGGCCCGCCGGAGGCATATGTAGGACTGCGACCAAGGTGCTCTGGCACCAGCGGCGTGAAGCAACGCGGGCGCAGCTTCCCTTGACCTCAGCCTTTACACTCGCAGAGCGAAAGCGAGGGTCGGACGATGCAGCACACCAGTATACCGCTCACCCTCGCTTTCGGCCCGCAGGGCTGTATGGCTGAGGTCAAGGGCCGCGTTGTAGCCGTCTGGTGCCGCGACGAAGTGCCGAGGTTGTTCTGCGGAGGGTTGACTTTCCTCAGTTTATCCCTCATAATCCTGGCTGCAAGCCCTCAAACAAGGCGCTCCACAGGCGATTCAAGTCGCTGATCGCTATCATCTGCTGGTCAACCTGCGTGAGCACCTCAAGAGCTTTCTCGATCACAAACGCACGAGCCTTCCCAAAGTCGAAGGAGAACATAATGTGTTGTGCATCTTTTGCAGAGAGAAATGGCCTATGATGAGAAATTGAGCCAATAAATGGAAATCGTGTCGAACCTTCGCCCCATCGTTTTTTGGCTGAAAGTTCGGACAAGAGGTCCTCAGCCCAGTATATGCGTCCGAACCTTCAGCCTATGTACCAATTGGGAAAGGGGTTCCGCTTCTGCCTCACCCCTCCTGCTCCGCCAGTACGTTCGGGGAACTGGGCTTGCGGGCCTCGGCTTGGGGAGCACCGAACTCGTGCAGCAGGGGCGACAGGCGAGCGCAGAGCGGAGAATCCCATGCCTCCAGTTCAGCGATCAGACATCTGGTCGCCACAGCCAGAGCCCGGCGTAGCTCTGCTTCTGTGAGCGAGCGGACAAGCGCCTCGGCAAGCGGCTCTCGAACACGGGAGGTCAGGCGATCCAAGCCGCGCCCCTCCAAGGCGTTCTCGCCCAAGCGCAGGCATGCCAGTTCGAGGATATGATGGCGCATCTCACTGATCCAGTATTCGGCCTGCCAGGGCTTGTGGCGTTCGATGCACGCTCGGGCGTGCAGGACGTGGTGCCAGCAGAGTCCAATGAGGGAGGAAGCGTTCGGCTGCGGCCGGGCCTCGAGTTGGTGGGTGGGGCCGAAGAGCGCACGGAAGTTGGGGCCGCGAGCGCCAAAGTCCTCTGCAGGTGTCGCCGCCACGTCGACCTCCAGACCGCTGGGCAGCAGGAACACGCGGTAGACACTCGAACCGGAGCGGAGGTCGAAATGGTGGAGCACGCTCCATTCGCGCGCCAACACCTGCGTCCAGTCCTCAAGCACGGCCTCAGGTGTAATGCCCTCGGCGATCCCGAAGGCCACGTCGATGTCGGACCACCGATCCCCACCTCCAAAGGCCATGGAGCCGGTGAGCGCACCGGAGATGGCCCGTGGGTCGCTCTGCGCCAGTGCAAGGACGCGCTGACGCACGTGATCGCGCTGCTCTGCCGTGAACATAGTGAACTCCTTTCTTCTTCCTGCAACGCATCCTACCATACCGGCCCTGGTTCAGACAACTGGGGGACACGAGGATCATCCATCGATGCCGGTGGTGGGAAGAGGGCTGCATGAGGAACACCAATTGGGTCACGAAAAATGCAACAGAGCCAAGTGTGGTAATGTTTTCAAATGTCAAAAACAGAGGTGTATTCTGAGAGGTACGCATCCAAAGCAGGAGCAATGGTCAGGTAGAAGCGCAGGTCAATTGTTTGAAACTTCAGAAACGGATTGTCTTCGGAAGGGCGAACTTTGATGTATTGCGGCTTCGCGTTCTCTGTCGCGTGTAGAGATACCCTCATCCTTCCGGGCTCTCTCCCCTTCGAGCATAATCGCTGGAAGGAGGGTCGATTCTGTCCTGCTTTCAGGATATACTTGAAGAAGAAGAATAGTTAAGCACACAGAAAGAGGAAAGCAACTATGACGACTATGCAGATGAAACTCGAACTGATTCCGGTCCCTGTCACAGACGTTGACCGCGCCAAGGCTTTTTATACGGAGAAGATCGGCTTTCACGCTGATTTTGACCAACAGGTCCGGGAGGACCTGCGCTTTGTCCAGTTGACCCCTCCCGGTTCGGCCTGCTCCATTGTGATTGGGGTGGGCATCACCACCATGCAGCCCGGATCGCTCGAAGGGCTTCTTCTGGTGGTCCCGGACGTGAAAGCCGTGCGCGAGGAACTGGTCACACGCGGTGCTGACATCAGTGAGATCGATGTGCAGCCCTGGGGGACTTTTGCCTATTTTGGTGATCCTGATGGCAATCGCTGGTCCTTGCAGCAACTCCCCAGTCGCACCTAGCTTCCATGCAGGCGCTCGTTCGGCAGCTTCAGGCGTGGAAGACGACCCCACTGCTGCTCTCTCGCCGATGAGGGCCGATGAGGAACACCAGAGTGGGAATGCACACTCCGGTGTTCCTCATCGCCCAATCTGTTGTGAGTAAGCAAGCGGCCACACTTAATGTGATATTGGTGGCGAATTGTCAAACTAGCGTGATTTTTAGCTTCTCTCTGCATTGTCCTCGCTCGATTGTTGAATTCACCACCAATCCTCTGAAAAAGTTCCCAGACAGGGATACTAATAAATGGTGTTACGAAAGCAACAATTAGTGTGCTTGGGGTTGCCGTAGTAAACGAGAAAAAACAACGCTAAAGAGGTATTTTCAGTGCCAGTAGTAAACGTCTGTTTTCTCACATTGTTAGTTTCTAAACGTCCGAAATTTCTCCATTACTACCGGAAGGTCATATTCTTCTTTTTGCATTCAAATCTCTACAGGTGAGAGCCAGGCCAATGATACAGGTTCTCTTTTTCGACTGACCTCTTTGTTTCTGGCTCGGTTGCCAGGAACGAGGTAATATGTGCTGTCACAGGGCTTTGGAGGTGCAGCAGTATACCGCACCTCCCCGACAGCAAAGCACTATCCGTGACCGTCATCCTCCAGTTGGCCGGCTCGGTACTCCCCGTCTGCCACACGTTGGCGGAAAGCGTTGAGCCAGCGATCCTGAAACGCAGCGTATAGGCAGTGCCTGCCGTTGCCGCAAATGCCGTTTTGCTCAATACCGTGAGCGTGCCATTGACTTTCTTCTGGATCAACAGACTGGCGCCATTGAGGGATGCTTTATACCAGTTTGTGGCATCAGACCGGCGCAGTATAGCTCCCAGGGTGGATTTGGTAAAACTACTCAGTGAGCCGCTGAACAAGACTTCGGCATCGGTGGCTGTTGGGCCAAGTAACGCACTGTATTGACCGCTCCCATTCGAGACCTGTCCCACGTTGTTATTGATGGAGAAAGCGCTTAGCTTATTAGCACCCCCACCCCAGACCTGTCCACCTGAAGCCGTTCCCCAAAGCACCTGATTTGCCCGTTGGAAGGTATCTTGCGCCAGGGTTGTACCAGATCAGTCCATTACTATCCACACTAATAC
>WNFX01006713.1_pt1 | contig 10905 bp, 10 predicted proteins | sample 5400111 | NCBI WGS metagenome assembly WNFX01 (sample SAMN13153363, study PRJNA577476) | soil metagenome | isolation source: 40 cm soil or saprolite under grassland replicate 1 | place: USA:California | collected 2016-06-15
CGCCTGGTCACGATCGGCGACGGCCTGGCGCGGGGCGTCCGCGTCCTCGAATTCCGCACCGGGACGGGATTCGCGTTCGACGTGCTGGTCGACCGGAGCTTCGACGTCGGCCGGTGCGAGCTCGGCGGCCGGCCGCTCAGCTGGCTGTCGGGCGCCGGGGTCGTCGCGCCCTGGTACTACGAGCCCGACGACTGGGGCTGGTTCCGTGCCTGGGGCGGGGGCATGGTCGTCACCTGCGGGCTGGATCACACCCTGGCGCCGGACGAGGACACGGCAAGGCACTTCAACCAGCCGCACATCCGCACGACGGTCCGGTACGGCCTGCACGGCCGCGTGGGCGGCCTGCCCGCCCGGGTGGCCGGGTATGGGGAACGCTGGGACGGCGACGAGTGCGTGCTGTGGGCGGAGGGCGAGGTGCTGCAGTCGGCGGTCTTCGGCGAGCAGCTCGTGCTCCGCCGGCGCGTCGAGGCGAGGGTCGGCGAGTCCCGTTTCGCGCTCCGCGACCAGGTCGAGAACACCGGGCACACCCGGGCGTCGCACATGTTCCTCTATCACTGCAACGCCGGGTTCCCGGTCGTCGATCAGTCGTCGGAGCTTCTCGTCCCGAGCCGGGCGGCCACCACCGATTACGGCGTGCCGGTCGAGGGGTACGCCACGATGTCGGCCCCGGTCCGCGACGCCACCGAGGCGTGCTTCGAGCACGAGCTCATCGCCGAGCCGGAAGGAACCGTCCCGGTCGCCCTCGTCAACCGGGGCCTGGCGCTGGGGGTGTACCAGGTCTTCCGCATCTCCCAGCTGCCCTACCACACCGTGTGGCGGATGATGGGCGAGGGCACGTACGCGCTCGCCATGGAGCCGAGCACGAACCGGGACGCGGGCCGGCCGGACGCGCGGGAACGGGGTGAGCTGCAATGGCTCGAGCCCGGCGAGCAGCGCCGCTACGACCTGGAGATCGGCGCGCTGCCCGGGGCGGCCGCCATCGGCGAGTTCGAGACCAGGGTGAGGGCCATCCGGTGACGGGCCAGCCCGGCCGGCTGGCCGACGCGGTCAGGCGGCCGCTGCCGCTCGCCTACCACCCGCTGTACCGCTTCTATGAGGGCGGCTCGATGACCAGGGCCTTCCGTGGCCTTCCCGGGCGCCCCGACGACTGGTGGTCGGAGGACTGGGTGGGCTCCTGCACCCGGGCCAGCAACGACGACCCCGACGGCCATGCCCAGGGCCTCAGCTCGGTCGGCCTGCCCGGCGCCGGCGCCATCACGCTCGCCGAGCTTGTCGAGGCCCGGCCCGAGGAGATGGTCGGCGCGCGGTTCGCCGGGCGCTGGGGCCCGATCACCGGAGTCCTCGTCAAGCTGCTCTCCCCGGCCGGCCAGGTGCCGCTCCACGCCCATCCGACCCGCGCCTGGGCACGGCGGCACCTCGGCTCCCCGTTTGGCAAAACCGAGGCCTGGATTCTGCTGGACACGCCGGGCGACGGCGCCGAGCCGGCCTACGCGGGGGTCGGCTTCGTCCCGGGCATCGACCGCGGCTGGTTCGCCGACCGGGTCAACCGCCACGACAACCCCGCCATCCGGGCACGCTCCACCGGACCGGCGTCCGCCCGGGCGAGGTGTACGTGGCGCACGCCGGGGTGCCGCACTACCTCGGGCCGCGGATCTCGTTCATCGAGGTGCAGGAGCCCAGCGACCACATCGTGATCCCCGAGACGTCCGGAGCCGACGACGCCGGGGCGACGATGGGCCTGGGCTGGGAGCTGGCCCTCGACATGATCGACTACGCGGCCGCCGACGCGGAGCAGACCTTCGCCCGGGCGCGCCAGCGGCCGCGCGTCATGCGCACCAGTCACGGCTCCCGCGAGGTGCGCCTGGTTCACGACGACGTGCTGCCGTACTTCGACGCCACCGCGCTGGAGGTGCCGGATGAGATCGAGGTCAGCGACGGGCGCTTCTCGATCGCGATCGTGGCGTCCGGCGCGGGGTCGATCGAGGGCGAATTCGGCAACCAGCCGATCCGCCGGGGGGAGACGTTCGCGCTGCCGGCGAGCCTGCACGTCCGGGTCCGGGCGGGAACGGAACCGGTCAAGGTCATCCGCTGCCTGGGACCGGCCGCGGAATGACCCCGCCCGCGCCTGGCGCTGAGGCCATCAGCAGGGAGGTATCCGGTGCTGGATTCCGCGCCGATCCTGGCGCAGGCCCGTGAGCGCGTCAGGCGGCAGAACGGCGGTGCCGTCGGCCGGTCACGCGAGGAGCTGATCACCCCCGCCCTGGTGCTCGACATCGACGCCGCGCAGCGCAACATCGACCGGATGGCGAGCGGGCTGCGGCAGATGGGCTCCGCCGCCATCCGCCCGCACTACAAGGCGCACAAGAGCCCCGACCTCGCGTGGCGCCAGGTCCAGGCGGGCGCGGGCGGGCTGTCGATGGCGACGGTGTGGGAGGCGGTCGTGCTGGCGGACGCCGGCCTGGACGACCTGTTCGTGGTCAACACCGTGTCACACCCGGCCAAGATCGCCGTGCTGGCCCGGCTGGCCGCCGGTCACCGGATCCTGGTCGCGGTGGACGAGGCGCCGAACGCCGCCGCCCTGTCAACGGCGGCCACCGCGGCCGGCTCAGCGCTCGGGATCCTGGTCGAGGTGGACACCGGGATGGACCGGTGCGGCACCGACACGGCGGAGCAGACCCTGGCCCTGGCCCGGCGGGTGATGGGCCTGCCCGGGCTGCGGTTCGAGGGGATCACCGGCTACGAGGGCCATTGCTCCCTCACGGTCGACAACGCGCTCCGGCACGAGCGGCAGCGGGCGGCGATGACGTTCTTCGCCGGCGTCGCCGACCTGCTGGAGGCGGACGGGATCCACTGCGGGATCAGGTCCGCCGGCGGGATAGCCACCTGGCGGTGGACGGCGGGATGGCCCGGCGTGACCGAGATCCAGGCCGGCACCTATGTGGTCATGGACAACTACCACGACCACATGGCGCCGGGCTTCGAGCACTCCCTCACGGTCCAGGCGAGCGTCATCAGCCGGCCCGGCGGCCGGGTCATCGTGGACGTCGGCGGCAAGTCCGTCGCCGACCCGGCCGACGTCACGGTCGTGGGCCACGACGGGCTCACGGTCGTCCGGTTCGATGAGGAGCACGGCGTCTTCGCCGCGCCAGGGGGGTCGGCGCTGGCGGTGGGTGACTCGGTGGCGCTGGTGCCCGGGTACTCGCCGAGCACCGTGAACTGCTATGACGCCTACCACGTTGTCCGCGATGGGACCGTCATCGACGTCTGGCCCGTCATCCCGCGCGGTCCCGGGCATCACGGGCTCGCCGGGCTCCCCGGGGAACGGTACTGACGCCGCCCGGAGCCGGAACGGGTCACGGGAAGTAGTAGGTGGGCTCAAGATCGATCGCGTGGCCGCTGCCTGACTCCAGGACGAACTTGAGCATCGGCGAGGTGTCCAGGTAGTAGAACTCGATGCTCTCCCCGATCCGGCCGCCCATCAAGATCTCCGCGCCCCGCTCCCGCCAGTGGTCCTTGATCGCCTGGCTGTCGGCCGCCGAGTGCTTCATGCAGGCGATGTGCTGGACGCCCTCGCCGTGGGCGTCGAGGAACTCCTGGTAGATGCTGGGGCCGCTGACCGGCTGGATGAGCTCGAACCCGAGCCCGTCGACCGAGGTCTCGGCGCCGATCATGCGGTATTCGACCTTGTCGCCGCGGATCACGGTGTCGTGCAGCAGCGGCGGCTTGTAGTCGAACACGCTCCACGGGCCCCAGCCGAGGTTCTCGGTGTAGGAGCGCAGCGCCGACTCCATGTCGGCGACGACCACGGCGATCTGCGTGATCGTCATGGGGACCGGTGGTGGCAGGATCCGGCCGCCGCTGCCGCTTGCCATCTGTGCCTCCATCCGCTCGCCACCGAAGCATGCGCCGGAAAGGACAACGGGGCAAGGCCTGAGCGCCAACTGGCGTCAGGCCCACGGCCGGGCGGTCACGCGGGGCCAATCCGGGCCCGGTGATCTGACCGGTGGCCGTTCGTCTATCTGACCGGTGGCCGTTCGTCTAGATGATGAGACCACATGGCGGGTGCGGTCAGGCAGGAGGGCTGTGGTGAGAATGAACCAGGTGCGGACGCTGCTGAGCGGCCGGGGTTTGGTCGAGTCGCCGCGCTGGCATGGTGACCGGCTGTATTTCTCAGACTGGTCGGCGGGCGAGGTGGTAACCGTCGATCTCGCCGGTCACAGTGAGGTGATCGCGCGCGTGGAGTCGCTGCCGCTGTGCACCGCCTGGCTCCCTGACGGCCGGCTGGTGATCGTCTCGTCCCCCGACGGGCGGCTACTGCGCCGCGAGCCCGACGGGTCGCTGGTCACGCACGCGAACCTCGGCCAGCCGGGCTGGAACGACATCGTGGCCGACGGCCGCGGCAACATCTACGTCAACCGGGCCGGCTTCAACCCGATGGCGGGGGAGGAGGTCCAGCCGGGTTTCGTCTTCCTGGTGGCGGCCGACGGCTCGGTGCGCCAGGTGGCCGACGACATCGCGTTCCCCAACGGGATGGCGGTGACCGCCGACAACTCCACCCTGATCGTGGCGGACTCCTACCGGCACAGCCTGGTGGCCTTCGACATCGGCTCCGACGGCGCGCTGTCCGGCCGGCGTGTCTGGGCCCACCTCGGCGAGGGCACGCCGGATGGCGTCTGTGCCGACGCCGAGAACGCCGTCTGGTATGCCGACGTGCCCAACCGGCGGTGCGTGCGCGTCGGTGCGGGCGGGGCGGTGCTGCAGACCGTGGAACTGGGCCGCGGCGGCTTCGCCTGTGCCCTCGGCGGGCCCGGGAGGACGACGCTGTTCATCGTGGCCGCGGAGTGGCAGGGCATGACCGGGCAGCAGATGGTGGCGCCCGGCAGCGGCCAGGTCCTCACCACCGAGGTCGCCGTGCCCGGCGCCGGCTGGCCCTGACGGCGGGGACAGCTGGCCCGGAGACGGCACTACCGCGCGGCTGCCCCCTTGCCCTGATCCTGGCTGAGCCAGCGCTCCGGGTGCATCCGGAAGGCCACGTTCTGACGTCCGGGGTCCGGGTTGTCCGCGACGTAACGGTCGCCGCCCGCGGTGCCGAGGTAGCGGCGGGCCATCGCGAGCCGCTCGGCGGGATCGGGTTCCTCCTCGCCGACGACCGGCCCCTCGACGCTGACATAACGGTAGGGCGGGCCGTCGTCATGGACGCAAACGCCGAACCGGCCGGCGGCGCGGATCGCCGCGGCCTTGCGCGACCGGCGGCCGGTCAGCACGGTCAGCAGGCCGCCCGGCTGGTAGCTGTACCAGACCGGGACGGCCAGCGTCCGGCCCGCCTTGCCTGCCGCCGCACTCAGCACACCGATATGAACGCCGGCCAGGAACTCCTCGCGCTCGGCGGCGCTCATCACGACCCACATGACGGCCTCATACGTGCGGCGCCTTCCGTGGCGGCTGTCCGCGTTCGAGTGCGGCCAGCCGGAGTTCGAGCTGGTCGATCCGGTGCCGGAGAATCTCAAGCTGGGCCTGGTCGGCCAGCCGCCGTTCCGCGGTGCGGCGCAGCCGCGGTGAGGCCTCGGCGCGGGCAGCGACCAGCGTGAGGGGCACCAGCCGCTGCGGCCCGTGCGGGCCATCGGCCAGCCGGGACGGGACCTGACCGGTCCGGTACCAGCTGCGCAGGGCGGCGCGGGAGACGCCGGTTCCGGCGGCCGCGCGCTCGAGCGTTACCCAGTCCGAGCCCTCGAGCTGGGCGTTCAGCTCGAGTTCGAGTTCCCAGTCGTCGAGCCGGTCTTCCCAGTCCATGACCCGTGAGCCTCCGCCCCGCGATCGTTCCCCACCCTATTAATAGCATGGTATTGACATACTCGGACGGGTTATAGACGCTGATCCTCATGTTTGAGCGATTCACCAACTACGCCCGGCACGCCGTCGTCCTGGCCCAGGAAGAGGCCCGTCGGCTGCAGCACAACTACATCGGCACCGAGCATGTCCTGCTCGGGCTGCTCGGCGAGCCCGACGGGCTCGCCTGCCGCGCACTTGCGGGCGTGGGGATGTCGCTTGAGGCGGCCAGGAACGAGGTCACGTCCATCGTCGGCACCGGCGCCGCGTCCGTCAGCGGGCACATCCCTTTCACCCCCCGGGCGAAGAAGACCCTCGAGCTCTCGCTGCGGGAGGCGCTTCAGCTGCACCACAACTACATCGGCACCGAGCACATCCTGCTCGGCCTGATCAGGGAAGGCGAAGGCGTCGCCGCCCAGGTCCTCAAGCAGCACGCCGACCTCACCGCCATCCGGGTGGCAGTGCTCGACCTGCTGCCCGCGGCCGGCGCCGAGACCGCCCGCGCAAGGCGCTGGCTGCGGCGCCCCGCTGCCGCCGACCCCCGCGATGCTGGTGCCCAGGCCGAGCAGACGGTCATGAATACCACCCCGGCCGCGGACACCACCCTCAGCGAGGCCGCCCGCCTGGCCGGCTCACGGCCGGTCGGCTCCCACCACCTGCTGCTCGCCGCCCTGGCCGACCCCGACACCGCCGCCGCGCGGGCCCTGGCCGCCCTCGGCGTCGACCTGGACCAGGCGAGGCAGACGCTCCGTGGCGCGGACATCACCGGCACCAGCGACGAGCCGCCCGAAGAGGCGGGCCGCCGCCAGATGGTCATCCAGGTGACCGGCGAACGGCTCACCATCGAGGCAACCGACCCTGTGATCACCGAGGCCGGCCGGGCCGCACTCCAGGCGCTGGGCGACCAGGCCAGTCCGCCCGGCACCATCCGCGGTGACCTGCCGGCCTGCGCCAGCCTCAGCACCGCCTGGCAGGCCCTCCACGACAGTCTTCACTCCATCCAGCGGCGCGCAGCGCCGCCCGCCGACTCTCCGGGCGCCCCTGACAACCCAGACCTGCCGCTGACCGGGACCGCTTAAGATGCGCAGCCAACGCCAGCCGGAGCCCGCCACCGATCAAGCCCAGACCGGGCCGGCCCTGGCTGTCATGCCGCAGGCGCGACGCTTACGTCGAAGGTGATGGTCTCCGCGTCAGTGTCGTAGTCGCGGGGGCCGGCAGAAAGGCACAGCGCCGGGTCAGCCTCCGTTATGGGTCTTGATGATGGCGGCGGTGGTGGCCCTGACGGTCAGTCTGATTCCCGCGCGCGGATCGGTGGGCAGGGTGCTCCATGTGCCGTCCCAGGGGGTGTCGCCGGTGATCGTGGCGCCGCCGAGGGTGGCGGTGGCCCCCCTGGCGTCTCCCGGCTGCCCGCCGGCGAGGGTCATGACCTCCGCGTCCTGCACCCGCCGGCCGGGCGGCATAACCGTGACGGCGGCATCCGGAGCGCCCGCGCCGTGTGCCTTGTTGATGACCGTGACGTGATCCCCGCCCGCTCCGCCGATGCAATAGGCGGTCACGTTGATGCCGTCCGGGTTGTGGATCTGGACCGGTTTGACCTGCCCCGCCGAGCCGAGGGCGAACGCTTTGATGCCGTATCCCTTCGGGTTGACCGCATAGCCCCCGCCGCCGGCGGGACCGGGCACGATCGTGGCCGTATAGAGCCCCCGCCGGTTGTGGAAATTCACGCCCGCGGCGCCGTGGGCGGCCCACCAGTGCAGGTGATCCAGCGCCCACAGCGCTGAGGCAAAAGCGTCGCTCGCCCCCGGCACGCCGACGAGGTAGTCATTGGATTCGGTGAGCCGGTAGCGCAGGCCCGCCGCGGCCACCGGAGCGAGATTGTTGTCATACAGCCAGGGATAGGGGGTGTAGGTGGTGGCCGTGGCCTGAGTGCCTATCGCGGTGCCGTCCACCCATTCGCGGGACAGCATGTTGCTGATCGCCTGCTGAGCGGTTGTCTGCCCCGGTGAATCCCCCACGTAGTAGTGCTGGGTGACCTCTGCCAGCCGGCCAGCGTCCCGTTCATCGCGGGCGAGCTGTTCCGTCCACGACACCCCGCTGTCCGGATCGGGAGTGTAGGTCTTCTTGGTATAAGCGCCGACGTCTGGGCCGGAGAATGGCGCCCCCGGCGCCACGCCCGCGACCGCGTCGGCAAAGCCCCGCCACTGGGCCAGGTAGGACGGGTACGCACTGCCCGGCACACCCGGCACCTCTTCATAGATCGCCGGATCCAGCGGGTGGCCCTGGTGGCTGTGATAGGCATGCCAGTCCGGCTCGTTCCCGATCGCGAAGCTGGCCACATTCTGCTGGTAGTGACGCCAGATGTGCCCGGCGGCCTGGGCGTGGACCGCTTTCAGGTCACCGATGGGGCTGGCCGCCGGGCTGAGCAGGCGCAGCGAGTAGATGACCTTCACCCCGGCCGCGGCGGCGAAGGCAAACAGGTTGTCGATTCCGGTGAGGCCATCGCTGCCCGTGCCCGCCGGGATCAGCTGATCCACCGTGCCCCCGCCGATCCGCAGGCTGCCCAGGCCCAGGTTGCGAAACAGGGTGATCAGCGAGTTGTTGACCGGGCTGAACAGGTTGCCCGACACACCGGCGTTGCCGGGATTGAGCGGCCCCCGCTCGAAACTCAGCCCCGCGAAATCATCCGGGACCACCGGCCCCGGATGCCCAGCGTCAATGGTGACCGTCACCGGATGAGCACCCGGCCGGGCGGCAGTATGCGGGCCGGCGGAAGACGGCATCATCCTCACCCCGGTCCCGCTGGGCAGGAAAGTGCGCCACACCATGCCCTACGCAGCATGACCACATGGTGCCCCGTGGCTGAAGCGGCCTAACCGCCAGCCACCAGCACCGTTCCTGGCGCCAGGCCGCCTGTGGCCGCGGCTATGCATATCGGGAGCATCTGTGAAGGCCAGCAGTTATCAAGCTGATACGCAGGGCCAGCCCGAGACAAGCCCCCGCGCAACCGAGATCACCGAGCCGCGGATGGCACCTGTCCCACAGCCGATTGCCCACGGCGCTGCACCCACCGATCGGGTGTTCGTGGCGCTGAAGGGCCCCGGCGCGGCATGCCACTGTCGGCGGAAGGGCTAGATGAGATCTTGGACGGCGCCCGGCGCCGCGCTGGCCGGGCCTGGTCAGGCGTGGTCGACGAAGAGGTCGGCTTGCGGCTCGGCGCCGGGCTGGTAGGCGTACCGGTCGAAGTCGGTAACGCCCTCGGCGGCCAGCACGTCCTCGCACAGGAACGCGTTCCCGGTGCAGTCCCGGCTGAGCTTGGTGATCACCGCGTGGGCCGCGTCGGCGTACAGTTCGGGCTTGCGGGCCCGGGCCATCGTCTCGTCGCCGCCGAGCAGGTTCTGCACCGCGGCGGTGGCGATCAGCGTCCGCGGCCACAGCGCGTTGGAAGCGATGCCGTCATCGGCGAACTCGGCGGCGAACCCCAGGGCGCACAGGGTCATCCCGTACTTGGCGATCGTGTAGCCGACATGCGGGCCGAGCCAGCGCGGCTCCAGGCTGACCGGCGGGGACAGGGTCAGGATGTGCGGGTTCGCCGACCGCTTCAGGTGCGGGATGCAGGCCCGGCTGACCACGAACGTGCCACGGGTGTTGATCGACTGCATCAGGTCGTAGCGCTTGACCTCCAACGCCTCGGTGCCGGACAGGTTGATCGCCGAGGCGTTGTTGACGCACACGTCGATCCCGCCGAACCGCTCGACGGTCTGCGCGACGGCCCGCACGACCTGGGCCTCGTCCCGGATGTCGCCGACCACCGGCAGCGCGCGCCCGCCGGCCGCCTCGATCTGCGCGGCCGCGGTGTACACCGTCCCCTCCAGCTTGGGGTGCGGCTCGGCCGTCTTAGCGATCAGCGCGACGTTGGCGCCGTCCTGCGCCGCCCGGATCGCGATCGCCAGGCCGACACCGCGGCTGCCGCCGGAGATGAATAAGGTCCTGCCCCCGAGCGTCATCGATGCCTTCCCTCCGTCACCGTCATACGGGACTTCGCGCAGGGTCGCAAGACTGTGGTGTCAGATGTTCCAGAGCGCCTGGGTTGGGGACAGGCGTGCGGCGCGGATGGCTGGGAGGAGCCCGGCCAGGGCGCCGATGAGCAGGGCGGCGGCCAGACCGCCGGCCCAGGCCTGGGCCGGGATGACGACGGGCTCGCCGTGGACGCGGGCGTAGGCGGCGGTGGCGGCGGCGCCGGCGATGACACCGATGACGCCGCCGGCCAGGGACAGCAGGACCGCCTCGGCCAGGAACTGGGCGCGGATCTGGCCGCGGGTGGCGCCCAGCGCCCGGCGCAGCCCGATCTCGGAGCGGCGTTCCAGCACCGAGATGACCATGATGTTGGCCACCCCGATCGCGCCGACCAGCAGCGCGACCGCGCCCAGTCCGAGGAACAGGGTGTCGAGCGCGCCCTGGGCGTCGGCCCGGGCGGTGAGCGCCTCTGAGGGCTGGGAGACGCCGACCTGGCCGGGGTTTTCCGGGTTGGCCTGCGCGCCGAGCAGGCTGTCCACCCGCGTGGTGGCGGCCTGGGTGTCGACGGTGCGGACGTAGATCTGCGACGGGCGCCCGTCGAAGTGCAGGTACTTCTCCGCGGCCGGGAAGCCGACCAGGACCGCCGAGTCGATCTCGGGAGCGTAGGTGTCTTTGTTAAGGATGCCGGTCACGTAGAACCACATGCCGCCGACCCAGATCCGCATCCCGGGCCGGATCCGGTCGATGCCCAGCCGCTGCGCTGTGGCGGCGCCGAGCACCGCGACCGGCTCGCGGGCGGTCGCCGCGTTCAGGAACCGGCCCTGCGCGAGGCTGGTGCCGGATACCGCGGGCAGGTCCAGGGTGGCGGCGTCCACGCTGAGACCGCTGGTTTCGATCGAGGGGATGAGCGGGGACTTGTAGACGTTGACGTTGCCGACACTGCCGATATCCTGCACCCCGATGACCCCGGGTAGCCGGGCGATCATGCCCGGCGCCGCTTCGGGCAGCTCGGCGACACCGCCGGTCAGGGTCTGCCCGTTGGTGACGGTCAGCAGGTTGGTGCCC
>WNFX01021800.1_pt2 | contig 10902 bp, 8 predicted proteins | sample 5400111 | NCBI WGS metagenome assembly WNFX01 (sample SAMN13153363, study PRJNA577476) | soil metagenome | isolation source: 40 cm soil or saprolite under grassland replicate 1 | place: USA:California | collected 2016-06-15
CACTGCTACGGGTCAAAAAACTTTTATTGACACTAAACCTTCAAAGGGGCGTATCACGAAGTCTGTTACCCCTCTTGCAGAGTCTCAAATGGAATACCTTAAGATCTTTCTGTACTCTGATGGCGATGGACAGGGGAATACGAAGAGTTTCTATGCGGACGAGGTTCAACGTACAATTTTAAGTAGAACAGATGAAGTGGATTATCCTCACGTTTTCGCTGTCCGCGAGGAACTACGCTCATTGAAATTCCTCCACCTCAATCCCGACGCACTACGCCAGCCGAGTTTGATCAAAGCGTCGTCGTTTCTCTCCTCGGAAGGGCATAACCTCCCCTCGATGCTTGCGCGCTTGCAAGCTGAGGATAAACACACTCTCATAGATATTTCTCGTGATATGGCAAATTTAGTTCCTGGTTTCCACAGAGTCAAAGTGGAAAAAGATGATGCACGTGGCGACTACGAAATAGTCGTCGAAACAGTTGATGAGCATATTCAACCCGCGCAGGTACTCTCCGACGGCACACTGCGTCTGCTCGCTTTAGCGGCGATCAGAAACGATCCTCAATATCATGGCGTTCTCTGTTTGGAAGAGCCAGAAAATGGTGTTCATCCTTTGCATCTTCATGAGATGGCACGTATTTTGCGAGAAATGGCAACTGATTTTCATGATCCTCGCCAGGTAAGCGAATCTCTGAAGCAGGTGCTGATTACGACCCACTCTCCGATATTCATCAGTCAACCAGAGATTATAGATGCTCTGCTCCTGGTGATAACTCCGAGGAGAGTGAGGTACCATAATATCCCATCAGTTCGCCTTACACAAATGGTGCCAGTGCTCATGCAGAGAAACCACTTTCAACTGAGCAGTGATCCTGAAGATCGAGCTGTCGATATCTACACCATTGATATGGTGAGAAAATACCTTGAGAGCGGGTTTATCGATGAGGCCCTCAATCAATTGGAGCAGTCAAGAGAAACGCTAACGAGGTAACTAATACATGAATATGTTGGTGATGGGCTTGTATGTAGAAGGGCCTACCGATGACCGTTTCTTGCCTGTGATCATTCAGCGCGCGGCGGAACACATACTGCTTCAATATGATCGGGCTGAGGTCGCAGTGCTAGAACCCATCGTCATAAAAAAACATCAAGATATTTCTGAGAGAGATAAAAGTATCCTTCGAGCTGCTCGCGATGCATATGGTTTTCATACGTTGATTGTCCATGCTGATGCAGACGGACCTACACGGGATGAAGCATTTCGCTACCGATTTGAACCCGGTAACAGGCTTGTTCAAGCCTGTACAGAGAATGTATGTAAACACATATTACCAATCATTCCTGTGCGTATGATTGAGGCATGGATGCTGGCTGATATGGATCAATTTGGCAAAGCTTTAGGCACAAAAATTAGCCAACAAGAATTAGGTTTACACTCCAGAGCAAAACATGTAGAGTCGTATCACGATCCCAAGGCTGTTATCGATAGAATAATACAGCAAACGTACCCAGATAAACCTCAACACTGGGGTAGAATTAGAGGTCAGCTCTATGCTGATTTAGCGCCAATGATTCGTCTGAGCCGACTCAATGACGTTCCCGCTTACCAGCAATTCGTCTACGATCTTACCGGTACGCTCAAGGCGATCAATATCATTTACTAGTCCTACAGTCCCACTTAGAAGGTGAGATGGCTCTAGCGGCTCATTATATCTCGCCTTTGCAATTAAGCACCGGTAAGGCCCGCAAGCGGGCCAACTGGTTACAGAAACTACAAGCCGCGCTAAAACGTTTCCTTAATAGAACTCTATCTACACTTACGAGCATTTATGTTTTTACATGCATTTTTGTCTTTAAAGGGTTCTAAAGGAGTATTAGTAATGATCCATAAGAAGCATTTCCTTCTGCTTGTAGCACTGGTGACGGTCCTTCTTCTAATTAGTGCTTGTAGCCCTATAGGAGGAGGCTCAGGTGGCAGTAACCTGACCGTGTTACAACTGCTGCAAAACAGCTCAAAGGCCATGGGCCAGCTCAAGTCGACACACATTGATTTGAAAGCCAACGGCTCTGGACAAGCCATAGTGTACATTAAAAATACCAAGGGGCAGTGGTATGTCCTGAACAAGAGTGATCTGAAGGGGTACGTAGACAATCCGTTCTCGGGTGTTAAATCGCCCGATTTAACCGAGCTGATTGGCTTGCTAGTGCATACCCAGATTACCGACAACGGCATACAGTCATTGAATGGCCAGAACCTGCGCCATATCACGATAGCCATGGATAAGGAGGCGTTGAAACAGTTCCTTAGTAACAACCAGCAACTGGTTGATATTCTGGGTCAGCAGAATCTGAACGCGGTAATCGATAATACCAAGACTTTCAGTTCGACTGTTGACTTGTGGATAGATGAGGCAACAGCCTATGTCCACCGTACGGAACTCAAGTTCAATCTCGGTGTGGATACGGGCACGTTGAGTCAGTCGATAACGCCAACTGTCACTACTGTTATTGTGCCAGCCAATGTGACAACCAAATTCGACTCTATTGTGGATCTGAGCAAGTTCAACGAGTCTGTAACAGTTACAACGCCCACGGGGGCTATTCCTACCAATGATCCTACGACGGTGTTTGGCTAAGAATTGTTATTGATCGCTTAAGCCCGTCTTCTGAAGGGCAAAGCGCCTATAGAGAGCGAACGGAAAGAAGCCTGTTCGCACAAGCGTGTGCTCTAGCGGAGTTTCAACAAAGGGTGTGCTGGCGAGAGCCTTCTCCACGGTCTGTACTTTGATGAATCTGAAGTCATAAATCCACAAACGTCCACCAGGTCGCAGCACACGATATAAATCTCGTAGGGGCTGCTCTAGCTCATACCAATGATGCATGCTGATGGTCGACACTACCAGGTCAAAGTAGTGATCGGGATAGGGGAGATGCGCAACATCGCCGATAGCGAAATGCACGCGCTCCTCTAACTGCTCACGCTTGGCATGTTCGCGTGCCAGCCGTATCATATCTTCCGACAGGTCGATGCCGTAGACCTGAAGCTGTGGCTGACGACGAGCTATTTCCCTGGCTAACGTGCCTGGACCTGTTCCCGCGTCCAGCACCTTTCCCTCACTCAGTATCGGGGTAATATCTCCGATGACACGTCGATACAATCTTCTGGTATGTCGCACCATCACAACATCATAGACGCGACTCCCCCGGCCAGTAAACAGGGAATTAAAATGGCTCAACTGGCGTGCTGACGAATGTTCCTTGATCTCATGCCTGTGCATGTCATTTCTCCTCTGAGAAGCTAGCAAGAACTACTTCCTTAACCGGTTGCTTTGATCTAGATAGTTGCACCTTACAACTACATGGTTGAATTATACAACTATATAGTTGCTTTGTGCAACTGTTGGATGGTAGAATAGAGGTATGGATACAAAGCAGTTACAGGACCTATTTGGCGAGTTTCTCCAGGCGTTGGGACTCCACCGGCCTGATCAGATGCCTACCGGCTTCTCCATCACACTCTCCGAGATGTTCGCGCTTATGGAGTTGGCAGCCGGGGCACCAATGTCGCAACAAGTGCTGGCAGAGCACCTGCATCTAGAGAAAAGTACGGTGAGTCGCCTCATCAAGCATCTTGAGCAGCGGGGATGGGTGAAGAGAGTGCGTGATTTTCACGATACTCGTATGTTTCGACTTCACTTGAGTGATGAAGGGCACGAGACAGCAGCGCGTCTGGTGAAGAGTCTCACGGAGCGACATGAGCGCCTGCTGGCTGAACTCAAGCCGGACGAGCAGGAGGCTCTCGCTTATGGACTGTCTGCTCTCATTCGTGCTCTTCACAGAGTCTGAGGAAGGGCGTGTAACCCTATGGGCGTGCTCACGTATGGTATAATGAATAGGTATATTTTCAAGACCACAAGAGGTAATACACCCAATACTATACAACCAGCGCCGAGGCCAGCACTAATTAGGAGATTATACTACTATGCAACTACTTGGAAAACTTTTGGGTGATCCAAATAAAAGAGATTTAAAGGTTATCCAGCCACTTATAGATAAAATAAATGCATTCGAACCGGCCATGCAAAAGCTGAGCGATAACGAATTAGCGGCAAAAACAGCCGAGTTTCGCTCACAACTTTTTCTGCATCTTAAAGGCGGCGTGGTACTCGAGGATGAACTGGTCAAACTGTTTCGTGAAGCTCTCAATGCTATTGAACCTTATGCTAAAAAAAGTACCAATGAGCAACTGCATGCAGCTATTACCGAATATCGCCAGACGCTCGAAAGGCGGCGTGATCCGGAACAATACTTGAGAGATCACCTGCAGGATACTCTCTCGGAATGCTTTGAGACTGGCTACGAACACCTGTCGCCTGCTCTTAATTCACTGCGCGCCACTGCCGCGATGGATAGGGCCGAAGAAACACAGAAGTGGCCCGATGAAGCCAAAGACCCACAGCGGGCTACACTGTCACTTCTCAAAGAGATTGAACCTGCTCTTAAAGAAATTGAGGATGATGAACTGTCTGAGGCATTCCAGGCCGCCTGGCCTCACTTTGAAGAGGCCCGCCGCAATGCGCCCGATAAGGAAGAGGGTGCAGACGAACGGCTCGAGCACTTGCTGGGTGAGATACTACAACACTTGCAGCCCGAGATAGTCGCCATCAAAGCCGAGGAGATGGATAAGCTTGTTCCAGAGATGGTAAAACGCTACAGGACAGGCAAGACACTTGAAGATTTGTTGCCCGAGGCGTTTGCCGTAGTTCGTGAAGCGGGCTGGCGCAGGATCAAGATGCGCCACTACGACGTGCAACTGATCGGTGGTGTCGTCCTCCACCAGGGCAAAATTGCCGAGATGAAGACCGGTGAAGGTAAAACGCTGGTCGCTACCTTGGCAGTGTACTTGAATGCATTGACCGGCAAAGGCGTCCATCTTGTCACGGTCAACGATTACCTGGCTCGCCGTGATGCTGAGTGGATGGGGCAAATCTACAAGTTTCTGGGCCTGACCGTTGGCGTTATAGTGAATGCCGTCGAACCGCAGACGCCTGAGCGCCGCGCTGCTTACAACTGCGATATCACCTATGGTACGAATAGTGAGATTGGCTTCGACTACCTGCGTGACAACATGGTTGTCTCGCTGGATCAGCTCGTCATGCGCGAATTAAACTACGCCATCGTAGACGAAGTAGATAACATCCTCATCGACGAAGCCCGTACCCCACTCATCATTTCTGGCCAGGGGCAAGAGTCCACGGATATGTATGTCCAGTTTGCCCGCTGGGCGCCACGCCTGAAGCCTGAAGCTGACTATACCATTGAGGAAAAGACACGCACCGTTATACTGACCGATGCCGGTATCGATAAGCTTGAACAACTGGCCGGTGTCAAAAATATCTATGATGAGAACAACATCGAACTGACGCGCTACATGGAGAACGCCATTAAGGCCCAGATCATCTTTAAGCGCGACAAAGATTACATCGTGAAAGATGGCGAAGTGATCATCGTAGATGAGTTCACAGGTCGCCAGATGCCCGGGCGTCGCTATAGCGAGGGTCTCCACCAGGCTATCGAGGCGAAAGAGAACGTCAAGGTACAGCGCGAGAACCATACCCTCGCTACCATCACCTACCAGAACTTTTTCCGCTTGTATAAGAAGCTCGCCGGTATGACGGGTACCGCCATGACGGAAGCGCAAGAACTGGATAAAATTTATAAGCTGGAAGTTATGTCGATTCCCACACATAAACCGATGATTCGCGAGGACTTGCCCGACCTGATCTATCGTACAACCGAAGCAAAATATAATGCTGTGGTTGAAGAAATCAAGGCGTTACACGAAACGGGCATACCCGTGCTGGTTGGTACCACTTCGGTGGAGAACTCGGAGTATATTTCCGAGAAGCTGGATAAGCAGGGTATCCCTCATAATGTGCTCAATGCGAAACACCATGCACGTGAAGCACAAATCGTTGCCCAGGCCGGGCGTAGTGGCACCGTTACTATAGCTACCAACATGGCCGGCCGTGGTACCGACATTGTGCTTGGTGGAAATCCCGAAGGGTACCTCGATAGTATCCTGCGCAAACATGCTGAGCAGGTCAACTACATCCGTGAGATGCCGGAAAGCGACGAGGATGAGCGTGCGGAAAAAGAAGAGGCCATCCAGCAGTATCTCGACAATATGACCGAAGCTGAGAAGGATGGGCTGCTCCAGCGGAAGGTGCGCGAGTGCGAAGAGGATCATAATCATGTCGTAGAGCTGGGCGGTTTGCATATCATTGGTACCGAGCGACATGAATCGCGCCGCATTGATAACCAGCTGCGTGGCCGTGCAGGACGCCAGGGTGACCCGGGACAATCTCGTTTCTTCCTGGCCCTGGATGATGAGTTAATGCGCCGTTTCGCGGCCGACCGTGTAGGAAAAGTCATGGAAATGGTCGGCATGGAAGAAGATATGCCGCTGGAGAGCAGCATGGTCTCGCGTTTCATCGAGCAGGCACAGACGAAGGTTGAAGGCTACAACTTCGATATCCGTAAAAACGTGGTCGATTACGACGATGTCATCGCCAAACAGCGTGAGGTTATCTACGCTGACAGGCTTGCCGTGCTTGAGCGCGCCGATATGCATGAGCGTGTGCTAGGCATGATGCGGGCCGAAGTGAACAGATTAGTCGATGCCTGTATTCCTGGCTCGATGGTCACAGAGGAGGAGCAGTTAGAGAGGCTCTTAACGCTTGTGGAGACATGGGTTCAGGTGCCTGAAGACGTCTTGCCGGAGAACATACATGCCGTTCGCCGCGAAGAACTGAGAAACAAACTCATTGACCTGGTAATAGATCATTATGAGGAGCAAGGTGAGAAACTGGATGAACTGGCCGAACAAAATCCAGGCCTCAATGTTCCTACCATCCGCGATATAGAGCGCTCATTTACCTTGCAGATTGTTGATCGCTTGTGGATGGATCACATAGATGCGCTCGATGTCATGCGAGCCAGCATTCACTTCCGTTCAGTGGGCCAGCGTGATCCGCTTGTCGAGTTCAAAAATGAAGCCTTCCGTATGTTTGAGGAACTGAAGCTAGCCATCCAGCGCTATATTGTAGATGAACTGCTCAAACTCGTACGCGGCGAAATTTCCCTGCGAGTACAGCAGCCAGAACCAAAGCGTAAAATGCCGCGCAAGGTGCGCACGAATGTGGATGATCTTGCGAGGGCCAGTGGTCAGGCCAAAAGTGATGGCGATGAACGTCCTAAAGCGGTGACTGGGCGCAGAAATGCTTCCTCAGGGGTCACACCTCATAAAGTAAAAGGTTATGAATGGGGAACCTGGGTACCGGGTTCCCCATTCATAACCTTTTACTTATACATCTCCTCACAAGCTTGAAAGCTATTTCCTGGCACTTTCGGCCAAATATATGTTACCCTTAAAGTGAACAGTGAGAGTAGACAGCATTGTCTACCCTAAACTATTCGTCTATCCCTGTGAAAGGAAGGAAAGATCAGGATGAGCGGTCAACATGATGTAGATGGTTTTAGCGATTTTAATAGTAATGGAAACGGTAAACATAGTACCAATGGCAATGGAAATGGCAAACATGCTTTGAACGGTAGAAGCCGCTATGTTGGGGAGCTTGAGACTAACTGGAATGGTAATCTCCGTTGGAAAGGCATTAAACGGCCATACACTGCTGAGGATGTTGTTCGCTTACGTGGGTCTATCCAGATTGAATATACGTTAGCCCGGCTGGGAGCCGAGCGACTATGGAATCTTTTGCATAGCGAAGAATATGTAGCTGCCCTGGGTGCACTAACAGGTAACCAGGCTGTACAACAAGTAAAGGCTGGCCTGAAGGCCATTTATCTGAGCGGCTGGCAGGTTGCCGCCGACGCTAATCTTGCCGGACACATGTACCCGGACCAGAGTCTCTACCCTTCCAATAGCGTTCCGCATGTCGTGCGCCGCATTAACCAGGCTCTGCAGCGAGCGGATCAGATCCAGGCGGCAGAGAGCAGTGGCCATACCTACTGGTTTGCTCCCATCGTGGCCGATGCTGAGGCTGGTTTTGGTGGTCCATTGAATGTCTTTGAGTTAATGAAAGCGATGATCGAAGCTGGTGCGGCGGGTGTCCATTTTGAAGACCAGCTATCATCCGAGAAAAAGTGCGGGCATATGGGCGGAAAAGTGCTCGTACCAACGCAGACTGCTATCAAACATCTGGTCGCTGCACGCTTTGCTGCCGATGTTATGGGCGTTCCCACTATCCTCGTTGCTCGTACCGATGCTAACGGCGCGCATCTCATCACCAGCGATATTGACCCGGTTGACCACAAATTCCTCACCAGTGAGCGAACGCCGGAAGGTTTCTACAAAATGCATGGTGGCCTCAATACGGCCATTGCCCGGGGACTTTCCTACGCTCCATACTGCGATCTTATCTGGTGCGAAACTTCTACGCCAAATCTCAAAGAGGCTCAGCGTTTCGCCGATGCCATCCACGAACAATTCCCTGGCAAGATGCTGGCCTACAACTGCTCCCCTTCATTTAACTGGAAAAAGAAGCTCGATCCCGAGACTATTGCCGTGTTCCAGAAGGAACTGAGCAAGATGGGCTACAAGTTCCAGTTCATCACCCTGGCTGGCTTCCATGCTCTTAACTACAGCATGTTCGAACTTGCCCTGGGCTATCGTGACGAGGGAATGACGGCGTATTCCAGGCTGCAAGAGGCCGAGTTTGCGCTGGAAGAATACGGCTATACCGCGACCCGGCACCAGCGTGAAGTGGGCACAAGCTACTTCGATGAGGTGGCCCAGGCGATCTCCGGTGGCGTTTCCTCAACCACAGCTCTCGCAGGCTCGACCGAAGTGGAACAGTTTCACTAATCGATTTTCCCTGTTGTAGAATAAGGGTATACAATAAGCGCCTAGCCAACTATGGAAAGGAGCATGCCTCCCATGACAACCCAATCTAGCAAAACAGGAGAAATCGAGATTGTAGGTCCCGTAACTGCTGAATTTGCTCAAGTTTTGACCCCGGATGCTATGAAATTTGTAGCGACATTAGTGCGTACATTTGCCGGTAGACGTGAAGAGCTTTTGCAGAAGAGAGCGCAGCGACAGGCCGAGATTGATGCCGGCAGAATGCCGGACTTCCTCCCCGAAACCGAGCATATTCGCCAGGGCAGCTGGACAATTGCCCCCGTTCCTGCTGATCTGCAAGAGAGGCGGGTAGAGATTACAGGTCCCTCCGAGCGAAAAATGATCATTAATGCCCTCAACTCGGGGGCCAATGTATTCATGGCCGACTTTGAGGATTCGCTTTCCCCCACGTGGGAAAACATCGTCCTGGGGCAGGCCAACCTGCGTGACGCTGTCAATCGAACCATCAGCTTCACCAGCCCGGAGGGCAAGGAATACGCGCTAAATGAGAAGATTGCAACATTGCTGGTTCGTCCTCGCGGCTGGCATCTGCCAGAGAAGCATGTGCTGATCGATGGCAAGGAAATTCCCGGGGGACTGTTTGATTTTGGCCTGTATTTCTTCCACAACGTCAAAACGCTGCTTGAGAAGGGAACCGGCCCTTACTTTTACTTGCCCAAGCTGGAGAGCCACCTGGAAGCCCGGCTGTGGAACGATGTGTTTGTACTGGCTCAAAATGAGCTGGGCATTCCCCAGGGTACTATTAAAGCGACGGTTCTCATCGAGACCATCCTGGCATCCTTTGAGATGGACGAAATTCTCTATGAGCTGCGGGAGCACTCCTCTGGTTTGAACTGTGGCCGCTGGGACTATATCTTTAGCGCTATCAAAAAGTTCCGCAACATTCCTGACTTCCTTTATCCCGACCGTGCCCAGGTAACTATGACAACTCACTTTATGCGCTCGTATTCCTTGCTTACCATTAAAACCTGCCACCGGCGCAACGCCCATGCCATCGGCGGCATGGCTGCCCAGATTCCCATTAAGAGCGATCCAAAGGCGAATGAAGAAGCCATGTCTAAAGTGCGCGCGGATAAACATCGCGAGGCTAATGATGGGCATGATGGCACCTGGGTGGCGCATCCTGGCCTGGTAGCGGTGGCAATGGAGGAATTTGATAAGGTCATGCCGGGACCCAACCAGATCGATAAGAAGCGCGAGGACGTGCACGTGACGGCGGCAGATCTCCTGAAGGTGCCGGATGGAACCATTACTGAGGCCGGGATGCGCACGAACATCAGCGTCGGCTTGCAGTACCTGGCATCCTGGCTAGGTGGCCTGGGTTGTGTTCCTATCAATAATCTGATGGAAGATGCCGCTACGGTCGAAATTTCCAGGTCCCAGATCTGGCAGTGGATTCACCATCCCAGGGGCATTTTGTCCGATGGCAGAAAGGTGACCGTTGAGCTGTTTCACCAGCTGTTGGCGGACGAACTGAATAAGATTAAAGGCATAGTTGGAGAGGAAGAGTATACCACACGTAAGTTCGATACGGCCGCTCAGTTGCTCGACAACATCATTAGCAAAGAGGAATTTGTGGAGTTTTTGACGCTGCCCGCATATAAGTACCTGGATTAGGGCAATAGTCACGTTCAACTGAGCATTGTGGTTCTTGAGAATGGTCGCCTTCGGCGACCCGAAAGGTTTTTGCAGTTCATGCGCCTTGTGCCTCGCCTTCGGCGAGGCACAAGGCGCATGAACTGCAAAGAAAAATTGCGCAGAGGCAGAGCCTCTGCCTGAACGTGAGTATTGCCCCAGGGTTTACAGTTTCTCACTCTTGGTCTTGACAACCTCCATAATCCGCTGCACGAAATTTGCCAGCGGCATCGCTCCCAGGTTCTCATTCGTGCGCAAGCGGACAGCCACAGCATTCTCCGCTGCCTCCTTATCACCCACTACCAGCATATAGGGAATCTTCT
>WNFX01006719.1_pt1 | contig 10900 bp, 11 predicted proteins | sample 5400111 | NCBI WGS metagenome assembly WNFX01 (sample SAMN13153363, study PRJNA577476) | soil metagenome | isolation source: 40 cm soil or saprolite under grassland replicate 1 | place: USA:California | collected 2016-06-15
CATGCGTCAATGATTGGTCACCCACTTAGGCGCGCGCGACCGATAATGCCGGCACGTCCATGGGAACCGCCTCGTGGTCCGACGCAGCGTTCGTCAGCCGGACAATCCCGCCGATCATCGCACTCCGATCGGTAGCAGGGCAATCCAAGCCGGTGCCGAACGGGAGGATCTGCGTGGCGGCCGGTCAGCGCACCGGCGGCAAGCTGGGCGCGCAGATGGCGACTGTTCGATGCCCGGTCAGCGGCCACCCGCGCAGGACCCGGCTGGAAGACGGTACCGTCCCAGATCATCGGCACTACGGCCGGACGGCGCGCCGCCCGCGAACGGGTGAGCGCCCACCACCAGGCGCAACTGGCCGAGCTGCTCAGCCACGTCGCCGCGGCGACCGGCCGCTACCGGGCCGGCCAGATCGACGCCTGCACCGTGGATGAGACGATCCACCACTACCACCGCGCCGCCGCAGAACTCTGGAAGTTCTGTTTCTCCCGCGGCGGGGCAGCCACGCCGAGTTCACCGCCGACCCCCTCGCCCGCATGGCCGCTGACGCAGAAACCATCAACTGGTGGGAACGCGCCACACCGCGACGCCAGTGATCACAACCCATGCCGCCTCGGCTGCGCCTGCGTGGCGGTGAAGCTGTCACCGGCCGTGACCACGCCTCACCACGGTTGAGCGCGCCAAGCCGCCGTTACGGGCGGATTCAAGGATTGGGTCCAGGCCGACGGATGACAGTACAGATCGTGTCTTCTGTCGTCTTTACGAGTCGGGCGTGTTCGAGGCAACAGGCGATCCCCGGTTGACGAGGGTGCGGGACCCGTGATGGCCGTCGACGACCAGGAGTGGTTCGAGCAGGCCCGTTCAGGCTGAGGCGTATGCGCGCACATCGGCGACGCTCCACCAACTGCCGGATGACGCGGTGAGCGTTACCCGGACGAAGCGTGGTGTCACGGGTGGCAGCGTGATCGAGGTGATCTGGCCCCTTCCCGCGCCGGCCGCGACCGGCCCGGTCCAGTTGACTCCGTCATCGCTGACCGACACCGTGTACCCACGCGGGTAGTCGCCGGTGCTCGCACCGGTGTCCAGCACCAGCGTGCGCACCTGCTGAGGTCGGCTGAAACCGATCTGGAGGTACTGGCCCGGCTGCTGCGGCTGCCCGGTGGACCACCGGGTGGAGGCGTCGTCGTCGGCCGCGTTGGCTGCCAGGTCACCCGTGCAGCACGGGTCGCTGGGACCTGTCGGCTGAGCCGTCGCTGTCATCGTGGACGGGTCGATCGCTCGTGGCCCTGCCTCGAGCACGCTCGAGCGCGGCCACGTGAACGTGGCGAGGGCACCGCCGGGCAGGGTGTAGGTGAAGGAGTGGCCGTTCTGTGATACCGCGAACGTGGCGGCATTGTCGTTTTCGTTGTGCACGACCAGCGCGGTGGAACCGTCCGGGTTGCGGAACGCGACGTCCATGATCTGGCCATTCCAGCCGGTCGTCCCGAAGGACGTGCTCGCGATGCGGACCGCGCCTGGTTTCACGAACCGGCTCAGATGGCCGAGGGTGTAGTACTCGGCGTTCGCGCTGAAACTCTGGCCAGGGCCAATCGTAAGGACCCCGGTGCAGGTGCCGCATCCGCCGACATGTGGCCCGCCGGACGGGTCGAGCGCAATGTTCCAGTTGATGACGGTCTGCGCCCAGTTCCGGGTCGAGCCAATGATCAGGTTGCGCGCGTGCCACTTGAGCGTGTCGGAGAAGGTGTTCGCCGGATCGGCGGACTGGCTGCCCGAGCATTCGGTGAAAAAGATCTCCTTGGTCGGGAACTGATTGTGCAGCGCAGTCATGGCGCCCGGGTCGCCGTAATAGCAGTGATAGGCGGTCCCGGTTATCCAGCGTGCGGCGGCAGAGTCGGACAGCACCTTGACCGGGTAGTCGAGGTCGCCAAGCTCGTCGGGAGGCGTGGATGCAATGTCATTGGGATGCTCTGACCAGTTGTGGTCGTAGGACAGGATCTTGGTGTGCAGGCCGGCCGCGCGGAGGTCCGGCCCGAGCGCCTCGATGAGTTTCGTCTCCTGAGCCACTGACATGTCCGTGCCTGGGTACCCATTGGGGGTGCGGTTCTGCGGCTCGTTCTGGACCGTGATCGCATCGACAGGCACGCCTGCGCGGGCATACGCCTGGAGGAACTTGACGAAACACAGCGCGTAGGCCTGGTAGATCCGCGGGTCGCCGATCAGCCGCCCGCCGATCAGCGAGCCGTTCGTCTTCATCCACGCTGGCGGGCTCCATGGCGTCGCCATGATGCGCAGTTGCGGGTTCAGCGTCTCCGCCTGGCGGAGCAGCGGAAGGATCTGTGCCTGGTCATCCGCGATGCTGAAGTGCCGCATGCCGTAGTCGGTCTGGCCGGTCGGCATGTCGTCGTAGGTGTACGGGCCCTTGACGACGAAGTCGGAGCCTCCCATGGGCTGACGCAGGTAGCTCAGGCCGTCGCCGTGGTGCGAATCGAACAGCGCCGCCATCGCCAGTGCCCGGTGCTGCGGGTCAAGCTGGTAAAGCTCGTACGCCGACGAGTCGGTGATCGACCCGCCGAAGCCCGACATCGCCTGGAAGGAACGGCCCGGGTCGACCGTGACGGTCAGCGCCGAGGGAGCCACGGTTGTGAAAGGAATCGTGCCCTGGTCGCTGAACCGCAACTGACCATCTGGCGTGGTAACCCGGCCATGAGCAACCGGGCTCCCTCGCACCGCTGGGTCCGCGGCCGTACGGGCGGCAGCCGCCGTGCCCACGGCGGCAACCGTATCGGCACCCGCCGCGCCAGCGGCAGCTGTCGCATTGGTTCCTGCGAGCGTGCTGGTGGCAGCCGCGCCTAACAGTGCGACCGCCGCAGAAAGGTTGATCACGATGCGCATGGTGCGACGGCGCATGACAAAATCCTCCGGGCGTAAATCAATCGGCCGGATCGCCTGCAGCCAAACTAACATCGACGCAGAGCAGATGAACGTTCCCCCGGAGAGCGTGGCCGCTCACCGTCTTGTGATGTCCATCCGCCGACACAGATATCCACCGGCATAGCGGGACACGCCGCCGGCGCAGGCGTTTGTCAACGTCGGCCATGACCTTCAGGCGTGTGCAGCTGCCGACTCGGCGCGCGCGCCCGGCGCTGCCCCATTCGCCTCGGAGCCGATTTCAGTGACCCATCACCCTCCGTGACAAGCAGCGGTTGCAGTTGACGCGCCCGAGCAGCCGTTCGGTGCGGTTACGGTATCAAGTTGAGGTGCGCTGGAGGCGGTGCAGATCCGGGGAATCTGCACGGTGACCTGGGCGGCCCGGAACTCGCGGCCGACCATGGTCTTGTGCGCTACCACGATCGGGGTACGAGCGCGATCGAGCTCGACCCCGATTACGACAAGGCGCATTACCACCTGATCGGGGCGAGAGCCGCGCTGCACGAGTCCGAGGGCCCCGTCGCCAGCTACGAGCAGCGAGCTGCACCGCGTCTCCGCGGCCATCGACGACGCGCAGGTGCGCGGCAATGGCAGGTCAACGTAGTAATCAAACGCATCTGGCCGTTCTGACCAGCCGATCGGCGTATGGTGAGCTCGAGGTCGGGCGGAGCCTGGGCGTCATGTCGTTCGACATGATCAACGGTCGTGCTGGGTGCGTCGCCGTTGCCGCACGCGAGTCGGCTGGCAGATCACTGCCCGGACTTGATCTATGGCGCGGTACCCAATGCGACTTGTCGACCCGAAGTCAACCGGCTACGACAGCGCCACCGACCGGCGGACCCGAGTCCGCTCGGGCGTGTAGATCGGTGGCGTGAACATTCCTCACCGAAGCGTTCCGGGCCGACCGGACCGTGATCATCGGTTGTACGGGCAGCGGTAAGTCAACCCTGGCCGCCGCCCTCGCTGCCCGGTTGGGGGGTGTCGCACATATCACGGGACCGGCTCGGGCCCGAAGGCAGCGACCAGTACCGTGCCGGAGCCGTGGCTGCGGTGTCAGCAGCCCGGTGGGTGTTCGACGGCGCCCGTACTGGTGCAGGCACTCGTCCACCCGCGGGCGACCCTGGTAATCGGATTGACCTGCCCCGCCGCACGGTCATGCGACGAGTCATCACCCGTTCGCTGCGTGAAAGCCTCAAGCTGGCGCCACCACCGCCGCATCGCGGCCATCACTGGCGGGCCTGGCTCGACCCCGAGCACCCGGTGCGCTGGGCCTGGTCCACCTGGCAACACCGCCACCATGAGCTTGACGAGCTCCGCACCAGCGGCATTGCCGGCGAGGCGACCCTCGTATCGCCGGTCACGCCCCAAGGCGTCACTGCCTGGCTGGCGCAACAACCTAGCCGCGGCTGGTCGATCCTCTGAGCAGCCGACACGATCGGCCAGGCGCAACTGGCCGAGCTGCTCAGCCACGTCGCCGCGGCGACCGGCCGCTACCGGTGACCACGCGTCACCACGGTTGAGCGCGCCAAGCCGCCGTTACGGGCGGTCTGGTGTCGATTCCCTGGCGCGATTCGCGGCGCACCGGAATGGGCATTCTGTGCCGTGGGCAGTCCGGGGTCGGCGGAGGCGGCCGGGTGCTGGCATGGTTTGGGGCGGCTACGCGGGAGGCGAGGAGGGATGGGCAACCGGCTCCGGGTCTCGCTGGCGGGAGAAGAAGGCGGGGATGTGCGCCAGGAGCAGGAGTGGCAGGGCGATGTCGGCGATCAGGCTGCGGGCCAGGATGGCATGATCATGAATGCCGAAGGTGAAGGTGTAGCCGAGGTTGGCGATCACCGGCAGCCAGGCGGCCCACCATGCCCACCGCTGGCGGCGGCGGAACGGGACGGCGAGCAGGACGAGGAACAGCAGGGCGAAGGTGAGCTCGTGCACGGCATAGCCGCGCTCCAGCACCGTGATGTAGCTGGCCGTGCCCGGGCCGGCGATCTTGGCGTGGCCGAATGAGGCCCCGGCCAGGCGGGTGAACGTGCCCCGGTGATCTGCCGGGAGATTGCCTGCCGCGAGGGCGGTGAGATCGGCAGCGGCGCCGTAGACGTAGAACAGGCCGAGGAGAAGCAAGAGCCCGAGCCCGGCCGCGGCGAGGCCTGGCCGGGGCGCGGGCTCGGTGGCGGCAGCAGGCATGTCCCACCTCCTGGGGGTGACTGATGTTGCGGGGTATTCCACCACGCCCGCGAACAAGTCTGCAGTTGGCGTAAACTTATGGTGATAGTAAGAAAGAGGGGTGAATGGTGGACGGCGGAGAAGGTCTACGGGAGCGCAAGCGACGGCAGACCCGCGCGCAGATCGCCGAGGCCGCGATGCGGCTGTTCGCCCAGCGCGGCTTCGACCGGGTGAGCATCGCGGAGATCGCCGCCGCGGCCGGGGTCTCCGAGAAGACCGTCTACAACTACTTCCCGGTCAAGGCCGGGATGTTCTTCGACGAGGCCGGCGATATCCTGGCCGAGCTGCTGGCCGCCGTCCGCTACCGTGCGGCCGGGCAATCGGCCCTCGATGCGGTCGGTACCTTTGTGGCCGGCCGGGCCGAGTGGGCCGCTGGACGCCGGCCAGCACGGCCCAGCCCGCGATTCCGGCAGCTGATCGCAGGCAGCGCCGCCCTGCAGGCCCAGCAGCGGCTGATGTTCGGCCGCTACGAGACTGCCCTGGTCGGCCTGCTGGCCGAGGAAACCGGTGCCCCGGAAGGGTCCGTGGAGCCATTCGTCGCCGCCGTCGCCCTGGTCGGCGTGGTCCGGGCGGCGTTCGAGGCCGGCCCGGGCGGCCCAGGGCCGGGCCGGGACACGGCCACCCCGGCGATGAACCTGCTGGCCGGCGGCCTCGCCTCCTACGCGGTGCGCCCCGGGCCTTCCGCCCCGAGCGGCTGAGCGGTCGCCGGGTGACCGGAAGGTAGTCAGCCGCGACCAACCGCTTGCTGGGAGGCCGAACTCCCACAACTCCAGCGTCAGGCGCCTTGGTGAGGCGCCGACCTGTTCGAACCGGATGTGCCGGATGTACTGCCGACCGGGCTGCGACGAGGAGCGCGAACCCAACCCCGGTGCCCGGATCCGGGCCGGTCGGCAATGCCGAGTGACCGCGCTCGTAATATTCGATCACGTGTGCGAAGATAGCCGCATGGCCCGGCGTCCGGGCGGCGGCCGATGGGTTCACGCGGCCGCGGTGCAAGGACTGACGGCGGCATCGCCGTGAACCACGAACCGAGGAGGCAGCGTTGCCAGGTGAGATCGTGCACATCGAGATCCCGGCGGACGACACCAAGAGGAGCCAGGAGTTCTGGGGCTCTTTGTTCGGATGGCAGTTCCAGGCGAACCCCGGCCCGTTCGAGTACCACACGACGCAGATCGGGGGGGAGCAGGGCGCGGCGATCACGAACATGGAGCCGGGCAAGCGCGGCACGCGGCCGTATTTCGCGGTCGACGACATCAAGGCAGGTGCGGCGCGTGTGAACGAGCTCGGCGGGGAGGCAAACGAGCCGATGCCAGTTCCGAGCATGGGCTGGTTCTCGGCCTGCAAGGACCCACACGGGAACGAGTTCGGGCTCTGGCAGACCGACACATCGGCCCCAGCTCCGGCGCAGTAGACCGGTGCAGCAGAAACGCCGGCCTGCTCGTTGCGGCAGCGGCCTCACGCTCCGTTAACATTCGGTCTGACTCGCGCCCGGAGCCGCCGTTCTGGTCGGTGTGTCGGCGTTAGGCCCGGCTGCCTCAACGGCGTCCAGAACTAGTGGATCTGCGCGGTGGGACGAACGATGTGCGGGTATTTGAGCCGCGCTGGCGGTGTGCTATGTGTTCGCGCTCAGGTGTTAATGGCTGACCGGGCCGGTTCAGCCGTGGGTGTCCTGCCGGTGCAGCTCGGTTTCGAGCAGGTCCATGGCCTTGAGGAAGGCTTCCTGCTCGGCGGGGGTGAGCTGGTCCAGGACGCGGGCCAGCGGTTTGGCGGCACCGTCGAGCCAGTGGCCGATTAGGGCGGCCTGGCCGGGGATGATCTGCACGATCGTGCGCCGCCGATCGGCCGGGTCAGGGCGCCGCTCGACCAGGCCCGCCCGGTCCAGGTCGGCGAGCACGCCGCTAACCGTGGGCAGGGTCAAGCCCAGCCGGGAGGCCAGCTCCCCGACGGTGAGCGGGCCGCCACGGATCTGCTCAAGCGCCGCGACGTGCCGCGGGCTCAGCGGCGCGGGCGCGGGCGCGGCGCGATCTTGCCAGCGCCGCATTCCCCTGGTCACCCGGGGAAACAGCTGCATCAGGCGCAGGCACAGCGCGGAGTGCTCTGAGCTGCCCGCCGCGTCCGCCATGGCCCTGCCTTCCAGGTGCGCCCCTCTCACGTTGACACCCGTGCCCAAGTCTATATGCTTTTGCTATCAAAACTATTCTGTTTCAAGAACGAAATATGCGGAGGGTGACATGACACCGCAGAGACAGCCGACCGCTTCAGCGCTGCAGGCGCTGGTCCAGGACGGCACGCTCACCGGGTCCTGGACCCTGGACCCAGCCAGGTCCCAGGTCCTGCTGGAGACCAGGCACAGCTGGGGCCTCCTCCCGCTCCACGGCGTCTTCCGCCAGGTCACCGGCAACGGCACGGTGACCGCGGCCGGCCAGGTCACCGGCACCTTCACCGTGGCCGCCGGGTCGATCGACACCAAGAACAAGATGCGCGACAAGGACCTGCGGTCGGCCAAGCTCTTCGACACCGCCAACCACCCGGACATCACCTACACCGTCGATGGCACGCAGCCCGCCAGCGGGGGCGTCCGGGTGACCGGCAGCCTGACCGTCCGCGGCCGCACCCGCCCGCTCTCCTTCGACGCGAAGGTCTCCGCCACCGCAGGCGAGGTGCGGCTGGACGCCGAGGTCCCGGTCAACCGGGCCGACTTCGGCCTGACATACAGCCCGATGCGCATGGCACCGATGAACAACACCATCGTCATCCACGCGGTGTTCACCCGCCAGTAAGCTCATACCGCCACACCAGGCCCAAGCCGCACTCACTCTGGGTAACCTACTGGTCCGCGGCCTGCACTCGCCTTCTGGGTTTGGCAGTGCCGATCAGGACATCTGACGCGCCAGCTACCACGCTGCCGACGGTTAGCTGCCAGTGCCCCACACGCCCCCGCGCCAGCACATCCCCGCGCCCGCTGACCCCGTCGCCCCAGCCCGCCGCTCCGCCCAGGCCCGGGCCAAAGACGCCGGCAAGCACACCCCTGCCGGGCTGCCCGTCACCAGCTACCAGGACCTGCTCGGCCACCTGTCCACCCTCAGCCGGCAGACCATTGACTTCGCCGGGCAGAAGATCGACAAGCTCACCACCCCGACCCCCGTCCAAGCCCGCGCCTTCGAACTACTTAGCGCGCCAATCCCCCTGGAGCTCAGGTAGCCACGATCGTCTCCGTAGCCACCCCGGCCAGGCCCGCGGTCCCGTCCCCGGCGACCACCAGGTCGGGCAGCCCGGCATACGGCAGCAGCCCGCCGCTGGTGTGCTGCCGTGACCCCGGCCGCAGCGCCTCGAACGGCACAAGCGCCGCGTCCACCGACTTGGTCGACACCGACGACAGCCGCAGCCCGGTGATGCACCTCGAGTACAGGTCCATCGCGATCGTCAGTTCGGTGCGCACCCAGCGCAGCGTGACCGGGCACATCTGCAGCCAGCGCTCATCGACTCCGCCCAGCGGGTCAGCAGCCCGCTGGATGCGGCCGTCAGCGATCCCGGCAGGGCCGGATTCCTGCAGCGCCGCCACCCACCGCTGCACCGTCCGCGCGCTCACACCCAGCTCGGCGGCCTTCGCCTGGTACCGGTCCATCAGCGACAGCGACGGGTCATACTCAAGCCGCGGCTCACCGGGCTCCGCCACCGCAGGCGAGCCCGACGCATACCCGGTCAGCGCCTCCCGCAGATGCCGCCAGCCGCCCGGCCAGCCCGCCGCGCTCAGCGACGGTCAGGCTATCCAGCAGCGGCCCGCACGCCGCCGACTCATCCCCGGTCCCGGGCAGGCTGACCGACGGGTCAGCCAGCACGGACGCGGTGTCTGCCAGCAGGGCCCTCCCGTGCGCGCTCCTGGCATCAGCCGACCGGCCTCCATGCCGGTGACCGTGACGTACAGGGCGAGCAGGCACACCCCGGCGCCCATCGCTTCCTCCGCCGCGGATTGGCGGGCCCAGGCCTGATCGTAAGCGTAGCGGGCGGTCTCGTCGCGGCCGGTCCGCCGCCGGTAGTGCTGGCGGAACGCCGCCGCGTTGACCTCCGCCTCCAGCACCCTGGTGGCCTCGGCGGCCGGCAGCGGCCGGTACTGCAGGCTGACGCGCTTTCGGGAACGGGGCCGGGAGCGACCAGCCGGGCGAGCACCTCGGCGGTGACGTTCTGCCAGGGCGCTTCGTGCCAGGCCCACGAGGCCGAATCCGGGTGCCACGCGGATGCCGCAGCCGCGCCCAGACATGCGCCGGCCCGGCCGGATCGAATGATCCTGGCCGGGCCGGAGTCGTCTGCCGATCAGTTGAACGTGGCGAACATGCCGGGCTGGTAGGAACCTCCCTGCTGGTGCACGATCACGGCGAGCCGGTTGGCCGCGTTGATCATGGCGACCAGGCAGACCAGCGCGGCGATCTGGTCGTCGTCGTAGTGCTTGCGCACCTGGGCCCAGGTCTCGTCGGACACGCCGTGGTGGGCGTCGGCGAGCCGGGTCCCCTCCTCGGCGAGCGCCAGCGCGGACCGCTCGGCCTCGGTGAACACGGTGGACTCGCGCCAGGCGGCGACCAGGTTGAGCCGGACCGCGGTTTCACCGGCGGCCGCGGCCTCCTTGGTGTGCATGTCAACGCACCAACCGCAGCCGTTGATCTGGCTGGCGCGCAGCGACACCAGCTCCTGGGTGGACTTCGGCAGCGGCGATTGGCCGATCACCAGGCTGGCGTTGGCGAACCGCTTGGCGAACTTGGCGGCGATCTCGTTGGTGAACAGGTCGATACGGGGTTCCATGACTTCGTCCTCACTCGTGGTGTTGCGTGCCGCGCGGCGTCCTTACGAACATGGAGATGCCGGCGACCCGATCCTTGTGACAGCGCGGTTTGTGATGTGCACCGCTGATCGTGGGATGTCACAACGCGGCTAGGACCGGCGTCTTGTGTGTGGCACGGTCGAGAACGAACAGGCAGGAGCCAGCTATGAGCGAGCGCAGCAAGCGAACAATGGACACAGCCGCGCCGCTCGCTCATGGCGACCGCCCGGACCTCGCCACCGAGGCGTTCCTCGCCCACCGCAACCTGCTGTTCACCGTCGCCTACGAGATGCTCGGCTCGGCCGCCGATGCGGAGGACGTCCTGCAGGAGACCTGGCTGCGGTGGGCGGGCGTCGATCTCGGCACGGTGCGGGATCGGCGTGCGTACCTGGTCCGGATCGCCACCCGCCAGGCACTCGCCCGGCTGCGTACACTCGGGCGCCGTAGGGAGTCCTACGTCGGCCCCTGGCTGCCCGAGCCGCTGCTCACCGCGCCCGATGTGGCCGAGGACGTCGAGCTGGCCGACAGCGTCTCGATGGCGATGCTGCTGGTGCTTGAGACACTCGCGCCGACCGAGCGGGCGGTGTTCGTGCTGCGCGAGGTGTTCGACCTTGGGTACGGCGAGATCGCCGAAGCCGTCGCCAAGAGCCCGGCCGCGGTCCGCCAGATCGCGCACCGGGCACGGGCACACGTCGCGGCGCGCCGGCCGCGCGGGGTCGTTTCCCCGGCCGAGACCCGAGACGCGTTCGAGGCGTTCCAGCGGGCGGCCGAAACGGGCGACCTGCAGAGCCTGCTCGACATCCTCGCGCCGGATGTCGTCTTCCTGGGTGACGGTGGCGGAGTCAAGCAGGCCGTCCTGCGGCCCGTCGTGGGGGCCGACAAGGTGGCCCGCCTGCTGGCCACCGGGCTGGCCCGCCTGCTGGCCGCCGGGCTGGGCAGGATCAC
>WNFX01025064.1_pt1 | contig 10898 bp, 12 predicted proteins | sample 5400111 | NCBI WGS metagenome assembly WNFX01 (sample SAMN13153363, study PRJNA577476) | soil metagenome | isolation source: 40 cm soil or saprolite under grassland replicate 1 | place: USA:California | collected 2016-06-15
TGACCGGCGCGGCCACGGACGCTCCGACCGGCCCGCCACCGGCTACGACATCGACACCATGGCCGACGACCTGGCCGCCGTCATCGGCCACTTTGATCTACACGAGACCACCCTCGTCGCCCACTCGCTGGGGTCTAAAGAAGCCATCCGTCACCAGCTTGGCCCGCCACACCACACCCGGAGCTAGAGATAACCGAGCCGCCGCCCCATACAGGGCTGACCGGTTCCTCGGCGCCTACGCGAGCGTCATCACCTCAGTCAGGGAGTGCGCAGGCGCAGCACCTTGCTGGTGTACAGGGTGTATGCACGTCCGTGCTTCTCCAGGTAGCCCCGGGTCGACGAGCGTGTTGAACAGGTGGACCGCTGTGGTCAAGTGGAGGCCGAGCCGGTCCGCGATCTCCTAGCGGGCGTCCGGCGCAGGCGCCATCACCCCGGGCAGGTCGCGCTGGTCGCGCAGCGGGGAGATACAGCCACAGCCCGGACGACCAGCCGCCGACCGCCGCGACCCAGAGGGTGGCGTGCATGCCGATGACGCTGCCCAGCGCGATGCTGCACAGCATGGAGCCGAACGTCCAGGCGATCCAGCCAGCCGCGAACAGCAGCACCCGCCAGCCCGGCCCGGCCAGCGGGATGAGCAGGCCCGGCAGCGAGAACACCGTCATCGACAGCCAGCTGATCCGGGGCCGAGCCGATTCGCCGAGTGAGCGGCCCGGCGGCCTCGCCACCCGCCGCGCCCAGGGCCAGCAGCACGCCGACGTAGGCCGGCCGTAGGTGCACTGCCCGGATCAGGAACACCGGGTCCAGCGTCTCCACCATGATCACGAAGAAGTTGGCCGTGCCGTTCCAGGCCACCGCGCGGCGCAGGATCGGCTCGCGCAGCACATAACTCAGGCCGGCCCCGGCCTCGGCGCGAAACCCCGGCCGGGCCTGGCGCGCGGCCGCGGTGTGTCGCGGCTCGCGACGCCGGATGGCCAGCAGGCAGGCGGCCGAGGCCGCGAATGACAGCGCGTCGCTGCCCAGGGCAACGGCCGCGCCTGTCAGCCCGACCAGCAGCGCACCCAGGCCCGGCCCGGCGGCCTGGGCCATGGACTGCGTGGTGCTGAGCTTGCCGTTGCCGTCCATCAGCTGCTCCGGGCCGACCAGCGCTGGCAGGTAGCTGGTGTAGGCGACCAGGAGAACACCTCGAGTGCGCCGGAGACCAGCGCCACGGGAAGTCGCGGTGACGCCACAGCGCCGGGCGGACAGGACCGGGCATATAACGGGCTCAGGCTGCCTGGACGGCTGCTCCGCATTCTGGGCAGAGGAACGGGCGGCGCTGGGCGAGGGCCCGCCAGATGGCGTAGACGACGTAGGGGAATCCCATTTCCGGGACTTCCCGTGTTGCCTGGACTGTTCTGTGCGTGGAGCATCGTCCGGCATGGGTCTGGACTTCGGTGGCCATGGTTCCTCCTGTTTAGGTGGGTAGCTGCCCGGTTAGCGTCCGAGCGGCAGCCAGCTGAATTTGCGGAGAGCGATGAGGAGCCCCGCGGCTCCCCATGCGGCCACGATGAGCAGGTCCTTGCCGGCGAACCCCAGTCCGGTGGTGTGCGGGTTGTAGGCGACGAGCAGCGCGTTCGCCAGGTGGCGGACCGGGAAGATCTCTCCGGCGTCTGCCAGCCAGTGCGGCAGTGCGGTGACGGCGACGAACACCCCGGAGATGAAGTACAGCGGCAGCGTGGTCGCCATGCCGGCGGGCAGGGCGGCATCCTCGTTGCGGATGAGGGAGGTGAGCGCGTAACCGAGGCAGCAGAAACTGGCGGCGCCGGTCACCACGGTGACCGCGAGGGCCAGGGCGGTGCGGCTGGAGACGTGGGCGCCGTAGGCGGCCCATCCGATGCCGAGCAGGACGGCGGCCATGACCACGGCGACGACGACCTGGGTGAGCACGCGCCCGGCGATGACGGCAGCGGCGGGCACGGGGGTTGCGCGGCGGCGTTTCAGCACGCCGCGTTCGCGCTGGGTCGTCACCGAGGCGGCCAGGTTGCCAAAGCACGCCGCGATAATCCCGAGAGCGATAATGCCGGGCACGTAGTACACCGGCGTGCTGATCGGTCCGCCTGCGACGGCGGTGGTGTTCCCGCTGCCGCCGAACACCGACGCGAAGATCACCAGGAAGAGCACCGGCAGCGCCAGGGTGAAGAACTGGGACTGGCGGTTGCGGGCCAAGGCGCGCAGGTCGTAGCCGGACAGGTGCAGGGTCATCCTGATCATCGCTGGTCCTTTGTGCTCGCGGGTCCGGTCAGGGAGAGGTAGACCTCCTCTAGGGAGGGGCGGTGGACGTCGAGGTCGGGAAGGTCGAAGCCGCGGCTGAGCGCCCAGTTTCCGAGCAGCTGGAGCTGGGCGAGCGGGCTCTGGCTGCGCAGGACGGTCGATCCTCCCGGCCCTGGCTCGGTCAGCGGTATTAGCCCGGGTGGCAGGTCACGCGCTTGCACGTGGTCCGGGAGCGTGAAGCTGATGGCGGTGGTCATGTGGTCACGTCCGCCCAGTGCCCGCGGGGTGCCCTCCGCGACGATATGCCCGGCGGAGAGCACCGTGATCCGGTCGGCCAGGTATTCCGCCTCGTCCATGTAATGGGTGGTGAGGAAGACGGTCTTGCCCAGGTCCCGGAGCCCGGCCACGACCTCCCAGGCGGCGCGGCGGGCGGACGGGTCGAAACCAGTGGTCGGCTCGTCCAGGAAAATGAGCTCTGGGTCGCCGATGAGGGCGAGGGCGAAATCGAGCCGGCGCCGCTGGCCGCCCGACAGCCTGGTGCCGAGCGCGCCCGCCTGGCCGGTGAGGGCGACCACGGCGATGGTCTCGTCGATATCCCGCGGCGCCCGGTAGAACCCGGCGTACAGGGCCAGGCACTCCCGGACGGTCAGGCCGGGCTCGGGCTCGGCCTCCTGCAACACCACGCCCACCCGGTCCCGCCAGGCGCCGCCCGCCGTGGCCGGGTCGTGCCCCAGGACCGAAACGTGTCCCTCGGTGCGCTGCTGGAAGCCTTCGAGGATCTCCACCGTGGTGGTCTTGCCCGCGCCGTTCGGGCCGAGGACGGCGAAGATCTCCCCTCGCCGCACCTCCAGATCGATGCCCGCGACCGCCTCGCGGCTGCCGTAGCGCTTGACCAGGCCGCGCACGCTGACCACTGGCTCCGACTGGGCCGGGCCGGTGGCCGCCTGATCTACGCCGTGCTTCTCGCTGATGGTGTCCATCTCGCTCCTCAGGCTGCGGGTCTTTGTGAGATTGAAGTCGTGTTGCGGCTGTTCCAGGTGGCTGGGCGGATAAGTGAGCCGTGGAGGGACAGAGTGACGGCGAGCGTCAGCCCTCCGCACAGCAGGCCAACGGTGTCCACGACAATCAGCGGGAGGCTGCCGGTGGCCAGTCCGTAGGCCAGCCAGATGGCGTAGCCGCCGATATAGGAGGCCAAGAAGCCTGCCGAGACGTCACGCGATGAGCGGCGGGCGAGCATCTGCCGTGTCTGCAGGAGCGTCTTAAGGGCGCCCAGCACGCCATAGACGGTCGCTGCGGTGCTGAGGAACTGGGTGAACATCAGAGCTTTCTCACACTGAGCGGAACGCCGCCAGCAGCAGCGCGACGAGGATCATGGGCTTGGCTCGCATACGTCCGCCTCCAGGGCGGATCGTTCTTGCCGCGGTCACCGGCGGTGGCTGCGGCGCTCAGCCGGGCCGTAGTGCCGTGCTGCCCGGCGCAGGTCCTCCTGGCGCTGGCGGGCGATCTCTTGCATCACGTACGGGTGCATTGATGTGTTCCCCTCACTGGTGATTCATCGGAGTCTCGTCAGCCCGCTGTCTCGGCGGGCCGGGAAGGTGACTGCCTGGCTATTGTTCCGCCGGACCGGTCACCGGTACGGGCGAGCGCCTTGGCCCGGACCACGTCGGGGTCCCGCGGGTCGGGCGGGAGGATCTCATGCCACGGGCGCTCGCGCCGGACCCGCGGCCGGCGGATACGGATCTGCTGCACCGTTTCTCATCTCCCTGGTCAGCGATGGGTGGCCGATGGCGGCCAGCCCGGTCTTGTTGGCCTGGCTCTTCGGGGAACGGTACAGATCCGGGCCGCCGTGGCGCGTCACCCGAAGGTGGCTGCCGGGTGGAGTTTCGCGGGGCGGCGATCGGTCACCCGAAGGTGCTACCGGGCCGGCTGGGGGGCGGTGTCAGGGGATCAGGCCGAGCTGGCGGGCCCGGGCGACGGCCTCGGTGCGGTTGGCGGCGCCGAGCTTGCCCAGCACGTGGGTCACGTGTTTTTTGACCGTGTCCAGCGCTACCACCAGGTCGTGGGCGATGCGCTGGTTGGACTTGCCCGCTGCGATGAGCCGCAGCACCTCCAGCTCGCGGCCGGTCAGCGGCTCGATCAGGCCCGCCGCCGCGCCGGCGGCCCGGCTGCCGGGGGGCGCGGTGTCTGGCTGGCCGCAGGCGCGCGCCAGCGCGGCCAGGTAACCGGGGCCGATGCCGCGGGCCGCGTGCGGCTGGCCCGGCCGGGCAGCCGGCAACTCGGCCAGCAGGGCACGCATCGGCGCGCCCTCGTCGGCGAACACCCGCACATAGCCGTGCCGGCATCCGAGCGTGAGCGCCTCGGTCAGCACGCCGAGGGCGCTGGCGTGATCGCCGCAGGCCGCCAGTGCCAGCGCCCGCAGCGCGCCGATCTCGATGACGCTGCCGGCCCGGCCCTGGCCGGCCGCCAGGGCATGCAGCCGATCGAGCAGCTCCAGGGCCTGGCCTGAGCGGTCTTGCGCGAGAAGCACCCGGGCCAGCACCAGATAGCCCGGCTCGCGGGAGTAATCGGGCTCGTCGTCCGGTCTGAGACCAGCAGCCACTGTCCACTGGCCGGCCGCCCGGACGTCGCCCTGCGCCAGCAGCAGCCGTGCCCTCTGCGACGGCACCGGGTTGAGCAGGTTGACCACCTGCGGGCTCAGCCCGGCCTGCCCGGCCTCGCCCATCTGAGCTGTCGGCACAGCGCGACGCCCCGGATAGTGTGGTCGAGGGCGGCGGTCAGCTCGTCCCGCTCGTACAGGACCTGGGCCAGGCCCACGTGCGCCGGGCCTGTGGTGGCTGTCTGGCTGCTCTCGCCGGTCTCCGCCAGCGCTTGCCGGTAGGTCGCCTGTGCCGCGTCCAGGTTGCCCTGGGCGCGCTGCACCTCGCCCAGGTCATAGCAGACGCGCATGGGGAGAAAGCCAGCGAAGAACCCGGCGCCGGCGGCCTGCCGCTGCGCGAGCACCTCTGCCAGGCCGCGCTCGGCCGACTCTAGCCGTCCGCCCAGCCAGTCCGCTGCCGCCTGGTTCCAGCGCACGAAGAGGCGCATCAGCCAGTCGTTCTCGTCCAGCTGGGCCAGGGCCTGCTGGTTGTACTCGGCGGCTACGGCGGCGTCACCGCGTAGCCGCGCTAGCGAGCCGCGCAGGAACGCGATCCCCGCGGGGACATTGGCCAGCACGCTGTCACCGTGTGGTGGTCCGAGGGACGGCTCATACGGTTCGTCGCCGCTGACCGCGAAGGCGCGCTCGGCGTCATCGAGCAGGGCCTCGAGTGCCTCCAGCTGGAAGCCCATGGCGGCGCTGTACGCCTGAGCCAGGCATAGGCGCGGACGGTCGCGGACCGCCTGCGCCGACAGCGCCGAAAGCCAGCGGCGCAAGGTCACGCCCTCGCTGCGGCCCAGCAGCGCCTCGACGTGCCGCTCCACCAGCCGCGCCGCCCAGGCCGTGTCCTCGGCCGCCAGCGCGTGCCGCACCGCGTCATCGGCCAGATCATGCTCCTCACACCAGGCAGCCGCGGCCCGGTGCAGCGCCCGCACCCGGCCGGGCTGCTCAGCCTGCAGCCTGGCGCGCAGCAAGTCGGCGAACAAGTGGTGATAGCGCCACCAGCCGCGCACCTCATCCAGCGGCACCACAAACAGCCCGGCCCGCTCCACCTGCTCCAGCATCGCCTGGCTACCGGCCCGGCCTGTGACCGCATCACACAGCTCCCCGGTCAAACGCTCCAGCACCGAGGTCTCCAGCAGAAACGCGCGCACCTGCCCGGGCTGGTCGGCCAGGACATCGTCGGCTAGGTAGTCCAGCACGAAACGGTGGCTGCCGCTGAACGCCGCCACGAACCCGGCCGCATCCGCGCGCCCCCGCAGCGACAGCCCGGCCAGCTGCAGCCCCGCCGCCCACCCCTCGGTGCGGGCTACCAGCGCCGCGACCGCCTCGCCGGGCAGGCCCGGCCCGGCCGTCTCACCCAGCAGCGCCGTCGCCTCCTCGGGGGTGAAGCGCAGGTCGGCGGCGCGCAGCTCCGCCAACTGGCCGCGGGCCCGCAGCCGCGCCAGCGGCAGCGGCGGGTCAGCCCGGCCGGATACCACCACCCGCAGGCCCGGCGGCAGGTTCTCCAGCAAGAACGCCACCAACTCGTGCACCGTCCCGGAATCGACCAGGTGGTAGTCATCCAGGACCAGCAGCACCTCATCCGGGCCGTCATCGGCGGCCAGCTCGTTGATCAGGGCCGTCACCAGCCCTTCGAACGAGCTCGGGGCCGACGGGGCAGGGATCGGGCCCACCCGCCCGGCCAGCCCCGGCCGGACCCGGTCCAGCGCGGCCACCGCGTAGCGCCAGAACCGGACCGGGTCGCTGTCGCCGCCGTCCAGGCCCAGCCACGCCACCGGCCGCCCGCCGCCGCGGGCCCAGTCGGCCAGCAGCGCCGTCTTGCCGGATCCCGCCGGAGCACACACCAGCACCCGCCCCCGCGCCAGGCCCTCGCCCAGCGCCTCCGCCAGACGCGGGCGCGGCACAAAACCCGGCTGCGGCCCGGGCACATGCAGCTTGGTGGCCAGCAACACATCCTGCCCGGACACGGCGGCCCCCGCCGGGGCCGCCACAGGCGGATCAGCCATCGGTGACCGGTCGCCCCGGGCCAGCAGGCTTATCGCGCGGAAGCGAGCCGCTGTCCGTCATCTGGTGTCTCCACTCAGCCGGGCGGCAGCTCAGGGCGGTGAGTCACCGTCAGGCCATACGCCCACGAGTACATTACAGCTTGCGCGATCGCGCGCCGGGGCTGGCGGGTCCTGTGAGCGGCGATGCTGCCGGTCCGAGCCCATGTCGCAGGCTATGTGGAGCAAGGGGGCCGCTCGGCCAGCCTCGGCGGGGATGGTCCCGGATAGGCGCGCCCAGCACCACCGCAAGATTCCACTCCCATGCCACCTTCGGGTGACGCCCAGCCCCTGCGTCCGCTCTTACCGTCTGCAGATGAAGCAAACGCAACCGTCGGGAAGGACAGGAATGGCTGCCCTCGGGCCCGCCCGGGCATGGCAAGGAAGCTGCGGGTCGTTGCGGCGGGCGCAACCAGCGCCGTCAGGCATGGCACGCTGTGCCGTTCCGGCCGGGCGCTGGCTGGAGCCGGGGTGAGCGCCTTGGGCGGGCCTGCCTGGTATGAGATCCGCGTGGCGGGTGTCCTGGACGGCCGGTGGGCCGCCTGGTTCGACGGCCTCCAGATCAGCGGCCAGGGAGAGGAGACGGTCATCTGCGGCCTGGTCGCTGACCAGGCCGCGCTGCATGGGCTGCTGACCAAAGTCCGCGACCTCGGGCTCTGCCTGATCTCCGTGCGCCGGCCCCCGGCTACTACGGCACGCCGTCCGCCGGCATCTGGCGCCCGTGCCGGACCGGGGCAGCAGGCTCCGCGGCGACGCACCCGGCGGCCGTTCCACCATCGGCCACCACGACGCGCCCTGAGCCAGAACCCCCGCTAGAACAGCATTATCAGCAAACCTGGAGGAAGAAATGACCGAGTTCCTGGGCACCAACGGCGGCCAGATCGCCTACAAGGTGACCGGGCTGACGGCGGCCGCCGACGAGGTGGTCGCCGTCCGGCCGGAGCTGGTGTGGGACCCGGTCGTCGACGTGACGCGGGTCGGTGGGTGGAGCCCGGAATGCGTCCGGGCGGCCTGGCTCGCCGAGCCCGGCCGGCCGCAGCCCGGCGCCAGGTTCACCGGGCACAACCGGTTCCCGGATGGCTTCGAGTACGAGGTGACCTGCGTGGTCACCGAGGCGGACCGGCCCCGCGCGTTCGCGTGGGTGGTCCTGGATGACAGCGGTGACCCCGCCCGCCCGTCCTCGTCGTGGCGGTACCGGATCGACCCGCTCCCCGGCGGCAGCAGCAGGGTCCGGCAAAGTTTCACCCACGGACCCGGCGCCAGCTACCTGCGGGCAGCCGCGGCGCAGGCGCCGGACCGGGCCGCTGAGATCATCGCTGCCAGGCGGGACGGGCTGCGGGCCAGCATGAGCACCACCCTGCGCGCGATAAAGGCCGCCGCGGAATCCTCCTACGCCACCGGCGCCGGCCCAGGGCAGCGCGCATCCGGACCCGGCTGACGGGGCCGCGGGGCGACGGGCCATTGAAGGGAGCCGGGCGGAAAACGCCGTCGGCAATGCCGCTAGAGGAGAACTCATGCCGTTCATCGAAACCGCCGACCACACCAGCCTGTTTGTCACCGATTGGGGAATCGGCCCGCCTGTCGTGTTCGTCCACGCCTGGGGCTTGCGGTCGGACCGGTGGAACTACCAGGTCCCCGCCCTCGCCGGCGCCGGGTTGCGTTGCGTGCTGTACGACCACCGCGGCCACGGCCGCTCTGACCGGCCCGGGACCGGCTAGGACCTCGACACGATGGCCGACGACCTGGCCGCCGTCATCGGCCATTTCGGGCTTGAGGACATCACCCTCGTCTGCCACTCGCTGGGATCCAAAGAAGCCATCCGCTACCTCAGCCGCCACGGCGATGCCCGCATCGCCCGGCTCGTGCTGGTGGCGCCCACCACGGCTGACGTCCCCGCCTGGTGTGCCAGCTTCGAGGCAGCCGGGCCTGTACGCCAGCGACCATGATCGCCTCAATGCCGACATCCTCGCGTTCATCAGCGGTAGCCCCGCCCAGGGCCGGCTGCTGCACCGCGCACGGAGCCGGCGATGACCAGGCTGCTGTGCGCCCCGGCCATCACGAGCCGGCCATCGGACGGTTCGCCCAGCGGCCTGCAGGCTGCACCGCGTCGCTGTCCACGCACCTTGATGACCTGGCCAGACCGCGGCACCCCGGGGATCAGCAGGCGGATGCTGATGAATACCGAGCAGGCCTCGGCCGGTCCAGCCCATCACAGTTCAGCTGCGGCGTCAGCCGCCGGCCGCGCAGCAGCGCCCTTTTATGCATAGGACGACCATGAAGAGACTGCCTGTCAAACCCACGATCACCATCGATGATCTGGCGAAAATCGACATCCGCGTCGGCACCATCGAACGAGTCCAGGACGTCGCCGGGTCCAGCAAACTAGTGCGGCTGGTGGTGAACTTCGGCGACTTCACCAGGACGATACTGGTCGGCATGAAGCGCGAGCGAGACGACCCTTCGGAGATCGAGGGGCGACAGGCCTTGTTCGTGGTCAATATGGAATCCCGGAGCATTATGGGCGAACAGTCCGAGGGAATGATGTTCGACGTCGGCTACGACAACGGAATGCGGCCGGTGCTCGCGGTGCCGGAGCGCCCTGTGCCGAACGGCGCTTCCGCAGGCTGACGAGAGTGCCGGTCGCCGTGACCGGCTGGGAGCGGCTCCATGCGGAGCACGCCCTCGTTCTCAGCCCAGTGACCGGTGACATCAGGATGGCGAACCCGTTCCCCGGCGTCCCAACCGCCCACCGGGCCCGGTGCCGGGCGGAGGGTACAGGGGCAATTGCCGGTTAGGAGTCACATATGAGGCTTCTGGTTCTCGGCGGCACGGCGTGGCTTGGCCGCTATATCGCGGCCACCGCGGTAGAGCGCGGGCATCACGTCACCTGCCCGGCTCGCGGCGAGTCGGGCGTCCTGCCTCCGGCGCGGCCTTCACGCGCGCGGACCGCGACGGTACCGGCGCCTACCGCGAGGTCGGCCGCGAGCAGTGGGATGTGGTGATCGACGTCTCCCGCCGGCCTGGCCACGTCCGGCGCGCCACCACAACCCTGGCCGACCGGGCAGGATCGTTCGTCTTCGTCTCCTCCACCAACGTCTACGCCGACCACGCGACACCGGGAACCGACGAGAACGCTGCCCTCCTGCCAGCGCTGGCGGGCGAGGTGATGGCGAGCATGGACACGTACGGGCAGGCGAAGGTCGCCTGCGAGCAGCACGCCCTAAGCGGGTTCGGTCCTGGCCGCCGGGTTCCGGCTGCGGGATGAGGCCGTGTCACGCGTGGTCAGCTGATGTCGTGGCGGCGGGTCTGGATGATCCCCGCCGTGGTGAGGGCCAGCGCGTACCCGGTCATGATGACCGCGCCGGCCCACTGCGGCGGGGCGTGCGGGAAGGCCGGGGCTGGCGTGGTCATCACCTGGGAGGCGACCGCGGGCGCGATGACAGGCGCGCCGAGCAGCCAGGCCTGGTGGGTAAGGTCGTATAGCGCGTGGAAAGTGAGCTGCGCGACGGCGAAGCCTCCGGCGTAGATGGCGATGCCCGCGACGACCGCCGCGACCTGGCTGCGGATCACCGCGCCGAGGCCGAGCCCGAAAGCGGCCCACAGCACGAACGCGAGCAGGCCAAGCAGCACCGCGTGTATCACGCCGTGGCCGGTCAGCGAGGCGCTGATGTGCTGGCTGGCCATGAAGACCGGCGTGACTGCCCCGTCGAGGACCGTGGCGATCAGCCAGAACAGCGCCCCGGATGCTCCCGCGGCGGCGAGCTTGGCCACGATAACCTGCTCCCGGCGCGGCGTGACCAGGAACGTCGCCGTCACCGTCCGCTGGGCGATCTCGCTCGTCACGACGTGGATGCCCAGCAGCATGGCGACCAGGACGGTCAGGAACTGGCCGGAGGTCATCATGCTCGCGGCGATCGCGGCCGCGCCCGCTGGCGTGCGCGCCGCGGCGGCCTGGGCTAGGGCCTGCG
>WNFX01007746.1_pt1 | contig 10895 bp, 12 predicted proteins | sample 5400111 | NCBI WGS metagenome assembly WNFX01 (sample SAMN13153363, study PRJNA577476) | soil metagenome | isolation source: 40 cm soil or saprolite under grassland replicate 1 | place: USA:California | collected 2016-06-15
CCCGGTGTTCGCGCCGCGCCGGCCCGTTATGGGCGACAAGGTCGAGCGTGACGCGGCTACCGGCAATCCGGGCCAGGTGCGGCTGGGAGACGCCGCCCCGGTGTTCGCGCCGCGCCGGCCCGTTATGGGCGACAAGGTCGAGCGTGACGCGGCTACCGGCAATCAGGGCAAGGTGCGGCTGGGAGACGCCGCCCCGGTGTTCGGCCGCTAACACCACGTATTAAGCTGGCTGTGTGCGTAAGGGGAACGCGATGCGCTCCCCCCAGGCGATTATTGTCATTTAATGCCAGCGCATTATGTGTCATTTATTGCCGGCGCGTCGCCTAGAAAGGAACCCCACGATGATCGCAGCGCCGATCGACGGCCCGCTTGTCGAATTCTTTCAAATGGTGCCGAACCGACGACCGCCGCAGAGGGCGGACCGCGCGGTCGGCGGCGTCATTCCGGCACGCGCTCTCCGCTATTGCGAGGCGATTACCAGCGCCTCGGCGTTCGGCTGGTACGTCTTCCTGCCGATCAGCTTCAAGGTGGTATGGGATGGACACGACATGCTGTGGACCTACGATGGGGTCCAAGAGTGGCTGCCGCTAACCCGCGACGCCGTGCAATACCCCCAATTCAGCGAACAGTTCAACGAGATTGCGCCCCCAAGCGTGCGCGGATTCTCGCCGCCGTTCCTCACGCCCTCCATTCAACCCGGCGGGTTGCAAGTGTGGACCGGTTGTATCGCTAAATCCGCGCCCGGCTGGAGTCTGCTTGTCCGCGGCGTGGCCAATCTTTCCTCAAGCGCGTCGTATCAGATGTTCGAAGGCATCATCGAGACGGATGAGTGGTTCGGCCCCTTATTCAACAACGTGCGGATCATGAAAACCGACATCCCGATCGAGTTTCGAAGTGACGTCCCATTCCTGCAAACCCAACCGGTCCAGAAGGACGTTTATGCCGACAAATTCCTGCAAAACTTCACTGTAAAGGATTTAGGTCAGCTATCACGGGAAAACTGGGAAGCCTTCCATCGCACGGTCGTCGTGCCGAACGTCGATCCCGAAAGGAAACGTGGCCAATATGCCGTTTCGGCGCGGAAAAGGGCCCACCACCCCCGCAGGTCGGCCGTGTAATGAAGCGATCCGCCACTCGACCCGCCTCGCATCAGTCAAACCGACCACCGGCGGCGTCGTAGCAGCCGCCGCGCGGAGACGCCCGCGGCACCCTCGGCCCGGGCCCGGGCGGTCCGGTCGGACGATCACGTCGGTTCGACGCCCTACCAAGATTGCTCTTGGAACCTCCTCGGGTAACACCTGTCCTAGGCCGGCCAGGTCGATGTCCTTACGCGCAGCGAGCTCGAGCGCCCGTTTCTCTATTCGGCGAAGTTCGGCGCCATGGCGTAGCGTCTTTGCACTAAGGGCCTTCGTGTCTGACAAATCGGGACCAGGGGCGACACTTTCACTCAGCGGCCCAGGTCCACGCCATGACCTTAGTCTTGCGACCGCTGCGGCCGCCGGCATGGCCACCACAAATGGTTCTCCAATGATATGTCAACGTAGGGCGTTTGTTACATCTCTGTTACAATTTTGATATCGCCTTTGTTGCGGGGCTTCGGTATGGTTTCAGTACTTTGGTATTGGCACTAATGGTTTCCAGTACTTTGGTACTGGCATTCCAGAGTGTTAAGAGCGACTTTGTGGCGGAGGGGCCACCAACAAGCCAGAGGGTCAATATGAGAAAAACGTCGTCCATGTTCGCGTGCCGCCAGGGCAGGTGCCGTAGACACCTTCGTCTTGGGCGTGCCGCATTGATCAGCCGTGGGCGAGCGGCAGGAATCTATTATTTCCCCGCTCGTGGGACATCAGCTCGGCGGAACGCGCAACTTCCCCTACCAATCGCTTCCTCCGCTGCCAGCGCCTGCGAGCAAGCTTTCTCCCGCGAGCTTTTGCTGGGTCTTACCCGGGACACGGTTCTTGCGGCGGTGCCTTGGCTGAGGTTTTCGCCGAAGGCGCGACACTAGACCTGACCATCCCCCAAGCCATGAACCGTTCACGACCGATTGGGTTGAACCGACCATCGCCGCGAGGGACCACGATGCTGCACCAGGGTGACGACGAAGTTGCTTTCCCCGCGCGGCTGGCCGGACGCAGCAGTGCAGCGAGCAGCTGCCCATGAGTAACGCCGACACATTGTCTGATCACGGCTCGGGCATGCGCATATCACAGCGGTCGAGTTTGATTCTTTCCCGCCTGCCGCCGCAGATGACGAGGCAATTGTTTGCCTGCGCGTTCAACCGCGCCATCAATGCCGGGGAAGCCCTTTTTGTGGCCGGCGACCGCGGCGATGGCTGCTATCGCGTCGAGCAAGGTCTGGTCAAAATCACGGTTACGTCGGATCGGGGCGAAGAACGCATCATCGCGCTGGTGGGAGCGGGCGAGATCATCGGCGAGCTCTCCCTCATCGATCACCAGCCGCGGTCGGCATCGGCCATTGCTCTGTGCGATTCGACGTTCCGATACATCACCCGGCAAGCGTTTGAGGACTGCACCAAAGACGATCCGGAGATCTACAAGCATCTGGCGGCCCTCCTGGCGGCGCGCCTGCGAGAGACCGATGAGGCGCTGGCCGCCCAGAGCTTCCTGTCGGTGCGGGGGTGTGTTGCCCGCACGCTGCTCGAACTCGCGGACTATATCGGCAAGGACGCGGGTCGGGGACGCATTCGGCTCGACCAGCGGATCAGCGGGAAGGATCTGGCTGCCATGGCCGGGGTGGCGCGCGAGAACGTCAGTCGCGTCTTGAGCGATTTGAGGAAGCGCGGAGTCATCGAGCAATATTCGCAATCCTACGTGCTCAACGATATCCGAGCACTTGAGCGCGAGGTGCGCCACTGAGCGTGGGTCGGCAAGGCTGCATGTTCGGCCGCTGTAATATTTGCGTGGTGAGCAGCGACAACGTGTCGCCGTTCCTCCTGAACGCCAAGTCCGCAGGCCGGCGAAAAACACGATCAAAGGTATCGGCGTTACGTATGTCAGATATGAAGAAAATAAAAACTAAGCCTGTGACATTTGTCACTGACAATGTTCTTCTTGTCGGTATTGTTGGAAACAAAAATCTTCTTGCGCGCATGTTGCAAGATTAAGGAGCGGTAAGGCCGCATCGAGAGAGGAAACGAACAAGGTGGCGATGCGACAACAGTGAGGGAACAGCGCGGACTTGCGACGGGTCCGCCACAATCGGTTAGGAGATCGCAAACTCAAAATGCCAGACGTGGCCTTTGGCGGCGCCTTCCTGGTTGGCCGCGCGGAGTCTTTTTGCGCGGCGGATGATTTCGCGTCATCGCAATGGCTCCGCTTGCGTCAGCGAGTGCGTACATCGAACGATATATGGCATGGACGAAAGTCATTCACTAATTGGGACTGCATCGCGTTCGGAGAAGGACCAACGTGCTGCGGGAACACAACCCCTGAAGATTCCCGCGTGCCAGTTAAAGGAAGTAGCTGAGGTGCAGCCATGACGACCACCACCGACCCCACCTTGGAATCGCACTCATCGGATGAGTTCGGCCCGTCCTCAGCCGCGCGTGTGCAGGCACGGACCCAGCGGCCGCTCCCGCTCACCGCCAGAATAAAGGCGCTACAGTCCTCCAAAATCAGAGAAGTAGCTGAGGCGGTTAAATCCGCGGGGTTCCTTACACTCGACGAGCAAGCCAAAGCACTGGGGCTCTCTCGAAGCACCGCTTGGACCATTCGTAAGGCTAGCCATAAAGCTTCCGGCCTTTCAGCGTCGATCATCAATCGTATGCTGGCCGCGCCGGAGCTGCCACCGCTTGCCCGAACCAAGATCCTCGAATACGTCGAGGAAAAAGCTGCCGGCTTATATGGCGGCAGCCGGAGTCAACGCCGTAAGTTCGCCGCCCGGCTTTCAATCGAGAAATTACCGGTATGCCCGGAAACTGAATCCACTCTAGTTCCCGAGCACAACGGGACCACCCGTGCGAACGGCGAGAGGTCGTGGGTCATCCCAGAACGGCCCATTCGGCACTAGGAGTTGATAAGGTGCGAGTGCATTCTCCAACTTCGCGTAGTGGTAGCAGAATCTACCTATCGATTTGGGACCTATTCTGGGCCTTAGTGTCTCCAATCTTGGCTTTGTATTTGCGTGACATCGACATTCAATCGAACGCCGACTGGAGCGTGCTTGTCTATTACTGGGTGCTTTCTGCGGGATTTGCCCTCGTGGCGTTCTTCGCCTTTAGGCTACAGGACGGAATGACGCGTTATTTTTCGGTGCACGAGGCATTGGATATCGCGGAGGCGGTGCTTTTTGCCGAACTCATGACTTTCGCCGTGCTGTTCACGCTTACGCGTCTCGATGGCATCCCACGCTCAATGCCGCTCGTTCACGGATTGCTGCTCGCGGGTGGGCTCCTCGCGGCCAGAGTCTTCGTGCGCATCATGGCCAGCGAAGACAATGAACCGCCAGACTATCATTGGCGCCGGGAGCGCATCATCTTAATCGGGGCGAATCCTTTCGCCTCATCTTTCATACAATTGCTCAAGGCTTATGCTCCGGAGCAACAGCGCGTCATTGCCGTGCTGGATGAAAACGCGGCCATGATCGGCCGAGCCATTTCAGGAGTGCAGATATTTGGAGCGCCTCACGAACTCGAAGCGATCGTCAGCGAGTTTGCGATACACGGGATCGGCACGGACCGGATCGTTATCGCAGGAGAGGCAGACTTCTTGAGTCCCCCAGTGCTGCATGAGGTCGAGCGTATCTGCAAGAAGCGCCAAATTGAGCTGACTTTCCTCCCTCGGATGATTGGAGTAAGCGCGCGAAAATCAACCAACGCACCAGCGGTCGTCTTCGAACCGGTCGAGAGCAAGCAGTCGTTCGCAATGCCGCCAATCTTTCGACTGAAACGCTGGATCGATATTGTCGGCTCGCTTACACTGATCGTTCTCTTGTTCCCGCTTCTAATGCTTGCAGGCCTGCTAGTTCTGTTGGACGTCGGCCGACCAATTTTTTTCTGGCAGGAGCGGCTTGGCTGGAAGGGTCGGTCTTTTCTGATCTACAAATTTCGAACCTTAAGAGCACCATTCGACTCGGCTGGCAATCCGGCACTGGGCGGCAGACAACCTTCAGCAGTTGGCCGATTTCTGCGTGCGACCCGTCTCGACGAACTGCCACAACTGTTGAATGTGCTGTTCGGCGAAATGTCCTTGATCGGACCTCGACCCCTTCTCCCGGAGGATCAGCCCGAGAACACGTCGATAAGGCTATCGGTTCGCCCCGGTATCAGCGGGTGGGCGCAAGTCAACGGCGCCAAGCTCGTAACCAAAGAACAAAAAGAACAGTTGGACGAGTGGTACGTCCGCAATGCATCATTATTGCTTGATTTTTGGATTATCATGATGACCGTCAAACTGGTGCTGAGGGGCCGTGTATCTTCTCAGGAAATTTTGGCTGATACCGAGCAAGTGCAAAGCAAGAATAACGGCTTTGCGGCAGCTTCGGGCGAGGAGTGGTTTCCGCGAACACGTGTGAACGCGCAATGACTTGGAGATGACGGCGCGATCTTGGTGGGCTCCATCTCCCCGTTATAGGGAGAGCGCTGGGGGTGACGGGTTTCGAAGACTATTGAGACGTTAAGCCTTTGCCTCCTTATGCAGAAGCTCGCCCCAGTTATCGAAAGGTCCAGATAATGGATATTGGGGGCGATCCAATGACGAAGACGCAGGTCGAGATAGTGACTTCGGCTCGGCAGCGCCGGAGATGGTCGAGAGCTGAGAAGGAGCGCATCGTTGCCGCGGCGATGGAGCCTGGCGCAGTTGCATCGGCGGTCGCTCGCGAGGCCGGAATACAAGCGAGCCAGCTATTTCGCTGGCGCCGGCAATTTCATGGTGCTCCGCGGTTTGCATCGTTAACATTAGAGGTCCCACGAGATGCTGCGTCGATAAGCGCGGTGCCGATGTCGCCGGGAGTGATCGAAGTCGAGTTTTCGACTGGAGCGCGGTTGCGGATCTGCGGTCCTGTGGATGCCTCGATTGTGGCGGCGGTCATGCAGGCTCTGACCGACTGTGGGAAACGGTGACGATCCGGGATCTCAGGAGTTTTAAGCATGCGGATTGCAATGATTGGAACTGGCTATGTCGGTCTTGTTTCAGGCGCGTGCATCGCCGACTTTGGTCATGAGGTCACGTGCGTCGATAAGGACGGTACTAAGATTTCCGCGCTAAACTCTGGCGAGATCCCGATTTACGAGCCAGGTCTTAAGGACATCGTTCAATCGAATGTTCGTCAAGGGCGGCTGCAATTTACCACTGCGCTGAGCGAAGCGCTAAAGGGAGCCAATGCAGCGTTCATCGCCGTCGGTACACCATCACGCCGGGGTGACGGACATGCTGATCTATCGTATGTTTACGAGGCGGCACGTGAGATCGCCGCGGCGCTCACCGATTTTACCGTCATCATTACCAAGTCGACGGTCCCGGTGGGTACGGGCGATGAGGTCGAACGCATCATTCGCGAGTTGCGGCCTGACATCGATGTTGCCGTTGTCTCAAATCCCGAATTCTTGCGAGAAGGAGCCGCGATCCACGATTTCAAGCACCCTGATCGAATCGTCATCGGGACCGACGACGAACGCGCGAAAAGAGTTCTTGCTGAAATCTACCGCCCGATTTACCTGAACCAGGCACCGATCCTTTACACCGGTCGCAGGACCGCCGAACTCATCAAATACGCAGCCAATGCATTCCTCGCTACCAAGATCACTTTCATCAACGAAATCGCTGACCTCTGCGAAAAACTCGGCTCAGATGTACAGGCGGTCGCCCAAGGCATCGGGCTCGACAAAAGAATTGGATCGAAATTCCTGCACGCGGGGCCCGGTTTTGGCGGCTCGTGCTTTCCCAAGGATGTGCGAGCGCTCATCAAGACCGCCCAGGACTACGAGGTGCCAATGCGGATCCTCGAGGCGGCCGAGGCTGTCAACGACACGCGAAAGCGCGCTATGGCACGGAAAGTGTCATCAGCCTTTGCCGGAATTCTACGCGGCAAAACAGTGGCTGTCTTGGGCCTCACCTTTAAACCGAATACCGATGATATGCGCGAGGCGCCATCGATCCCACTGATCACGGCACTCCAAGATATGGGCGCGAAGGTGCGTGTCTACGACCCCGTGGGAATGGAACAGGCCAAGCAAGTGCTGGCCGATGTAACCTATTACCAAGGACCATACGATTGCGTCGAAGAAGCCGATGCCGCAGTCATCGTCACCGAGTGGGAACAGTTCCGCGCACTCGATCTGGAAAGATTGCGGGACCTCATGGCGTGCCCTGTGATCGTCGATCTCAGAAACATTTATTGTCCAGAAGACATGAAGAAGCACGGTTTTGCCTACGCCAGTATTGGACGAGCCCCGACTTTCCAACCCGCAAGTGTCTCTATTCCTGGTCTCCCCCGATCTTTATCACGCACCAATGCCGTTGCTCCCCGCGATAGGGCTGTGGCGCGCGTCAATTGTGGGGATTAGAGCCTCGACACTGACTCAAAGCATCGTGCCGCACAAATGGTCCGATCCGCTTCGAAGATTGCAGAGCCAGAGGCCAAAAGCGAGGCACAAGCGAAGCCTCGGGAAGCATCGCTACAATCCGAAACCGCTGTGGATGCATCACCGTTGGGTCAACCTGGTGAGACGACTAGGAGTCTTACGTCCCGACCGAAGGACGAGATCGATGCTGACGGGATCGATGACCTGAAGTTGGATGCATCGCACCGAACGCCGCCTCCATCGCCTGCACTGTCACCAATTGCACCTCCGACCAGCCCTCCTATGGCCCCCGGCGTTGGAGGTTTCAATATCGACCCGCCCGTACGGAGGGCAAGTCGCGTGGAAGGCGAAGTCCCCATCGCGCACACGCGACGCCAAGCATTGCCAATTCCGAACCCTGTCCCACAGGCGCCGATCCGAGCGCAACGGATGGCTTTAATTGTCGAGAGCGGTGAATCATCCGTTACACCTAGAGTGTTGGCGGTCATCGCCATCGCCGGCGTCATCCTATTCATGTTTCGCGAGGAAACGCGAAACCAGTTGAACGACATGCTCGAAGCAGCGATGTCGTCATATAAAGTCTCTAGCGCGGAGACGTCAGCTCATCAGCCGCGCCTTGTAGTCGAAAACCAAAAGGGGTTCGCAAACGAACCACTGCCCCTTGGCATTTCGGTCAAAGATGGGTTGGGCGTAGAAACCCTGACGGTGGCCGGCCTCGCGGAGGACATCGAGCTGTCGTTAGGCACTTCCCAAGGCTCGACTGGCTGGCTCGTGTCGACCCGCGATCTTGATAAAACGTTCATTGGAACGCGTCAGGACTTTGTCGGTGTGATGGACGCGACAGTCACCTTGCGTTCGCCCCTGGGCGAGCGCTTGGACCGCCAGGTTATTCGGTTCGAATGGGTTCAGAACAGGCAAGAACGTTTGATGCCCACGCTTGGGCCGCCCGCACCGACGCCAGAGCTCCCGCCATTGGATCCCGAACAGATCGCCGGCCTGATCAAGCTCGGGCGGGATTTGCTGAAGCATGGTGACGTCGAGTCGGCCCGATTTTTGCTCAAACGTGCGACCATTGCCGGTAATGCGCAGGCTGCGCTTGAGCTTGGCTTGACCTTTGATGGGACCGTTCTGGGCCAATCTGGGGTTCTAGGCATCGGCTCGGACGTAGGTCAAGCCCGTGAGTGGTACGAGAGGGCGATCAAGCTTGGATCGCCCGAGGCATCGCGCCATCTCGAACGATTGGCGAGCATGCCGAAGTAAACGAACGGCATCTGCGAGCTATTGCAAGACCTGTCGCCAGTCTCGCCCGGCCGGGCGAAAGCCTGACAGTCCCGGCCCGTTGCGTTGCGGGGCGCTGGTCTTGTTGCTCGAGCCACGAAGGCAAACCATTGACCGAAATAACTCGCCGTGACCGAACCGAGTAGTCAAGAAAGTCAGATGATGGGTTGGTGCTCGGCGATGCGGCAGCAAGCGTTGGGTGAACCGGAATCGATGCGCGTTTTCTGTTGACGGACATGCAACACGCCGTTGCGGAGATGCTGCGGCCCCATGCGCACAACGTCAGATCGCCGATGGCCGGTATAGAGCAAACGGGGGAGCGCCAAGCGTGCGAGAGACCCTATCTGGTGATGGTCTGCCGCGTGGTGACGTTGCTGCCGATACACAGAGGGCAAAAGAAAGCCCCCAGCACGCCTGGGGCTTTAAGGGACCGACAAGAGAACGTCTAGCGTCCTAGATGCTCCGAAGCAAGGCGCGGATCGCGACCGGGACTCGGCGCGCCCGATGATCTCACCGTGAACGTCGCGCCTCGATAGTCATCATTGCGATAACACCGAAAAAGCGCGACGAAAAGCAGGTCACCGTGGGCCAACGCAAGGCCACAACCGAGGCCCGCGAGCGGGGGAAGAGCGATCAGCTCCCGCAAGCCTGGCGCGATATTCACACTGTTGGCGAATTGAACGCGGGTAAGTAAGCGCCCCGACCCGCCGATCTGTCAGCGACGGGCCATGACGTGCAGGCAATACGGTGGTTTTTTTAGAACCCGTATCTTCGTGTCGCGCCGTACCCGGGTGCTGGCCTAACTGAGAGCCAGGACGGTCCAAATGGGGAGTTCTGTGGGCCCACGGCTTGGATCAGGTGCGGATTATTCAGGATGTCGCAGAGCCGCCTTAGCATCTCGCGATCAGTCCGCGACTGATCCGCAATCACAAGCTCGACGGCGCGCAACGTGAAAGCCAGAAGCGTGTCGCTGCAGCGCTGCATCGCAGATTGTACGGTGGGGGAACGGACAAATTTCCGTAATCGCACAACCTTCATTGCGTCGGGAAGATCGTGCGTGTGCCACAGCAAACGCTGTGCTGACTTGATAGCATCGGCGATTACACGGTCAGAGTTCATGAGGCATAAGACGCACGCGGAATTCTGGCGTGCAATGCCTCATTCGGCTTATCCAAAAAATAATCTTATTCGGCTTGTCCAAAAAATAATCGCAAAGACATTTCTAAACCGCGTTGTCCGCCCACCTATTCGCGCTTTCATACATTCCTTCGAGGGCATTGGCGCTTCTGACGGCATGACTCGCTTCTGACTCTTCTACTTGTTCGAACGTATTACTTTATTCGCTAATGCTTCCGGTTGGACCAGCGTCAAGGCGATCTTCGCCTCAAGGAAAACGGCCAACATCGCAAGCGGAACCGTGCCGGCGCGATCACAATGGAAGCCGCTGTCGAAGAGCTTACCCCACTTGGGGTCGTGAAGCAGCCGAAGGTGCTCGGGGCGTGGTCCGAAGTCTGGACCTGTTCCCACGCTGGGATAGTTCACTCGAATTTGGCTGGAGCCAGGGACATAGAGAGACGCGCCATTCCTAAGGGCGCAATGCCCGCAGTTCCACCACCAGCCTGGAAGCTCGGTTTCGATAAGCCGTGCCGCAGCGTCAATAGAGCGTGTCACATGGGAGGGAACCGAGTGAAATGTACTCTCGAACTCGCTGTCGAGTTCAGGCGAGCCAACGGGAGCGATCTCGACTCGGTGCAGAAGTTTCCTCAGGTCCACTTTTCGCATCCGCCGTGGGCCGACGGTTCGAATTGTGCTCCAACTTGCTTAGCGTCGTATTAATGAAGGATTCCGCCCAACGTTCCGGGCGCTCCCCCCGATTGGCTCAAAATGAAGATCTCGAATGCACCTGCGGTGAAGCGCGAAGCTGAGAAAGAATCGGGAAAAAAGAGAGGAGAAAACCATGATTTAGGCGCGCGCGGGCCTTTCTGCTTGACCCTCCAAAATGGCGGTTGCCTCGGACCGCTTCAAACCGACGTTGAGGCCACCCTCGAAAGCGCAAGAGCCCTTTGTCGATGTCTCA
>WNFX01017930.1_pt1 | contig 10895 bp, 9 predicted proteins | sample 5400111 | NCBI WGS metagenome assembly WNFX01 (sample SAMN13153363, study PRJNA577476) | soil metagenome | isolation source: 40 cm soil or saprolite under grassland replicate 1 | place: USA:California | collected 2016-06-15
GAGCGAGTCCGGCGGATCTGCGGCGGGCTCAGCGTGGCGATCTGGGCTGCTGAGCCTCGCCAACCCTGCGAGCCACCCAGCGTGCTGATCTGCCCTCGACATGACGTTTCGGTACTCGGGACTTTTCTTAAGGCCGCGCTGCTCAAGTTTCAACGCTATCCGGATAGAGCTCGTCGGCTAACTCGGGGCGCCACTGTCCCAACCGTTTCGCGGCCATGGACCCCGTCAGCAAACATTGGAACCTCGCGATTAGCCGGCTGTCGTCGATGTTCATGCGCAATCCCCCACTACTGAGATCCGATGCCCGAATTGGGACTCCAACGTTAATAAGCGCGTATGGGGCGTTACTTTGGCGGTATCCCGGCCGTCGCAAGAAACCTTCAGGCAGGATCGCGCCGTTGATTGCTCAACACGCCGCCTCGTTTCGGACAGTTTCCAGCATCAGTTGCTACCCTGAAGCCAACCCTACGCAAATCGCGCCGCTGACTGTGCGAGCAATGCCCAATTCTGCGAGCTAAAATTGCGGCGCTGATGCTGTATCAGTGGCTAGATGGGCACCGGGGTTTTCCGCGACGCACGTCATCGCGCTCGCCGCGCTTCGCCCTTGCAGGTGTGTTAGTCCAGCATGCTCCTCGCAGGCCCGCGCCCCCGGCCCCGCCCCTGGACGTAGGTCCGTCGGGTTTTCCGTGGAGCCGCGCTTACTAATTTTCGCTTTTCCAAACTCGGGATCGATGTCGTTGGCGGTGCTTGGCGAACTCGGCCTCGACGGCTCGATCGCCGCGGTTGCCGGCGTGCTGCCGGCCGCACGATCGGCGCCAATGCGCGGGGCGAAGGTCTCATCTGCTCGCCGCCTGCGGCGCCGAAGCGGCCTGGGCCAGCCCCGAAATGCAGATCGTCGCCGCCGCATCGCTGATCCAGCTCGCCAACCATTTCCGCGGCACGCAAGTGCTTTGGTGCTTTTACAGGCTTGCTTTCGTCCTCTGCAGGCATTGGAGGTGCAGGACCTTTCTCTTCCTCTCTTTTCTTTTAAAGGACATATGGCAGAAGACATTCAAAAGGAAATTAAAGCACTAATTGAGAGTTGATCCTCATTAGTATCAAGGAGCGGTTAGTTGATGAATCGGCGAAGCATTAAAAATGATGACAGATGATCGCATTCAAGAGGTACTTTATTCGGTAGATGATCATAGAGGTGATCCTAACTCGGCAATCGGCGTTACTCGCAAGGAGTCTTCGCTGCTTCGGAAGCTAAAATAAGCTCCCGGAGATTGCCTAGGCACAGGCGCGGCGCATCTGGCTCCTGCTCTGCCACGCGTTCGTAATCGTGGCTCATTATTTTGCGATCATCGACGGTAGCATTTGTCAGGACATAGGCTTCCAAGCGTCGTGGTTCACCCGCCGTCACACACCGCCGCTCTTCGATTAGAAGGTCTTCCGTGATGTTCCGCTCCACCAGCGCATAGAAAACTTCGTCACCAATATCTACATGAAACCAGTATAGAACCGAGCTGAATCTCGGCGGTGCATCCGGTAGGGGCACAAAATCCAGCCGGAAGGAACCCGCTTCAACCAACTGATAGAACGTTTTAAGACCGGACGCTGTCGTAATATCTTTCAGGCTCACCCGTATGCGGTGCTGCATTGCCGGTCCTGCGATGTTGCGCAGCAGTCTTAGAGTCCTCGCCGCGATGGACCATTCCCACCGTAGGTCAGGCTTACCTCTCAGCACTCCAGCGACGACCCGCTTACCTTTCGACCAGACCTGTACGTCTATTTCCCCCTTCCCGAGCCATTCGTTCAGAGTGGCGTAATTTTCGATTGTCAGAAGATCTGTTTTCTCGTCAGGTTTGAGTTCTGTGCTGCATTCAGATCCTTCGGTCGGCGACCACACGATCTCCAAGAACTCCGCTGAAAAACGAACGCGCTGCTGCTCACGGGGCAGCTCGGGAATACCCGTGCCATAGATCTTGCCCTCAAGGATTATGGGGTCGGAACTGTGCGGGCCGCGTAGCCGTATTTCACATACACCCGCAGGGCTGGGCGTGACATGAACCACCCCCGACAGGGCGTCTATCAGCGGCTCCGGGGAATTGATTCCAAAGCGGGACGGCGTGAAGGTGAATCGACTGATTGGAAGCCCGCTTCCAAGGCCAAGAAAATTCTTCAGCACCTCCTCGCCGGTGACACCTTCGATTGTGAGCGATGCCGTCCCGTAGCCATCTTCATAACCTAATGTCTGGTAGAGTGTTTTCTTTGCCTGCTCGTAGTCAGACCCAACAGCCTCGATGACTTCTTGCATCCAAAGTACAAGCTTCTCGTTTCTTTCGTCCGCCGCATTGAATGGGATGATGAGCCAGCATCGGTTGAGAGGACGCTTTTCATTTTCGGCTCGGCGAACCGCTTTCAGCGTTCGCCGCATCAGTTCCTCCCAGACGTGAACGGCATACAGTTTGAGTGGCTTGTTTCTTGTGCGAGCAACTCCGAGCACGACAAACCATGGGTGGGGCGACTGAGCTGCCAGGAGCGCGTTCGATAGCTTCACGCGGCAGCTCAGCCGTTGACGCTGAGCCGATTTGACCTGCACGTAAGCACATTTCCGTGCCGGATGCGTATCCGCTGGTCCGGCATAGGCTTTAGGTGGAAATTCTACCAGAAAATCCCAGCCGCTTTCATCCTCCTCCACCTGATGGCACAGGGCGCCGACCTCCGCACACAAGGTCGGTAATTGAAGTTCAGCGAATCGCGCCAGACGCTTGATCATGTTGGCAAGTTTATCGCGTTTTCGTTTGGGCGAGGCACAGAAGGACGTGTACTCATTAACGCGCAGATCAGCAATCCGCGCAAATGGCCATGATGCGCTTCAATCGTTGGCTTTCATCTTCTTCTTTATCTCGCCGTTTCTTCGAAGAAGATTTGCGAGGATCGGGTTCAGTTGCAATCGTCTCTGATGGGCGCGTGGGTGCCCTCGGCGGAGAGGCGAGCACTTACCGCGGCCAGAATCTGGTCATGTTATGGCGTCGGGTCCGGGTGGCGGCTCTGAATCCTCTCAAGATCCCGATCGATAAAAGAGCGGCCCGGCGAGGGTGTGTTTCTCTGGCGCACGTTGGGGGCGCGCGTTGCCTTAAGCAGCGCCCCTGTTCAAGATTCTTTGGAGTTCGGAAATCGGATCGTCACGAAGACGGTGCGGGTTCCGTCGCTCTTGAAGACTCCTATTTAGGTCGTGCAAGCGGTTTTGGCGCGCAGCAACGAAATGGGGCCAATCGGAATCGGCAACTGTAGCGGGCCGTTGGATCATTGCCCGGATATCGGCGGCAGCTTGTGTTTTGCCAAGCGCGTCCGCAGCGCGTGCAAGAACTTCAAGCCGTTGGTGCAAATTTGCAATTGCGAAGGGTTCGGGTCGTAGAGCGGCACTGTTTATCGCCAGACCGGCTATAGCAGACGCGCAATCTCGCGCCGCTCCAATTCGATCATGTTCAAGCAAACTAATTCCGAGACACGCCAATGAATCGGCGGCTTCGTTTATATGGAACCTATGAGGCTGAGTCTGTTCGGGGAAGAATGATGGAACCCATGAGACAAGTGAACGGAGGCTTTGATCTACGTCGTCAACATTATTTTCTGTACCAGCGGGCGGTTGCACTAGCAGCGTCCAATGAACGCGTGCCGCTGCCATCAAGGAATCTACGACGCATTTTCGCAGTAACGTACCCTCGAAATCGGTTTGCGCAAGCTCGCGATAGTGATGCCGAACGTCCTCCGCAGCTTCTAGGAAATCATCGAATGGATTTCTCCTTGATTGTTCAGCATCCACCTTCACTTGACGCGCGACCAATTCAAGCAAAAGCGGAACGCTCGCTTCGAATCCAAGATCGTATGGTGGGAACGTTTGGAGGAGGCGCTTGCCCGCCTTTTCCATGGCAATTTCCATCGGCGCGAGCGCGCACGCGTAGCTAAGCGCAGTTTTCGAACGGTCATAGTAACCATCGGATTCAATCTCGTGGCGGGCGGCCAGTAGGATGGCTTTGACAGCCGGAAAACCCCAGACCGCGTCCGGCACGATGTAGCTCGCTTGTGCAAGCTTTAGAAGCGATTCAAGCGATTGGACTTCGAGATCGGAAGTGTCTACGTCTTTCTTTTGGCTCAACAGGATCGTCCGAAATCCGCTCACGGCCGTCAAAACTGCATCGCCCATATTCGCTTTGACCGCTGTGGTCGCACATAGTCCGAGGTAAAAGCATGGGCTGAAAGCGAGTGGCGCTTTATGCCAGCCATTTGACGAATGGATCATTGTCATCGCGTGTGTAGTCATATCCGCGAGTGTGCGAATGCCCTGCTTAACCACGAGCTCATTCGGAGCCTTTGCCGCTTCCTTGCAAATGACGTGGAGGCAATCGTAGATCGGGTTCAAAACCTCGCTTATGTCGCTGACTCCGCCGGCGAAGAGGTTGTCGAAATCAGGACGCAAGATCAGGCTGTTCCTTCGCGCTTCGGAATATTGTGTGCCGATCATGCCCATTGCGGTGACGATATCGTTGGCTGCGCTTGTGTCTCGGCGCGCAATGAGCTTGTGCGCAATCTCGTCAAGTTGCGCGATCCAGAACCGGAGCGCGCCTGAAACCTGAGACGCGGAAAAATAGATTGCGCGCGTTGCATCTGTTGGCGCGTTGCTGCGATCCGCTAGAACCTGGAGGCGAATAAGCCTTTCAACGATTCGGCTTACCCTGGTTAGCTGCTTGGTGCATTCGCGAATGACAAGTTGAACCGCGGTTTCGGGAATGAGCAAGTCAAGAGCCCGATTGTAGAAGAGCAGCAACGCATCGAACGAAAATCCAAGAAGCAAGAATTGAACGCTGATAGAGAGTCGAGCGTCCATCTGAGGCAAAAAATTGGTGCCCAAGAGCACTGATAATGTTGTTGTACCGGCCAAGATCAAAAACGCCGCAACAAGCCAGCGATCTGGATCATGAGCGAGCAAATAAAAGAGAACGAAAACGATGAGTGCGAAGACCGTTGCTGCCCCACGATGCAGGTGCGCGAGAGTGTATCGGCCAGCACGTGTTGATAACTGTTGGGCGCGAAACAGGCGCATGAGACCAGTCACTTGTGCCCGTCGCGCCATTTTGACCAGTGATTTTTCAGAACGACGATATTGAATTTGAGTCTGTCGAAACGCTTCTCCGCTCTTCGCCGTAATAGTCGTGCGCATTTTGCGGCCCCTCGCCGCAATGCTTGTCATTGCGAGACGTGTCAAATTGAGAATCATGGCTGTGCCACAATTATAAGCCGGATTCAGTCACGCAGGACGCACCGGTCTAGTTCGGACACCCCGGTTGAGCGGGACAGGGAGGGGGCGGGAAACGCGCTACCGAAGTCCATATGGCCGCGACGGGCGGTCGCAGCGCGGCCGAGCACCTGATCACTCCAACATACACGCCAGCTCCCTGGCCCGCTCCCCCGCCTGCGTCAGCCGCCACAAGTACCGCGGCTCACATTCCTCTCCACCCATGTGCTCCCAGGGAGATAGCGGCCGCGCAAAAGCAGCGTTGCGTCCTTTCTGCACTAGGCCACGCAGCCCCCGACAATTACCAGCGGCATAGATCCACGGTTGAATGGACCTATAATTAACGCCCACGAGCTCGGCTAATTCACGCACGCTGTACCAATCCCCAGGCTTCATCGCGCATAAGATCCGGTCGCCAAGCGATCGCGGGAATCGAGCAGCCGGTCCACCGCGCGACGGCTCCCAAGACGCACGCCGTTCGGCCAGTCGCGTCTCGAGGCGTCGTTCCTGCCGCTCCGCCACGTTCCGTCGCCTAGCGGCTGCGGCCGCCCTTCCTCTGCGCAGCCGTGCTTTCTCCTCAGGCGTGCCGCCGATGGCCAGCGCCGCGAGATCGATTTGGAAATTGCTTTGGCTCTGGGGCGCGCTGGCGGCCGCCTTTCCTCTGTCCGGCTCCTCCCACTGCTTCGGCATCCCGCCGATTGCCAGGGCCGCTAAATCGATCTCGGAATTGGTTTTTACTCCATCCACCAGTTTGACTCCGAAGCCTGCTGATCCGAGAAAAAAAGCTTGTTCCGTCCCGCAGCATCAAGCGTACGGGAACTTTGCCACAAAATGGTAATGCGACCCGTCCGCCGAACTCCAAATTGTTGTTACTCAGTCACAGTTGTGGGGGCTCAAGACCACAAAGCTCCAAGCGGAATGCAGGATATGCAGATAGGGGGCATTGCGGAGAAGGGTCATTTTAGAGGCGGGAAATCCCGGGCCTCGACCGCCCCAACCAGTTGCAAGGCGCCGCAATCGCGCACATTGCGTCAAATTTGCAGAATGTTGCCAGTTATGTTGCCAGACGAGGCTTTTCGGTTCTGTAAGCTATCGGGCCGTCCGAATCTGATTCGATTTGGCTCCCCGGGCCGGATTCGAACCAGCGACCAACCGGTTAACAGCCGGTTGCTCTACCGCTGAGCTACCGGGGAACGCACTCGCGACCGCCGCTTCTAACAAACGCGGTAGCCGCTTGCAAAGCGCGAAATCGGCGCCGGCGGACTTCGCGGGGAGCGGCGGCAGCGCCGGGTGGCGTTGCCCTCACGCTTATGCGCGTGCCGAACTCGCGGTCGCCTCGGCAACAGCGGCGCTGTCCGAAGGCCCAAGCTCGGCAACGCAGCGGGCGAGATCGCGCACATGCAGGCGCAGCTGATCGAGGGCAAAACCGAGCGCGAAGATGCGCTCCGCCGCCTCGTCCGCCAATGCTCGCGTGAAGCCTTCGCGGCGTAGCGCCGCGAATTCCGCGGCATAGCGGTCGAGCGCGGCTTCGACCGTATCGAGGGAGGGCGGGGCTTGGCGCGCCGAAAGCGCGGCCGCGCTCGTGCGAAAATAGTCGGCCACGCTTTCGCTCACGCGCGCGAGGCACGGTGCCAGCCGGGGCAGGAACGTCTCGGGCAGCGGGGCCATAGCAGCGCGGCCCACCATGATGATGTCGTGGCGCAGCCGCAGCAAGGTTCGCAACAGCGGCCGCTGGTCGGGCTCGGCGGAAAGCCGCGTGATCCGCTCGTGCGCGGCCTCCGCCGCGACCTTGTCAAACCGCGCAAAGGCCTCGCCGATCCTGTTCTGCATGTCGGCCAGCGCCGGGGGATCCAACTGTCCGGTAAAGCCCGCGAACAGCTCGGGCACAAACCGCGCCATCAGGCCGAGCATCTGCGTCGCCGCTTCGATGGCCAGATCATGGGCGCGCGCCGGCAATACCACGAGCGATACGACGAGGCCCACCACGCATCCGACCGCGACTTCGATCACCCGCTCGAAAGCCGCGGCGACCGGACCGGTGTGGGTGATGGTCGGAGCGAAGAACACCATGACTGCCGTGAACGGCGCGGCGCTAAAGCGCGGGTAGAGCGCGGCGAGCAGAACCGCCGGCGCGAGCGCCATCGCCAGCGCCGCGAAGACCGCGAACTGGTTGTCCTGGGGAACGAGCGCGCCGATCGCGCCGGCGTAGACGGCGCCGCCGAGCGTGCTGATCAAATAGTCCATCGTCGCTTTGAGCGACCGGCCGACGTTGATCTGCGTCAGGATGACTGCGGTCAGCACGGCCCAGAGTGCGATGGGCAGGTGCAGCAGCTGCGCAGCCGCCAAGGTGAGCAGCGCGGCGGTCGTGCTCCGCACGCACAGCCGCAGCTCCGCGCCGTGCGTGCTGCTCCAGCTGCGCAGCCGGCCCCAATCTGTTGCCAAGCGGCTCATGCCAAACTCCCGGGTGATTGCGTCAGTGGCGTAGCCCGGATGAGCGAAGCGACATCCGGGTTCTTGCCCTCATATGGAATGACCGTTCCCGGATTTCGCTTCGCTCATCCGGGCTACGACATACCAGCCGTAGGGTGGGCAAAATCGCTCGCCGTATCGTCGCCGCGTGGGCCTTAAAGGCGTTTACGCCCGTCTTCGACGGGCTATTGGCGCGCACGCGATTTTGCCCACGCGGACGAATCGAGCAACGCGCCTTTGCCCACCCTACTGCTTCTGCTCCGTTCATTCCCGCGAAAGCAAGAACCGTAGCCGGATGACCCCGCGAAAGCGGGGGGATATGCGGGACCCCGGATTTCGCTGCGCTCATCCGGGCTACGCCATACCGGCTGATTTCGCGCCGTGCTAAGCTTGCGCGATGAACCGCCGACAATGTCTGCATCTGCTGGCGGGCGCAGCCGCGCTCCCGGCCGCCTCGGGCGGCGCGCGGGCGCAGAGCTGGCCGACGCGGCCGGTGCGCATCATCGTGCCGTTCCAGCCCGGCGGCTCGACCGACATTTTTGCGCGGCTTGCCGCGCACAAGCTCACCGAGCATTTCGGCAAGCAGTTCTATGTCGAGAACATCGCAGGCGCGACCGGCAATGTCGGCACCGCGCAGGCGGCGCGTGCGGCGCCCGACGGCTACACCGCGCTCATTGCGTTCAGCTCGTACGTCGTGAACCCCACGCTTTTTGCCAAATTGCCGTTCGACCCCGACAAGGACCTCGCGCCGGTTACGCTGGCGGTCTCCGCGACCAACGTGATCACGGTCCATCCGTCGGTGCCGGCGCGCAATCTCAAAGAGCTCGTCGCGCTGATCAAAGCCAATCCGGGAAAATACAGCTACGCGTCGGGTGGCGTGGGGACGCAGGCCCATCTGCTGGGCGAAATGCTGCGCCTGTCGCTTGGTCTCGACATCGTGCATGTTCCCTTCAATGGCGCAGCCCCGGCGGTTGCCTCCACGGTCGCCGGCCACACCCCGATCGCCTGGAGCACGATTGCGTCGGCCGCACAGGCGCTCGAATCCAAGCAATTGCGCCCGCTCGCGGTGACGAGCAAGACGCGCTCGCAGCTCCTCTCCGACATACCGACGACCGTCGAGGCCGGTTATCCGGAGATTGAAGGCGACAGCTGGGTCGGACTCTTGGTGCCGGCCGGAACGCCGCGCGAGATCATCGATGCGCTGCATCGCGAGATCGCGAGGATCATCGCGCTTCCGGACGTGAAGGAGCGGTTGCCGGCGCTGGGCTTCGAAGCCGTCGGCAGCACGCCAGAGGAATTCGCTGCCCGCATCAAGGCCGAGACCGAGATCTGGGGGAAGGTCATCCGGGCGGCGAACATCAAGCCGGAGTAAGGCGGCGGCAAGACTCGTGGGGAGAAACAGTGCGCGATGTTTGTTTGGAGGCCACGCCCGGAATTGAACCGGGGTACACGGTTTTGCAGACCGTTGCGTAACCACTCCGCCACGTGGCCTTTCGGTAGTCCTTATATGGGGTTAATCGTTCACGGCAACAGCATTCTGACCGGAGCGCCCTGATCAAATCATTCCGCCCGGTCACAGACGGGCGGAGACGTCGCACGATGCGACAAACTCTCTAATCCGCCGTATCAGGCTGGGCTCGGTCAGAAACGGCGGGTGACCCTGATCCGGCACTACGACGACCTCGAGCTCGTCGCGCCGTGACAGCATCGCCTGAAGCGTGGTCGAGGCCAGCATATCTGACCTGGCGCCGCGAATAACCATCAGCGGCACCCGCGCCAAGGCGCCAAAGTGACTCCACAGCGTCGGGAGATGTTGCAGATCGGCGCGTTGCAGCGTTCGCGCCAGCTTCGGATCGTAATCAGGCACGAGGCGGCGGCCGTGCTGGCGCCAGGTGCCCTGAGCAAACGCCATCCAATCCTGCGCTGCGAGCTTCGGGAACTGCGCGTCGAACCACCAGCGCAGGATTTCCGCGCCCTCCTCGAAGTTGCGCGGGACGGGGAGCTTTCCGACATAGCCTTTGATCCGCACCCAGCCCTGCGGCTCGGTGACGGGACCGATGTCGTTGAGGATGACACCAGCGATCGCCGTGGGCCGCCATGCCGCCAACATCATGACGAGCAGGCCACCGTAGGAGGTGCCGACGAATAGCGCCGGCGCCGTCTCGAGCGCGGTCAGGACCGCCGAGAGGTCGGCGAGCGCGACGGGAAGCGTGTAGTTGTCGGGGTTGCGATCGTATTCGGATTGGCCGTGGCCGCGATAATCGAGCGCCAATACAAGCCGCGGCTTGGCGGGGTCGGCCGCCATCGCCGCCGCCAAGGGGTGAAAATCGGCTGCAGTGCGGGCAAGACCGGATAGGCACACAACCGGCAGCGCGGAAGCGATGCGAGACCCGTAGCTGCGCACATGCAGCCTGAGGCCGTCCCGGGCCGTCACGAAGACGCTCGCGAAGCCCCGGTCCGACTGGGTCATCCGCCTGACCGGCGCAACCGCCGGGCAACGTGGGGAATGCGCGCCCTAATGCTTCGGCTCGACCGTCGACTCGGACCACTCGGTGGATGCCGATGGTTCAGCGCGCTGCAAATATGGGGCCAGGGCCGAGCTCCGCACGTCCTCATCCCGCGGGCCTTTGGCGTCGACCGACGGCGCGTCCGTTGGATTTTCAACGCGCCGTGACGATCCCTCGAATACAGAGTTCTCCTCGATCGTCAATGACCGGTGGAAAATGTCACCCTCGACCACACCACCTTCCTGCAGCTTGACGCGGACGGCACGGATCGTGCCCTTGACGCGGCCGCACACTGTGACGTCCTGCGCGATGACGCTGCCCTCGATCTGTGCGCCATCGCCGATGAGAAGATCCGATGCGCGCAACTCGCCTTTGATTCGGCCGAAGACCTGCGCTGGACCATTGCATTCGATATTGCCGACAATCGACATGCCCGAGCCGATGCAAGAGCTTGTCCCCGATTTCGTCATCGGCTCCCGCCCTAGAGGGTGCTCAACGACTGAGTGTTGCTGTTGCACGGCTCTCCCCACGACTTCTTCCAAATTTGCCGCCGTGCTCTGATCCTTCTCCGGTGCTTTGCTCTTGAACATGTCCACCTCCGTTTTCCCCGGCATTCACTGCGGAAAGGCCAAAGCCGT
>WNFX01018418.1_pt1 | contig 10892 bp, 8 predicted proteins | sample 5400111 | NCBI WGS metagenome assembly WNFX01 (sample SAMN13153363, study PRJNA577476) | soil metagenome | isolation source: 40 cm soil or saprolite under grassland replicate 1 | place: USA:California | collected 2016-06-15
TGCTCATGTACAGCACTTTCCTGCATGAACCGCAGCTAATCGGCTTCGGCTACGCGTTGGAGCAGGCGTTAAATGTGCGGCAGCAGCCGCAATTCCTCGGCTCGATTATCCCGATCCCGAACGGCGGATTTTGCACCGGTCATCAAAATCATGGCCAACCGCATCTGCCGCACGGCAAGATCTTCTAAGATCGCGAAGCTTCATGCTTGAGCACGCGAGCAGAACGACGATTCTGCTCGCGTGACAATCTTCCTCGGCTGCGGATTTGCTGCGAAATACCGCGAAGGCGGCGGCAATTTTTCTGTGCCGCTGCAATGGATGCTGGGTTTGAGGCGATTAAAGCTGGATGCTATCTGGCTGGAGTTGTTGCCGGCAACAAATGACCCGCAGGCCAATCAGGCCAGAATCAACAACTTTCAGCGGCAACTGCGTGCGCTTGGATTGGCTGGTCGCTACTGTTTGCTTTATCAGAAACCAGCAGCGAGTACACATGAGCTCGATGCGATTTGCTGCATCGGAATGTCGAAACGAGCGCTCCTCGATCGACTCGCCGGCCCAAACGTGCTGCTCAATCTTAGCTACTCAATTCATCCGCCATTCCTTTTGCAATTTGAGCGACGCGTTTTTTGCGATCTGGATCCCAGCGAAATTTTTTATTGGATGACTAAAATGGAGCTGGGCCAGTCGTATCACGACGAATTTTGGACGATCGGCCTCAATGTGAATCGAGGCGATTGCCAGTTGCCGAAATCATCTTTGCGCTGGAAAACGTTTTATCCGCTCGCTGACACGAAGCTCCTGCAAAGCCAACCTCGCCCGAGGCTGTCTAAATTCACAACGATTGGACAGTGGTACTGGAGTGGGGCCGTCGAAGTGGCAGGAGAATTCCCTGACTTGTCCAAGAGAATCATGTTCGAGCCTTATCTTGGTTTACCAGCACGCGTGCCTGAGGCGCAGTTCGAACTGGCGATGAATATCGGCCCGGACGATCCGGAGAGGGCGCGTTTGCAACAGCTTGGCTGGCGCGTCGTCGATCCTCACCGGGTTGCGCGTAATCCGAGCGCGTATCGTCGATACATGGCGAACGCACTTGCCGAGTTTACGGCCATCAAGGGCGTCGATGTAGCCTGGCAAACCGGTTGGGTAAGCGATCGGGCGGCGGCGTTCCTTGCACTTGGGCGGCCGGTGGTCACGGAAGACGCGGGTGTGACAAGATATCTTCCAAATGAAAGCGGATTTCGGTTCATCCGGGACATCGATGAAGCGGAAGGAGCGCTAAAAGAAGTGTTGCGTGATTGGCCGCGACTATCGAAGCAGGCGCGAGCATGCGCTGTGGAAGTCTTCGATTCTGCAAAAAATCTCCGCAAAATCCTCAATCTTTAAGACTTTTTCCCAACGGTCCGCCACCCCTGTCGGCTCAGAAATAGGCCCGTCTACGCGACAAAAAAAATGCCGCTCGTTTTCGCGTTGCAAAACGATTTTCGGGTGTTACTCGTTGTCCCGTTATGGCAGACCTCATCAAACAAGGCGAGCTCAAGGATCGCATGAAAAAAATCCCGGAATGGGAACTGGAGAAGAAGCACATCGAACGCACGTTTGAGTTCGATGATTTTGCTGATGCGATTGATTTCGTAAACGCAGTGGCCGAAGTGGCCGAGGAAGAGGAACACCACCCAGACATCGACATTCGTTACAACAAAGTCCGTTTGGTTCTCTCGACTCACAGCAAAGGCGGGTTGACCGAGCTTGATTTTGGTCTTGCCGAACGAATCGATACCCTCGCGGAGTAACGACAGGGACGCCGCTGTCGCGGCAGTCGGCGCGGCGCGCCGGGCCTACTCCCTGGGCAACCGATCTTCGTCGGCATCGATAAATTGAAACGATGTCTGAATGTCCGATCTGTCAGTCATACCCGCTTCCCTTTTGCGGCGCTCCAATATTTGCGAAACTTCGTCGTTCCAGCCGCGCTTGCGCATGAACTCGTTCCAAACGTAAACATCGTTTTCATCCGGCATGCGCCCATTTTCCAAACACCATTGCAGGATTTCTTCATCGCTTCCACCGCGTTTCACCCGCTCGACTAGTTGGTCGTAATTGATCCGGAGAAAGTTCGCACATTTTTCGTCGAAACCTTTTCCAAGGTTCGCGTGATAGTCCGGCGGTAATTCGCCTTTGGCGTGCAAGCGAATTTTGTCCAGCATCCGGCCGAAATAAAAAAGGCCTTCTACTTTTTCAGAAGGACTGCGGAGGGCAACTGTTGCCATGAAAAAAGTTTGGGCCTTTTCGGGCACGGTTCAAGGGCACGAAAATATTTAGCGATTTAACGATTCAGTGATTTAGTGATTTCAATTCGCTAAATCGCTCACTCGTTAACTCGCTAATTAGTTCAATGGACCGGATCGTTGGAATCGAAACAGAATACGGCTGCCTGCTGAGTGAAGAAGAGCCGCATGTTAATTCGGAACTCTGGCCCGCGAAGGTAAAAAACCATCTTTTCCGAAACGCCGAGGCCGGCACGATCGATCTGCATTACCGCGACTACGAAGAACCACCAGGCAACGGAGGTTTTCTTCGCAATGGCGGGCGTCTGTATCTCGATATGGGACACATCGAGTACGCGTCGCCGGAATGTCTTCACCTGCACGACCTGGTGGCTTACGAATTGGCCGGAGACGACTTGTTGCAATCCTCATTGATTGCTCTGGGCGCGCATGATCGTGTCGCGTTTATCAAAAACAATGTCGATCACCACACCGGCGCCACGTTTGGTTGTCATGAGAATTACCTCATGAAACGGGAGGCGCAATTCACGCCGCCAATTCTTGGAACGCTGCTTACTTTTCTGGCGACCCGGCAAATCTTTACGGGTGCCGGCCGGGTCGGTCAGTCGAATCCGCTCGCGTTTGATTTCGAGCCGCCGCAACCGGAGACCCAGGTCAATTTCCAGCTTAGCCAGCGCGCCGATCACATCGTGAACGACATTTATCAGTGGGTGCAATTCAACCGCGCAATCATCAACGCGCGCGACGAGCCACTGGCCGATTACCGAAAATACCGGCGGCTCCACCTGCTAATCGGTGATTCAAACATGAGCCCGTACGCCACGGCGCTAAAAATGGGGACAACGGCTTGCGTTTTGTCGTTGCTCGAGGACGGCCGTTTGCCGCGAAATCTGGTCCTGGCAGACGCCGTGCAAAGCACTCGCGACATATCCCGGGACCCGACTCAGCAATGGATTGTTCATCTCGAGAACGGCAAGACTATCGGTGCACTCGACGTGCAGTGGGAATTTCATCATCTGGCCCAAAAGTACCTGCGCAATAGCAACGCAGAGACCAACTGGCTACTGGAAAACTGGGGATTTGTTCTCGAAGCGATCGCAAATAACCATCAAGCGCTGATCGGCGGGGTCGACTGGATCACGAAGAAATGGCTGCTGGAAGCATTCGTCGAGTCGGAAGGATTGGGTTGGGACGATCCGTGGCTGCAAAGTGTCGATCTCGAGTATCACAACATCGATCCACTTCGCGGGTTGTTCTTTGCTGTCACACCGGGCAAACGAATTGCGGAGTGGAACAACAATGTGCGGCGTTCCAGTGCGACGCATGTTCCGCCGTCGAATACACGCGCGTCAGGTCGTGCTCGAGCAGTGGCTTTTTTTCAGGATTGCAATTCGCCCTATGTCATCAACTGGGATTCCATCGCGTGCGATAACCGCGACTTTCTCGTGATGGGTGACCCGTTCCAGACTTACAATGAGGAAGTGGATCGCTTCTTAGCCAAGCCGCGCACAGCCGAAATCGCTATCGATCCGCCTGGTAATTAAACCACCGACTCACTGGGCCGCTCTGGAAGTGCGATTCAGAGTGGGCGTCGCAGAATCGCCCGCACGATTCTTTCAATTCAGCCGATGCAGCGCGGAAATACCGTAATTGTCCTGGAGATCTTGCGCCTCGGCGGCCACTTGTGCCGCGTCGAGCTCGATTTGTTTTGGGTCTTCTTCGGTCTCCACTTTGATGAACCCCTCGATTGGATGTTTTACCGCTTCGGCCAGGTCGTCTAACGATTTGATTTCTTTGCCGTTCACTTTCGTTACCGTCAAATAGGCCAGCTCATCGTAGCCAACTGTGCTGTTCGCTGGAAGGACTTGGCTGAGAATAACCACGCGCCGATTTTTGTCAGGAAAGAGCTCGGATTGGAAATGATCGAGGTAAACCAAACGTTGCGGAGCTTCTCTTTGCCAGTTCGGACCCCATTCTTTGAGATATTGACGGGAAAGCTCCTGAAAAATCAGGCCCCCGAGAACATAATATCGCGGTGGTTGATCGAGATTGTACGGCGGGCTGACATAATCCTTCGTGTCCCGGTGTTCGAGCGTGACATTTAGCTGCATTGGCTTGCCGTTCCGTTGAACGCGAAAAGGAACAACATCGCCGGCGTACGCGTGGGCCGTCAGCAAATTGGTGAACTCGATCTTGCCATAGAGCGGGTCCACGTAGTTTCCATTTTGATCGATTTCATTGTTCGCGACCGCAGTCACGATGTCGCCGACCTGGAGTCCCGCTTTCATTGCTGGCGTACCAGGCTCCACGTTCGTCACATAAACCCCACCGGCATTCTTGCCTTGTTCTTCGGCGAACTCACGCAGCGCGGGATCGCGCGTTGGAAAAAATGAGAAACCGGCGGTAGGAAACCCGCGATAATTCTGGTTTTCAGCATCCTTTAAAAAGTGCGTGATGACTGGCCCAGGGATCGCATCCAGCAGCTGTGAGCGCGAATCATAGCGCAGGAGCAAGCCAGCAAGCTTGTTTTTCTTAACAAGCGGCACTGTGTAGCTGTTCTCCCGGTACTGCATCGGGATGCTGACGCGGTATGTAAGAAATTCCCCAAGGTCGATTGGATAGGGCATCATTTGGACGGTCGTCACCAAGCCCTCCGTCGCGAGCAACGCCCCGGTCGGCTCCAATTGCCACGCAGCCAGCCGGTCGCCCACTACCGTGTCCGGCGCAATTTCGAGCGGAGTGATTCCATTGAGAAATGCTTTTTCCACTGGTTGGAGGAGCGCAAGATTGGCTTCGTAATCAATTACCTCGACAGTGGCCGCGGTTTTTTCGCCAGACTCGGCGCGCTCGAGCTCGACGTAATTTTGATTTGCAACGAGGTCCGCTGTCACCAGGACTCGGCCTTTAGACAAAACTGCGCCAAGCGCGCGCTTTGAAAACGGCGCTTTCTTTTGCCACGGTCGGAAGTAATCGTAGGACTGTCCGGTGACGTTTACGCGAACGAGCGCGAGCTGCTTTTGCTTGTTCAGTGCGGAAGGTACGGAGGAATCCTTTTTGGCCAGCGCCCCACTGACCGTGAAAAGGATTAGTCCAAAAGCGATAAGAGAATGCCTGGTCATCTTTAGGTTTTGTTTGCTTGTTCGGTCCCTTTTGATGCCGGTTGTTCCTCGAGATTTTGCTCCTTCAGCACGTTGTAGCGCGTCTTGATTCGTTCGCGGGCAGCTTCTATCTGACTTCGATTGAGGACCAGCGGAGGTCCGTCGCCAATCATTCGAATAACCAGCCGTTCCGGCGACTCGGCGAAAGCGTTCGCTAATTCGTCAAGCGTCCGAATCTTCTTGCCATTTACTTCATCGACAATCCCGCCGCGGTAGGGGGACAGATACGTATTTATCGGGTCTGGCAGGATGTTGGCCAGCACAATGACGTCGGGATGCTGAAGATAGAGTTGGTCCTGAACGAAATATTCGAAGAAATGACGGACCCGAAGGTCGGCTGTCCGATACGCCTCCAGCATGTCCAGGTCTAACGGTTGAAAAAGCAAACCGCCATACAGGACGTAACGCGGCCGCACACCGTAGCTGTGGCCGAGGACGGAGTACGGCCACGGCTTATATAATTTGATTTCCACGGTCATCGGGCGCTTGTTGCGCAAGATGTCTATCTTGACCGAATCGCCTTTGAACTTTCGCTCGACGACAACGTCACCTGGGTAAAGAATGCCATCCGACGGCCCGGCCGCGACTACAGAACTCAGCAGCACGCCGCGATCGTCATCTTTTAATCCGAGAAATCTTCGCTGGGCTGGATTTTGTAATTTTGCATAGGTGACCGCAAGATCGGGATACTCGTCGTAATGCCCGTTGCTGATGTCCTGCAGGAACCGCTTTATTACGGGCGTGGGAATCATGTAGGCCACGCCCTGGGCCACATCACCGCTGTAACCTTGGAAGGCTACGCCGACCACTTTGGCGTCTTGCATTACCGGGCCGCCGCTGTTTCCCGGGTTGATCTGCGCGCTGATCTGGATCGCCAGATGCTGATCCACCGACGAGTGTGTGTAGAGCTGGAAATCGACCCTGGAGACGATCCCGGTCGTGACTGACATCCGCTCACCTCCGATCGGATAACCGTACGCCGAGACGGTCGATTCCAGCGCAGGAATCCCGCCCAGTTGCAATGGTAACATGTTTTTAAAAAAATCGGGAGCCGGCACAGTGATCACTGCCAGGTCGCAATCGTTTGCTATGAATTGTACTTTCGCCGGATACTTGTTGGGATCGCCGTCCCTCTCGACGGTGAGGTAGCGGCTGTTAGCAACAACGTGTGCGTTTGTCATGATGCGATTGCCGCTGATGACGAAACCGGCGCCGACACCGCGCTCAAGCGCTCCGGCGTTCCAAGGCGCCTTATAATCCGGATCCACTGCGGTAGCCGTGATTCGGACGAGGCTTTTTTGGACTGGTCCGTTAGGCTTCGGCGGAGCAATCGGGACTGGAACCGGAACGACTTCTTGCGCAGGCGGGCTCGATCTCCATGGACCCGGCCGCTGTGGACCTTGCGGCTCCATTGGCGGGCGCGCCGGTGTGCTTTGCTGCGCGTCCAAAACCGGGCCGAGCAGCAAGGTGGCGTAGATAAAAACAAGGAGACGCTTCATGGGCAGAAAGGCTGCAAACTTAAATAGCGTACTCGAAAATCAAGATTCGGATTTGCATTAGCAAGTGGCCTTTTCGGACACAACAGACACGATACATGCTTTCTACGTTCAAATCTCTTATAGACGAAAAAGAGTTCGCACCGCCACCTCAAATCTGGGCGCGGTCGAGAATTGATTTCAGCACCTTTTTCGCCTCAAACAGTTCACGAGCCAGGGCATAGGCGGCTCGGGAATGTTTGGTGTAATCGGCGTTGACCCGCTTCACGGCGTCGACAATTTCACCGAGGGTTCGGAAAGATAAAAGGCCCGTCTCGCCGCCGTAAAATTTTGTAAAGCCGGTTTCCTGAGTTATAACCGGTCGGCCTGCTGCGAGATAACACACGCTCCTATCGCTGAACCATCCGGTATTTAGGCGCACGTATTGGTCCTTGGCGACGGTGAACTCGCCCTTGGAGCGCTGGACGTAATCTCGATAGAGCCAATAATCGACGCTCATTTGCAGCGGCGAAGTCAGCCGCCACCCTTTGAGCTCGAATCTTGCGCGGGTGGCGCCGTGCTCGATGTTAGTTGCCAGTTCAAATGTCTCACCCGCTTTTCTCGGCGCGGCAATGAACCGGAGAAATTCCCGCGATTTGCTCCAGAGATATTTTCTGCCGCGCCACGTTATGTCTTTCAGACCGCTGGTGGACCAATTGGCCACGGATGTAAACACAGACGCGCCAGAAGGGGCACGTCTTGTTCGCCAGAGATCAGTCACCACGGGTTGCCGCGTTGGCAGCCATTTGAATCCGTGAGTCGGGACGGGAAAGCTTTTGGTGCCGATGTTTTCGCCAAAGGTGAACAGGGCATGATGTCGCCCCAGGTATTGCTTTGTCGATTTCACGCCTTTATCGATCTTGATTTGCTCGACGCCGGGATCGCTCTCGATGTACAGAATGCGATCGGAAACTAGCAGATCGTCGTTGAATTCTTGGGCGCCGCAGATGTTCAGGATCGCGTCCGCTTCGCGATAAAGCTGCCGAATTCGTTTTAATCGCAGACCAGCAGTCGGATTGCCCGGCAGGTAACGCGCACAAAAGGCCCAGCGATTCCGGAATTCAAATTCTCGTGCCAACCGATCCAGAAGCCGGGCTGTGTAATCAAACTCAGTGGTGACTTCGAACGTTTCCGGGTTGTATGGAATTCGGGCTGAATCTTCGATGTAATAAACGTCGTGACCGAGTCGTTGTAGTCCGACGATGTAATGGATGTGCTGCCAGATCACGCCCGCGATGGGCATCGAGCCCATAAAGCCCATCACGACAATGCGCTTCCGTTTCATGAAGCAGAAAACGCCGAACCTCCAACGCCCAATGTCCAACGCCCGATGCTTTGAATTGAACGTCGAGCGTTGGGCGCCTGCTCGCGAAGCCCTTCGGAGTTAGGCGTTGAGCCGCCTGCTCGCGAACGCTCCCGGGGTTGGGCGTTAGAACGAATCATTCTTTAAACCGTTTCACCACCACAGCTGGATTCCCCGCGACTACCGTGTTCGGTTCAACATTTTTTGTGACCACTGATCCCGCTGCAACAACCGAGTTTTCGCCGACGATCACGCCTTTCAAGATCACCGCGTTCATCCCGATCCAGACGTTGTCGGCGATTTCCACAGGGGCGGTTTTCAACTTGGGACGTGCGGGTCGGTTCTTGAAATAGGGGGCAAGCGCTTGTGCGTCGATGAGACGCTGGGCCGGCTCGAGCGGGTGAAAATCAGAATCCGCGATGCCGACGTTCCAGGAAACCAGGCAATACGATCCGATCTCGATCTTGTCGTCAGCCATGATCAGCGCGCCGTTGAGCAACGTGAAATCACCGATCGTGCATCGGCCATGTTCGCCGACAGAAAACGAACACCCGGCATAACACGAAACATGCCTGCCGATAATGACGGCGCCTGATTTTTTGCTCCGAAGTTTCCGAAAGATTTGCGCGCTCTCGCAATAGAACCCCTCGCCAAACTCGACGTTTGGCGGAATCGGATCCGGCCACCAGTCGCTTTCGACGTGTCGATCTTCCCTAACGTTGCTCATGGTTTCGCGCGCAGCCTGTGATGCAGACAATCCTGTCTGCTGTCCGATACATCGCAGGCAAGATTGCCTGCGTCACGTTGGGAATTTTCCCGATGCATATAGTTTTGCGTAAATCCCGCCGCGCGCTATCAGCTCCGGACCACGTCCTTTTTCGACGACACATCCGTGTTCGAGCACGATAATTTGATCGAGCCCATGGATCGTCGCCAGGCGATGGGTGGCGATCAATGTTGTCCGGCCGCGCATTAATTCCTGGATGGTTTCCATGATGGCAGCTTCGGTAGCGGGATCGAGCGCCGACGTGGGTTCGTCCAGCAGCAAGATCGGCGCGTTCTTCAAGAACGCGCGGGCGATGCCGATTCGCTGCCGTTGGCCAACGCTCAAGTATCCGCCTCGTTCGCCTACAGAGCTGGCATAGCCATCAGGCATCTGCCTAATAAACTCGTCTGCCTGCGCCCGGCGCGCAGCCTCGACAATTTCTTCTTCTGTCGCATCGGACCGCCCGTATGCGATGTTCTCTCGCACCGTCGTGGAGAACAGCAGCGTGTCCTGTAAGACAATCGCGATCTGCGCACGCAAACTTTTTTTCGTGAACTCGCGCACATCGCAGTCGTCGAGCATGACAGAGCCCGAGGAAGGATCGTAAAATCGCGGCACCAAACTCATCAACGTGCTCTTACCCGCGCCGGTGCCGCCTACCAGGCCGACGATCTGGTTTGGCTCGATCCGCAGGTCGATGTCACGCAAGACCTGCCGATCGCCTGCGTAACCGAAATTCACCGATTGAAAGGCGATCGCGCCCCTAGCTGACGAAATTGCAACCGCATTCGGCGAATCGCGTACATCGTCCTCCCGGTCCAACACCTCGAAGCAGCGTTTTGCGCCGGCGGTGGCGCCTTCCATGGCCCACGCGGTATAGGTCAGGGATTCGAGCGGCTGGTAAAGCATTAGCAAATACGCGCTGAAGACCAGCAGCGATCCGAGCGTAAGCGTTCCGGCAAGGACGTGCAGCGAGCCGATGTAATACATCGCAGCTGTGCCAATCACCATCAATGTGCTGATCACCAGTGCGCTGTTTACGTTTGTCAGCGTAAGCCGCAGATTGGCTTGCAAACTTTGCCGGGCTTGTTGTTGAAATTGGAGTACCTCGAATTCCTCCCGGCCAAATGCATGGACCATTCGAATCGAACTGAGACCTTCCTGCGCTTGCGTAAGGACCGCGCTTTCCTGTTCCTGGATGGATGTCGATTCGCGACGGATTCGTTGGGCAAACAGATAAATGGTGCCAACAACCAAGGGAACAATGGCAAGGGAAACCAGAGTAAGCTGCCAGTCCAGTTGCAGCATAATGAGGAAGGTTCCGATCAACGTGATTACCGATGCGAAGATGTTGGTGAACCCTTTGTTGTAAATCGTCTGGATTGATTGCGAATCATATGCGACGCGAAAGCTGGAATCGCTCGAACGGCGCGCGTCGTGAAATTTGAGCGAGAGAGATTGCAAATACGAATAGAGGTCGGTGCGCAGTTTGAGCAATGCTTGCAGGCCGACTTTCACAAAGAGATAGTTCGTGATCCAATTCATCATTCCCCAAAAAATCTGGATCACGATCAGAGAAAGACAGAGCAGCGGGATCCAGGTGCGCCAATCAGTTTGCGCGGTCGGACCCGGACGAAGGAAATCGTCGACGATCAGCTTAAACGGCCATGGTTTGAGCAGGTTCAGCCCAATCCCGAGCAGCGACAGAAATAATCCAAGGATCGTTTGACCCAGAAATGGTCTGTAGTAACGGAGAACGCGCCGGTAGATCGACATCTCAATTTGGGATTGCAGATTTTCGTTTTTAGACTGAACTAGGGCGAACCTTATTGCGGCTCGACATCGAGA
>WNFX01006729.1_pt1 | contig 10891 bp, 9 predicted proteins | sample 5400111 | NCBI WGS metagenome assembly WNFX01 (sample SAMN13153363, study PRJNA577476) | soil metagenome | isolation source: 40 cm soil or saprolite under grassland replicate 1 | place: USA:California | collected 2016-06-15
TGCATGGTATCATCTCCTTATAGAACAAGCGTCGTTGACATCCTCCTCTGGCTTGAAGCACAGGGGATTCCAACCATTGCTAGATAAGTGTTGATTGCTAGTATAATACAGCCTGGCAAGGAAGGACACTTTCATGAGTATCACCGAACTTCCTCCTGTTGTCACATCTCCTGCATATGAACGCATGTCGGAGGCGCGCAAAGTAGAAGTGGTGCGCGCGTTGACCAGTGTGCTCGATGCGCGTTATATTCTCCACTCAGCCTACGACCTGACGTTGTATGAATACGATGCCTCTATAGATCGCGGCAGACCTGATATCGTTGTGATGCCAGCCAGCAGCGAGGAGATTGCAGCCATTGTCAAAATCGCAGCTCGCTATAACGTGCCGGTAGTCCCACGAGGCGCGGGTACCGGGCTAAGCGGCGGCGCTATTCCTATCTATGGCGGCATCGTTATCGTATTTACACGTATGAACCGTATCCTTGAGATCGATTATGAGAACCTGCGTGCGGTCGTGCAGCCAGGACTGGTGAATCTGCACTTGAGCACGGCACTCACGCCGCACGGATTCTACTATGTGCCAGATCCCAGTAGCCAGCGTTCATGCACGATTGGTGGCAATGTGGGCGAAAACGCAGGAGGACCACACACGCTTATTTATGGCGTTACTACCAATCACGTCCTTGGTCTGGAGATTGTGACTCCAGAGGGAGAGATCGTCGAAGTAGGCGGCTGGACACAGGATACGCCGGGCTACGATCTTACAGGTCTACTCGTTGGTTCTGAAGGGACGCTATGTATCGTCACAAAAATCATTGTACGCATCGTCCATCTGGCCGAAGCAGTCAAAACAATGGTTGTCGTTTTTGATACGATGGACGACGCCTCTAACACTGTTTCAGAGATTATCGCCAGTGGAGTGATTCCGGCTGCCATCGAGATGATGGATGAGTTGATCCTCCAGGCAGTCGAGGCAGATACTCACGCGGGCTACCCCATGGACGCTGCAGCAGTCTTATTAATGGAAGCAGAGGGCTTACGAGAGAGCGTTGCCCAGGAGATCGAGCGCATCGTCACTATTAGTAATAAACATCACGCCCGCGTTGTACGCATCGCAAAAGACGAAGCCGAGCGACAATTGCTCTGGTCAGGACGTAAAAACGCCTTCGGTGCCGTAGGACGTATCAGTCCGGAGTTTTATGTGCAGGATGGTGTAGTCCCACGCACAAAGCTCCCCTACGTACTGCGCCGGGTCGGTGAGATCTGCGAGTCGTATGGATTGAGGGTGGGCAACGTATTTCATGCCGGAGATGGCAACCTTCACCCATTGATCCTTTTCGATTCTCAGATCCCGGGCGAGGTCGACCGTGTACGTAAAGCCGGACATGAAATCCTCCAGGTCTGCGCGGATGTCGGTGGTTCAATCACAGGTGAGCACGGCGTCGGCATAGAAAAGCAAGAAGAAATGGCTCTGATCTTTAGCGATGTCGATCTACGCGTGATGCAACAGGTACGCACAGCATGGAATCCACGCCAGTTATTCAATCCTGGTAAGCTCTTTCCATTGCCAGGCCGTTGTGCAGAGATCAAACAATTGTGAGATTAGCAAGGCAATACAACGACAGCAAGATACACAACTGGTGCCGCCCAGGAAGTATTGCCCCGGTCCCTATCCCTTGAACAAAGAGGTCAAAAGATGGGAGAAATTGAAGCGCTGACCAGCGCCTTACAGCAGCATATCCCCAGAGTACAGATAACGACCGATGCCAACATACTACGTGACTATACAGTAGATGGCGTATTGCCACGCCTGCTCATCACACCTGCAACGGTAGAAGATGTGGCACAGGTAGTTGCGTTAAGCAATCAGCACAATCTGACCGTGCTCGCACGCGGTGGCGGCTCACGAATGAGCCTGGGTGGACTACCAGAGCGTATCGATGTCTTGATAGAAACTAACCAGTTAACGCGCCTGCTAGAACACGAGGTACCCGATCTCACCTGTCACGTCGAGGCAGGGCTTACCCTGGCCGCACTCCAAAAACAATTAGCAAGCAAAGGGCAACGCTTAGCTCTTGATGCGCCGGACGCTGAGCAGGCCACGCTGGGTGGTATACTGGCATCCAACGCCAGTGGTCCCAAACGTTTCCGCTATGGTACGGCGCGCGACCTGGTCATTGGTTTACGAACCGTGCAGGCAGATGGTGAGATTTCACGTAGCGGTGGTCGTGTCGTCAAAAATGTCGCTGGCTACGATCTGAATAAGCTCTATATTGGATCCCTGGGTACTCTCGGCATCATTGTCGAAGCGAATTTCAAACTGCATCCTTTGCCAGTTGCTGAACGCACGCTCTTACTCACCTATACAAATGCAACTGACGCGATGCATACTGTCATTGCACTTCTCAGTTCTCTGCTCACTCCCAGTGCGCTGGAACTGATCGACGCTGGCGCGGCAAGCGACATGACCGACTTTTTCGGCCTGAACCTGCCAACGAATGGCTATACGCTAGCAGTTAACTTTGAGGGTAGCCTCACTACGATAGAACGCCAGCTTGACGAGACGCGCTTACTGGCACGCCAGCACAATGCCCTCATGGGCGATGACCTGGAAGGAGAGGAACAGAACCTCTTCTGGCAAGTAGTACGAGAACATACGCAGGGAACGGTAACTTGCAAAGTCGTTCTGTTGCCATCACATATAGCTCCTTACCTTCGGCAGCTTGAACGCATCTGCCACAAGCATAGACTAGAAGCAGCAATGATCGCTCACGCAGGCAATGGCATTCTCTACATCGAACTGCGACCAGGAGATGCGGTACCTCGCCTGCTAGAAGCTATCGCCGAACTGCGCCGACATGCACAGGAAGCTCGTGGTAGCCTGGTCATCGAACGCTGCACGGTCGAGTTGAAACGACGTGTTAGTATATGGGGAGAGCCACGCGCTGACTTTCATATGATGCAACGGCTCAAGCAACAATTTGATCCAAAGGGAACATTTGTAAGTGGACGGTTTTTGGGAGGATTGTAAGATCGAAAATCTATTAATTGTAACCGCGCACCCTGAATTTTCACAGGCAGCGCTCAGTGACTTAAAGCGCTTAGACAAACGACTGACCAGCATCGAGGAACTTGTGCCAGGGATTACCCTTTGTGGGACTCCCGATGCTACTGCATTAATGCGACAGGCGGCATTAGAACCACCTATATTTGCACGTCACCTCGCTCCAGTGCAGGCTACTATAGATCTGCATAACGAAGAACAGGATGTGGGTAAGATAGCCACAACTCTTGCAGCATTACCTACATTTACAGCGCTAGAACGTGGAATACGCTTCGCCGTACAGTCGCGCATCGTGCAAACCGACAAAAGCTACGGTGAGCGCGCCTACAGCAGTGGGCAACTGAACAAGACACTTGCCGAGGCATTTGCAGAAGAGACTGGAGCAATCGAAGCGATCAAAAAGCCTCAGATCGTTATCTCCATTCTCTGCACGATGTATACAGCCTATCTGGGCATCTCGCCGGTCGAAGAGAATCTGAGTAGCTGGCCCGGCGGAGCGCGACACTATGCGCAGACGCCAGACCAGATCAGCCGGGCAGAACTCAAGCTGCTGGAGGCCCTGGAAGTGTTCGGGGTAGAGCTACCCGAAGGCGGTCGCGCACTGGACCTGGGAGCAGCCCCTGGCGGCTGGACCCGTCTCCTGCTGGATGCTCATCTATCTGTGATAGCGGTTGATCCGGCTAACCTCGATCCTCGTTTAGCAAGGCGCGCACGCCTGGAACACTATCGTGGCTATGCTGACAACTTTCTTGCGGAGGCGATCAAAAGGCATATTCGCTTTGATATTATCGTCAACGATATGCGTATGGATGCCCGCGAGGCCGCACGCGAACTGGATAATGCTGCGGAGTGTTTGCGCGCCGAGGGCATCGTTATCAGTGTGTTCAAATTGCCACATGCTACACATGAGATCAATCCACTGACAAACTTGAAAGAAGCCTTATATACACTCAGACAACAATACGGCATCGTTCAAGCACGCCAGCTTTTTCATAATCGACAGGAAGTTACTGTTGTTGCTGCACAGCCGCTTGTAAGGCGGAGGTGACCTTTCTTCACCATGGAGGTGGCAATGTCTCTCGAATTCATACCAGCAAACGCAGCGGATACCACCATGACGCGGATCACACCGCCCACTGTGGGACCGTTGCGCCGCAACACCCACACCTACGATCTGATTCGTCAGTGCATCCATTGTGGTTTTTGTCTCCCTACCTGTCCAACTTATGCCGTGCTGGGCGTCGAGATGGATTCCCCACGCGGTCGTATTTATCAGATGCAGGCGGTGGCGGATGGACGGCTCGAAATATCTGACGAATTCGTCGAACACATGAACTGCTGCGTTGGCTGCCGGGCTTGTGAGACGGCCTGCCCTTCCGGTGTACAATTTGGTAAATTGATCGAAGCAGCCCGCGAGCAGATTCAAATTACGAATAGTGCCATTGCTAATGAGGAGGAAGAATACACTCAGAGCAACACTGGCTTTCCATTGATGCCCGTTACGACACCACAGCCCTCAGCTATCTCATGGCCCGCAAAGCTGCTGCGTCGTTTCTTTTTTGACATCATGCTCCCCTCGCGCCTGGCCCTGACGGTCATATTTGGAGGATTGAAACTCTATCAACGCAGCGGTCTGCAAAAGCTAGTCCATGCTTCAGGTCTATTTGACATTATTAACAATCTCCCTACACCATTCAAGGGCAAGCTCAGTCTCCCTGAGACATTAATGGATAACGCCAGAGGTGAGATTCTACCAGGTCTTTTACCAGAAGTGACGCCAGCACTGGGACACCGTCGCTACCGCGTCGGCTTCATAAGTGGCTGCATCATGGGCCAGGTATTTCGCGACATCAACGAGGCAAGTGTCCGTGTCTTATCGGCTAACGGCTGCGAAGTGATTACACCACCACAGCAGGGATGTTGCGGAGCTTTGCACATACATGGAGGCGAAGCTGAACGTGGCCGTGACCTTGCCAGGCACAACATCGATGTGTTTGAGGCATACAACTGTGACTTCGTCATCATCAACTCGGCAGGTTGCGGCTCAACGCTCAAAGAATATGATCACCTGCTACGCGATGATCCAGCTTACGCAGAACGTGCACGTGTCTTCACCAGCAAGATGAAAGACATCAACGAGTTCCTGATGAGCATCGATTTGAACCGCGATCTGGGCGAGATAAAGCGCACCGTGGCCTATCACGACGCCTGTCACCTGCTACACGGTCAGAAGATCAAGCAACAACCACGCCAACTGCTCAAATCCATCCCAGGTCTCACTCTCGTCGATCTCAAAGAATCTGACTGGTGCTGTGGAAGCGCGGGTGTCTACAACATCACAAATCAGGAAATGGGCAGGCAGCTACTGGAACGCAAGATGAACAATGTGGTAGAGACGGGCGCAAGCACTATTGCCACTGCAAACCCCGGTTGTATGATGCAGATCGCTATGGGAGTACGCGAACGCGGCCTGCCCATGGAAGTAATGCACCCGATGGAGTTGCTCGATGAATCCTATCGTGTCAGCGGATTGTATAGCATGCCTGCGCGCGATGTTGTCGTAACTCGGAGACAGCGTCAGACCTTACTTGTAGGAGTGGGTGTCGGATTGCTCCTCGGAGCCATCCTACTTCGTCGCCGTAACAAGAGATAAGAGCGAACGCAGTGGGTGCGATTAGTTTTCGCACCCACTTGTAAAAAGGAAGCTCAAAATCGTTCGTTTTTTGCGACAAATTGACGAGTTGCATAAAGGAGGTTTTTTCAAAGAGCTGGGTGCCCGTCAAAAATTGGCCGGCACTCCTATTGAATGTGTTTCCATCCCTTGTTATCAACAGGTATGCCTAACCGTTCACCCCAGATCACATGTCCGAGGAGTTCTGCCGATTCTACCAATCGTGGCCCAGATCGATTGAGATAGTGGTTGCCATCAATAGCAAAGACTCTCCCGTCCCGCACCGCTTTCAAGTCTGCCCAAACAGGATGCTTTTGCAGGAGTGGTACATCCACCATCGTGCGCTCGAGCGCGTAACCACAAGGAGCAAGTACAATCACATCCGGGTCAGCAACTTGCAGCTCCTCCCAAGTCAGCCAGGATGAGTGCCGTCCAATCTCGCCGAAGATATTCTCGCCTCCTGCGTAAGCTACCAATTCAGGTGTCCAGTTGCCTGTCGCCATTAAAGGGTCAAGCCATTCCAGTATAGCAACCCTCGGTTTGGAGCCGAATGCGACTGTTTGGATAGCCAGGTCTGTGAGCCGTTGTTGACACCTCTTTACAAGAGCTTGTGCCTGATCACGCTTGCCCAACACCAGACCTACCCGCAACATGTCTTCCCAAATATCTTGGAGCCGGTAAGGAGAGAGAGAGACAACGCGCGGCTCTAGACCCGTAAGTTGTGCAATGGCCTGGGTGACATCTCGTTCGCTGACGGCACAGACCTCGCATTGGGTCTGCGTGAAGATCACATCCGGGCGCAACTCTTGCAACCTGGCCACATCAATCGCGTAGATGCTCAGTGCTTTCAGAGCTGGGTCCTCCGGTTCGTACTTCTTCTGCGTGCGTTGTTTCACCTGGGTATCGATCTCGGCACTCGTTGTAGTGATATCTATCTGGACTGTGCTCACCACGGGCAGAACACCTATCTCCGAAGGATAGTCGCATTCGTGAGAGCGTCCGACTATCTGATCGAGACAGCCAAGTGCAGCGACCGTCTCTGTGGCACTGGCTAAGAGAGAAATAATTCGCATAGCGGCTCCTTCTTGTCTGGTCTGTCTATCGTCCTATGTCTCTACTGATATGGTGATTGTATCATAAAGGAGGCTCCGTTGTAGTTTGACAACGGCGCAAGGTTATGGGTATACTACGTAGGTAACATGACATAGCGTGTTCTCACTAGGGGATCCAGACCATGAGTCTGGGCAGAATAGGGAAGTCGGTGCAAATCCGATGCAGTCGCGCTACTGTAACTGGTGAGCAACTCATCTCCTCACGGCGTGAGGAACAGCCACTGTCCTCTCTTGGATGGGAAGGCAAGATGAGAAGCGTTTGAAGCCAGAAGCCAGGAGACCTACCTAGTGCAGTTTGCTCACGATCCTTCGCGTCAAAGGAGCGAGTGCCCAATGATCATCTGGTCTCTCTTTCTGTTTTGGGTTGACCTCCATTTCGCGCCAGGGAACAGCGGACATGAAAATGTTTCGGAGGGACCCATGAAGACTCGCGCCATCTCTTCTCACCTGTTACTTCTTCCACTTGTGTCTCTTCTTTTCTGGCTAGCTGCATGTGGTCAGACTCCCTCACCTACCACAGCGACCAATCCAAAGCCGACCACTGCGCCCACTATCGCAGTGGATGCGTATGGGACACCGATTGTTTTCCCTACCACTGCTCCACAGCGGATCGTCTCGCTCGTCCCAAGCACGAGTGAAATGCTCGGAGCATTGCATCTCGAACGTCGCGTGGTGGGTGTCGACTATAACACAGATTATCCATCAGCTCTGGTCTCTCTGCCAAAGGTTTCCGATGCCGCCGGCGCATACAACGTTGAGCGGATCGTGGGGTTGAAGCCTGATCTGGTGCTGAGCTGGGGAGCGGAGACAAAACAGTACGATCCGCAGCTCAAACAACTCGGCTTGAAGGTCGTCGACCTTCAATTGAGCAATTTTTCTCAGACGCTCCAAGAAATATTACTGGTAGGACGCCTGACCTTGACGCAGCAGACAGCCACTCTCTTGGTGCAACATCTTCAGCAACAGATTGACCAGATCAAGGCGGTAGTGGCAGGGACGATGGCACCATCGGTCTTGCTTGAGGTCGATGATAGCGCACCGGGTAAGCCATATGTCTTTGGTGGGAGTTCCTTCGGCGACGAGCTTCTACAGGATGCCAATGCCGTCAATATCTTCCATGACAATAGCAGCAATGGCGGCTATCCACAGGTCACTGACGAGGCCGTTATCAAGGCAAACCCACAGTTCATCTTTCTCACGGAAGATCCAATGTATGGTGGGAATGTCAAACAGGTGTATAACCGTGCCAACTGGAGCGGGATTGATGCCGTCAAATTGCACCATGTGTACCATATCACTGTCGCTATCGTGCAGCGTCCAGGGCCGCGACTGGTGGAGGGACTACGATGCGTGGCACAGATTGTTCATCCCGAGAAGTTCTCCGGAGCTTTGCCCGGTTATTGTTAAGTGACGGCCTCACTAGCAATGAGGACGCAGAGACGAGTTGAAGCTCGAACCGCACGACTTTCAACACCGATATAGAGAGGAGGTTGACATGCAGCTAGCACTTCCCAGAATTGTTTTCGCTGGGGTGTCCAGTGGTGTCGGCAAAACGACGATGACGACGGCTTTCATTGCACATGTACGCGCTCAAGGCATTCGGGTTCAACCATTCAAAGTTGGACCGGACTATATCGATCCATCCCATCTCGCATTGGCCGCCTCCCAACCCTGCTATAACCTGGATACCTGGATGGTACCACCCAGTCGAATACTCGACGTTTTTTGTACTGTTGCTGCTTCTGCTGATATCGCGGTGATTGAAGGGGTCATGGGGCTCTATGATGGACAGAGCAGTACCAGCGACGTGGGAAGTACTGCCGAGGTTGCCAAGCTCCTGCAGGCACCAGTCGTGCTGGTCATCGATGCAGGAGCAATGGCGCGGAGTGCAGCCGCAGTGGTGATGGGATTTCAGCATCTCGATCCAGAGGTCCACATCGTCGGAGTCATTGCGAACCACGTTGGGGGAGCAGGTCATGCTCGCTTGCTACAAGAAGCAATCGAGGCAGAAACTGGTCTCCCTCTCCTGGGCTATTTGAGTAATTTTTCCGATAAATTGATACCTGAGCGGCATTTGGGCTTAATTCCGGCTGCTGAACATATCGTCAGTACTGAGCAGTTCACTCTGCTCGGAGAACAGTTCGGCCAGACATGTGATAGCGAAAAGCTCCTTGCTCTTGCCCACGAGGTTGCCCCCATCAAGCAGAGTTCCAAGAACCCTTTTTCCTCGATAGCAACGACTTTTGAGCCTGTAAGAATTGCCATCGCCCGGGATGAAGCATTCAATTTTTACTATCCCGATACCTTGAACTTACTTCGGCTTGCCGGTGCGGAACTGGTCGCCTTTAGCCCGCTTCATGATCAGGTATTACCTGAGAAGATAGGTGGTATCTATATTGGGGGTGGGTTTCCAGAGGAATACGCACATGGCTTATCTGCGAACGAGAGCCTGCGCTCTGCTCTTGCGGAACTCCTTGAGAAAGACATCCCCTGTTATGTTGAATGTGGAGGATTCATGTATCTTTGCCAATCCATTCGTAGTGCTTCAGGAGAAGAGTTTCCCATGGTGGGAACGATTGCCCGGCAAAGCATCATGAACAGTAATCGGAGCGGATTAGTCATCGGGTATCGCGAGGCCACTGCTTTGCGCGATACGTTGCTGATGCGACAGGGGGAAGTGGTGCGCGGACATGAATTTCACTACTCTTGCCTGAATGCCTCTCTGGCACGGGAGGAGGCTGCCTATGAATTTACGACTCGGGGGTCGGTGGAAGGATTTGTGCAAGGCAACCTACTAGCAAGCTATTTGCACCTCTCCTTTAGTGGGTTCCCTCCGGCGGCTCAACGTTTTGTAGCTGCGGCAAGAGTATGGCACATGAGTCAAATGGACACAAATTAGTGAGAAAGGAACATCTCATGTTAGCTCAAGAGCAAGAGCAGATCGGCGAGCCGAATGATGAGCGTGAGAAGGACCGAGATGAGAATGACCCTGAAGAGGACCCCACGCTCAGCGAAGAGGAACGGCTGGCACGCCAACGTGCCGAGCATGAGGTCCGCCGCAAACGAGCCAAAACAGCGGTCAAAAAAGGGTTAGTGATCGTCAATACTGGGAAAGGCAAAGGCAAGACGACGGCAGCGATGGGATTGCTCCTGCGGGCTTGGGGACAGGGGCTCCAGGTGTGTATGCTTCAGTTCATCAAAGCGAGGACAGCCAACTGGGGAGAAGAGAAAGCGGCCCGCAAAATCGGCATTGAGATGCTTCCTCTGGGGGACGGTTTTACCTGGCTTTCCAAGGATATCGAGAACGATAAAGCGCTGGCTCGTGAGGGGTGGGAGATCTGCTGCCAGAAGATTCTCTCTGGCAACTATGACCTGATCGTACTGGACGAGATGACCTACGTGCTCAAGTATGGCTGGCTGTCCTGGGAGGAAGTACGAGACACATTGAATCAGCGTCCAGCGGGGATGCATATTGTGGTAACCGGGCGATATGCTCCTGCAGAACTGGTGGCATATGCCGACCTGGTTTCGGAGATGGTCGAGGTCAAGCATCCTTACCAGGCAGGTATCAAGGCGCAAAAAGGGATTGAGTTCTAGCATATGTCACAAAAGACGGAGGAGAAATCGGTCGTGCCCAGGCAGCACAGGCAGAAGCAGCCGGAGTTGAACCCACCGTCGAAATGAATCCCATTCTTCTCAAGCCTGAGAGCCACTTCTCTGAGTGGCTTTTTGGACAACAAAAAACCAGCACCGTTAGCGCTGGTTTTGTTTTCAGTGGTTTTTCCTTGTGTGAACTGAATGAAAGAAGATTCCTCAATTTTGCTGAGCCCGCAGCCGAGTGATGCAGAGGGACTCCCAAGAAACAAGACACGGGCAACAAGCCGTACGATCATTAGGGCGGCTTGGCTTCGTCTGTTACCAGAGGTCCACTTGCCGTCTAGCTACCAGGTGGTCTGCCTGGGATCTTGATCTGATTTCCAGATGGGACGACTGGTCTTGGGAGCGGCTTCGCGCTTAGATGCTTTCAGCGCTTCTCCTTTCTTG
>WNFX01006733.1_pt1 | contig 10890 bp, 7 predicted proteins | sample 5400111 | NCBI WGS metagenome assembly WNFX01 (sample SAMN13153363, study PRJNA577476) | soil metagenome | isolation source: 40 cm soil or saprolite under grassland replicate 1 | place: USA:California | collected 2016-06-15
TTAGGGTTGGCGGCTACGCGATTCTTGGACGCACGATCGACAAATGCCGCGCTCTCGTAGCCGGCAATATCTGGGAATATCATTTCGATTGTCCGGTGGATAACATGCTTTTTGGCTTCAAAGGCGTGAAAGGCGACGATTTCAAGGCGCAGATCGAGCAGGGCGCGAGCGATCAGGAGATGGTTGAATGGCTTCACCGAAACGGCGAAAAGAAAACGCAGGAAGAAATCAAGCGCTGGGGCGATGAGGTCATAGCGACCCGGCCTCACGATGATCCGGAACGACGCGATTGGTTTGCCGAGCAGGTGAAGCCGCTCGGCCTTGATCCGGCGAAAACGACCTTGTTCGAGTGGTTGGAGGTGGATGACAAAGCATCTCACGCGAAAGCCGCGTGACTAATATTTAAGGCTTCGCGTTTGGCTGGGACCCGGAAACTGTCTTGGCGTATCCGGGTTATCCCAACCAACTGCAAGTGCGATGTATCAACTCGCTGGGGCGTGTTGACTTCATCTCTGCCATTCACCAACGTGCGGGCATGCACTGTCTCGCCGTCTTTGCTCTTCTTATGCTCGGGCTGATAGCCGCTGCCGAGCCGCCACCAAAAATTCCGCTCCGCGATTTTTTCAAAAATCCGCTAAGCAGCAGTTATCTGCTTTCGCCCGACGGGAACACGCTCTCCTATCTCGCGCCATGGGAAACGCGCATGAACATTTTCGTTCGACCCACCGCAGGGAGCGAGGCTAAACGGATCACGTCTGATAGGGAGCGCGATATTCGCGAGTACTTTTGGAAGGGAAACCAGTTCGTTGTTTACGCGCAGGACAAAAAGGGCGACGAGAATTTCCATCTTCTCCGCATCGATTTAAAAAGTGGTGAAGTAAAAGACCTGACCCCATTTCCAAAGGTGCGAGCGGAGCTCGTCGACGATCTCGAAGATATTTCCGAGAACGAAATCGCCATGATGATGAACAAGCGGAACGCCGAGGTCTTCGATGCTTATCGATTAAACGTGGCGACCGGCCAGATGAAGATGATCGCGAAAAACCCCGGACACGTGGATCATTGGGTAACCGATCACAAAGGCCGGATTCTCGCCGCGACGGAATCCGATGGCGTCAATGCAACACTGCTCACGCGGCCGGACGAGAAGGCGCCATTCAAGAAAGTTTTGAGCACAAATTTCCGCGAACGCGTGACGCCGGAGTTTTACACGTTCGACAACAAGGAAATCTATGCCACCTCAAACATCGGTCGGGACAAGGTTGCAATTGTAAAGATCGACCCGGCGACAGCCAAGGAAACGGGGACGATTTACGAAAATCCGGAGGTGGACGTCGATAGCCTTGCGTTTTCGAAGAAACGGAAGGTCCTAACTTACGCGGAGTACACGACCTGGCGCGAGGAGCGAAAATATCTCGATCCGCAAGCCGAGAAAATGTACTCAACAATCGAGCAGAAGCTTCCTGGCTATCAAATCGATCTAGTCGGCAACGATCACGAGGAGAACAAGTTCGTCGTCGCCGCAACGAGCGATCGGACGCCTGGATCGCGCTATCTTTTCGACGCGAAAACGAAGGAGCTAACCAAGCTTGTCGATGTGGCACCGTGGCTGAAGGAAGATCAACTCGCGCCGATGAAGCCGATAGAATACAGGAGCCGCGACGGCTTGACTATCCACGGTTACCTCACGCTGCCGCTCGTCGGGCACGATCCGAAGAATCTCCCCACAGTGATGATTCCGCATGGCGGCCCGTGGGCGCGTGACGAGTGGGGTTACGATCCGGAAGTGCAGTTTTTCGCGAACCGCGGTTACGCAGTGCTGCAAGTAAATTTTCGTGGATCGACCGGCTACGGCCGGAAATTTTGGGAAGCATCATTCAAGCAATGGGGCAAAACGATGCAAGACGATCTCACTGACGGTGTCCAGTGGCTGATCAAACAAGGCATTGCCGATCCTAAGCGTGTTGCGATTTACGGCGGGAGTTATGGCGGTTACGCCACGCTAGCCGGAGTCACCTACACGCCCGATCTCTTCGCAGCTGCAGTCGATTATGTGGGCATCTCGAATTTGTTTACCTTCATGAAGACGATCCCACCCTATTGGAAACCGTTTCTTGATCAGATGTACGAGATGGTTGGTGATCCCGAGAAGGACAAAGATTTGTTCACAGCTATGTCACCGGCATTGAATGCGGACAAAATCAAGACGCCGCTTTTTGTTGCCCAAGGCGCGCAGGATCCTCGCGTCAACAAAGCGGAATCAGATCAAATCGTTGAAAGCCTTCGCAAACGCGGCGTCGATGTGGAATACATGGTCAAAGAAAACGAAGGCCACGGTTTTAACAACGAGGAGAACCGGTTTGCATTTTACGAGGCGACAGAAGCTTTCCTCGCCAAGCATCTAAAGCAAAAGAGCTGAAGATCCCCTCTCCGCACGAGGAGTCCGGCGGACAGAGCCAGGCATTTTTTACGTCTTAATGAGTGGCGGCGGAATATCTTCGGTTGGACCAACGTCGATGCCGTGGCGCAATTTACTGTGTCGTATTCCGTAGAGGAAATAAATACAAAGGCCGATCGCGAGCCATACAAAGAAGCGTATCCATGTTTCGATTGGCAGACTCAACATCAGGATGAAGCAAAAGAGAACGCCGAGGATCGGGAAAAGCGGTACTAATGGAACGCGAAACGGCCGAGCGCGGCTGGCTTGTGTGCGGCGTAGAATAATTACGCCCATGCAGACGAGTACGAATGCAAACAGGGTTCCAATATTGGTGAGATCAGCAAGCGATCCGATATCGGTAAGCATCGCGACGCCACCAACGAAGATGCCCGTCCAAATCGTTGTGATGTATGGTGTGCGGAACCGCGGGTGAATTTTCGCAAAATATTGCCACAGCAAACCGTCGCGTGCCATGGCCATGAAGATGCGGGGTTGACCGAGTTGGAAAACAAGCAGCACGGAAGTAATCCCAGCCAACGCTCCAGCAGAGATTAGCGCCTGCGCCCAAGGCCGGCCAGCGAACGCGGTCGCGACCGCAGCCGGGTCACCAAGGTACATGGTGTACGTGCGCATACCGGTGATCACTGCTGCCATCAAGACGTAGAGCACGGTGCAGATGATGAGGCTAGCAATGATTCCAATTGGCATGTCGCGCTGAGGATTTTTTGTTTCTTCGGCGGTAGTGGATACGGCGTCGAACCCGATGAAGGCGAAGAAGACGATCGCCGCGCCGCTCATCACGCCACCGACACCATTCGGAACAAACGGCTGCCAATTGGTCGGGTGAATCAGGAATGCGCCAAATGCAATCACAAACACGACGACTGCGACCTTGATGATCACGATGGTCGTATTCGTCCGCGCGCTTTCACGAATTCCGTAAATCAAGAGCATGGTCACCGCTGCGACGATGAGAACCGCCGGAAGATTCAAGGCAATCGGCTGTCCGGCAATGACTGGCAGCGTAGTCGAAGAATAATTTGTGAGTGCGTCGCCTCCGGTCGCGACTATACCGCTGGCAGTCCGGTAATCATTTACCAGCCAGAGCGGAAATTTCAGACCAAAGAGGCTGCCGCACAGTCTTACGAAATAGCCCGACCAACCGACTGCAACCGCCATGTTCCCGACCGCGTATTCGAGAATGAGATCCCAACCGATGATCCACGCGACAATCTCACCGAGCGTCGCATACGAATACGTGTAGGCAGAGCCCGAGACCGGAATCATCGCGGCAAGCTCGGCGTAGCAAAGGGCGGCGAATCCGCACGCGATCGCGGCCACTACAAACGAAAGCATAACAGCCGGACCAGCACCCGGCCGGCCAAACACCAAGGGCGCATGTGTTATCCACGACTGAATGAAATTCAGCACCGGCGTCTTCCAAATTGACCCGATTGCCTGTGCTTGTTCTCCGGCCGCCGCCGTTCCCGCCAGCGCGAAGATTCCGGTTCCAATGATTGCGCCGATGCCGATGCAAGTGAGATCAAACGCAGAGAGGGCACGCTTCAATTGGCGCTCAGGCGCTGCTGCCTCAGCCATTAAATGCTCAGGGCTTTTCGTTTTGAAAAGTTGAAGAGTCATGGCGCGAGATCGTGTCATCAACGGCTTTGGCTGGTCAATCTTAAGTTTCCATCTCCATTTCGATTGGCCGGCGACCAACGCTCTGTCGCCCGTCAAACCGGCGCTGCGCGATGGCTAGAGGCGACGGACAGAAGACATTCTAAAATGGACGTTGGCGGGCAGTTTTTCTAAACTCGCGGTGTGGCCGACGAACCGACGAAACTGATCCAAAGCGATGCTGCGATCTGGGCAGCGGAAGAATCTGCTTATCCAAAAAGGCGCTTCTTCGGTCGCCGCAAAACGCAATCACCGCCGTTCACGCATTGCGAGAACTGCGGCGCATCCTTGAGCGGACGCTTTTGTTGGCAGTGCGGGCAGGCAGCGATCGATTATCGGCGTTCCTTTCGACATGTGATTGTCGATGTTCTTGATTCGTTTCTGAATTGAGACTCGAAATTTTTCGCCACGCTCGGACTGCTCATCGCAAAACCGTGGCGGCTAACGAACGACTTTCTCGCTGGTAAGCGTGTCCGTTATGTGCATCCGGCGCGGCTTTATTTGCTCGCCAGCATTTTGTTTTTTTTCGCCGTCACCTACTGGGTGAAATCAGCGCACCTGAATCCAAAGAACCTGACACCTCAAGCGCGCGCCGAGATCGAGGCCGACCTCGAAAAGAAGAATCTAACGCCAGAGCAGCGGGCGAACGTAGAAAAGGCATTGAAAATTCTGCCTCCGGAGACAGCGGACAAGATCGAACAGACTATTAAGCGCAAGGAAACGCCGGCCGAAACTCCGAAGATGGAAGACGTCCTAGACAAAAAGCCTGAAGCAAAGAAGCCCGATCGCCCGTCGCTGGAGTTTGATAATACCAATTCTGCATCGCCTCCCAACCGATTCGAAAAGTGGATTGAAGGCCGCGCTAAAGAAAAGCTTGGCGAGCGCGGAACGAACCTTGTTGTTCCTTATCACCATTATCAGCAATCTCCCTTACATGGTACTCTGTTGCATCCCCCTCTTCGCCTGTGTCCTCAAAATTCCTTATCTGCGCAAACACGTTTTTTACATCGACCATCTTGTCTGCGCTCTCCACATTCACACGTTCGCTTATCTGGCGATTATGTTGATCGTGCTCGCCACCCTGGGATTGAATCGGGCCGTGCCGGGCGTTTTGGCCGGATGGATTGTGGGAATTCTCTGGACGATCTTTGCCGTGCAAATTTTTCTCTCGATCCGTCGCGTTTACCAGCAGGGCTGGTTTATGACTGTGTTTAAATTTTGCGTCGGCGGATTTGTTTATCTGATAGTCCTTTCCGTCGCGCTGGCTGCGACCTTCTTCATTAAACTTGCAATGCCATGAAAAAAAATAATCGCCTTTGCGTTGGTCTTGGTCATTTCCACCGTCGCGACATTTGCTGGGGAACGGCGCATCGCTTTCGAACGCAGCGACGCCGTTTACGTCGCTAATCTTGATGGCACGGCCGAGAAAAAAATTGCCGATGGAATTTTCCCTGCGATTTCGCCCGATGGGACACGCGTTGCCTTTAATACCGTGGAAAAGACTAACACGACTTATGCGCGTCACATCGCCGTCGTAGAAACCGAGACAGGTAAACCGACAGTTTTCAAGGACGTCCCAAGCGACAACTCCTATTACCCAACATGGTCGCCCGATCGGAAGCGCATCCTCTTTACCTTGCGGGTCAACGAACTCTGGGACCTGGGTCTGATTAATCCAGATGGAACAGAATTCCGTGTTCTGAAAAAAGGCGAGCGCGACAAGGTCACGCTTTACTCACCATGCTGGGGGCGCGACAACCAATCCATTTTCTGCGAAGACATGACAAACGTTTACCAACTCGACTTGGGCGGCTCCGTTCTTGCGTAATGGACGATCGAAAAAATCATTCCAAATGGCGATATGAGCGGTGATGACCGCATCGATGTTTCGCCTGATGGAAAACATCTGCTTCTCTCCGTCCAGATGTCTGAAGAACACAACCGTAAAGATTGGGATGGCCCACAGCCCGCCCTCTGGTCATTTGACCTTACCACCCAAAAATCTGTCCGACTTATACCGAAAAAGCTTTTTGCCTGGGACGGCTGCTGAATCGACGACACAAACATCCTGTTTCTGAGCCAGCCCGCTGGTGAGAAAGCGGCCTCGATTTATCGCATGTCGACCAACGGCAAGGATTTGAAATTCCTCATCAAAAATGCGCGCTTTTCCACGGTGAACGCACCGTGACGAGCAATGACGAATTTCTTTGCGTGATCCAAAAGGAGCGCGAAAACGAGCCTTCACTCTATCGAATGTCGCTCGACGGAAAGAACCCAAAACTGGTTGTGAAACGCGCTCGCACGCCGGGCGTGACGGCGCCGTAAATCAGGCGAGCGCCTAGCCAATCGAGCGGACCACGCCGCCATCTGCTCTGAGGGCGGCGCCGTTGATTGCCGACGCCAACGGGCTGCAAACAAATGCAACGACGTTTGCGATTTCATCGGGCTCGATGAATCTCTTCAAGATCGAGCTCGGGCGGGCATTCTTGAAAAATTCCTTCTCGAACTCCGCCGCGCTCATTTTTTGTTGCGTGGCAAGATTCGAGACAAACTCGCTCACTCCTTCCGAAGCTGTCGGGCCGGGCAACACCGAATTGACGGTTACGTTTGTGCCTTCGCACGTTTCGGCCAGGCCACGTGCGATCGCGATCTGCGCCGTTTTCGTCATGCCGTAATGAATCATCTCTGCCGGAATCTGCAGCCCAGATTCGCTCGAGATAAAAACGATCCGGCCCCAGTTCCGTTGTTTCATCGCCGGCAAATAAGCGCGACTCAAGCGCACGCCCGACATCACGTTCACCGCGAAAAATTTCTCCCAATCCGCGTCGGTGATTTTTTCGAAGGGCTTCGGCTCGAAAATGCCGACGTTGTTCACGAGAATATCGAGACGCGGCGCTTCGCCCACGACTTGCTCGCAACCTTCGGCAGTCCCCAGATCCGCAGGGATGCCACGTAGGTTCGCCTTCGACACTTCCTTGTTAATCTTTGCGGTCGCTTCGCGCACCCGCTCTTCGGTGCGACCATTAACGATCATGTCCGCTCCTTCACACGCAAGCCGCCTGGCGATGGCGAAGCCGATGCCCGCGGTCGATCCAGTGACCAATGCAATTTTTCCTTCAAGTTCGAGATTCATGGCCCGCCAATTATCTTTCGCGCCTCATCGAGAGCCTGGTTGATTTTGGAAACATCTTTGCCCGCGCCGCGCGCGCTTTCCGGGCGCCCGCCGCCTTTGCCGCCGACGATCGGCGCGATCTGCTGAATCAATTTATCGGCTTCAATTTTCGAGGTGAGTTCTTTCGGGACGGCCGCGACCAGTGCGACATTTCCATTCTTCGCGCTCGCAAGAAAGACTGGACCAGCAAATTTTGGCTTAAGCGCATCGGCAACCGCCTGAAGCAGGTTTCCATCGCCACCTTGCACTTCCGCAACGCAGAAATCTTTTCCAGCATGTGACGCCGCGAGTTCGTTTGCAATTTTAGCGGCGCGACTTCGCAACTGCGCTTCCACCGCCTTCACGTTCTTCTTTTCCCATTCCCGAACATCGACATCGAGTTTTTCGAGATGCGCGGCGCGTGCATCAATCTGTTTTAGCATTTCGGCGGTCTCAGCTTCCTTGGCAAAGGTTGGCAACGCAGCAACATCCGGTTTCTTGCGCGCCAACACTTCAAATTTCTCCTGTTGGCGCGCCGCCTCTTCTTCCGCCCAAGCGTGCGCTGCATCACCCGCCACCGCTTCAATTCGTCGGATCCCGGCAGCAATCGCAGATTCGCTTATGATTCGAAATGATCCGATTTCTCTCGTCGATCTCACATGCGTGCCACCGCACAACTCCATCGAGTAGCCATTCAGCGCACGCGGTTCACCGCCGACTTGAACAACGCGGACTTGGTCGCCGTACTTCTCTCCAAAAAATTGTTGAATATCGGAACGCTTCTTCGCATCCGCGTACGGAACTTCTGTCCAAGAAACGGGCGCGTTTTCCACGATTTTTTCGTTCACCAATTTCTCTACATTGCGGCGCTGCTGCTTCGTTAGAGCCGCGCTTGAAAAGTCAAATGTCAGCTTGTCCGGTCCGACATAGCTCCCCTTTTGTGCCGCATCGCGACTGACAATCTCGTGCAACGCCCAATGCAACAAATGGGTGACTGTGTGATGGCGCTCGATCGCGTGGCGCCGATCTGCATCGACCGAAATACGAACCGCTTCGCCCGGTTCGGGCGCGCGACCCTCTGTGAGAGTGGCGCGATGGATGAAAACATCGCCGCGGTTTTGGGTATCTCTCACGCGAAGTTCACCAACTTCGGTGCGATCATGTCCGGGCACATGCAGCATCCCATGGTCGCCCACTTGCCCACCCATCTCGGCGTAACACGGCGTTTGATCGAGAACGACGTTTAGCTCCTCTGGCTTGTTTCCCGGCAGGACAGCTTCAATAACCGCCTCCGCCTCAAGAAAATCGTATCCGAGAAATTTTGTCGGTGCGGCTTTAAGTTCTCCCTCTTCGACGCTGATTTCTTCTTTCTTCTGTGCCCTACGCGCTCGCGCGCGCTGCTCCTCCATGAGCTTCTCAAAACCGGCAACGTCGACAGTAAGCCCTCGCTCCCGCGCCATCAGTTCGGTTAGATCGAGTGGAAAGCCATATGTGTCGAACAATGCAAAGGCATGTTCTCCGGAGATTATCGGTCTCGCTTCGAGCAGTTTTTCGAAATCGGTCGCGGTCGCTGTCGCGACGTTAAGCCTTACCCTCGGAAGGGGCTTGTCAGCGTTATGAATGTTTGTCACCAATCCGCCGCGGCTGCGATAGGGCTCCATCTCGATAATCATACGTTCACCAAGTCCGGCATTTATCGAGTGCCGCTGAATAGAACGAATAATCGCATTGTGGAATTCGCTAATGCCGCGATCGAGCGTTTTGTTAAAGGCTTCTTCTTCGCGCCCAATCGTTTCTTTACTTGTCCTCTGCTTCGCGCGGATTTCAGGAAAAACGTCGCCCATCGTTTGAGCGACGACGTCAACAAGCTTGAAGAAGAACGGTTCGTGGAATCCGAGCGTGCGTCCGTAACGGACCGCGCGCCGCAGCACGCGGCGCAAAACGTAACCGCGTCCTTCGTTGGACGGAATGATTCCGTCGGCGATTGCAAATGAAAGCGCACGAACGTGATCAGCGATGACGCGAAACGCAATGTCGATCTTTTCTTGATCGGACTCACCAGCGCTTCCGTGTTTCGGAATCGTCGATCCGTATTTTTTGCCGCTCAGTTTTTCCAGTTCATCGAAGATCGGATGGAAAATATCCGTTTCGTAATTGGAGATCGTACCAGAGAAATCAGTAAGATTTTTGGTGCCCTGAATAATAGCCGTGACCCGCTCGAAACCCATTCCGGTATCGACGTGACGTTGCGACAACGGTGTAAATGTCTCGTCGGCGTTCGCGTTGAATTGAATGAAAACCAGATTCCAAATCTCGATGCAGCGGGGGTCCTCTTTATTCACCAGCGCACCGCGCGTATCCCCATCCGGCGTGAGATCGACATGTACCTCTGAGCAAGGACCGCATGGGCCGGTATCGCCCATCATCCAGAAATTGTCCGCTTTGCCGCCGCTGACGATGTGGATCCCCGGATCGAGATCGGCCTCGCGGAAGAGACGAGCCCAATGATCATGCGCTTCCTGGTCGAACGTGCTCGGTTCCCCGGGGCCAGGCTTGTAAACGGTGGCGTAAAGTCGCTGCGCCGGAAATTTCCAGCGATCGACCACCAGTTCCCACGCCCATTCGATGGCTTCTCTTTTAAAGTAATCGCCGAAGCTCCAGTTGCCGAGCATCTCGAAGAAGGTGTGGTGATAAGTGTCGAGCCCGACGTCTTCCAGATCGTTATGTTTTCCGCCAGCGCGAATGCATTTCTGTGTGTCGGCTACGCGTGGCGGTTTCCACACCGGCTTCTGCTGGCCGAGGAAGATTGGCACGAACTGGTTCATGCCGGCGTTCGTGAAGAGCAGATTCGGCGCCTCGGGCAGTAACGATGACGAGGGCACAATGGTGTGTTGTTTCTCGCGAAAGAAATCGAGGAACGATTTTCGAATCTGCGCTGAAGTCATAGTATCGACCTAGACTTCAAATTGCCGGAAGGGACGCCGATTTCCAAATGGAAATCTCGTACCTCGCTGTCATGTTCCAGCCGACAAGATTATGAATACGATCAAAAACGAGCAGCTTCTCACCCAATTGAACTGGCGTTACGCGACGCAGCAGTTCGATCCGGCGCGCAAAATATCTCCAGAGGACTGGGCGGCGATGGAAGAGGCGCTCATTCTTTCGCCTTCATCCTACGGGCTGCAACCATGGACGTTTGTCGTGATCACCGATCAGAAAACGCGGGAAAAACTTTTCCCTTCGACATGGAATCAACGGCAGATCCTGGATTGCTCACATTTTGTGGTGTTCACGGCGAGAACCAAAATCACGAGCGAAGACATCGATCGTCACGTTGCAAGAACGGCGGAAGTGCGTGGCGGAACGGTCGAGGCTTTGAAACGATTTCGCGAGGCGATGGCCGGCGACCTGGTAACGGGAGTTCGCGCGGCCCAAGCCCATGAGTGGGCGACGCGGCAGGCTTATATCGCCCTTGGAAATTTTATGACGAGCGCAGCTTTGCTCGGCGTCGACACGTGTCCGATGGAAGGATTCAAGCCGGATGAGTACGATGAGATTCTAGATCTTACGGCGAAACGCCTGGCTTCAGTCGTTTGTTGTGCGGCGGGCTATCGATCCGCAG
>WNFX01006734.1_pt1 | contig 10890 bp, 8 predicted proteins | sample 5400111 | NCBI WGS metagenome assembly WNFX01 (sample SAMN13153363, study PRJNA577476) | soil metagenome | isolation source: 40 cm soil or saprolite under grassland replicate 1 | place: USA:California | collected 2016-06-15
CGCCCACGCCGACCCGCTCAGCAACACGGTCGCGGTGACCGTCGGGCGGCTGCGGCGCAAACTCGGCGATCCGCCGCTGATCAAGACCGTCGTCGGCGTCGGCTACCGGCTGTGAGACGCCACCTCAGCGCCCGGTCGCGGCTGACGCTGCTCTACACCTCGCTGTTTGCGCTGGGCGGGGCCGTGCTGGTCGTGATCACCTACCTGCTGGTCGCGCACACCTTGCACACCACGACGACCACCACGACCGAACAGCAGATCCCGAAGCAGATTCAGCGAGCGATCGACCAGTGCGTCGCCGAGTCGCAGGCGGCCGGGAGTGACTCGGCCGCCCGCGCCGAGCAGAAGTGCGCCGCGCTGTATGCCAACGGTGTCCAGGCCGGCGCCTCCGCACAGCGCAGCACGACGCTCACCCACCTGCTGACCTACTCGCTGCTCAGCCTGGCCGGCGTCACCCTGCTCGCCGCAGTCGCGGGCTGGATCGTCGCCGGACGCATACTGCGGCCGGTGCACCGGCTCACCGCAGCTGCCCGCGCGGCAAGCGAGCAGAACCTGTCCCAGCGCATCGCTCTGCAAGGACCGCGCGACGAGCTGCGTGAGCTCGCCGACACCTTCGACACCATGCTCGAACGGCTCGACCGCGCGTTCACCAGCCAGCGGCAGTTCATCGCCAACGCAAGCCATGAGCTGCGCACGCCGCTGACCGTCATGCGCACCGCTTTGGACGTCGTCCTCGCCAAGCCGCGGCCGACCCGCGACGAACTGGTGTCGATGTCCGTCGAAGTCCGCCAGGCCGTCGATCACGCCGAACGGCTCATCGAGGCACTGCTGGTACTCGCGCGCAACGAGCAGGCGCGCGCCCTCACTGACTCGCTGGATCTCGCCGCCGTCGCCGAGGACGCACTCGAGGGACGTGCCGCCGACGGCATCACCACGACCGCCACGCTCGACGATGCTCCGGTGACCGGCGACGCGGTGCTGCTCGAACGGCTCGTCAGCAACCTGCTCGACAACGCCGAGCGCTACAACATCGCCGGCGGCACCGTCGAGATCTCGACGACCGCCCACGACACGACCTCCGTCCTGCGCGTGGTCAACACCGGAGCGGTGGTCCCCGCCGACATGGTCGAGCGCCTGTTCCTGCCGTTCACCCGGCTCGACGACCGCATCCGCCACGACGGCTTCGGGCTCGGCCTCACCCTCGTCTCATCGATCGCCGCGGTGCACGGCGGCACCGTGGACGCAACCGCCGTGACCACCGGTGGGCTGGACATCAGCGTCCGCCTCCCGCGACGCGACAACACCGTCACCCCAGCGTCGCCTGCCACCTGAACACCTGCCTCCCGCCACCATCGTCGCCCAGGCCGGGCGCGGCATTCCCAGAGTGCTCTTGCCCGAACCGCTCTCTCCAATCAGCGCCCACATCGCCAGCGTCTTGCCGTCCACAACAACCTTCAGCTGCGCCTGTGGCCTATACCTGGGCGACCCCACCGCCTGGACACCGGACACAACACCGACGAATTAACAAGCGGGACCACTAGCGAGCAGCTTTCGCGAGCAGCTCCGCGAGGTGGAGCGCCTTGCGCTGGGCGAGCTGGTCGAGCTGGAGGCGGCAGGAGAAGCCGTCGGCGAGCACCACTGCGCCCTCTCTGCCGTCCTCGGCGGTGTGGACGGCTGGCAGCAGGGCGGTGTTGGCGACGGCGACGGAGACGTCGTAGTGGCCCCGTTCGAAGCCGAAGTTGCCGGCCAGGCCGCAGCAGCCTCCCACCTCGCGGACCTCGGCGCCGGCGCGGGCGAGCAGGTCCCGGTCGGCGTCCCAGCCGAGCACGGCGCGGTGATGGCAGTGCGGCTGGGCGACCGCGCGCACCCCATGGAGGTCCGGCGGGATCCATGCCGGCGAGCGCTGGCCGAGCAGCTCGGCGAGGGTTGTGGTGGCGGCGGCGACAGCGCTGGCGGCGGGGTCGTCGCTGCCGAGCAGCATGCGGGCGTCGGCGCGCAGCACCGCGGTGCATGACGGCTCCAACCCGACCAGCGGGATGCCGTCGGCCAGCAGCGGCGCCAGCGTGTCGACCGTCCGCCGCAGCAGGCGCCGGGCGGCGGGGAGCTGCCCGGTTGAGATCCAGGTGAGCGCGCAGCATAGCCCGCGCTCGGGATCGGGGATGCGGACGGCGTAGCCGGCGTCCTGGAGGACCTTGACGGCGGCGATCCCCACCTGTGGCGCGAAGTGGTCGGTGAAGGTGTCGACCCATAGCAGCACCGCCGGCCTGCCGTCACCGTCGGCGGGCGCGGGCGCCTGCGCCTGGTCGCGGAACCAGCTCCGGAAGGTCTGCTTGGCGAAGCGGGGCAGGGCGCGGTGCGGGTCGATCCCGCCGGCTCGCTTGGCAAGGCTCGCGAGCGGTTGCCGCGCGAGCAGCCAGTTGCTGGCCCTGGGTGCGCGCGCGGCCAGCCGCGCCCAGCGTGGCAGCCACCCGAGGCTGTAATGCGACGCCGGGCGCAGGCGGCGGTGGTAGGTCTGGTGCAGGACCTCGGCTTTGTAGGTGGCCATGTCAACCCCGGTCGGGCAGTCCGAGGCGCAGCCCTTGCAAGCCAGGCACAGGTCCAGCGACTCGCGCACCTCCTTGGCGCGCCAGCCAGCCACCAGCGTGCCGTTGGCCGCCTCCTGCAGCACGTGGGCGCGACCACGGGTGGTGTCCTTCTCGTCGCGTGTCGCCAGGTAGGAGGGACACATCACGCCACCGCTGCCGGTGGTGTCGGCCAGGCATTTGCCCACCCCGGTGCAGCGGTGCACCGCTGCAGCGAAGTCGCCGCCGTCCTCGGCGTAGGCGTCGGTGAAGCCGAGCCGGCCGCTGACACGGTGCAGCGGGCGGGCAGCGGGCCGCCGCAGGTCGGCGTCGAACGGGCGCGGGTCGACCACCACGCCGGGGTTGAGCAGGTTCTGCGGGTCGAATACTGCCTTCACCGCAGCCATCAGCTGGAGGGCAGGGCCTGAATACATCGCCGACAGCAGGGCGCTGCGGGCACGGCCGTCGCCATGCTCGCCGGACAGCGACCCGCCGTGGGCGGCGACCAGCCGGGCCGCGTCCTCCACAAAGGAGCGGAAGCCCGCACGGCCGCCGGGCCGGTCAAGGGGGAAGTCGATGCGGATGTGGATGCAGCCGTCGCCGAAGTGGCCGTAGGGCAGGCCGTCCAGGCCGTACTGCGCCAGCAGCGCATTGAACTCGCGCAGGTAGGCGCCGAGCTGGTCCGGGGGGACCGCGGCGTCCTCCCAACCGGCATACCCGGGCGCGCCGGCCAGGGTGCGGCCCGCTAGACCGGCGCCGTCCTCCCGCAAGCGCCAGAGCGCCGCCGCCTGCGCCGGGTCGGTGACCATGCGGCTGTCGGGCGCGGCGGCGTCCGCCAGCAGCCGCCGTGCGGCCACCGCCGCATCCTCCGGGGTTGCCGCGCCCAGCTCGACCAGCAGCAGCCCAGCGCCGCTGGGCAACGGCGGCACGGCGGCGCCGCCGCGGCGGCGCCGCACCACCTCGAAGATGCGGGCATCCAGCCCCTCCACGGCGCCGAGGGAGGCACCGGCGCCCACCCCCTCAGCAGCCGCGGCGACGTCGCGGTGGTAAACCGGCAGCAGCGCCGGCACCGCGTCGGCAGCCGCCGCCAGGTCCGGGTACCCCAGGACGACCAGCGCCGTGGCCGCCGGGACCCTGACCAGCCGCAGCGTCGCACCCAGCACGACGCCCAGGGTGCCCTCGGTCCCGACCAGCGCCTTGGCGACGTCGAAGCCGTGCTCGGGCAGCAGGTACTCCAGCGAGTAGCCGGAGACCTGCCGGCCGAAGCGGCCGAACTCGGTCCGCAGCAGCGCGAGGTTGGCGTCCACCAGCTGCCGCAGCGCGGCCAGCGCGGCAGCAGCGGCGCCTGCGGGCGCGGACCCTACGGGATCGCTCCCCCGCCCCCGTCCCTGCCGTGCCGCGAAGCGCGCACCGTTGCCGCTGAGCACGTCCAGCGCCACCACGTTGTCGGCGGTGCGGCCGTAGGCGAGCGCCCGGGCCCCGCAGGAGTTGTTGCCGATCATCCCGCCGAGGGTGCAGCGGCTGTGGGTCGACGGGTCGGGGCCGAAGCGCAGGCCATGCGGGCGCACGGCCGCCTGCAGGCTGTCCAGGACCACCCCGGGCTCCACCTGCGCGGTCTGGGCCTCCGGGTCGATGGCGCCGATCCGCCGCAGGTGCCGGGACAGGTCGGCGACCACGCCGGGGCCGACCGCGTTGCCGGCGATCGAGGTGCCCGCACCCCTGGCCGTGAATGGGACGCCCAGCGCGCGGCACACCTCCAGCGCGGCGATCACCTCGCCGGCGTCTCGCGGGAAGACGACCACCGCTGGCGGCACGCGGTACAGCGAGGCGTCGCTGGAGTACTCCGCCCGCCGCCGCACTGACCCGTCGACCTCGCCGATGCCGACGCGGCGCAGCGCGGCGGCGAGCTCCCGCGCGTCAGCGCCGCCGCCGGCGGCTACCGGGTCTGCCATTCGGTCTGCAGCGGCGGTGGTTGCAGCAGCGTCTGGAAGACCGTGCAGTACCGTTCGGTCTTCTCGGCGAGCGCGGCGAGCTGCTCGGACGCTGATGCGGGCGCCTCGACGTCGAAGCGGACCCGGATGGCGCTGAACCCGGCGGGCACCTCCTTGGCGACGCCGAGGGTGCCGCGCAGGTCCAGGTCGCCCTCCACGGCGACCTCGATGCGCTCCACCGGGATGCCGAGCGCGCTGGCGACCATCTGACAGGTGAGCTGCGCGCAGGCGGCCAGGGCGCCGAGCAGCAGGTCGCCCGAGCACGCGGCCGTCCCCGCGCCGCCGACGCCGCTATGGGCCTGCGCCTCGTAGATGGCGCGCCCGAGGTCCACCGAGCACGAGATCGGCACGTCGCCCTGCGGCTGAGATCCCTGGGCGTGCAGCGTGACGGTGGCGGCGCCGGGTTCGGCCCGGTAGCGCTCCTTGAGCGGTCGTTGCAGCGTGCGCAGGTCCACGATCGGTCCTCCTGGCTCCTTGGTGCGGTGGTCGCGGTCGCCGCGACGACGCTACACCACGGCCTGACAGGTCCTGCACGAGCCGCCGGGCCGCGAAAAAGATTCCCACGGACAGACTGTCAGTCAGATCCGCCGACAGCACCCCGGGCGAGGGTCGGGGCAAGCGCCCCCGCTCGAAAGGACCCAGCCCATGCGTTCCTCCAGCCCGACGGTGTTCGCCATGCTCGACGCCGAATGGGCCACCCTGGCCCCCAGCCCCATCCCGGCCGACTGGCAGCGCCACCCCGCCCTCGCCCGCACCGGCACCCTCCACCCCACCCTCGGCGACCTGCTGCAGGCCACCGAACGCCGCGGCGACCCCGAGGCCAGCGACCAGATCCTGGCCGCCCTCGCCCACCTCGCCACCACCACCGACGACGCCGACCCACTCGCCGCCCGGGTGCTGCTGCAGATGCTGCTACCCGGCGCCAAAGCCCTCGCCCGCCGCCTCAGCTGGCTCGGCGACACCCAGGAACGCGCCGCCGCCATCACCGCCACCCTCTACGAACAGATCCGCACCTACCCGATCGCCCGCCGCCCCGCCCGCATCGCCGCCAACCTGCTGGCCGACACCCACCAGCGGCTCATCCGCCGCTCCAGCGCCAGCGGCAGCGCCGGCGCCGGCAGCGGCAGCGGCAGCGGCAGCGCAAGCGGCGGGACGGCGCTGGCGGCGGTGCCAGCCCTGTCGCTGGACCAGCTCGCCGCCCACGGCGTGCTCCCCGAGCTGACCCCACCCGGCCCCGCCCCAGCCGAGGAGCTGCTGGCGCTGCTGGCCTGGGCGGTCCACAGCGGCTACCTCACCGCCGCCCAGGCCCGCCTGATCGGCCGCAGCCGCATCGCCGACATCCCCTGCGAGCAGCTCGGCGCGTCGCCGGGCTCGGCGCCCACAGCCTCCGGCGCCGCCGCCAGCGCGCCGAGCAGGCACTCGGCCGCGCGGTGACCGCGTGCGCCCTCACCCCGGACGACCATTCGCACTTGCTGCCGTACCTGGAACAATTCGGGGAACCACTGGTGAGGAGCAGTCGGAGGCGCCATGGACGAAACACCCAGCCGTGTCGAGCTGAGCCCGGTGGGCTTCCTGCGGCGTAGCGCCGCGGTGTTCCCGAACAAGGTGGCGGTGGTGGCCGGCGAGCGGCGCTACCGCTACGCCGAACTCGCGGGGCGGGTGAATCGCTTCGCGGCGGCCCTGCGGGCGCAGGGCCTGGAACGGGGCGACCGCGTCGCGGTGCTCTGCCCCAACTCCCCGGCGTTGCTGGAAGCGCACTTCGCCGTCCCCGCCGCTGGCGGGGTGCTGGTGGCCATCAACACGCGCCTCACCCAGGAGGAGGTCGGCTCCATCCTGCGGCATTCCGGCGCCCGCGTGCTGGTCGCCGACGCGGAGCTGCGCCCGCTCGCGGCACCCGACGCGCTCGCCGGGGTCGAGGTCGTCACCGTCGACGACCGCGGCGGCGGCCTCGACTCCTACGAGGCGTTCCTGGCCGGCGCACCGGACACCGACGCCGACGACGGCCTTGCGGACGCAGGGCCGCTGCACGAGGACGACCCGATCGCGATCAACTACACCTCCGGCACCACCGGGCGGCCGAAGGGGGCGGTCTACACCCATCGGGGCGCCTACCTGCGCGCGTTGGGGAACGTGCTGGAGACCAGGCTGGACCGCGAGACGGTGTACCTGTGGACGCTGCCGATGTTCCACTGCAACGGCTGGGGCTATCCCTGGGCGGTGACGGCGGTCGCGGGACGCCACGTCTGCCTCCGCAAGGTGGACTACGCCGCCGTCTGGGAGCTGCTGGAGCAGGAGGGGGTGACGCACTACTGCGGCGCGCCCACGGTCCACATCAACGTGGTCAACCATCCCGCCGCGCACCGCCTCGCCCAGCCGGTGACCGTCCCGACCGGCGGTGCGCCGCCGTCGCCGACGCTGCTCGCGCAGATGCAGCGGCTCAACCTGCACCCCATCCACCTGTACGGCCTGACCGAGACCTACGGGCCGCACATGGGCTGCCCCCGGCAGCCGGAGTGGGACGCCCTGCCCGTCGAGGAGCAGGCGGCGCTGGGCGCGCGCCAGGGCGTCCCCTGCCTGCCGCTGGAGGAGACCCGGGTGGTCGACGCCGAGCTGCGCGACGTGCCGCGCGACGGCCAGACCATCGGCGAGGTCGTGGCTCGCGGCAACGCCGTGATGCGGGAGTACTTCCGCGAGCCGGACCTGACGGCGGAGGCGTTCCGCGGCGGCTGGTTCCACACCGGCGACCTCGGCGTGTGGCACCCGGACGGCTACGTGGAGCTGCGCGACCGCGCCAAGGACATCATCATCTCCGGCGGGGAGAACATCTCCACCATCGAGGTCGAGCAGGCGATCGCCAGGCACCCGGCGGTCCTCGACGTCGCCGTGGTGGCGACCCCGGACGAGACCTGGGGCGAGCGGCCGAAGGCCTACGTCGAGCTGAAGCCGGAGGCGTCGGCCACCGCCGAGGAGATCATCGCCTTCTCGCGCCAGCATCTCGCCGGCTTCAAACGGCCAGCGGGGGTGGAGTTCGGCGAACTCCCCCGCACCTCCACTGGGAAAATCCAGAAGTACCTCCTGCGCCAGCGCGAACGCGAGCGGTGAGGCCAATTCCCCTGCTCACTGTCCATCAGCTGAGCTCGGCGCGGTGTTCGCGCTGGAACAGGACGAACAGGAGTGCAAGGGAGGGGATCAGGAGCACCGCGCCGATGGCGAGGCTGGCGAGCATGGCGGCGAGGGTGGTGTGGGGCGCGGCGGCCTGGGCGATGGTGAGGGAGGGGACCAGCAGGTAGGGGTATTGGCCGGCGGCCCAGCCCCAGATGATGGCGATGACGGCGAGGGCGGCGGTGATGCGGACCGGCACAAAGGCGCGGCGCCACAGCAGGAACAACGATGCGGCGCCGAAGGCGGCGGAGGTGGCGACCAGGGGGAGGGCGCGGCCGGTGAGGCCGTCGAAGAGGCGGGGGGCGTCGGCGTGGAGGACGGCGATGCCGCCGAGGGCGACAACGCCAACCGCCACGCCGCTGGCAAGCGCGCGGAGGCGGAACCATTCGACCAGGGTGGGGTCGTCGCTGCGGCGGGCGTCCTGGGTGAGGTAGACGGCGGCGAGGTAGGCGCAGACGCCGACGGCGAGGACGCCGCCGAGCAGGGAGGTGGGGTTCAGCCAGCTGGTGACGACGTTGCCGCGGGCGTTGCCGGGGGGGACCCGGCCGGTGGCGACCGCGCCGGCGATGGTGCCGAGGAAGAACGGGGTGACCACCGAGGAGGCGGCGAAGCAGGCGCCGAAGAGGCGTTTGAGCCACAGCTCGGATTCGGGGACGGCCTTGCGGAAGGCGAAGGCTGCCCCTCGCATGATCACGCCGAAGGCGACGGCGGTCAGCGGCAGGTACAGCGTGGACATGATCGAGGCGAATGCCAGCGGGAAGCCGGTCCACAGCACCACCAGGGCGAAGATCAGCCAGACGTGGTTGGCCTCCCAGACCGGGCCGATGGAGTGCTCGATGAGGGAACGCTGGGCTGCGCCGCCCCGGGCGGTGCCCGCGACCAGGTCCCAGAACCCGGCGCCGAAGTCGGCCCCGCCGAGCAGGGCATAGGCGGTGACCCCGACCCAGGTGAGGGCGAGGACCGCGTTGGCGAGCGTCACCGGACGCCCTCCCTCGTCCCGGTCGTTCCGGCCGCCCCCACCGGCTCGCGCTCCTGCGGGGCGACCGGCAGCGGCGCCCGCGCCAGGCGCCGCAGCACGTACACGGTGGCGACGGTCATGACCGTGTAGACCGCCAGGAGCGCGAACAACCCGGCGCGCAGGCCCGGCGCGGAGCTGACCGCGTCGCGGGTGCGCATGATGCCGAACACGATCCAGGGCTGGCGGCCCACCTCGGTGGTCACCCAGCCGGCCTCCAGCGCGGCCACAGCCGCCACGCCCGCCAGCGACGCGGCGCGGTAGAACCAGCGGGAGCGGGGCAGGTCGCGGCGGCGCCACCACGCCAGGGCGAACCAGGCGCCCAGGCCGAGCAGCGCCAGCCCGGCCGCCACCATCACCTGGAAGGAGGGGTGAACGACGTTGACCTGGGGCCGCTGGTCGGGCGGGACCTCGTTGAGTCCCTTGATCTCGGCGTGCGGGTTCCAGCGGGCCAGCAGCGACAGGCCGAAGGGGATCTCGATCGCGTAGCGGAGCTGCCCGTCGACCGCGATGCCGCCGAGATGCAGCGGCACGCCACGCGCGGTGTGGAAGAGCCCCTCCATGGCCGCGAGCTTGGTCGGCTGGTTGTGGGCGACGAAGTGGGCGGCCCAGTCCCCCACCCCGATCTGCACCGGGGTGATCACGGCGGCCATCACGAACGGCAGCAGGAAGCCGAGGCGGTGGTAGCGGTCGCGCCGGCCACGCAGCCACGCCACCGCATAGACGCTGGCCACCGAGAAGCCGCTCACCATCAGGGCGGCGAGGATCATGTGGGTGGTCTGCGGCGGGGTGGCCGGGTTGAACATCGCCGCCCAGGGGTCGACGTTGGTGACCTTCCCGTTGACCAGGTCGAACCCGCGCGGCTGGTTCATCCAGGCGTTGGCGCAGACCACGAAGAAGGCCCCGGCGACCCCGGCGATCACGATCGGGATGCCGGTGAGCAGGTGCTGGCGGGGGCTGAGCCGGTCCCAGGCGTACAGGTAGATGCCGAGAAAGATCGCCTCGATGAAGAAGGCGAACCCCTCGATGGCGAACGGCAGCCCGATGACCTCCCCGAAGGTGCCCATCATGCCGGGCCACAGGATGCCCATCTCGAACGACAGGATGGTGCCGGAGACGGCGCCGACGGCGAACAGCACCCCCAGCGCCCTGGCCCAGCGCCGCGCCAGCAGCGCGTAGGCCTGACTCGTTTCCTGATCGCCGCCGCGCTGCCGCAGGCGCAGGGAGCGCCATTCGGCGATCAGGACCAGCAGCGGGAAGCCGACCCCGAGGCAGGCCACGATGATGTGCCAGCCGAGCGAGACAGCCATCTGCGTGCGGGCCGCCTGCAGGTCGAACGGGGTCGCGGCCGTGGTCGCCGCCAAGGTCACGGTCAAGCTGTCCTCCGTTCCCCAGCCCGCTCCCGCTCCGGTTGCTCCACGATGCAGAACACCTCCGGGTGTCTGGGGACGGTCAGTTTCTCGCCGACGAGGTTGCGGCCCCCGCGGGTCTGCTCCAGCCCGAGGGTATCGGCCAGTTCGCTGGCGCGCAGCCCGTCTCATCGAGGCACCGGCGAACTCGGTATTGGATCGGTATGGGACCGGAATGTCCGGGACAGCGGACATCGGTAGGCTGAAGTCGTTCCTGTGGTCAATGCCGGGGCGACCAGATGCAGGTGAGGCTTCTCGGGCCAGTCGATGTGGCGGTAAACGGGGTGGGCCGGCCGGTGCATGGATTGCGCCGCAAGACGGTGCTCGCGGTCTTGGCGCTGCACCGTGGGGAAATCGTCAGCAGCGGACGGCTGGTCGACGTGGTCTGGGGCGAGGCCGCGCCACTGACCGCGATGAACACCCTGCAAAGCCACATCTCCCACCTTCGCGGGGTGCTGGGGCACAAGGACGCGATCCGGGCGCTCCCGCCAGGCTATCGCCTGGAGCTTGGTGGCGAGGCCACCGATGTCCAGGCCGCCGAACGCCTGGTCCGCCACGCCGGCCAGTCGATGCCCAGCTTCTGGAAACCCCGAGCCCGGGCCGCTACCAGTTCCATGACCTGATGCGCCTGTACGCCGACCAGCTGGCCATGCGGCAGTACCCCGAGCCGGAGCGGATGGCCGCGCTGACGCGCCTGTTCGGCTTGTTCACCGCGACGGCCTGGGAGAGCCTGCGGTTGCTGCGCCCAGGCG
>WNFX01006736.1_pt1 | contig 10888 bp, 8 predicted proteins | sample 5400111 | NCBI WGS metagenome assembly WNFX01 (sample SAMN13153363, study PRJNA577476) | soil metagenome | isolation source: 40 cm soil or saprolite under grassland replicate 1 | place: USA:California | collected 2016-06-15
CGCGCCGCCGCTGAACGGGGACGTCGGGTCGACGGCGAGCACGCCGAGCCGCAGCCCGGCGGCCAGGTAGGCCGCGGCCAGGGCACCGGTTACCGTCGACTTGCCGACCCCGGGAGAGCCGGTCAGGCCGATCACCCGGGCCGAGCCGGTATGCGGCGCGATCGCCCTCATGACCGGGCGCAGCTCCGGCGAGCGGTCCTCGACCAGGGAGATCAGCCTGGCCAGGGACCGGGCGTCGCCGGCCACGGCACTGGCCACCAGTGCCTCAGGATCGGCAGGCACCCGCGACCGCCGCCCGCCCGCCCCGTTGGCCGGCGCTGTCGTGCCCGGCGCGGCTGGGGCCGGGAAACCTGGGCCGGCCGGGCTGGCCGCCGATCCCGCGCCGTCCGCGGTCCCGGCCGGGCGGGGCTCAGGCACGGCCCGGCGCTGGCACCTCGAGCAGCAGCGCATCTCCCTGGCCACCGCCGCCGCAGAGCGCGGCAGCGCCAAGCCCGCCGCCCCGGCGGCGCAACTCGTGCACTAGGTGCAGGGCGATCCTCGCGCCGGACGCGCCGATCGGATGGCCGATCGCGATGGCGCCGCCGTTGACGTTGACCCGGTCAGGCCCGATGCCAAGATCCCGCATGGACTGGATGACGACCGCGGCGAACGCCTCGTTGATCTCGATCAGGTCCAGTTCCGGCACCGTGCGCCCGGCCTTGCCGAGGGCATGCCGGATCGCGCCGGACGGCTGCGACTGCAGTGAGTTGTCCGGGCCGGCGACGTTGCCGTGCGCGCCGATCCTGGCCAGCACCGGCAGGCCGCGGGCGGCGGCGGTCTCGGCGGATGCGACCACGACCGCGCAGGCGCCGTCGGAGATCTGGGAGGCCGATCCCGCGGTGATCGTGCCGTCCGCGGCGAACGCCGGGCGGAGCCTGCTCAGCGAGTCCGCCGTGGTGTCCGCGCGGACGCCCTCGTCGGTATCGAAGACCACCGGATCCCCGCGCCGCTGCGGCACCTGGACCGCGACGATCTCCTCGGCCAGCAGGCCGTTCTTGATCGCCGCCGCGGCCCGCTGGTGCGATGACGCGGCGAACTCGTCCTGCTCCGCGCGGCCGATGCCAAGCCCGGCGTTGTGCCGCTCGGTGGACTCGCCCATCGATACCTGGTCGAAGGCGTCGGTCAGGCCGTCGTGCGCCATCGCGTCGATCAGCTCGGCCGGGCCGAACCGGTAGCCGCGGCGGGCCCCTGGCAGTAGATGCGGGGCGCCCGTCATCGATTCCATGCCGCCGGCCACGACGAGCTCGAACTCGCCCGCCCGGATCAGCTGGGCGGCTAGCGCGATGGCGTCGAGCCCGGACAGGCACACCTTGTTGATCGTGACGGACGGGACAGTCATCGGGATGCCGCCCGCGACGGCCGCCTGCCGGGAGGGGATCTGCCCGGCCCCGGCCTGCAGCACCTGGCCCATGATCACGTAGTCCACCTGGTGGCCTGCCAGGCCCGACCGGGCGAGTGCCGCCTTGATCACGATGCCGCCCAGCTCCGCCGCGCTGAAATCGCTAAGCGAGCCGAGCAGGCGCCCGATGGCCGTCCTGGCCCCGCCGACGATGACCGCTTCCCGCATGCCTGAAACGATACCCATGACCGGAGCCACCACCGGAGGGAGACATCGGTGCTGACCCGCATCGATCACGTCGGAATCGCGTGCCGGAGCCTGGCCGAGAAGATCGCGTTCTACCAGACAGTCTTCGGGTTGCGGCTAGTAAGCGAGGAAGTCCACGAGCAGCAGGGTGTCCGGGAGGCGATGCTGCAGGTCACCGCGGCCGCCGCGGGGATGTCCTGCGTGCAGCTGCTTGAGCCGCTCGGGCCGGACACCCCGGTCGGCAAATTTCTCGCCCGGCGCGGCGAGGGAATCCACCATGTCGGCTACGGCGTGACGGATATCACCGCGGCGCTTGACTCGATCGGCGCCAGCGGCGTCCGGCTGATCGACGCGCGGCCGCGGCACGGCTCGATGGGCGCCTCGATCGCGTTCCTGCATCCGGCGGACGTGGGCGGCGTGCTGACCGAGCTGGTGCAGGCGGCCGATCGCTGACCCTGGCGACAGCCCGGTAACCCGCTTCCGCCAGCTCTGTCAGGCCGCGAACGCAGTCCCCGCTGCCAGCTTCAACCACCCCTGTCACGTCCGGCCGGGAACCGCTGGCCCGTCGTGCGAGGACGGTCATGCCCCTGAATTTCACGCCTTGATCGTCGCAGGACCGACAAATGGCTAGGATTTAACGGACAAAATGATGTCATACGGGCAGGAACGCGGATCTACAGCGTGAGCGAACGCGAACAGCCCGCCAACCGCTCAACAGAGCGGTACGCTGCCAGGCACCGGGCGAGCTGCCTTCCGTGTCAGCCCGGGCAGTCGGCCCGTGGGTGCCGACCGTCCGGGGGACAGTAGCGAGGTACTCCAGTCCGGCCGGCGTATCTTCCCGTCTACCCAGGATTAGGCGACATGCAGCCCGATATTGACGCTCAGCTCAGCAATTTCTTCGAGGAAACCCCGCAGCGCGACTTCGCTAGGGTCATGCGAGGCTATGACCCGCACCAGGTCAACGAGCACCTGAAGCAGATCGACAGCGAGCTGCGTCAGCACCGCGATCAGGTGCAGGCGCTGCACAGGGAGCTGGCTGATGCCCATCGCCAGATCCAGGAGCAGGAGCGGCCCACCTACTCCGGGCTCGGGTCGCGCATCGAGCAGCTGCTCCGGCTCGCGGAAGAGCAGCAGAACGAGATCCTGCACGAGGCCAGGTCCGCGGCGAATGAGTTCAACGCGAAGGCCAAGGTCGAGGCCGCCGAGGTCCGTGCGGCCGCCGAGAACGAGGCCGCCGAGCTGCGCGCCAACGCCAAGCGGGAGACCGACGACCTGCGGTCGTCCGCCGAGCGCGAGGCGGACGCGATCAGGACGAGCGCCCGGCGCGAGGCGGACGAGCTGACCTCGACCACCGAGCGCGAGGCCGCCAAGCTCCGCGCGACGGCCGATCACGAGGTCGCCGAGAAGCGCGCCGCCATCGAGCGCGACATCGCCAAGCTCCGCACCACCACGGAGCGCGAGGTCGCGCAGATGAAGGCGTCCTCTAAGCGCGAGCGCGATGAGATCCTCACCACCTCCAAGCGCCAGGCTGATGAGATGCGCAGCCAGGCGCAGCGGATCCTGGAGGAGAGCGAGGCGCAGCGGGCGCAGGCCGAGGCCGAGTTCGACATCCAGCTCGCCTCCCGGCGCGAGGAGGCCGAGCGGCAGGAGGCCGAGCGGCTGTCCGCCGCACAGGCTGCCACTCAGAAGCTGGTCTCCGAGGCCGAGCAGCGCGCCGCCACGGCCGAGCAGCGGGCCACCAAGGCCAGCACCCAGGCCGAGCAGGCCCGCCGGGATGCCGACCAGCACGCCCTGCAGCTGGTCACCAACGCGAAGAAGAATGCCGACCAGATTGTCGCGCAGGCCAAGGCGCAGGCTGATCAGCTGCTGGCCGACACCAAGGCCGAGGCCGAGCGGCACCGTACCAGCGCACAGCGGCATGTGGACGACCTGAACAAGCAGAAGGAGAGCGTCGCCGCTCACCTCGCGCAGATCAGCCAGCTGCTCGGTACCCAGATGTCAGGCCTCGGCGACGCGCTGAAGCCGAGTCCGCCGCCACCCGCCGTGTCGTCGTCGCCTGCCAAGGCAGTCACCGCCGCGCCAGCCAACGGGGGATCGCAGCCCGGGGCGGCATCGGCCGCGCCCGCCCGGCAACCCGCGCCGTCCGGCCAGGCCCCATCGGGCGGCCAGGGCGCAGGCGGCAGGTCCGGCGGCGGCCCGGCACCGAAGCAGCCGGCCAACGCCAAGACGGCGAAGTCCGGCGATGCCGAGGACTGGTGGACTGAGTAGTCCCGCGCCGCATCGCGGCACAAGCGCCCGGCCCCGTGCCGCACGGGGCCGGGCGCTTCGCGTTCGCCGAGCAGCCAGGGCCGCCCGCGACGGCGTACCCCGGGGAGCTACGGCCCGACCGTCTGGCCGCCGTCGACGACCACGACCTGGCCCGTCATGTAGGAAGATGCCGCGCTGGCCAGGAAGACGGCCGGGCCTGCCATCTCGTCCGCCCGGCCCCAGCGGTGCATCGGGACCGCCGCCACGGTGGCCGGCCCGGCGACCGGGTCCGCCCACAGCTGGCGGTTGAGTTCGGTGGCCGTCCAGCCAGGGCACAGGGCATTTACCCGCACCCCGGTGGCGCCCCACTCGACCGCCAGCGACTTCGTCAGCGAGACCAGGCCCGCCTTCGCCGCGCCGTACGGAGACAGCAGCGGGGACCCGGTCACTCCGGCCACCGACGCGACATTGATCACCGATCCCGCACCGCGCTCCACCAGGTGTCCGCCGATCGCGTGGCAGACGTACACCGCGGAGTCCAGGTTGAGCCGCATCAGCTTGTCCCAGCCGGACAGCCGCAGGTCGAGGAAGGCCGCCATGAAGTTCGAGCCGCCCGCGTTGTTCACCACCACGTCCACGTGCCCGAGCTGCTCGATCGCCGTTTCGACGGCAGCGTCTACCGCATCCTGGCTGGTGACATCGGCCGGAATGACGAAAGCCTTGCGGCCGAGCGCGATGATGCCCGCCGCCGTCTCGGCGAGCCCCTGCTCGCTGCGCGCGACCAGCGCGACGTCGGCGCCGGCGCCGGCCATGGCGACCGCGATCGACCGGCCGATCCCGCGGGACGCGCCAGTGACGAATGCGTTCTTGCCAGTCAGGTCGAAGAGGCTCACGCTCAGTCCTTCCATTCGGTGGGGAGTGGCCAGGCGCCAGGGTTGACTCGCCGCACGATCTCATTCAGCACGATACGGACATAAGTCTCCCCCACCCAGAGATGCTTTGCCCTGTCCACCGCCACGACCTCTGCCTGCGGCACCCGGGCGAACCGCGCCCGGGCCGCGGCCGGCGGCAGGTAGTCGTCGAACTCGGGTACCAGGGCCAACAGCGGGCGGCCGGACGCCGCCCAGCCATCGAGGTCGGCGCCCGTTGCCCGGTGCAGCGCTGGCGACAGCAGGATTGCCCCTTCGACGGCCGGGTCGTTTCCCCACCTCAGCGCCAGCTCGGTGCCGAAGGACCAGCCGAGCAGCCAGCGTCGCGGCAGCCCGGCCGCGACGCAGTAGGCGATCGCGGCCGCGACATCGTGCCGCTCGGCCACGCCATCGGAGAACTCGCCATGGCTGGTCCCGTGCGCCGAGGACGTGCCGCGAGTGTTGAACCTGAGCACCGCGAGGTCCGCGAGGGCGGGCAGCCGGAACGCCGCCTTGCGGAACACGTGGCTGTCCATCATGCCGCCCTGCGTCGGCAGCGGGTGCAGGCAGATCAGCGTGGCGGCAGGCGGGCGGAGCGCGGGCAGGGCCAGCTCGCCGACCAGGCTCAGCCCGTCGGCGGTGCGCAGGGTGACCGGCCGCCGGTCGGCTGGCAGCACGGTGCCTGGCCTTATCTCGCTCACCTGCACTGCCTCATCTGCGAGTCCCGCGACCGTAGCCGGGTGCGGGCCGGCGCGGCCGGCGCCGCCAGCACGGATTGTGCCAGTGCCGCCGCTCGTTCGCGCCATGGGCGTCGGCCGGCCACACCACGACATGCGCGGTCCCCGACACGATCTCCTGGTCGCAGCCGGGGCAGCGATACATCTTGGTGGCGGCGGCGCCGGGCACTTGCCGCACCACCCAGTCCCCATCCGGCCACGCCTGGGCTTGCTCGGGACCGAGCCGGACCGGCGCCGGATCCGCGGCACGTCCGGCACCGTCGCCCGTGCCGCCGGCGCCGCGGCTGGCTCCGCCGCGCGGCTTGCGCGGCAGGTCGGCGGGGAGGCGGCGGGCCTTACGGGGACTCACGGCCGTCACTGTAAGGCATCCGGCACTCTGATCACGCATACCACCCATCCCGCCGTCGCCAGCCGCGTGATCAGGATCTCCTGGGTCTTTCGCCCATCTTTCCCCAGGAGTAGCATTACCTCCGCTCAGGTCCGGATCTTTACGGTCTTGGGCTATGCCCAGCGATGATCCGGGCATGGGGGGTCGAATGCGGCAGCAGCGAAGCTGCCCGCACGCGGTCGGAACTTTACGGGCGCATGCGGGCCGGCAGCTTGGTCCCGGCGGTTTGCCGGGCGAGCAGAGTGGCGCGTCGGAAGGCAGCGCCCGGTTGCCGCCGCCATCTACGGGATCATCCGCGGCGCGATCGGTGGCGCCGGCTGCGGCAGTATCGCTCCGGCTCGCCCACGCCGCGCGCGGCCCGCCGCCGGCTCGTCGATCGCCGCGAACTTTGCCGTGAGTGACCTTCTTATGCAGCTAACGCGCGGCCTCGGGCCGCGTCTTCGGTCAAGTGTGACCGGCCTTGTCGCCTGACCGGCGACATCAACCGTGCGACTGGGGACCCGCACATGACGTGAGGGGAGGACTTGGGCCGGCCAGGGCCGGTACCGGCGGGCGCCCATCGCCGGAGACATTCCCAGGGAGGGGAACATGAGTAGATTGAGGATTCATCTGACCAGGCGAACGGCGGCCGTGCTGATCTCGGCCGCCGCGCTCGCCCTCGGCATCGGCATCCCGTCGGTGAGCTTTGCCGACAGCGCGAGCGGGTGCGACTTCGCCGCGACAGGCACGACCCCGTCGTGTCTGCCGCCGCTGACCGGCAGTACCTTCGCCGGCGGCGACGGCAATCTGCTGACCAGCCCGACTAACTTCGGCACCACCGACTGGCAGAACGTCGCCGGGCTGAACACCGGCGTCGACCTGGCCAGCGGGCCCGGGGACAACTCGTTCGGCCAGGGCACCAAGGAGGACAACGCCAACGTCACAACGGTGACTGGGTCGATCCCGCCCAACAAGAGCGACCTCACCCGCTTCTACGAGGCGTCCGAGTTCGCCGGCAACAGCAACTTCCTGTACCTGGCGTGGGAGCGAACCAATGTCCTCGGCTCCGCGAACATGGACTTCGAGATCAACCAGGCGACCACGCCGGGCCTCGGCAGCCCGGGCGCCCACACCATAAACCGGACCGCGGGCGACCTGCTGGTCACGTTCGACTTCACCAACGGCGGCGGCAGGCCAACCCTGGGGCTGCTCAGGTGGGTGACCGCCGGGCCGGCCAGCCAGTGCTTCGCCAGCAACAGCGTGCCCTGCTGGGGCAACCAAGTGAACCTGAACAGCTCCGACTCGATCGGGGCCGTCAACAACCTCGACGCCGTGACGGACCCGTTCACTAACAAGAGCCTCGCCGCGCTGACCTTCGGGGAGACGGCCATCAACCTGACCGCCGCCGGGGTGTTCCCGCCCGGAACCTGCGAGGCGTTCGGCAGCGCGTTCCTGAAGAGCCGCGCCTCAGCGTCATTCGGCGCCGAGGTCAAGGACTTCGTCGCGCCGGTGCCGGTGAACATCAGCAACTGCGGCCGGGTGACGATCATCAAGCATACCGACCCGCGAGGGATAAACCAGGACTTCAGCTACACCTCGACCATCCCGAACCCGGTGGGAACAGTGACCCCGCCGACGCCCAACTGCACATCCGACACCACGCCGGCCGCCTTCACGCTGAACGACAACGGGAACAGCACCGGGGACAGCGCCGCCAACACCGAGGACTGCACGAACGTGCTGGCGGGCAGCTATACCGTCGTGGAGGGGACGGAACCGGCCAACTTCGCGCTGGAGAGCCTGACCTGCACAGCCACGGGCGGTTCGAGCGGAAGCCAGGACGGCACGAATAAGTTCCAGGCAAATATCACGGTGACCCCAGGCGGTCACGTGACCTGCACCTACGTCAATCAGGCATCGGGAGCCATCCTGGTCACCAAGACCGCCAAGAACCATAACCTCGGCACGGGCCAGCATCCCCTGGCCGGGGTGACGTTCACGGTCAACGGAGTGTCGAAGACAACCGACGCCAGCGGGCAGGCGTGCTTCGACGGGCTGACCATCGGCAATACCTACACGGTTACCGAGACAGCCGCCCCGCCCGGGTACTCGATCGACACAAAGTCTAAGGATGTGACGCCGAGCGCGGCAGCCAGCTGCACCAGCGGCACGCCGGACGGCGTGACCTTCACCGACTCACCGCTTACCGACGTCTCCGTCAACGCCTCGTCCGAGGTGCCCGGAGCCACGAACACCACGATCAAGTGCGTCGATGCAACCAGCACCGACATCGGGAACTCGCCACAGGGCCCCAGCGACCCCGTCACGGTGACCGCCAACGGCCTGAAGCCCGGAACCTACACCTGCACGATCACAGTCGATCCGTGACCGAGAGGACGTAAAGGAGCAGCAGAGTAAGAAGGAGGGGCGGCCGGCTGGCCGCCCCTCCGCTTTGCCCACCGGCCCAGCGGGATCAGTTTGACGCGGCGGGCTCAGGCCGAGCGGCTCCTGGCAGGCGCCTGTTCGCGGTTGCCACGGATCGTGTTGCCGCTGCCCCTATTCACCACCGCGCGGCCGGTGTTCCGCAGCAGCCGCCCGAATCGGTTCAGGCCGATGTAGTTGCTGATGACGCGATTGTGGCTGGTGCCCGCGCGCAGCGTCACGCCATTGCCGGTATTGCCGCTGATCAGGTTCGATGGAAATGACTCGCGGATACCAATCGAGTTTCTGTACGCCGTGCCGCCGATAAGGACCCCGCCGCGCTGGTTACCCAACGCGTTCACGCCGGCCAGCTTGGTGCCGATGAAACTGCTGAAGACCCGGTTGTCATGTGCCTGTCCTGTTATCGCGAGCCCATAGCCCGCGTTCCCGGAGAAGGTGTCCTGCGGGATCACAGAATGCCGCGAGCCGCCAACCACGTTGGCATGCGCGGTGTCGTCGATGAGCAGACCGTCGTTGCCATTGGGCAGTGCCGTACTGCCGTTGGTCGTCAGGCCCACGATATTTGGGTCGATCGTTACCCCACTGGCATTACCGGCTAGCTCGATGCCGTTGTTCGCATTTCCGGAAAAAACATTCGTTCGAGCGAGGTTGTCGCCCCCGGTGGACGTGATCAGCAGGCCGTCATTGCCGTTCGGGGCGGCGCCCTTGAAGGCCAGCAGGCCGCCGAAGGTGTTGAAGGTGATGAATTTCCGCACCCGGTCGGTAACTTCTATGCCGTTGCGACCGTTGCCGGCCGATACGTTCCCGAGCGGAATAACGCCGCCTACCTGAGTATTGAACGAGGACCCGTCAACGCGGATGCCGTCTCGCCGGTTACTCACCGTAGTTGTATTGTTGGCGCCGATGCCGAGGAAATTTCCCTGGACAACCGTATTGTTCGAGCTCGTGATGCGCAGGCCATTCCTGCCGTTACCGCTCAAGACATTGTAGTAGACAAACGGATTATTGGTGAATTTGCAGCCTATCAGCGAATTATTGCTCGCCCCGCTGATCCGCACGCCGTTGCCAGCATTGCCGATCGCGGCATTCCCCTTAGCCGTCGTCCCGACAAAATTTCCGTTCAGCACGTTGTGCTGGGAATCGGTATCGATCAAGATCCCGTTCTTGGCGTTGCCTGAGATCAGGTTGCCCAGCGGGGGCACGACGAAGACCGGAGTCACCGTGCCCTTGTCTCCGGTCGGATCATTCGCCTGGCCGGTAGCCGGGTCGACGAAGTCAGTGCCGCCGATCTCGTTGTCGCTCGACCTGCCGGTGAGCACCAGGCCATCGCCGCCGTTGGCAATGGCCGACCGGCCGGCCGCATTCGTCCCGATGCGGTTGGACACGACAGTATTGCCGGCCGACCCGGACAGCACGATGCCGCTTCCTGCATTTCCGGAGATCACGTTGGCGACCACGCCGGTGGCGCCCGATTTATTAAGCCCGATCAGGTTACCCGACGATGTCGCCGAAATGTAGACGCCGTCGCCATGGTTGCCGAATGCGGCCCCGGTCAGGTCCAGGCCAATATAGTCGCGGTTGAGAGTGATCGAGCTGGCGTTCAGGGTCACGCCGTTGCCGCTGGCGTTGTCCACGGCAACGCCGAGCAGCCGCGAGCCGTCCGAGCCCGCGGCAAATTGCAGGCCGGCGCGGGAGTTGCAGTTTATTTCCACCACCGGCGGGCCGCCGCTGACGTAAGTGGGTGCCGACCTGGCGTCGATTGTCACCGTTCGGGAGATGGCCGGCAGCTGCGTGACGAGGGTAATGGTTCCGTGCACAGCGAAGTGAATGACCGTGGAGCTTCCCGGTGAACCGGCATTAGCGCTCATCATCGCCGCGCGGAGTGAACCCGCGCCGGAGCTGCTGAGGCTCGTCACCACAACGGATCGCCTGGCTGCCGGCGCTGCCGACGTCAAGGCGGACGGTCCGGCGACCTGGGTCGAGGCCGCGGCCGCGACCACGCCCGCCGAGATAGCGACGGCCGTCGATGTGCAGCTGGCGATGCAGCCGATCGCAATGACCCGGAAAAGGTTCGTCGGCCGGAAAAGACCTATAGCGGGCAGCCAGCGGTGCCGAAACCGAGACCCGGTGACTCTCCTGGCCGTGGCGAACAAAGTGCGGAGAATTACCACAACGCCAGCCCTTCTAGGATATACTTTGCGCCGGAAGATCCTCGGACGCTTAGCAGTATGCGCCGTTACGCAGAGCGAATGCCACGACACACCGAACAGGACTCTGCGGCTTTCCGATAAGCGTTTCGGTTGATGGTCATATTGCATGACGATCGGGCGCAATGGTGACTTTCACCGATCCCCGGCCGGAGCAGAAATGAGGTTCGTCCCCAGGTCTGCGGGCGGGCAGTTCACCGCCCGGCGCGCCGCAGCCCTGGCAGACCGCTACAGTTGGCTTCCGTGCGGCTCGTCATCGCCCGATGCAGCGTGGACTACGCAGGGCGGCTGAATGCTCATCTCCCCTCGGCGCTGCGGTTGCTCATCGTCAAGGCTGACTCCTCGGTGCTGATCCA
>WNFX01007472.1_pt1 | contig 10887 bp, 7 predicted proteins | sample 5400111 | NCBI WGS metagenome assembly WNFX01 (sample SAMN13153363, study PRJNA577476) | soil metagenome | isolation source: 40 cm soil or saprolite under grassland replicate 1 | place: USA:California | collected 2016-06-15
TGAACGCAGGACAAAATCTTGTTAGCACAGCTTCAAACGCTACATCTAATGCAACAGGAGCAGCAGTGAACGCAGGACAAAATCTTGTTAGCACAGCTTCAAACGCTACATCTAATGCAACAGGAGCAGCAAGCAACAAAACTCAGGCCAATCCAGTTCTGGACGCACTAAAAAACATCTTTGGCGGAATAATGGGGAAGAAGTGAATTCTTGCCGCAACTGCGACAAGTCATATTTTATTTAAATTGAACGGTTTTTAGGTGTTATAAAATGCAACGTATTTGAAGTTACAAGTTGTTTATTATAGACTGTAGATTTTCTGGGATTTCAGGAACCATGCCCGTGTGACTTTCATTATTTTGAAGTTTATCCTGTCCAATTCTACGAATCTTTTGTGTTGCAATTAGTGTATCAATCATAGATTCTATTTCTTTGGGCGAAAAGTATTGCTTTAATTTTGTTTTCAGCATTTCCTCTGAATCATATTTATAAATACAATGTTGTATCAGTAGCAGTTTTTCCTCAAATGAAAAATCAGGCATGCAGAATTATCACATCCAAAATAAATAAAAATCGCTCTGTTATTTTAATCATATTTTTTAACGCTCTAATAAAGGTAACAATACATGTATTAATCTGTATTATCGTTATAGTTTGTGATAAATGCGTCTAGTAATGAAGTTTGGAGGCACTGCAGTAGATTCAGGAAAAAAAATTGTTCATATTACTAATTTAATAAAGTCTTATCATGATAAAGGTAACGAAATAGTCGCCGTTTTTTCTGCAGTAACAGGAATGACTGACGAAATCTTAAATGTTTCAGGATATGTTCTAAAACGTGATAAGAAAAAGATTAGTAATTTTATAGACAAAACTAGAGCAATACATGTAGACATTATTCAAAATTCTATCAAGGATAAGAACTATAGAGCTAAGGCACTCCAAGTAGTAGAAATACTCTTGAAAGAAATGGAGAACATATTGAATGGTATAGTACTGCTATCCGAAGTAACTCAAAAAGCCTTGGATCACCTACTTTCTTTTGGTGAAAGACTCCTAACTCCTATAATTTCGTTCTGCTTATTAGATAAAGGCATTGATTCTGTATACTTGACAGGTCAGGAAGTTGGAATTTTGACCGATTCGAAATTTGGTCAAGCAAGACCACTCCTTGACACAACCAAAATTCGTGTAAAGTATAATATTGATCCAATTTTAAGAGAAAATAAGATCCCAGTTATTACCGGGTTTATAGGAGCGGATCAAAATGGAAATATCACTACTATGGGAAGGAGTGGTTCAGACTACACTGCAACCATTATAGCAGTATGCATTGACGCCCATGAGGTTTGGTTATGGACAGACGTAAACGGTCTTATGACCGCAGATCCATGTATAGTGAAAGAAGCAAAAGTCCTTAGAGAAGTATCATTTGCAGAGGCAATTGAATTATCACTATTTGGTGCAAAGTATATGCATCCAAGAGCTCTTGAACCGGTTATGGATACTATGATTCCAGTCAGGATAAGGAATGCATTTAATCTTTCAAATGAAGGGACAGTAATTTCAAAAAACACCAGCAAGTCTTCACAAAAGATAGTAAAATCAATAATCGCTATTCGAAACACTGCCTTGATTGATGTAAGCGGTGGCGGTATGGTTGGGGCGCCTGGTACGGCTGCAAGAATCTTTGACGCTTTGGCTAAAAAAAGCGTGAATATAATGATGATCTCACAAAGCCCATCAGAATCAAGTATCTCGATGGTCGTAAAGAAAGCTGATCTTGACACTGCTATAACTACGCTAGATTTGACACTAATTGACAAGGTAATAAAAAATGTAAAAGTCAACGAAGATGTTGCTGTTATAGCAGTAGTGGGTTCTGGTATGAGGGGTATAAAAGGAGTTGCGGCTAAAGTTTTTTCCTCAATCTCAAAAAATAACATTAATGTAATTATGATTGCTCAAGGATCTTCCGAACTCAATTTAGCCTTTGTTGTAAATAATAGGGATTGTGAAAGGGCGGTAAAATCAGTACACGACGCTTTCATGCTTACAAAAATTAACTGAGCTCACATTTAATGCCATTGATTTCAGAGGAATAAGATTTTGATATTTAGTAAGAATCAGTCATGAGATCTTACTGTGCAAACAATTAATATTAGAATATAGACGAAAAACGAATACACCCAATTTGTCCAAATTTGCACATATTACCGACTGTCACCTAGGATCCTGGAGGAATCCAAAGCTTAGAGATTTAAATTTGCAAGCGTTCGAAGAATCAATATTAATCTCTATAAAAGAACAAGTTGATTTTATAGTTATTACAGGTGATTTTTTTGACGTAAATATCCCCCAACTTGCACCGGTAAAGAAGGCAGTTGAAATTATGAAAAATGTTAGAGATTTGGGCATACCGATATACATGATATACGGTTCCCATGATTTTAATACGGCAAATATTTCCATGATCGACATTTTGCACTCTGCAGAACTTTTTATCAAACCAACCGAATATCAATTTACTAACGATAGTGTAAAACTTAGATTCTTTGTTGACAAGAAAACTGGTGCGAAAATCACTGGCATTTCAGGAAGAAGGGTCGGTCTGGATAAGGAGATTTATGAAAAACTAGACAGAAAAGAATTGGAATTAGAAGATGGGTTCAAGATTTTTCTACTACATAAAGGAATTCAAGAAATCCTTCCATTGGATATCCAATCCAGGGATACAATACCTATATCCCTTGTTCCAAAGGGATTTGATTATTACGGTGGAGGGCATATTCACAGGAGAATTGAAAAGAAAATTGGCGATGGTCTAATCGTCTATCCAGGTCCTCTCTTTGGTTCTACTTTTCAGGATCTAGAAGAAACTGCAAAAGGTGAAAAAAGAGGTTTCTACATTATTTCATTTGATAACAAAATCTTAGATCGCAAGTTTATCGAAATAAATGTAGTAAAGATACTCTATAAAGAAATATTTTCACAGAAATTGAATTCAGAAAAATTAGAAGATGAAATTTCAAGAAAAATCTCTGAACTTGAAGTGAAGGATAAGATAGTCCTGATTAAGATAAAAGGAAAGTTACTTGGAAAACGTTCCAATATAGATTTTGCAAAATTTAGTCTGGACATATTCAAGAGAGGGGCTTTATTATCATTTATTAATACAAACAATCTGTCAACAGATGAGACAAAAGCTGTTGTAGTACATAGTGATAACAAAATTGATATAGAAAGAGAAATATTTCGTGAAAGAATTAAGAACTTTCAAGTTGATTCTTCACTTTCAACTAGAATTAAGAATCAGATTAATTCCAAATTAATTGGAATAGCCGGGGAAAAAATATCAACATCACTTCTTGATGTTCTTCGAAATGAAAAATTAGAGAATGAAAACACAAGTACATATGACGATCGAATTGCTTCTTATGCAAAATCTGTTTTTGACGAAGAAGGTCATTTTTATGATAATTAAGAAAATTGAAATTACCAACATCAGGAGCTACAAAGATAAAACAACTATTGAACTACCTATTGGACGGATACTATTCCAAGGTGATATTGGTTCTGGGAAATCTACAATACTCTCTTCAATCGAGTTTGCTTTGTTTGGTTTAGGCGATATTGATGCCAATCACTTACTTCGAATTGGTGAAATTAAAGGCTCTGTTCTTTTGGAATTTGAAAGTAGTGGGAAGACGTACCAAGTCTTTAGGTCCCTTTCAAGGAAAGGAAATAAAATCTCTCAAGAAGAGGGTTTCTTGTATGAAAACGGAATTAAGAATTCATACTCAGTTGGTGAATTAAAATCCAGAATTTTAGATATCATTGGAATAAATGAAAAAACGCAGACAAAGACGACTTCAACAATTTATCGTTTTGCAATATATACTCCTCAAGAGATGATGAAAAACGTATTAACGTCAAGCAATGAAAAAAGAGTTGAAATACTGAGAAGAGCATTTGGTATTGAAGAATATAGCACAGCAAAAAAAAATGCTGAAAAATTTTTTTTATGGATTCGAACTGTCACCAGAATAAAGAAATTTATGGTGAATGATCTAAGTACATATAAACTTGACCTAAAGAAAATAAGAGATACAAATGAATCATTGCGTGAAGAAATCGATTACTTTATTGATAGTGTGGAGCAGATTAATGTTAACATCCAGACAAACCTGAGGCACATCCATGAGATGAGAGAGAAGAAAGAAAGAATGTTACGAGTGGAATCTATGATTTTACACCTTCAATCAACTATAGGCAAAAACTTACAACTTAAAGATGAAATGAAGCTAGAACTAGGTCGATTGAGTCAAGAATTACATGATATTTCTCAAAGTGAAAGAATCCTAACTGATCTTGAACCGAAGTATCAAGATTTCATTAAAAAGAGAGACGATCTCCTCAAAGTTACTGAGAAAGCGTCAGAATACGACAAGCTATTACTTGATAAAGTAAAACTAGAAGGTGATATCAGTATTGAACATGATAAGCTTAATTCTACTATTCAAAGACTCGATTTGGATATCACTGATCTTTCGTCGGAGTTGGGAAAGTGCAATGAGGAAATAAAGAATCTGGATAGGCTACTAAAAGAAGAACTTGTTTTAAAAAATAAAACATCTAATTCAAATAGTTTACAAATGGACCTGGATAGGACTTCTGACGTTCTTTCAAATACTAAATCACAGATAATTTCAATTAAAAACGAGATATCCGAACAAAAATCCGAATTAGACACGGTTTTACAACTAAAGCAAGATGCTATATGTCCATATTGTAAGCAAAAATTAAATCAGCAACACATAATGGAGTTAGAAAATAAATTTTTGTTAAACAGAGATATTTTAAAAGATAAGATTACGGATCGAGAAAACAAAATAAAAAACATTCAAGAGGAGAAAGACGAGATTTTAGATAAAATAAGGAAAGCTGAGTGTAACAAATCTGATTTACAAAAAGTACAAATTCAAATAGCAAAATTACTAGTTGTTGAAAAGACCATAACACAACTGGAAAATAAAATTAATGAAAAAATATCAGATAAGAAATCGTTACAAGATAAGTTACAAGGTAATCATTTAGCTGATAAAATTAAGAGATTAGATGAGATAGATAGTAAATTAGATATGCTTTCTTCTTATAAGACCAATTATGATAATCTGAGCAAGATAGTAAATGATTATCAAAAGATGGATTTAGAAAGAAAGTATATGGAACACTTTAACATGATAAAATCAAAACAAAGGGTTTCAGAAGGAATAAGGACAAAGGAAACATCGTTACTACAATTAAATACAGAAATTATAAGTCTGTCTAAAAAATTGGCTGAATCAAAGTCGATTTGTCAAGATATCGAAATTATCACTATGAAATTAAAAGAATTAGAAACAGATAAAGTCTCTTTTGACAATGAATTGATGAAAAGAAAGGAAGGACTTGCGATAAGAAGAACGGATCAGGATAACAATACAAAACAAATTGAAATTATTAGTAACAAAATAAGTGAACTGGAAGGAAAGATTGATAAAATTATTTTTACTGATCAGATTGGTATTTGGCTGGACCAATATTTCATCCCTTCACTAGAACAGATCGAATCTCAAGTGCTGGTTAGTGTAAAAGAAGAATTTAATAAATTATTTCAAAAATGGTTTTATTTACTTATTGAGGTTGGCGATATAGACGTAGAAATTGATGAATTTTTTACACCCTTAGTAAATCAAAATGGATACTTTCTTGAAGTTGAAAGTCTAAGTGGAGGAGAAAAAACTTCAATTGCACTTGCATATAGATTGGCACTAAATGAAATTATAAGAAGGATGATAATGTTAGACGACAATCTTCTTATTTTGGACGAACCTACAGATGGTTTTAGCAAGGAACAACTTATTCAAATAAAACATGTTTTGGAAGAGCTCAGTGCATCTCAGGTAATAGTTGTTTCTCATGAAAAAGAATTGGAAGGTTTTGTTGAAACAATATTCAGAGTAGTGAAAGAAAGTGAACAATCTCAAGTAGAATTAGTTATATAAATTCGAATAGTTTATTGAAGAAAAATAATTGTAAATTCAATCTAGATTATGCAGAGTAATATAGTTTACATTGGATTTACTAGTAGTGGTATCAAGAATCTTAATTTTATACAAGAAATTAATTCATAGCTGTACTCGTGTAGGTTGGACTGATTAGAACTATTTTTTTGGGAAAACAATATATTCTGTATTCTAATATGTATATATGTTGCCAGACAAGATTAAGTGTTCCCACATTCTTGTAAAAAAACAGAGTGAAGCGCTATCAATCATTGTAAGGTTAAAAAAAGGTGACAGCTTTGATAAACTAGCAAAAGAATTTTCAATAGATAGAGGAAGTGGTAAAAGAGGAGGCGATCTAGGATCTTTTGGTAGAGGAATAATGGTAAAACCTTTCGAAGAAGCCTCATTCAAACTTGAAAAAAACCAAATTTCTGAACCTGTAAAAACGGAATTTGGTTATCACATAATAAAAAGAATTAATTAATTATGATTTCTGGTTATCACCAATTTGTCATATACCGAGTCCTTAATTTCATTTCCATTATTAGTTTATCTTAAAATTATGTTTAACGAGTCGTATTTCCGATTTCCTCTGAAGTATTACTAGTATTGTTGGAAAAAGTGATTGTCTCATTACTTGTTGTATTTCCTACTTTGATTGTAAGATCACTCATATTAATTACCATACTAGGAGTCATATTTTGACCTTGTGCTCCTACTTGATGAACAAAAATAAATGGTACTACAAATACGAGCCCAACTAAAGATATCGTTGCGACAATCTGAGAAACCACATACATGGATTTGGTAGTATTACGCGCATATATATACAATTAACTTGAAACATATTTCGATTAAGTGAGCATTATAGTAACTGAAAGTTTCAGTTTCAAATGAGAAAATCAGTTAGAATGTAGCTTTGTTATCAAGTTTTCTATTCGGATTAGAACTAACTGTTTATATTAAATTCATGATAATTAGTGTTCATAGAAAATAATCATAACAAAAATGAGGAGGTATTACCAATTTTTTAGAAATTTTAAAAATCATACTTTATGTCTAGGTTAATATACGTCACGCTCAAGATACAAATAGGTAATGAGATTTTCTGGTAAATTACATTTAAACAGATACTTTTTCGTTATTCTTCCAATAATCTCATGCATGCTGTTTGGATTTGTCCTTTCAATTATTGGACCAGATCAATTTGAATTTGATTTCATGGTATTTGGTCAATCTCCCAATGAAAAGAAGATTATCGACGAAAACAGCCCCAATACCATCATAATATCAGCTACTGATGGCAATAACAATCTGATATCTAACAATGGGAGTACTGCATCAAACTCTATGAAATTCGCTTTTTCAGGTACTGATAATCAAGGCGTAACAATCAGTCACTTTGAATGTAGCATAGATGGTCAAGCTTTCGTTACTTGTCTTAGTACTAACACTATTAATGTTGCAGATGGCACTCATACTTTCAGGGTAAGATCTGAAGATAAAGATGGGAATAAAGATTCAACTCCCGCATCATTTAGATGGACAGCAAACACAAAATCATCAAATACTCAGATTGATTACGCCATTGACGGTAATAAGTTGGGTATAATCAACGGCACAAGTACCAGATCTAACTCTATGACATTATCTTTTTCAGGTACTGATAATCAAGGCGTAACAATCAGTCACTTTGAATGTAGCATAGATGGTCAAGATTTCGTTACTTGTGTCAGTACTAACACTATTAATGTTGCAGACGGCACTCATACTTTCAGGGTAAGATCTGAAGATAAAGATGGGATTAAAGATTTAACCCCTGCATCATTTATCTGGACTGTAGATACCACACCACCTGCAACTTCTATAAACTCTGCCATTGATGGGAATAATAATACGATATCCAAAAATGGAAACAGCGAATCTACATCAATGAAATTTGCATTTTCAGGTACCGATACTGGCGGTGTGGGAGTAGATCATTTTGAATGTAATATAGATAACTCAAAATTTGTTACATGTACAAGTCCATTTACTTTTCCAAATTTGTTAAAAGATGGCACCCATACCTTTAAGGTGCTATCTGAAGATAAAGATGGGAATAAAGATTTAACCCCAGCATCATTTACCTGGTCTGTAGATAGCACACCACCTGCAACTTCTATAAACTCTGCCATTGATGGTAATAATAATACGATTTCCAAAAATGGAAACAGCGAATCTACATCAATGAAATTTGCATTTTCAGGTACCGATACTGGCGGTGTGGGAATAGATCATTTTGAATGTAATATAGATAACTCAAAATTTGTTACATGTACAAGTCCATTTATTTTTCCAAATTTGTTAAAAGATGGCACCCATACCTTTAAGATTAGATCTGAAGACAATGTTGGAAATATAAGTCCATCGCCTACATCATTTACATGGACTGTAGACACAGTACCGCCAACTACTACTATTGATGTTGTCGTAAATGGTAACAAGAGCGCTGTCACCAATGGTAGCAATACCGGTTCTAAATCCATGACATTTTCTTTCTCAGCTAACGACACTGGTGGTAAGGAAGGTGGAGGAGTAGGAATTAACCACTTTGAATGTAATATAGATAACTCAAAATTTGTTACATGTACAAGTCCATTTATTTTTCCAAATTTGTTAAAGGATGGCTCCCATACCTTTAAGGTACTCTCTGAAGATAATGCTGGCAATAAAGATTTAACCCCAGCATCATTTACTTGGATTGTTGACACAGTAGCTCCGATTATCTCTATCAATACTGCTACCGATGGCAATCGAAATTTCATAAATACAGGTAGTAACACGTCTTCTAACGGCATGACATTTTCTTTCTCAGGTGACGATTCAGGTGGTAAAGAAGGTAAGGGAGTAGGAGTAAACCACTTTGAGTGTTCTTTAGATGATGAATCATTTTCTTTCTGCACCAGCCCCGTCCAGTTTACGTCTATAAATTTGCCGGAGGGTATACATATTTTTCAAATTCGTGCTGACGACAATGTTGGAAATTTAAGTCCAAATCCAGTATCATTTACATGGACTATAGACACGGAACCTCCTACTACAAGTATTGAATCTTCCATAGACGGTTATAAGAAAAGTGTAACTAACGGTGGTAACACATCTTCTAACTCCGTTACATTCACCTTCTCAGCTAATGATACTGGGGGTAAAGAAGGTAAAGGCGTAGGAATTAACCACTTTGAATGCAGTATAGATAACTCCAACTTTACGACCTGCACCAGCCCGCTCCAATCTAACAATCTAACTGATGGTAATCATACTTTGAATATAACGTCTGAGGACAACGTTGGAAATAAAGAGCCCTCTCCTTCATCATTTAACTGGACAGTAGATACAGTACCTCCCACTACTACTATTGATACTGCCCTAGATGGTAACAAGAGCGCTATCACCAATGGTAGTAATACCGGTTCTAACTCCGTTACATTCACCTTCTCAGCTAATGATACTGGGGGTAAAGAAGGTAAAGGCGTAGGAATTAACCACTTTGAATGCAGCATAGATGACTCCAACTTTACAACCTGCACCAGCCCAATCCAATTTACTTCTGCCAATATATCTGATGGCCATCATATCTTTAAGGTATTTTCCAAAGACGGTGTAGGTAATAGAGACCTATCTCCTTCATCATTTAACTGGACTGTAGACACAGTACCACCGGTAACATCAATCAATACTGCCCTAGATGGTAACAAGAGCGCTATCACCAATGGCAGTAATACCAGATCCACTTCAGTGATATTTTCATTCTCAGCAAACGACACTGGCGGTATTGATCACTTTGAGTGCAGCATAGATAGCTCGAACTTTACCACCTGTACCAGCCCCGTACTATTTACTTCTGCCAATATATCCGATGGAACTCACACATTTAAGGTGCTGGCTGAAGATAACTCTACAAATAGGGATCCATCGCCTGCTTCATTTAACTGGACTGTAGATACAGTACCTCCAGATACTTCTATCGCCTCCGCAACTGATGGTCATAAATCTGTTATTACTACAGGTAGTAATACTTCTTCTAACTCCGTTACATTCACCTTCTCAGCTAACGACACTGGCGGTGTTGGCGTAGATCACATTGAATGTTCATTGGATAATGCATCATATACCACCTGTACCAGCCCCGTACAATTTACTTCTGCCAATATATCCGATGATATCCGATGGAACTCACACATTTAAGGTCAGCGCACATGACAGCGTCGGAAATATAAGCCCCTCTCCTTCATCATTTAACTGGACAGTAGATACAGTACCTCCCACTACTACAATCAATACTGCCGTAGATGGTAACAAGAGCGCTATCACCAATGGTAGTAATACCGGATCTAACTCCGTTACATTTACCTTCTCAGCCAACGACACTGGCGGTAAAGAAGGTAAAGGCGTAGGAATCAATCACTTTGAATGCAGCATGGATAACTCCAACTTTACGACCTGCACCAGCCCCCTTCAGCCTAACAATCTAACTGATGGTAATCATACTTTGGATATAACGTCTGAAGACAATGTTGGAAATAAAGACCCGTCTCCTTCATCATTTAACTGGACAGTAGATACAGTACCTCCCACTACTACTATTGATACTGCCCTAGATGGTAACAAGAGTACTATCATCAATGGTAGTAATACCGGATCTAACTCCGTTACATTCACCTTCTCTGCTAACGATACTGGCGGTAAAGAAGGTAAAGGCGTAGGAATTAACCACTTTGAATGCAGCATAGATGACTCCAACTTTACAACCTGCACCAGCCCAATCCAATTTACTTCTGCCAATATATCTGATGGC
>WNFX01006739.1_pt1 | contig 10886 bp, 11 predicted proteins | sample 5400111 | NCBI WGS metagenome assembly WNFX01 (sample SAMN13153363, study PRJNA577476) | soil metagenome | isolation source: 40 cm soil or saprolite under grassland replicate 1 | place: USA:California | collected 2016-06-15
CCTGCCACTCCGCCGTCAGCCGCGTGATCACGGCCGACGAGAGGTTCGGCGCGTCCTTGCCCAGGAGGGCGGCGAGCGCCTCCTGGAAGTCGCCGGTCGACACCCCGCGCAGGTAGAGAACCGGCAACAGCGCGTCGAGGCTCTTCGTCCGCCGCGCCCATTTCGGCAGGATCGACGAGGTGAAGCGAATTTTCTCCTCCGCCCCCACGTCGCCGCGATCACGCACCTTGGCGCGACGGACCTCGACAGGCCCGACCCCGGTCTGGATAGCGCGCCGTGGCCCATGGCCGTGACGCACGACGCGGTCGCGCCCATCCGGCAATTTCAAGTCCTTCCACATGGCGACGAAGGCGTCGGCTTCGGCGATCAGCACCTGAGCCAGCATCCGGCGGGCACCTTCACGTGCAAGTTCGCTCAGGGGATCGTCGATGGCGTCAGGCTGACGAAACGGAATGACGGTGGTATCTCTCGACATGGCGTATCGCTCCTTTCGGGAGGTTCTGGCAGGCTCGACACCCGCCTCGATACGCCGCCTTCAATGAAACGTCGTCACCCAGATTCACGCATAGCTCCCCCATGAGCACGGCAGAGGAATATCGGCGCGTCAACATAGGCAGTTTAGACTCCTGGATTGAGCGGCCAAGAGGGGCGGGACGTTTTGGGTCCACGCGGCTGATGTACTGCCGACTTTGCGGCTCGCGTAATTAAGTCGGGCGGGAGCCGAAAGACGGCCTCCTGAATGCCACAACGGCCTCCTGAATGCCACATTAGCCCGTATCCTGTGCATGCCTCCCAGAGGCGTTTCCTCCCACCTGGCCCCGTAAGTCGGCGGGGCCATTCTTTGCGTACTGACTTCCATGAATAACGGACAACATTCAAATCTGAGGGGATGAGTTTTACCCCGGGGTATGCTTTGGGCCGGGCGGCGAAACCGCTCACCCGCCGCTATGTCGAGACCGCCTGATGGGGCAAGTCATTCGAGTAGCTGGTTCAACGCAGCGCCTGTCTTTCGCCTTGCTTCTGCCGTAACCTACGCCTGTTGCGGATCATAGCGCGTGGGTGTGTCCTATGAGGCAAAACTGGTTTCTTACCGGTTGGAAGCTGAGAACCGAGGGGGTTATCCTCCCGGAAGATCGGCTTCCCGTAGGACAGACGGTACTGGTAGGTTTGCAGCACGTCGTCGCGATGTTCGGCGCGACCGTGCTTGCTCCGCTCCTGATGGGTTTGGACCCCAACGTTGCTGTGCTCCTCTCGGGAGTGGGCACTCTCATTTTCTTCGTTTCTGTGGGCGGTCGCGTGCCCAGCTATCTGGGCTCGAGTTTTTCGTTCATTGCCGTGGTAGTCACGGCCACGGCATACGTCGGACCGGGCCTCAATCCGCAAATTGACATTGCGCTGGGCGGGATCATCGCAGCTGGCGCCCTGTATACGTTGATTGGCATCGCTGTTGCTATTGCAGGTCACGGATGGGTGGAAAAGCTGATGCCCCCTGTAGTAACTGGGGCGGTCGTGGCGGTGATTGGCATCAATCTAGCGCCGATCGCAATCAAGAATGTTTCCGGCGGTGGCTTTGCTACTGGCATTGGCCTCATTACGGTTTTGGCGGTAGGGATGGTAACCGTATTTGCGCCCGGGATCTGGAGGCGGATCCCAATACTCGCTGGCGGAGCGGTCGCATATTTCTTGTATTGGATATTGGCAAACGGTCTGGGTTGGGGCGATCCGATCGACTTCAGTTCGGTTTCAAACGCAACCTGGTTTGGGATGCCCAACTTTTCGGCACCGACGTTTGATGCAACACCGGTGGCTCTGATTGCGCCGGTGGCCATCATCTTAGTTGCCGAAAACCTAGGTCACCTCAAGAGCTTGAGCGCAATGATCGGGCGGAATCTTGATCCTTATCTTGGGCGCGCCTTCATCGGAGATGGCATTGCTACAATGGTAGCGGGGTCAGTTGGCGGTCCCGGCGGCACCACCTATGCCGAGAACATTGGCGTGATGGCAGTAACGAAGATCTACTCGACCCTCGTCTTTGTCGTCGCCGCGCTGTTCGCCATCATACTCGGCTTCTCACCGAAATTCGGGGCACTAATTTTGACGATTCCGATACCCGTGATCGGCGGTTTGTCCATCGTTGTATTTGGGTTGATTGCCGCAACGGCGGGCCGTATCTGGGTGGAGAACAGGGTCGATTTCTCAAAGACTGTCAACCTCGTTACCGTCGGAGCGAGCTTGGTCGCGGGCGCAGGAGACCTGAGTTTGAAATTCGCAGGCTTTACCCTCGGCGGAATCGGAACGGCGACTTTCGGCGCGCTCATTCTCTATCATTTGTTGAGTGCTCGGCGCGAACACGATGTCACGGAAGAGAGCCGAGATGCCTGGGCCAGCAGTTCAGAGCTTGCGCGTGCGGCACGCATCTCCAGCATGGGTGAAATGGCCGCATCGATCGCTCACGAAATCGCCCAGCCGCTCACAGCGATTATTGCAAGTGGTAATGTGGGCACGCGCTGGCTCGAGAAGACGCCGCCTAACATCGACCAGGCCCGCGCGGCTCTGAAACGCATCGTCAATGATGGCTATCGGATCAACGAAGTGATTGGAACGATCCGAACCATGTTCAAGAGGGAATCTGCGGAAAGGAAGCTAATCGACATCAATGAGCTCATTCGCGGAGTGTTCCCCCTCCTCGGGGAGGAGTTGCGGAGAAACCAAGTTACCCTACAATCCGAGCTCATGAACAACCTCCCCAAGGTGCGAGCGGATCGCGTGCAATTACAACAAGTCCTGTTGAACCTCATGATTAACGCGATCGAGGCAATGCAGGCCGTGCTGCCCCCGATACGTATACTCAAGGTAAAGTCAGAACTCCGAGACTTTGAAGAGCTAGCAATCGTCGTCGAAGACTCCGGACCCGGAATCGATCCGAAAAACGTCGACCGTATTTTCGATCCGTTTTTTACGACAAAGGCAAATGGCATGGGTCTCGGGCTGGCCATCTGCAAATCGATTATCGAAGCCCATGAGGGGCAGCTACGGATCGCGCCGGGCGCTCACTCCGGCACCGCCTTTGAAATCGTGCTACCGGCGCCAGCGCCCGCGAAGAGTCAATGAGCACGCTGGCAGAGTCGGAATCGATCGTATTCGTCATCGATGACGACGCCTCTATCCGTGAAACGCTGAAGAGCCTTTTCGAATCTGTGGGTCAGCAGGTCGCTGTCTTTGACTCGCCTTCCGGGTTTCTACAGACCAAGATGCCGGACATGGCCAGCTGTCTGGTGCTTGACGTGCGGTTGCGAGGATCAAGCGGGCTAGAGTTTCAAGCTGAGCTCGTCAAGTCCCACATCAAGATTCCAATCATATTTTTGTCGGGCCATGGTGACATACCAATGACGGTGAGGGCAATGAAGGCCGGCGCTGTCGAGTTCCTCACCAAGCCATTCCGTGATCAGGATGTGCTGGACGCCGTTCGAATTGCACTTGAGCGGGATTGCGCTCGACGCCAGGACGAAAGCAAACTGGCAAGGGTGCGAACTCTTTATGAGACACTTACTCCGCGCGAGCAGGAGGTGGCCGGGTTGGTGTCGGCTGGCCTCATGAACAAGCAGATAGCGGCGCAGCTGGGTGTGAGCGAGATCACGGTGAAGCTGCATCGAGGCAATTTGATGAAGAAAATGGAGGCGAGATCGCTGGCGGAATTGGTGGTAATGGCGGAGCTGCTGGGGATTCGTCGAGCGAAGCCGTAGCTCGGCTTGGCGAACTGCGTGCCTTTCTGGGCTCGATCCTGATATGCTCGGAGTGCCTTCCTAGACCTAAGTATGGTTGGATCGACTCGTTTAGGACACCATTGTGCGGTATCCACCGAGGTGCCACTTCACTCGCTGAATTCTCAGAACAAGGACAGGTTAATTGCCACAGGTGCCACTCATATCGATTGTGGATGACGACGAGTCGATTCGTGCAGCAATGGAGGGACTGATTTACCTACTAGGATATCGGGCACTCACGTTTGCGTCGGCTGAAGAGTTCCTGGAATCGGGTAGCGTATGCGAAACGTCGTGCCTGATCGTGGACATGCAAATGCCTGGGCTGAACGGTCTGGCGTTGCAGAGCCGATTGATCTCGGAAGGCCACTGTACTCCGACCATCTTTATAACGGCACTTCCCTGCGAGCGAATTCGGGATTGCGCACTTGCCGCAGGTGCAATCGGATTTTTGCGCAAGCCGTTCCGCGAAGACGCTTTAGTCCAGCTCATCTCGGTGGCTCTGAGCGCCCCGGAAGGCAAGCCTTGAGTGGCTGTGGCTGCTCCGACTGCGGAACCTATACCTCGGTATAGGTGGCCCTATTCGTACTCATAGCGCTTCTCGCCGCGAGTACAGTCGAAATTTCTCCTCCCGCCGGGTTACTTTTCAGGCCGTAAACGACTTCAGGGACGGGGTGTACCGATGAACCACTCACTATTGACCGCTGACCGGCGGACGTATGTAAAAGTGCTCATCATAGCGCTTTTGGCCGGATCCGCTTTCGTCGGTATCGGAACAAAGGCGCAGGTGAGCGCTTTCGAACCCACCGCCCGCGGGCCGGTCGTGAAGGCAGGTCAGCTACCCACCTATTCCAGCCGCGACACCGTGGTGACCCGGTGAGCCGCTCGTAGTTGGAACCAACGTTTCTCCTCCAGTCAGAGTTCTCGTCAATCTACCAGGAGTATCTGGCATGCATATGTTTTGGGAAAAAGGCCGCGTGCTGAGCCTAGGCGGGTCAGACTGGGTGTTTTTGGCCGCCGGAATCGCGCTCAGTGGTACGGTAACGTTGTTATTTTCTATCACGTCGTAAGCGAGCCCTTGCATACAGGAAAATATGAGAACCATCTGCGCGCACAAGATATTGGCGCGCCGGATCCCCACCAACGCGGCCACTGCCGCCGAGAATCGAACATTTGAATGTACCCGGTGCGATCGAATCCGTCTCTACTTCGGCTGCTGTGGTTTTGACCAAGAATGAGGAATTCGATGACGAGTATCGGGCTTCTCTTGAGAGCATTCCGTCGAAGCTCCGTGCCCACGATGGCAGCGCTGGACATGGAGGCGCTGCGGATTTGTGCGGCCATGGAGCACATCAAGGCGCGAGGAAACCTCGACGGATTCCTGGCCGGCCGGAGCGAGCGGCTGGCGCTCATGGCAACAGCCGGCAGACAAGGACTCGTTGTGTGGGACAAGAGCCGTAGCCGATACGAGCTGACGAGCCCCGGAGAAAGACGTCTGGGCGGTTTGCGGACGCTCGTTAGCGGGTCTTTGAGGGCGGATCGACCAGTCGGAAAAGATGCCGTGCGCTCGCGAATGAAGTTGGGGCTCATCGGCGTTGTTGCGGGTGCAGCCGCATGCGCGGGCTTGATCGCTTGGCTTCCCTCGAGCTCATCGAAGCCGCCATCAGCGCTGCAAGCGGGCGGCACCTCGGTCACTGGTGCACCGGCCGCGGTGTCGCTGCTTCCGGCACCCGCGGAAGTGGCGTCACGCGAGCAACCGGCATTGCCCGAAAAGGAACCGAACAGCCCTGCCGGGCGTGCGGGTACCGACGTCCAATCCGGTCAACTCGCTCGATCCTCCTCGGTCGACACCTCAGGGGAACCGCAGTCGCTTGCGGCAGTCGCCGGCAAGCGGGTCGATAAAGAGCGCAGCGATGCGCTGCAGTCGCGCAAGCTGGCGCACACTCAGAAGAAAACCGGCAGGAGGGCGCGGCCCGCCAATCCGGACGACGGAGCCGTTGCTCCGGGCTATGGATACGGCCCGCCCTTCACCATGACTGGCAGGCCTTGGGGACCGGAGCGCGGCCCGCCACTCGGCTTTGTGGAGGATGACCGCCGAAACATTGGCCGCGCTACGCAGCCCGGCTCTCCTCCTTCTTGGTTCTTCCGCTGGTAGTGTGCCGGCGCCGATCCGCCGCACTGCTGCGCGCCAAAAACTTGAAGGATGGCCGTCGGCAGGTGATCGGGTTCCTGTTTGCGGGCGACCTGATCGGCCTTGAGCTTCAGCCGCGGCACCTCTGCAACGCTCAGGCAATCGGCTCGGCTAGTCTCCAATCGGTTCCGGTCGCGACCGTGCGCGCACTGGCTTTGGCAGACGCCGGCATGCTGTTTGAACTCTACGCAAGCCTGTCCAACGAGATGGCTGCTGCCCAAGATCTCGCGCTTACCATCGGCAGAGCCGATCCCGAGGAACGATTGGCTCGCTTTCTCTTCGTATTGTCTCGCCGCAATCAGCGGCATGGTCGGGATCCGATTAGGATCGACCTGTCGATGCCGCGGACCGACATTGCCGATCATCTCGGCCTCACGATCGAGACCGTGTCGCGAACACTGACCAGGTTCGTGAAGCGCCGGCTCATCAAACTAGCTCGACGGCGCTCGATTCAAATCCTCGATATGAATGCGCTCGAAGCGCTGATGGATGGTCTGCGAAGGACGAGTCGGCGCGGCCGAAACAAGCGCTGACAGTCCCGCCTGCCAGCTGCCGAACTGTATTTCCGATCGGAGAATCGGCGGGGAAATTTCACATTCTCGCGGCGATCCGTGCGAACACGGCTGGACCCTTGGGGCTGGCTGCCGCCGCAGAAGCGCTCACTACGGCGGGATTTAACAGGGCCAAAACATTGACTTCCATTGATGTTGCCCAACCGCAACACCTCGCGGAAATACGCGGATTATTTGATTTCAATCAAATTGTGACGGCCGGGCATCAGGAACGCTCATGATACGGTTCGCTGTTGAATCAAGCGAGGCCGCCATGGTGGATCGGGGAAGCCGCTGCGGGTTCAACCCGAGACTGTTGTTTGCACTGGCATTGGGGACGATTGTCCTCGCTGCCGGGGTGATCGCGACCCCGCGGCCGGCACAGGCCATCCCGAGCTTCGCGCGCCAGACCGGCCAGCCGTGCGCGGCCTGTCACACCGATTTTCCAGCGCTGACTCCGTTCGGCCGCCGGTTCAAGCTCGGCGGTTATACTTTGGGCGGCAGCCCGCAATTCCGCGCCACGCTGTTCCCGACTTCCGAAGAGGACAAGTCGAAACCCTGGTGGCCGCCGATCGCCACGATGGCAATCGTCGGGTTTACCCACACCCAGGCACCCCTGCCGCCTCCGACGCAGCCGTTCAGCTCCAATAACAACACTGTCGTCGACCCGTTCAGCTTCTTCTGGGGCGGCGCCATCACCGAGCACATCGGCCTCTTTGCCCAGGTGACGCACGTCATGCCTCCGCCGGGCGGATTTGCCTCGCCGCCGGCGGGGGATCCGTTCGGGCACTCCTGGGGGTGGGACAACACCGATCTGCGTTTTGCCAACACCACCAAGATCGGCAATTTGGATATCCTTTACGGCATCACCGCCAACAACAATCCCACCGTCCAGGACGTCTGGAATACGACGCCTGCGTGGGGCTTCCCCTTTGCGGCCTCGACCCTGGCACCTACACCGAGCGCGGGAACGGTTATCGACGGCGCGTTTGGCGCGCACGTGGTCAGCGCCGGCGGCTATCTGTGGATCAACGACATGTTCTATGTCGAGGCGTCGGCCTATCACACGCTCGGCTTCAACACGCTCAACCATTTGGGCGCGGATCCCTTTGATGCTCCCGGGCGTTTCGACGCAGCCCCGTATTGGCGCGTGGCGTTCGAGCCGCACTGGGGCAACCACTGGCTCATGATCGGCACCTTCGGCATCGTCGCCCCCGTGCATCCGTGGGTGGACACGAGCGGCGTGCTCGGCGACCTTACCTTCCCACAAACTGACAAGTTCACCGACGTCGGCTTCGATGCGCAATATCAATATCAGGGCGACAAATACTGGCTTACCTTGCGCGGCGCCTACATTCATGAGCATCAACGGCTCGATGCGACCTTCGCCAACGGTGGCGCGCAGAACCCGACCAACGAGCTCAATACGCTGCGGCTGACGGCCTCGCTCGTGTACGGCGACGACAACAAAATCGTGCTGACCGGGCAGCATTTCAACACCTGGGGCACGCGGGACAACGTTGTGTTTGCCGGAGTCGCTGGCTGCGCTACGTTAACCAGCCCCTGCGTGCCGGACAGCAACGGCTTTATCGCCGAGATCGCCTACATCCCGTTCGGGACGAGTCCCTCGCCGCTGTGGCCGTGGTTCAACGCGCGCATCGGCCTGCAGTACACCTGGTACAACAAGTTCGACGGCACCAGCGCCGGCGCCAGCGCCAACAACACCTTGTTCCTGCACGCGTGGTTCGCGATGTAGGTCGATGGACATTCGCGAGGACATGGCCATGAAAAAGCACTGGCTCGGAACCATCGCCGCCGTCGCCTTGCTGGTGGGCGGGAGAGCGCACGCCGCCGATCTCCCGGTCAAGGCGCCGCCCGCCGCGCCGGTTGCCGCCCCTATCTTGAATTGGTCCGGCTTCTATGTCGGCGGCCATGCCGGCATTGCTTGGTCGCGGGATGTGTTCACGTTCGGCATTCCCGATACGGGTTGCGACGTTTCGTTATGCGAGGATTTCCGTTTCACGCCGAGCTCGTTCATCGGCGGCGGTCAGGTTGGCTTCCAGTCGCAGGTCGAGAAATGGGTTTTCGGCATCGAAGCGACCTGGTCAGGAACCCACCTGCGGCAGACCGATGAGAGCGCACTCTTCCCCGGCAGCTTCCGCTCCATCAAGATCGACGACATCGCAACGGTAGTCGCCCGGTTTGGCGGCACTTGGGATCGGACGCTGATCTACGCCAAAGCCGGATATGCGACGGCGAGAATCGGCGTGCATGCCCTGGAGGGTGCCAACCCGGCGGTGCCCGGCCTTACCGCGGATAACACCAGCTGGCGCAACGGCTGGACCTTGGGCGCCGGCATCGAGTACATGTTCTGGCAAAACCTGGTTTTGGGGCTCGAATTCGATTTCTACAATTTCGCATTCGACACCAAGACGCCGGCATTCTTCAGCAACGGTGTCGACACTTTCCAGATAGCGGGCAGCAACGCCGATGTTTTCGCGGTCACCGCGCGACTGAGCTACCTGTTCAACTGGGGGAAAGGGAAAGCGCCGGCTGCGGTCGTCGCGAAATACTGATCGGATGGCGATCAACTATACAGCAGCGGAAACCACATGGTTGGGCTCATGAAAAAGCTTCTGCTCGGAAGCGTTGCGCTGGCGGCACTCGTCGTCTGCGGGCCCGCATGGGCGGCCGATATGCCGCGCAAGGCACCCCCTAAAACGCCGGCGGCCGAGCCTGCCGTACCGGCGGTGACCTGGACCGGCTGTTATGTCGGCGGCAACATCGGCGGCGGCTGGGCGCTGAAGCGTTGGGCCAATCCCAGCGATGATTTCGACAAAGGCGGCCCCGGCGATCGCGGAACTGCGGCGCTGGGCGGCTTCGTCGGCGGCGGCCAGATCGGGTGCGACTATCAGTTCTCCGGTTCGTGGGTGATCGGCATCCAGGGGATGTTCGACGGATCGGACGTGAAGGGGGACATTCTCGATAACGCCGCCCCGGATTTCGATCTGACGACCCGGGTCGACTGGTTCGCTACGATCACGGGCCGGCTCGGATACGCCCTGGTGCCCACCGGGCTGCTCTACGTCAAAGGCGGTGTTGCATGGGTTCGCGACCGCCATGCTGTTCTCGATCTGGGCGTGCTGGTCGAACGTGCCGACACCACCCGCACCGGGTTTGCGGCCGGCGTCGGGTTTGAATATATGTTCCTGCCCAACTGGTCGGCGTTCGTCGAATACGACTACATGGGATTCGCAACAAAGACACTGCCGTTCAGCGCTCCGGACGGCAGTTTCAGCGAGACCTGGGACATCCGACAGAATGTCCAGGCCGTTCTCGTCGGCCTCAATTTCCGGTTCAATTTCGGCAAGGCGCCGGCTGCGGTGGTTGCAAAATATTAATCTAGCCGCAAACACTTCCCGGAATGGCCTTGCCGCAGCCGGGCCCGACAGCAATCTGGCATTCAATTCCAAAAGGTCACGCTCCCATTTCGGGATTGCCAACCGCTCGGCCGCTGCATCCCAGTCCAAGGACTTGCCGGACAAATGAGGCGGCACGCGTTTTGATATTGCTCAATCAATTGCCCCTCGGATACTGTAGTTTGCCTGGAGGCTTCTTTGGGAGGGCGCTATGAACACGCAGACGACGGGCAGTAAGCCGTTGAATATCGTTGCTATGGGGTGGGCGTTTTCAGCGGCGCTGATCGTTTTGTTCGTAATCTGCATGGTTTCGTCATTCATTTTTCCGAACTTGCCCGCCTCGCAGGGCTGGGCAGCATGGATGGCCCTTTTTTCTGTCACTCAGACGGATCGTCCTTTCCTGTCACCCAGAATTTGGATTGATGGCATTCTTTTCAGCCTCTTCTTTGGCTGGATAGCCGCCGTCGTTCTCGGCCTAGTGTACAATCGTATTATCCCTCGCTGAGCATAGTCGGGGCGGCGTCATGGGATTCTTGACAGCCGCCACAGTGTGGGGCCGCTCGCCTCTAGGAAGCCTTTTACGAGTGCGGGCATTCACCAAGTGGTCTGCCCACCCGATGCCTGTTGGGAATCCTGAATATCGGGCGGCGGGTTCCCGTAGTCCACCCGACCTGAGAGCGCAGTCGCGCGCGATCGGGATCGGGATGACGACGATGCGCCTCGGCATTGGCAGTTTCTACTTATTCATTCCACCTTTAAACCTTTCAGCAGGTCAGATACTGATGCCAAACTTTGAGATCACCCATGCTGTATAGGACGGCCGTTACACCGCACACTTGCGGTCGAGCACGTAGCCCATGGCCAGGACGGTCTTGAGCGCGTTGCCCTGCGCGCCGCGGGTCGGCGACACGTAGGCTTCGCGGCTCGAGACTCGGATGTTGTAATCAAGGATGGATTTGATGGT
>WNFX01014530.1_pt1 | contig 10885 bp, 10 predicted proteins | sample 5400111 | NCBI WGS metagenome assembly WNFX01 (sample SAMN13153363, study PRJNA577476) | soil metagenome | isolation source: 40 cm soil or saprolite under grassland replicate 1 | place: USA:California | collected 2016-06-15
CCAGTGACAGTGATCGGTGATGGAGGTGTGATTGTCTCCATCATTGATGTGATAAAACGAGTTTTTTGGGGGTCGCTACGTTACACAAGAGGACTGGACATGGCGATCCTACTGCATATTTCATGAGCGCAAGAAGCATTATGTACAGTTGTGCTGGCTACCTAGTACATCCGTTCTCAAAAGAGACAGTGTTCACCCTCGAATTTCGCCGGGGCGATGCGTCTTTTCCCGCCTTCTTTCCAGGGTCTCGCAGCCTGCAGGAAGGGCATGGTTGGCTCGATCACGACGGCTTTCCCGTCTGTTCCCCGAGTGCCATCCGCCTTTTGTCCAGGTGTGACTGGCCTTCACCTGCTATGCTGCTGCGTGTCAGTGAGGCGGTGTTCCCCTGTGCTGGGTACTCAACTTGCACCATCCGTTCCTGAACCAGGAAGCAAACACGACCGGCGTCCTTAACACGATCGATAGTACAGTTGAGCGCCTCGTGAGACACACCTGCTTCCCGCCTGGCTTCCGTTCCCAAGCCAAGTGCTTCCTGTGAGGGGTCTGCCCTCCCGTGATACGCTTGTGGTGTGATGATGAACCAGGAGCACATGGCAGACCTGCATCGTTCGTTGCCTGCTCCTGCTGACGCTACACGAGGTGTCCTAGCTAGGTGGGTGATCCGGCTCACATGTCCCACTTAGCGGCGACGTGCGGCCCGGAGCACTCGCCGGACCGCCTCATACGACACGCCGTAATCAGGGGCGATGTGACGGAGCGGTTCTCCTTGCTCGACCCGCTGGAGCACGGTTGCCCATGCCGAGGGCGGGATCTTCCAGCGTGGATCAGCTACGGCTTGAGGATGGCCAGGCAGAGACACCAGTATTGGATCATCAAGGGCAGAGGTGAACGGATCTTCTCGGGGTGAGGAAGTGGCAGCGCGTTCCTGGTAGACCAGCAGATCGCCTCTGCCAGAGCAGAGTTTTTCCAGCGGGATGCGTGCCAGGTGCGACCGATGGGTCGATGCCCGTCGGTTCCGGTCGAGTATTTGTGAAAACGTTCTAGTAATTATAGAACATGTGTTCTTTCATTTGACCTATCCGCACTGCTCACGCTCCCATGTCTCCGTGTCTTCAAACAGTAAAGCAAGTCCCAATCAAGCCCTTCAGCAGCAGGGTAAAAGAAAATCGAGAATGTAGGAAAGAATTTCTGAGCCCTGCATGTGATGCTATACTAGGCGTATGACGTTACTTTTACACCCTAAAATTGAGGTTCGTGACTCGGATATAGAGGGCAAGGGCTTATTTGCGAAAGCGCCTTTCATAAAAGGCGAGAGATTCAAGGTGGCTTCTGGTGAACATTCCTGGGTTACGATGACTGACGCGGAATTCCAGGCATACATCAAAACCGTTGATTCGTATGACGCTGTGTACTTAGGGAACGGAAGACATCGTGTCAGCACGGTTTCGCGAGAAGTAGATCCTTCAAATTACGGGAATCACGGTTGTGATCCGAATACAGTATCGGTAGATGATGAGAGGGTTGTGCTGAGGGATATCGCCGCTGGAGAAGAGCTGACTATTGACTATGCGGAGCTTAGCCCGAAGACCTGGTCGATGCGATGCCACTGCGGTGCGAAGATTTGCGCGGGCATTGTGAGGGGCAAGCTGTAGCTCTGCAGGAAATTCTCGTGGAAAGTAGAGTTCTGAAGCAAGTCACACATTGCTGGATATTCTCTTGCGTAAGCAGAAGATATGAAAGCAGTAAAAGCACTGTTCAAGGGGCATCCGAATTTTCTCCTGCCTGGTGGCGGTACTGAAGTTCATGAGGTACTTCCAATGGGACCTTCCAGAGGAATGGAGCAATAAAACTATTCCTGAGCAACAGTTCTCGTAATTGTTGCTCAAGATAAAAAAGAGCAGAAACGTTCGTTGAAAGGGGGTGAAAACATGTTGTTTGCAGTGATTGGCAGTAGCGCAGGAAAGACGCGCGACGAGATTATGGCCATCTATCCTCGCCACAAGGCATTCCTGGATCAGTTCCTTACCCGCGGCGAGGTGGTGGGAGTAGGTCCTTTCACCGATCCGGGAGGCGGAAATATGGCGCTCTTCCGCAGCCGGGCCGCAGCCGAGGCCTTCGCCAAGTCGGATCCGTTCTTCTTGGAAGGCGCCGTGAGGGAGTATCAGATCAAGGAGTGGGGCGATACCATGCTTTCCTAAGTTCCTTTTAGTTAAAAATGGAGTGTTATCAAGCAAAGCTACAACTATTGCGGGGGTTAGCTAGTTTTTTGAGAGGAGAAGTCTCTTATCCTGTTGAAGGGCTTTGTCCCGGATTTTGTGTTTCTTCTTAAATATGGATGTGTAAGCTTGTTTACAGTTTCAACACTACAGCCGCTTTCAATAGTCCAGCTATCCTGATCTGGAAGCCTAAAGGGAGGAATTGGGAAATCCAGGCGAAAGAAAGCTGTCGTATTGTCAGTTTCTCTCAATCGCAGAGAAGCATGACAAAACTTCAGCTCTGCTCATCTTCGATACCCCAGGTAGTCAGGCGCCAATCACCGTCGTTTTCCCCAAGAGCTTCCCGAATGATACGATGTGCCTCTCCATCGGCCACCTGTTCATGAAGCACTAACTCCACCGCCAGGGCATCGACAGCATCGATCGAACGAGCGAGGATGCTTCGGGCTTGCATCAGACAACCCTCCTGTACACGAGAACACTGCTCGCTGTCAGTCAGTAACTCACGACACCACCGATCAATCGCTTCTCTATCGGCCAGATCGCATTCCTGCCACATCCCATAGTCCCAGCCATGTCTCTCGCAGACCATTTCCGTTGCAACCTGTCCGGCAGAATAAATCGTGACGAGGTCTGGATTCGCGCCGTCTTCCTGCCATTCCAGATGACCATTCGCCGATTCCATATAAGGTGAGAAGCGACAATATCCTCTAGATCCGTTTTCAGGGCTCGAGGCGATCGACACACGCTCGATCAGCCGGCCGATCGCATGGCCAACAACCGCGTGCCCAGCCTCATGGTACGCGTAGGGAAGCACGTTTCTGATCCTGAATGGCTGTGCTTTCTTCCGGCTCACTCGCTTTTCCTTTCCGACTTGCCAGTATGATACCTGAAGCGCTGGAACACTTCAATCACCTGCTCGACTTCATCCCAGCCCGAGCCGCCTGTATCACACGCCGGACAGTCTCGTAGGAGGCTCCATAATCGCTGGCAACTTTTCTCAGCGGTTCGCCCTGGTCAATGCGATGAAGAACGATTGGCCATTCAGAAGCGGGTATTTTTCCTTTGGGACAACCATATGTAGTTGAGATCATTCTCTTCAAATTCTATCTTTCTCAAGAATGATATGATATGATTGTGTTGATAAACGAGAAACGAGTAAGACAATAGCCAGAGACGAAGCAAAAAACTCATGCAAGACAAGCCGGTATCAATCCCTGACAATACAGGACAATCACTTTCGCTGCGTACCCAACAGCTTATTCATTATCTTGAAGAACTTTGGAAGCCGTCTTATCAACCATCTTCCGAGAAGCTAAAGCGAGTAATCGAGTCTCTTGCTCAATTTCCTGAACCATATCAGGCGTTTGGAATAACGAAAATAGCGGAATACTTCGCCGGCATTATGGGTCTCCACTTTCTTGATATAGTAGCGACTTTCCAACAAAAAGCCGAGGCTGAAGGTATAGATAGAGAAGAGCGCATACAGACATTGCAAGGCATTATGCCAGAACTGTTTCCAGAAATGATGGGAATCAGTAAGCAGGTATTCATTCGTACACTTGATGATCTGGTCACACTGAGTAATATCACATTCAGTTTGTACACACTTTCCCAAGTGAATACCGCTGAAGATGCTCAAGGTTGGATGTACGAACTTCCCGTTTTGTACAGGCGTCAGTTAGTACAAGAACACTTGATTACCAATTTACAAGTTCAGTTGACTGTCACAAAATCTACCTCGACGATGAGATTTAGTGGCACTACTTCCTGGAAAAGTTCACTACCAAGCCCTGTCGAGGTATCACAACCTACAATTAAAGCGCCAACAATTGCATAAATACATTTTCGTTGAGGAGTGTCTATGTTTTCTGATCTCCCTAGTGAGGCTCAAGCAGAAGAAATCTTAGGTATTGATGCTGAGACCTCACAAGCGCAGGTGCAATTAGATGTGAATGTAAATTTTCCTCAAGAACCTCGCCTCTTTGAAATTTCATTCAAACTACTCGGGATCTTTAGTTACGCACAGGACTATGAGCCAGAAATGGTACAGAATTTTTTGCAGCAAGGTAGTCTCAGTGTCATGCTGCCCTCGGCTCGTGAATTACTTCTCAGTCTATGCACCCGTTTGCAGGTACCGATGGTTGTCCTGCCTCTAGTACAATTGGGTCCACCTACAACTTTTGACCCTCAAATAGAGAATACTTCTCAATAAAACCCATCATATTTTTGTAGGAAACTGAGGTCGGGATGAAACTAGTACCTGCATCTAGCCCTGGTATGGAAGCGGCACACAGGCACACGAATGTACGCACAACTGTCGATATCCTGTTACAAGATAGGAATCTTTTGAGACCCACTGCGCGGTTCCTGAAGAAATTCACTTCGCACGACCAATCCGACTTCGTGGAAAGCCTTGACGCACTTCGTCTATTTCGAAGTCGACCTGATAGCAACGGGATCGTGACGACTCCCGCTCATGTCATTACTTTAACTCAAACCTTATCGAAGCTCTATCAGCAAAGCGATGTGGATAAGATCAAGTATCAACGCGGTGCCATTGTCGAGTCGTTAGTACGTCAACTTATCCGTCATCGTTATGATAGACCTGGAGAGTTATGCTTAAATAATCAGCGTTTTGTTGAGAATTATAGGGATATTACCGTCAAAGAAGTCGACGTAGCGGCTCTATCAACTACTCGGCTAAAAGCGGAGGGTTATGAATGCAAGGTAAGCCCAACATCCTTTGAGCCGTATGATCGCATTAACCTCAGTAACCTTGCTGATGCTGCAAACGATAGGCAATATCGAATAAACGTAGGCTTTGTTGCTTTTGAGAGCGATAGTGTTGTGAAAATTAAGTTGGTAAGACTTGACTTGCCAAGCGTCATAAAACTCTATGGCTTAGACAGCATAGAGTCGCTACAACACCTCTCGCTTTTAGAGAACTGAAGCTAGAGCTAGCTCATCTTCTGCGTAGCTCTGTCATGATCAGCACGAATGATGCTCCGCACGGTTTCATACGATGAGCCATAATCACTTGCTACTTTTTTCCCGTGACTCTGGTGATTGTGCCTGCTTGGAGGCTCTGCTGATTTCAAACCCCCTCTTTTTTCTGCCTCAAAGCCGTTCAAGCTTCCCATGAATGAAATATAATGCTATACTCTGAAATAGTACATGCGTTCTGATGTCGTTGATAGCTTTGAGTCAAGGAGATGGGGGTACGATGAAAAAGGCGCAAAAGCCCGTCTATTATGGGTATGTTGCTGACATGGAAGCAAAATATGGCGACGGAAAGAGTAACCGTACCCTCATCGCGGAACTTTCCGGCAAAGAACGGGCGAGTGAGCGACTCTTATACAAAGCGGTCGCCCGTATTGTCTCCTCCTTATATGACCGGTGGGATCGGGAGAAACACGCTGCGCTTGACAAATATGAACATAAAACGCTCAGTTGTGAACCAGAATTGATTGTTTATCCTGATGGGAGCAAAAAATTTGCTTGCACCATGCATATTACCCATTATGATTTCAGCGTGGTAGCGGCTGAACTTCCATCGAGCCTCCAACTCCAGACAAAAAAGCACCCATTTACCGCGCAATCGATTGAGGCGTTTACCGATACCTTCGCATCGGCTTATGACCTTGCGTTACCTTTTGTAAAACAGGGCTATCAACCAAAGATGTACTCAGTACGCACGGTCACGCCGGAGATACACTTTCCTGGGTATTGTCCCTCTCCTATTCCAGAGTACGTTGAGTCTCAGAAACGATATTATCGAGAACCTCCTATTCATGCCTTTGACCGTGACTACGTGCGAGAGCACCTTGTTGAGACAAAGCCCTGGTTTCCCCTGCCTGACGAGCCGGATTTCATGCTTATCACCTTTGAGCTTGACCACAATTCCACACTGTATGACATCAAGTCGCTTCTATACGCGTTTCGTCCGATTGTGGGCTTAAAACTGGAAAAGGAACTATTTGAGGGATATGCTGTTGCGAAATATGGCGTGTACGATCTCGCGTGGCTTGGGATAACGCCGTTTGCCAGGGAGCTTACGAAGTGGCATACCTATGAAACGTATTACCAGGAATAACGTTTCCACGACATAATCTGAGAAAAGGAACATCCAGCTTGTGCTGGCCGTTTTCGTTCCATTATGGGATTGTGCCTAGAATGCCCGTTTCAATGTCTCAGTTGCTGGTCGAGGTGATTGCTTGCTGTGGAACTGCTCAAGATGCCATGGTGAGGCTCACGTGGCCCTGGATGCTGCTGTGCTGAGACGATCGGGGGAAGACTGCCAAGCATTTTCCCTAGTGCAAGCAGTCTGTGATAGAGCTTACCATGTGGGGCCACAAAGTGAATCAACAAGCGAGGCTCCATTCGAGCGCTTCTGCAGGCATCTTCACCCATCTCCCCGCGACAAGACACTCCTCCCACATCAGGCTTGCAATGGGCAAGTGAGCACTTCGCGCGCTGTCCAACTTCCGTTGGTTCTGCCGGCGGCCACCGCAGTTGTTCGTTGTCGGTTGCCTTGCGCCGCCAGGTTGCCACCTCGCTCTTGTGGTTGTACGAGCGCCATTCGCAGTGAGTGGTGAGGACGCACAAAGTGGTCATAGGCTCGCCACCATTCGAATTGACCGCTTGTCGCCCCCAAGCGTATCTTGCCTAATTGGCAAGCAAGAGAAAGTGACTTGTGGCAAGTTAGATATCATGCGTACATAATTGCAAACTTGGCATGGGGTTGCGCCGACCTCACTTTGCTCAATCAGTTACTCAGCATTGTCTAGTGGGGCGGCGGGACCTGTAGGCAAGATGGGCAGGCACGTTGGCCTGAACGGTCTTATGGCTTGCTATAAATGGAGATGAAGAAAGCCAGCGCGGCGTTGACCTGCGACACCGAAAACAGTTCCGGCTTGAAATGCTTCCCAACCCACTCGCGCATCTCTCGATGCTCCGGATGGCTCCGGTCCCGCCACGCTTCCAAAAAGTTGGCATAGCCGCTGACGCCGCCCACGTCTTCAGGAGGGCAGGCCCGCTGCCCATCGAGACACCAGGGGTACGGCAGTTCCTCTTTCGGGGTGGGTTTGATACGCTCAACGGTGATCTCATGCCTCCAGGAGTCGCCGAAATCGTACTCGTAGACAAAGGTGGCGCCCTCTTTCGGCGCGATATCGGCCAGGCGGACGCGCCGGTCATCCTTGTGGAAATAGTCGTCCTCTGGACTCGGCTCGCCGTAGTAGATGCTTTCCTGTGTGCCCGGTACAATAAATTGATGGAGATGGGAGTGCGTCCAGCCCATCGTTACTTGCAACACCTGGTGCAATTGATGGAGGGTGAGATTCGCCGGCACGACAATGCGCCGCCAGATCTGCGGCTCGATCTCAGCCAGGTGGATATACAGCGTGTACTCGAGGTGAGCGCGAGCAGGTGGCACAGCCTTCTCCTTTCATAGTCGGGGCACAATCCCTCCACAGGGCTTTCGCTGTTGGCTATCCAGTTCGACCATTCTACGAGTTTCTGACTCTGCCTGTCAATCACTCGTGCTTATGTATAGCATAGATGGGTTTGTGCCTCTCCAAGTAGAGCTTTCTACTACGTAAGCTGGAGTACGGAGCCCATTAGAGATGAGGAAGTAGCCCATTGTTTCACTTCGAGAGTCTATTCGTGCTGATTCGCTTAGCTCACTAACTCGCTTCTACACAGGAGGAGAAACAGGCTCTCACCTGCTTGCTCACTGATACTCAGCCCGAGCCGCCTGTATCACACGCCGTACCGTCTCATAGGAGACTCCATAATCGCTGGCAACTTTTCTCAGCGGTTCGCCCTGGTCAATGCGTTGAAGAACGATTGGCCATGTAGCAGCGGGTATTTTCCAATGGGGATCATCCGGTCCTGGCCGGCGTTGCCGAAAAGAAGATGTATCAGGCAGGTTACTGTTCGGGTGTCTGTAGACGAGGAGATCATTTCTACCTGGGAAAAGCTTTGCGAGGGGGATGCGTGCCAGGGGCGACCGATGGTTCGAATCCCGTCGGTTCCGCTGAGATTATTTATGTATCTTTCTAGTATTACTAGAACACTTGTTCTGGCACAGCGATATCTCAACCTGCACAGCCTTCTTGTCTCTGTGTTTACACACCCTTCAGCGCTGCCTTGGTGATTGCTCTTCTGCATATGAACTTCATCATAATAGACCTTCAATTCGCTGAGCTTGCCCCACAAAAGCGGGTCAAGGTCAAGTTTTCGGGTTTGTATTCCGGCTCTTTCCGTTTGTACGCGCCTCGTTTTCGCTCATGGGCTTTGTCCTTAGGGCAGGGGATGGACACCCATTGATAGCAAAAGATGAGATGGTGTATGCAAGCTGAACAGGAGACTAGGAAGAAGATAGCTTATTAGCCTCATTGGCTGACATATTGAAGCTTCTGAAAGAAGACCCGGCCGAACAAAGGGGTAGTACATCTTTGTAACGAGGCTCAAAAAGGAATTATAATACGCATATGAGGAATCACACCATTTTTGTTTTCCCTGAGACAATGTCTGCAACACTCGCAGAAGTTGGAGGCAAGGGCTTATCGCTTATGCAAGGAAGCCAAGCGGGATTACCCGTTCCTCCCGGCTTTATTTTATCTGTCTCGTTTTTCCTCTCCTGGTTTCAACAACTGCAAGCTACCACAGCATGGAGCGAATTTATTCAGCCAAATACCTATGATTTGGAGCAATCATGTCATGCTCTTCAACAACACGCATTCAGACTTTCATTCACGAAACAACAAGAACAGGAATTATCAGAAGCACTGCAAACATATCCTCAAGAAACCTTATTTGCCGTTCGTTCTTCCTCACCTGAAGAAGACCTTGAAGGGGTATCGTTTGCTGGAGGATATGAAACCGTTTTAGGGGTGACCACACAAACCATAGCACACGCCATTAAGCAAGCGTTTGCTTCCTGTCTGGACTATCGGGTAACGGTATACAAACAAGAGCATGGTTTCGCTATGACGGATCCTAAAATTGCGGTCATCGTCCAGGAACAAATTCCAAGCGACATAGCCGGAGTTGGTTTTTCGCTGAATCCTGTCACGAATAACTTTGACGAAGCGGTATTTACCGCCAACTGGGGTCTTGGCGAAACAGTCGTACAAGGCATTGCCACACCTGATACCTACACCGTTGATAAAATTTTGATGCGCATAATACACAAGCAGCTGGGAACAAAAGAAATAGCAATTTGGCTCCTTCCAGATGGAGGAACAATAGAAAAAAAGGACAACAGAAGCAACCAGTTTACGCTTGCAAATAAGCAGGTACTTGATCTGACAGCACTCATTCAAAACATTGAAGCCCTCTATCAAAAGCCTATAGACATTGAATGGGCATTTGCCAAAGACAAACTGTATCTCCTGCAAGCCAGACCTATCACCGGGTATGTTCCACTGTCTCCCGAAATGGTCACACATCCGGGAAAGAGGAAAAGATTATACTTAGATTTGACCATTAGCGTTCAAGGCATTACCCATCCGGTTTCGATCATGGCAACGTCTTTCTTCAAACATCTCCTGAAAATCGTTGGGCAACGATTTTTTAACCGGGACTTATCTCGGAATATCAATACAACACCTGCTGTCGTCAATAATGGACGCATGTTTATTAACCTCTCAGTACTTTTACGACTGCTTGGATGTAAACGTGTACTCTCGTTTGTCCATCTCTTCGACCCCCTTGCCGAAAAAGCACTTTCGCAAATCGAGATGAATGCATATACAGCCAAGGGTAGTAAAATCACCCTTTTACCCTGGAAATTGAGCTGGAGACTCCCCACACTAGCAATCCGTATCCTGAGGGCAAGACGCAATCCAATGCGCATGCATATGAAAACCCAAAAAGAGCTCAATCAATTTGTGACCAAAGTACAATCCTTAGCTCAGCAACGTATTCCTCCCCGTGCCCTTGCCGATAAACTTATACAGGAGTTAATCAATCACGTGTTCCTGAAAACTGTTCCCCTTTTTATTACGGCCATCTCCGTGCACTCCGAATTAAAACACCTGGCAGGGAAGGAAAATAAGGAGGTATTCGACCAGCTGGGTCAAGCGTTGCCGAATAATCTCACCACAGAAATGGGACTGGCGCTTTTTCGTGTCTCGCAAGCGTTGCCACCAAACCTCACCCAAGAAAAACTGGTCGAAGGGTTACACACAAACAGCTCACCAGAACCTTTTCTTAGCGCATGGAAGCAATTCCTCGAGAGATACGGGTTTCGTGGTCCGGAAGAAATTGATCTTGCAGCACCAAGATACCATGAAAATCCCACATTATTGCTTGATATCGTACTCACGCTGAAACAAGCACAAGAAAATACGCAAGAACAATTTGAGAACAACCAGCTGAAACGGAAACAAGCCTATGAAACGCTGTATCAGAAACTTGCCTCTCACAATCCCAAGCAAGCTCAACACTTTGCCAAGTTATACCCAATCTATGAAACATTCGCAGGATATAGAGAAGCACACAAATACTACGTTGCACTCATTGTTGATCTGTTAAGGCAAAGGATATTACAAGAAGCAAAGACGCTGTACGAAGCAAAACGTCTGGATTCAGTCAATCAGATTTTCGATCTGACTCTTGAACAACTCGACAATGGCCTTCAAGATGCCTCACTTGATCTG
>WNFX01006744.1_pt1 | contig 10884 bp, 11 predicted proteins | sample 5400111 | NCBI WGS metagenome assembly WNFX01 (sample SAMN13153363, study PRJNA577476) | soil metagenome | isolation source: 40 cm soil or saprolite under grassland replicate 1 | place: USA:California | collected 2016-06-15
GCCGACGGTGTTGCGTCGTGTGCTTGAGAAGAAGGAGCCGCTGCGCCAGGTTGCAGATGAGTCTCATGTGTCACACGAGACGATCCGCCGCGTCATTCGTGCTGCTCCGAACGAGCATGTCCAGCACGAATCTCCGTTGTCTCATCTGTCGTGATGAGTACACGCGTCGCGTTTTCCTTCCTTGTTCACCAACAGATGTCCAAAGGAGCCAGCACAGGCAAATGTATGGACGCGCCACCTTTGATCTGCTGCGCAGGCGTGTCCTGTATGCGGCGTAACTGCACGTCTGTCTCACCGGTCTGTATCCAGCTCTCCAGTGGTCTGCTTGAGCCACTCGCGCAGGACTTCTGCGTGCTCGTAGTCCATGCGCCCCGTTTCCATGAGGAAACGGACAAAGCGCTTGAAGCTCGTGAGAGCTGCCCTCTGCCTGCTGATGCGCAGATACCACTGCATATCGGCAAGTTGCATGTCGGACAGTCCGCGCGGGGGATCGTCCTGCAGCAGACGGGTGCCGGCGAAGTCTTCAATCGTGCCCACATGCTGCTCCACGGTCTTGGAACGCAATCCCTTGCGGCTCAAGTCGCGGCGGAAAGCCTGCAAGATCCTGGCGTTGCGTGCAAGCACCGCAGCGCGCATCTCCTGCGGCTGAGCCGAAAGAGCGGCAGGCCCAAGGGTGGTGATGATGCCTTCACGCTCGCGGGCGTTGCGGTACTCCTCGTTCAAGCGGGCACGGATGCCTGGACCCAGGACGACCGCGTACGACTGCAACAGCCCATCGTAGATAATCTGGCCCTCAAAGGGCAGCAACACCGTCTGCACGTAGGTGGGCAGAGGCAATGGGAGCATCTCCTCAATGGGGTGAGACAGTCCGAGTACTCCGTAGGCTCGTTGGGGTTCCTCTTCGGAGAGAAAGACCGTGTAGGTTTTGAGGGCACGCACGATGGAGAAGGAGCCAGCACGCCGATACTGCCAACTGGCTACCACTGCGAGATCAGAGGCTGGCAGGCCTGCCGGATTGAGAGCGATGAACCGTTCACGCAGCGCGTCGTCGGCCCACAAGGCGTTGCGCACTTGCATTTCGTCGGAGAGCGCAAGAGGCGCATCCTTTTCGCTGGCGGAAAAGGCAGGAACCAGGTGCCGCTCTTCGTTGACGTAGCGCAGCAACGCCAACCAGATCCGGTAAAAGCGCGCGGTCTGCTCCGCTGGTAACTGCATGGAATGCTCCCTGCCAGGCAACGTCTGTTTCTTATCTGACGCCAGGCGATGATGGATTGGCGATGATCCGTTCAGCCACGTGTCACTCCCCCTCATAAGAGGGGCTGCTGGGTCACCAGTATACCAGAGAGCATGAAGGACAGGCAACAGATTTCGCTCTCCTCAGACGTTTGAGACTCAAGAGAAAAACGCCCCATTGCCCCCATCACGGAAAATGCAACAGAGCCATTTCCTACCCGTATTTTACAGGCATTGTCATGAATAGCTTGCTATTGATCAAAAGATGGACCGTGAATGCTTAGAATGCACTCAATCCCTGCTAAATGTTTTGCTTATAACTTCGGAAAAATGTTTTCCCTGGAAAGCCATAGACAGTCAATCAGACGCAACAAGAGCCAGAACCGCCAAAACACTCTCCATAAACTGAGAGCAAAACAGGGAGCAAAACCGCTCAACTCTCATCAACACTAGTAGACAAAAATAGACGAAAACCACACAAACCCCGCTCAACAGGCCCACAAACCAACCTATGAGTAGAGAGAAAAAGGCACCCTCCGAAGTTCAAATCCTCTCGCCCCGACTGGAGTTTATCCATTTCTTAGTGTAAATGGCAGGTAAATAGGGGATGCCTTTGCAGGGAAGCTCCTGCGCTGTTATACATCAGGATGTAGCGGGCAGCAAGAGTAATTCACACCCCTATTGATTTGTAGAAGGAGGACCTTGATGCGTAGGAAGAAAGCCTGTCTCGTCATTGATCTTCGGGACGGGGAGAACGTCCCACATGTGCCTGAAATGGTTGCTGTCTTAGCGGCGGCGGGGTGGAAAACCGATCTGGTCTTGAAAGAGTTTGGCGGGGAGAGCCTAAAATTGGCCGAGCAGGCAGCTCAACAGGGCTATGACGTGGTCATCGCCTATGGTGGCGATGGCACGCTCAACCAGGTGGTCAATGGAATCATGAATGTCCAAGGGAAGAGTATGGTGGCCGTCCTTCCTGGGGGGACGGCCAACGAATGGGCAACCGAGATTGAAGAACCTCTGGATCCGGTTCACGCTGCACTTGCACTCGTCAACAGCGAGGCCCATAAGGTCGACCTTGGATATGTCGGGGTGAATGGGCTGGTATTTCCCCATGCGGCGCACAGCCCTGGGCAGTACCCACTCGCGGACCAGAAAGCAGGCCAGAAGGCCCGAAAGAACCAGGCGAAAAAGGCCCTCGGGACTCAACATCGCTTTTTGCTCATGGCCGGCCTTGGGCTCGATTCCTCACTCATCGCTCATGTCTCGAAATCCCTCAAGTATCGCATTGGCCGCCTGGCTTATGGGGTTTCCGCCGTCAAGGACCTCCCTGAGCAGCGCCCGTTCCCTCTTGAACTACGGGCCATCGCTGATGACGGGAGTGAAACCCTGCTCTGGCAAGGTGAGGCCTGGCAAGTGATCTTTGGAAACACCCGCCTCTATGCCGGTTTCGCGGAAGTGACTCCTCAGGCCTACGTCGATGATGGGAACCTCGACGTGGCTGTGATTCCAGCGGGCGACGTCTTTCAGACGGTAGAAGAGGTCGTTTCGCTCCTCGTGAAGCACAGGGCTGCCAGCGCTGCTACCGAATACTTTCATGGTGCACACTTCTCGGTTCGTGTTCCAGCTTCTATCGGCTTGCACCTAGACGGATGTGTCGTGGAACTCGATGATTACCTGAGCACGTCTGAAAAGGATGCGCTTGCACAGGCGACCAGCGCTGAACAGCCGCTGGTCGAGTATCGCTTCGATGCTGAACCGGCTGCCCTGCACATGGCAATCCCTCGCACCTATCATGGAACCTTGTTTGAACATTGGACTGCTCAAGCGCACCCGCCTTCAGGAGTCCAGCAGCAAAACGAACCGGTTGCCCAGGCACAACCAGCACCTCCAGAACGCGTCCATATGCTTTTGCAACAGGGCACGAAAGTGACAGTCACTGGCGTTGGTCCACAGGCGGATAAGCCGAACACCTTTATTATCGCCGGCACCAGACACCATCCGACAATGGAGGATACCTCACCGATTGCTGTGCGCGTCACCGACAAGTCGATGGTTCTGCAACGTACAGGTCAGCATGTTCCCCCTCCTGCGGTTCAACACTTGCCGGAAGGCGTGGAGATTGTCGTGGAGGGGAAGAAAGGCAAGAGTGGTTCCTTGCGAGCGACTCAGGTGGTCATGGAGAGGATCGAGAGCCTTTCCTAAGGCTGCGTTCCTCCAATGCGGGAAGAAAAGAGACGGACTGATGGAGCCAAGATGACGCTCCTTTTCCCTGTTTTGGGTGTGCCAGCTCCTTCGAATATCCGTTCGTGAACAAGCGGCCAGGAGAAGGAAAGGAGAGAGAGGTGAGAGAGAATGAGCGGGTGTTCTTGTCTGCCTGTCACGCTGGTCGTCTTGCAGATCATCGCACTCCCGTCAGTTACGCAAGACAAGAGAAACATGATAGCAAAATGGCTTGCTGTGAAGACGATGCAGTCCCTCCTGATTGAGTCTACTGACCTCGGTCCAGAAATCTCAACTTCCCTCGAGCTCATGATATGCCTTCAAAAAATGCATCAGGCTCGCTCACAGGATGTCTCTGTTGTTGCCAGATAAAACGTGTCTCTTTAGGTGGCAATCTTTCGGTCATGAACGATATATCGAGAGTGGTAGACAATGGATACCGACAATTCTGCCCAAAAAGAGCCCATCGCGGTCAAAACGATTTTCATCGTTGAGGACGACGAGACCATTGGGGCGCTTCTTGTTCAAACGATCGAGCAGGAAACACCCTATCGGGCCGTGCTCGCCTCTGATGGGTTTCAGGCATTGAAGATGCTGCCAACAGTGCAACCGGATGTGCTTCTCCTGGATTATGGCCTTCCTGATATGAATGGTCTCGAGTTCTACGATACCATTCATGCCGTCAAATCATTGAAACACCTCCCCGTGCTCATAGTCAGCGCCCAAGCGGCACGGATCCAAAAGGAAGTCAGAGCACGTCAGCTCTTGCTGTTGCAGAAGCCATTTGAGCTCACTACCCTGCTCGAAGCCATTGAACGCCTTGTCTCCCAGCCTTAGGTGATGTGTCGCTTGACCTGGTCTATTCACAGGCATGGATACGAAAGGAAAGCGTCCCCTTTGCGCGTGATCGGGACTGAAACGCTGGACACAACTCGCCCGTGATGAGAGCGAGACATGAAGCGGGGAGATCGCTCAGCAGGTAGGGCTGGCCCGATCAACGACTTCGGAGCATCTGCACCATTTGCTGAACCTACACCTGGTCAGTGCTCGTAAGGAGGGCACAGTGATCTATTATCGGCTGCGCAACCACCACCTAGTTCAGGCCTTCCATGAGTTGCTGCGAGCACTGGAAACCCACTATCACACCCTCGGCTCTCCCTCAGAGCCTTCAGGGGCTGCGGAAGGATAAGCCCTTGTTTCTTGCAGCTTCCTTCCCCCAGGATTCTTTCCTCTTCTTACCTCAGAGCAACGTCTTTCACTCGTGGACAGGGAAGCATGTGGCTGCCATGCGAGTTCCCTGGAGGCAGATCTCTGTCTCCCATTCCTTCCTCTGATACGTGTTACATTACGAAGGCGCCCGTAGCCTACATGTGGGCTGTAGGGTGTGAGAGGTCCAACTCAAGGAGAGTGCCGTATTCCCCTGAGAGAGCTCTACACATGGCCTTCAACAAAAAAGGAAGGTGAAGTATGCTACCGTTTCTCTGGACCTTTGGGTTCCTCAGTTTCTTGATCGTGTGTGGTGTATGCCTCAGCCTCTCTCTCTATAAGCAAGGAGTTTTCGGTCCAAGGGGATACGCCAGGGCACGTCGCTCTCAGACGCTCGTCGAAGATGAGAGCGGGGTTGAGCCCTATACGAAGGGAAGCGGAGTTGATGCTGAAGCTGCGCGCTATGCCTGGCATGGTTTGTTGGTCCTCCTGGGTGGTGTCATAGTTGTAGTCATTCTCCTCTCTTCGTTACTCAGTGCTATCTTGCACTAAACTGGCCTCGAAGGCCCCAGGATGTCTCGAGGGCACCCTGGGGCCTTCTGCATGCAAAGAGGGTGCAGGCTCGTGTGCCAGGAACTCCTCTTTTTTAGCCTCAAAGGCACAGGTTCCTTTTGGGTACAACCCCTGTATTGGCTACTTGGATCATCCGTTCAAAAACAAGCCCTTCGAGACCGAGAAAGATCTCCTTCCTTTGTGCTGGCTCCTTGGCACATCCGTTCGAAAAACTCGTCGTTTTCTCAGAACGGATGTGCCAAGGAGCCAGCACAGGGGTAGTTGTCAGTGAGAAAGACTTGACAGCACATGACAGGAGCTATCTCAGGAGTATTGCTTGTTTTTGTGCGTCTCGCCCTCTTTTTCTCCCACGAACAAGGCGAAGACGCCTTCTCCTTGCCTGGTTGCCCAAGGAGCTGCCAACGAGTTCATTGAGCAGAGGTTAGCCTGTTCTCGATTTTTCTGAACGGATGTCCTATGGTAGCCAGCACAGGTGTTTCTTGAAGCACGCAAAGTCAGATTCCTGGTGAGGCAATGCACTCTTGAGAACGGATGGGCGAAGGAACCAGGGCAACCGAGAACCGTATTTTACGAGGCTGTGAGAGAGTGCGACAGGGAAGAAGATTTAAGCGATAGGAAGAGACATGAAAAAGGTGGTTCCTTCGCTTTCGGCGCTTTCCACCCAGAGCCTGCCGCCATGCCGCTTCACGATCTCAGCGGAGATATATAATCCCATTCCTAGTCCCGGGAATGTTTTATCGTGAACATCTGAGATACGGTAGAAGCGCTCAAAAATTTTCTGCTGATGTTCCCGTGGAATACCAATGCCATAATCTCGTATGCTCACTGTCACCATGCCATCGGATGCGGTCATGGAAATATCAACGCGGCTGGCCTGGGGAGAATATTTGACGGCATTGCTGATCAGGTTGGTGAACACCTGTTCGAGCCGATCCCTATCGCCTATGATGTGTGCGTGCGATGTTCCCTGGATGGTAATGGTGTGCGTCGGACTGAGTTGTTGCATCGTGTCAACCATGTCGTGGACGAAGGCATCGATGTCAATCGGCTCTTCGGCGTAGTCTAAGTGGCCTGCCTGGATTTTGGACACGTCCAAGAGATCAGCAATAAGCTGAGTCAACCTCGTGAGTTGTCTCTCCATCCTGTCCAGCATCGCCACCGGCTCTGCTACTCCTTGCTTCTCAAGCCGCCTTTTCAGCAGTTGAGTGTAGCCCTTCAAGGAGGTGATCGGGGTTTTCAGTTCATGGCTGGCCATGCCGAGAAACTCGTCTTTGCGTTGTTCCAGCTCCATGCGTGCGGTGACATCGCTAAAGATATTCACAACCAATTGCACCTGCCCGGTTTCATCAACAATGGGACTGGCCTTCACTACTGACCAGAATGAGCGGCCGGTGAGCCTATGCCGATAGTTGATCAGCGTTTCCGCATAGCTCTGCCCGTGTAAGACTTTCGTTGCCGGCAGATCTGCGAAGGAGACGGGTTGCCCAAACTCGTCTTTCAATTCCATGCGCTCCAAAATGTGCGCTCGTAATGTCTCCCTCTCGAACGACAGCATTTCTTGCGCCGAGGAGAAACCAGAGAGTTGTGCTCCCGCATCGTTGACATAGATGACCGTCCCACTTCTCTCCTGCACCGTGATCCCGTCAGCGATATGTTGGAAAATCACCTCGAGTTGTTGCTTTGCCTGCCTGACTTCTGCTTCCAACCGCTTTTGCTCGGTGATGTCTCGTGCGACGGCAGAAGCGCCGATAATCTGGCCTTCGCTCTCATGAATAGGAGAAACCGTGACGGAGACCGACAGCATGGACCCATTCTTTCTGACGCGCGTCGTTTCAAAGTGGTCGATGCGTTCTCCCCGTGTAATCCGTTCCATGATGGAGGCAAACTCATCTTGTCGATCTGGTGGAAAGAGCAGAGTGATTGGCTGACCCACGGCTTCCGCAGCTGTATACCCATACATCCGTTCTGCCGCTCTATTCCAGCTGGTGATGATGCCCTCACGGGTTTTGCCAATGATGGCATCATCGCAGGATTCGACAATGGCAGCAAGCCAAAGGGAGGCTTCCTCTGCGCGTTTCCGCTCGGTGATATCCTTTGCGATCCCAATGAACCCGATGGCTTGACCCTTGGGATTACGCAGCACGGTCGTCTTCACATCAATCCAGATGGCTGTTCCGTCTTTGCGCCGCCCCTTCCATGCGCCCTGATAATCCTTGCCTTGGAGAATGTGTTCTATGTCCGAGAGTAAGAGCTGCTGCTGCGCTTCAGGATATAAGAGGGCTGGGGTGTTGCCCAGCATTTCTTCGGCGGAATATCCAAAGAGGGAAGTGGCTCCCTCGTTCCAGTAGATGATGTGCTGTTGTAGATCAGTGACGATCACGCTCTCACTGATATTGCGCAAGATCGTCGATTGCAACAGAAGGTGCTCCTGGGCTCGTTTCCGTGCAAGCGGGCGGTGAAACAAGGCAAAAGGCCCTGGGGCAGAAGGTTTCCCGAACATCGTCTCTGACATAGCGGCTGCCTATCCTCCTTGTGTTGCCAGTCTTCTCTCATGTTTGGTAGCAGAAGATGCGGTGGGAAGAGGAGCATGATGGTTTCTTCTTGCAGAATTATAGCATGGTTTGAGCTCGCTGTCTTGCTTCTTCTTTGGTTCTTGTTCAAGCGCGCTTAGGGCGACTAGCATGTTTGGGTGGCGATAATCTTTTCCTGGTTCTTAGAAGGTTTCCTGGGCTTTGTACAATTTAAAAAGAAGAACAGTGATCTTGCCCCTGTGCTGGCTACTTGGGACATCTGTTCTCGCATGTGACGTTTTGCACCTCCTTGAACGAGCTTTCTTGCCAAAGCCCTGTCCCGGCTCCTTAGGATATCCGTTCCATACCAATGTGCTGATGATCTCCACCACTGCGATCTTTTCCTCCTTCTCCACATCACGGGCAAGGTTTTCCACAAAACTCTTTCCCTGCTTGTTTTGGAACGGATATCCTAAGGAGCCAATACAGTGCCCTGCTCACCCACCCTTTCTCGTCTCGCCAGCCTCTTAGAAGCTGTCAGGATTGGTGAATGGTGCCGCTCCAAAATTCGTCGGCAGTGGGAGGGGTATTCCTGGCTGGGCCAACCGCGATGGTTCCTCCGCCAGCAGCATGCCGATACTTGCCAGTCCCGCCGGTAACAGTAAAGGTGAACTGCACCGCATAGGCGGGAACACAATACCTTCCCGTCGCGTGAATGGTAATGGTGTCTCCATTGGCTAACTTCAATGCCCCTTTGCGCTCAGCGGGGCCACACCTGCTGCCAGAAGGCAGCAGGTAGAGGATGTCCGTGCCAGCAAACCAGATCTTCCCAAGGGAAGAAGCGCTCGGATCGTCTTGCAGCGTATAGCACAGGTTTGTTTGGCCTGGCTCGGCTGGATAGGGGATCAACTGATAATGCTGGAGAAAATGCACTTGAAACGGATCCCGATCCCGTGTGGGCGAAAGCTCTGGCCCCGAGGTTGCCTGTGGGAGAGTCGTCGGGGTTGGGGTGGGTGAGGAACTGCCAGTTGTCGTCGCTGGGGATGGGCCACAGCCAGCCAGCAAGCACAGACTTAGGACCACCACTACCGGCACTGAACGTGGGTTCATCAGGAGCCTCCACTTCTTTCTTTCCCTCTCGGCTTCGAGGCCGTCGCAACAAAGAGGAGGCAGTGCAGGCCATGAGCCTGGCTCACCTCCGCGTCTAAGCCATTGAGAGAAATACGCTCGGAGCGAGCAAAAACTCTCAGGTGGCTTGAGGAAATGTGTGGATGTGTTCAGACTCAGCCATGCTGGGAGCTTCCCTCTGTGTTGGCTCCTTCGGGCATGCGTTGGAAACCATCGGCATGGGGTGCTTGATGGATCCCGTTTGCGCGGCAGGAGCAGGGGAGATGCCAGTCCCAGCAACGAGAGGCATGCTGCTCGCGCAAGGGGTGCGAGAAGGCCAGCACGCCGGACAGAGGGCGCAGGCGCCAGAGGAGCCCAATGCCGTTGTGGAAGGGAACGGACAGGCTCAAGGTCCCAAAGGCGCGCTCCCGAGGTGAGCAGACCTTGAAAGCGGAAAGCGCCTGGAGCAAGGGGTTGGTGTACTCCAGCAGAGTGGGGTTGCCATGCACCGGGGTGTGCCGCGCTGGGGAGCGAGATCGCTCTCGGGTTGAAAAGAGATCACAGGGGCGAGGACGCAAAGTCGAGTGCTTCGAAAGAGGCCCGCTCGCTTTGGAACGGGGGAAAGGCCGCCAGGCCCTACCTCTCGTTATAAAGAGGAAAAAGACATTCCCAAGACTCGAGAGGAGTCTTGGGAATGAACGCGGAACCGACCGGAACCGACGGGATTCGAGTCCTCTGTCGCCAATTTTATACCTCTTCCAAATCCCCACTTCTACGCTCTATAAGAAGCTTCAAATCGTCCTTTCACAAGAGGTCCAGACACCTTTTGTCATTGAGACACAGCGCAGACCAGGACCAAAAGACATTCCCTACGGCATCCCTCCCGAAGAATGGCCGACTGTGCTCCAGCGGGTCCTTGAAAACCATGAATCCTACCGCAAAGTAGCCAGCGACTATGGTGTCTCACGCGAAACAATACGCCGATTAGTACGAGCCTCAAAAAAGGCAGGCTAGTTTACTGAACTGGTTTTGGAAATTCTTGAGTTAAGCTTGTGATGTCATGATTCAACTCTGCTAACAACTGGTATGCCTGTTTTGCCCTATCAGTCATATGCAGGATTTCATCAGTCATGTCGGTATGTTTCGGACTTTTCTCAAGTGCTCGCTCAAGAAAGGCATAGGTACTCAAAGACCCTGAATATGCCTTGTTCCCAAACTCACGTGCTTTTTCAAGAAGTTCCAGTAGTGTTAAAGCAGACCAATCGGGTTCATCATACACGGTGTTGCCTCCTCATAGAGAACGAGTGTTCTTGATAGTAATGTAACACATTCCGAGGCCTTTTGGTAGCCCATACAAGGAAATATTTTCGATCGAGCAGTTTCAAAGTATTTGGAAGCTGGATCCAGGCATCTATTACACAATAAACCTTATGCCCCTACATGGGATGCCATCTCGAAAGTTGTGTAAAAGGAAACCACTTCAAGGAGGGCGGTTCTTAGTAGATAATACAGGCGTATGCACTTTGCCAGAAAGGTTTTCCGCTTTGAATCAAGAATAAGCAAGCCGCAAAAGGTATGAATCATTCAAGCTGTTGAAAAGACACGTGTAATTTCTCGCGTATCGGCTGATCACAGGGCAGGTACCCGGCCCTACCGTTGTTGCAAACCGACTCATTTCCCTGGTGATACCTCTTGATTGCATCCATCTGGCGAAAAGAGGAGGGAGTGAACACGTGTTTGCTTCCTCCTCTTTCTCAGCCTTTCAGACAGACCTCGTCATATCTCTCGCTTTCACGATCAGTCGCGCTCAATGATGGGCAGGATCAGATGCGAGGGGTGCGCGCTGTCATGATAGACGCGGTTGACTGCCTGCACAAAATCTCTCTCCGTTTCCGTCTCAATCGTCCCACCGGTGTTCGTGTTGCGATCAAAGCGTGGGAAGTTGCTGCTGGACACGTCCAATCGGATGCGATGCCCGGGCTTGAAGACGTTGGAGGTGGCCCACAAGTCGAGGTGCAACTCGTAGATCTGCCCC
>WNFX01009262.1_pt1 | contig 10884 bp, 9 predicted proteins | sample 5400111 | NCBI WGS metagenome assembly WNFX01 (sample SAMN13153363, study PRJNA577476) | soil metagenome | isolation source: 40 cm soil or saprolite under grassland replicate 1 | place: USA:California | collected 2016-06-15
GTCTCCCAGTCGGGGGCGTAGATGACGATCGGCCGGTCCAGAACCGCGTAATCGAACATGATCGACGAGTAGTCGGTGAGCAGGACGTCCGAAGCCAGGCACAGTTCTTCGACCGAGGGGTGTTTCGAGACGTCGAGGATCCGCCCGCTGTCCACCAACTCAAGCGCCCCGTCGCCCGCCACGAGAGAGTCGTTGAAGTAGTAGTGCGCGCGGACGAGGAGCACGTAGTCGGGGCCAAGCTCCCGGGAGAGCCGGGCGAAGTCGAGCACCGGCTGGAGCCCACGCTGGTAGTCGCGGAAGGTGGGGGCATACAGGACCGCCGTCTTGCCCGGGCGGATGCCCAGCGCTGTCCGGGTCAGTTCCACCTCGCTATCGGTGGCGTTGCACAGCCGGTCGTTGCGGGGATAGCCAGTCTCCAGGGACTCAAAAGCACAAGGATAGACGCGTTCCCAAATCAGCGTGGAGAACCGGTTGGAAGATAGGCTAAAGTCCCACCGGTCGCAGCGCGCGAGCAGCTTCTTGAAGCTCATCCCGTTCGCGCCGACTGGATAGTCCTGAAGATCGAGGCCCATCTTCTTAATCGGGGTGCCGTGGTGGGTCTGCAGATGGATCGACCCAGCGCGCTTGATGATGTCATCGGGGAAATTAACATTGTTGATCAAGTATTTGCCCCGGGCCAGCGCCCGGAAATAGCGCGTCGTACCCGGATAAACATAGTCCACACCCCCGGGAACGGAATCCTCCGCGCCTCGCTGCACGATCCACACACCACGCACCGATGGCACGATTCCGCGGGCCGCGGCATAAATGGCGGCCGGGTTGCACAAATAGCCGCGGTACCAGTAGGCGGCGTAGACGGCAAGATTCTCGTCAACAGGCAGCCGCAGCTGGACCCGGTAGTAGAGGCGAAGCCCCAGAGCCCGGACCGCGCGCGCCACCTGGCGTGCCCGCTTGAGTGCCCAGGCCCGCACGCTCCTGCCTGTCTTGGTGAGCATGATCAGCGCCGCGAAGGTCCGGTAGGCGTCGTGCGCGAGGAGCCAGTTCTTGACGCGCTGTCCGGCGCTCATCTCGCGGGGTGGGCCACCGTCCCCTTGCGCCGCCCGAAACCGGCGGCGCTCCGCGGCGGCTCGGTGGAAGAACTCCGCCCTTGCCGACCGCGGGATCCGGTATGGGCTCTGCAGGATGGCCAGGTAGTGGTCCACCATGCGCCCGAAAAGGAAAGGGCGCCACCCGGCCAGTTCCGGGTGGGCGTCGGCGAAGGCGAACACCCGCTCGTACTGCCCGAAAACGTCGAAGTGCTTGCGGTTGCAGGAGAGGAGGATGCTTCCCTGGTGGCGCTGCCGGTACAGCACGCAGACGCGGTCGAGCACGGCGATCCGCTCGGCGGCGAGGAGCACGGGGTAGGTCCACGGGGTGTCTTCGTAGTACCCGGGCGGAAATCGGAAATCGTACCTTTCGATGAACTGCCGCCGGTACGCCTTGTTCCACACCACCATGAGCAGGGTCAGCAGCTCTGGCCGCTCCTTGATCGAGAACACCTGCGGCCCGGTCTCGGCGAGCAGGCCGCCCAGCATATTGCGCTCGACCCTGCCCGACCAGTGGCAGCGGGCGTAGTCGAACACGAGAACGTCGGGACAGCCCGTCTTGCCGAGCCGCGCGGAGATGACCGCTAGCGAACCGGGGCTCAGCGTATCGTCGCCGTCGACGAACAGGATGTACTCACCGGTGGCGACGCCCAAGGCCGCCTGGCGCGCCGGGCCGAGACCGACGTTCCGTTCCAGGTGCAGCACCCGTACCCGCGGGTCGCGAAGGGCGTACTCGTCCAGGATCTCGCCACAATCGTCTGGTGAGCTGTCGTCGAGGGCGATCAGCTCCAGGTCGGCGAAGGACTGGCCGAGGATCGACTCCATGCAGTCACGGATGTACGCGCGAACCTTGTGGACAGGCACGATAACGCTAAATCTGCTCATCTCGCCCGCCGGGCAACCCGCTGTCCCAGACCTAACCGCCTTACCTGACCGGAGCTCTCTCGTGCAGGTATCCCCAGGCCACACAAATGTCACTCAGCGCTTGGGGAACCTCCTCCGCGCCCGGAAGAGTCCGCGCGGGGTGCACGCGGCCGGACTTGATGCGGTGCCCCCAGTCGCCTAAGCCTGGCCTGAACTTCCCGTGGTCATGCTTGCCGTATTCGAGCATCTCCGGCTCCCAGTTGAGGCCGAGGAACTGGCAGATACGCTTGGTTTCCGTCTCGGGGCTGGCGGTCAGCTGTTCGTAGCGCACGGTGAGCCCCGGCAGTTCGTGGCGAGCCTTCTCCACGGCATTCAGGTACTTTAATGTGCCGGTGGTCGCTTCCTCGACGCTCCAGTGCGGTCGAGCCGCATGCCATGAGTTGAGCACGGCCAGCGGGTGACGCAGCAGGAAGATGAACCGGGCATCGGGCCAGCACGTCACGATGCGGCGGCGGATGAAGACGTCGTTCGGCGTCTTGTTGACGAGGAACCGCTTGCCGCTCTTCTCCAACGCCTGGTGCAGCAGGCGGTCCCAGAGCAGGTGCTCGAGCTCATTCTGGTCCAGCCCGAGCGCCGTCATGGCCTGCTCCGAGTAAGACGACAGCTCGACCCTGACGTCGCACAGATGGAGCTCGTGTGGCGCATAGAGCTGAGAGTGGCTGTTGAGCAGCACTCGCAGGAGGGTGGACCCGGAGCGTAACGGGGAAAGGACGAAAACCGGCGCGGACAGCAACCTGTCACCGCGTGGCTTGGCCCTCGCCTCGGAGGCACGGCGGGCAACCGCCGCGGCGAGCTGGGGAGTTGGGCCCACGTAAGCCCGCCTGAGCTCAAGACCTGTCGTCCGCCTGAGGGCCCGGTTGGCCCTCTCTTTCCATCCCATGGCCTTGGACCGTAGCAGAGGTTGCTGAGGTGTGACCGGAGGCGATCCGATCCGACGCGACCGAGCGCTTATCTCCAAAAATTGGGAAAGAGTTGGATGATAATTTGCAATCCTGGGGCCTGTGAGGCACGCCAGCTCTACTGATAGACGCTCGACCGAGATCAAACTCGGCCCAGCCGGAAAGGCGCGATCCAGCCGGCCGCTGCGCGACCAGGCGCACGCGGGGTGGACCACGCGCCGCGAGCGGACGTTGGCACGCAGGGAGTTATTTCACCAGAGGTCGGCGCACTTCGGGTGGTTACGGCCGGAGCGGTACGCCTGCCCGCCCGGCGCTGGCGCGATGAAGCTTGGCAAGGTGGCGTGCGACGCCTACTTGCTCTTGGCCGGATTGCCGCCGCTGAGCCTCGTGCAGCTGGCGCTGCGTGACTCGCTGCGTTGGGCCGCCCGGGCGATCTGGACGACGGCGCGCCGGACCCGCACGCTGGTGCCGCTGGTCTACTACCACCTCCAGAAACGGCTGCCCAGGGACGACAATCTCGCCGTCTACGCCGCGTACTGGTACCGAAGTTACGCGTGCAACCCGCGGGCGATCTACGAGAAGGCTCGCGACCTGGCTCCGCGGGTGCGCGGGGTGTGGGTGGTACGGAAGGATGCCGCGGGTTCCCTGCCAGCCGGGGTTGACTACGTCGTCGAAGGGTCGGCGCGCTACCTGCGGGTGATGGCGCGCGCTACGTACCTGGTCAACAACGTCAACTTCCCGCATGCGATGTCCAAGCGCAGCGGGTCGGTCCATGTGCATACTCAGCACGGGACCCCGCTGAAGACCATGGGGCTCGACCTGCAGTGCTACCCGATGGGCGCGCAGGGCATGAATTTCGCAAGGCTGCGCGAACATTGCGCGCGGTGGGACTTCACCATCTCCGCCAATCCAATGTCCTCACACGTGTGGCAGCGGGTCTACCCCGGCAACTACGAGATGCTGGAGATCGGCTACCCCCGCAACGACCGCTTCTTCCATGTGACCGATGAGGAGATCGCGCGAATCCGCACCGGACTCGCCATCGCACCTGAGCAAACGGCGATCCTGTACGCACCCACCTACCGCGAGTACCAGAGTGACTTCCTGCCGCTGCTGGGCGTCTCCCGGCTGGCCGCCGCTCTCGACCACGGCTTTGTGCTGCTGGTCCGCGCGCACTATTTCTCCCCGGTCGGCTCGCGCCAGCCGCCCGACGCCGAGAAAGGGGCACGCGTGGTCAACGTGTCGAGCCACCGGTCGGTTGAGGATCTCTGCCTCGCCTCCGACGTCCTGCTCACCGACTACTCGTCGATAATGTTCGATTACGCGGGTCTGGACCGGCCGATCGTCATCTACGCCCCCGACTGGGAGACCTACAAGCGCACCCGAGGTGTGTACTTCGACTTGCTGGCCGAGCCACCCGGGGCGGTCGCCACGACCGAGGAGGAGCTGATCGAGGTCTTCCGGTCGGGTGCGGCGTGCAGCAGCGAGGCGGCCAAGATGCGCGCGGAGTTCCGCGCCCGCTTCTGCGTGTACGACGACGGGCACGCGGCCGAGCGGGTCATACGCCGGGTCTTCCTCGGCGAGCCGCTCGCCCCCGTGCCCAGGCCGCCGGTGTGCCCGCCTCCGGCGCGCGGCCGATCATGCGGCGGGCCAGTTCCGGCTTGGTCGCGAACACCGTCCCCTCCGGGATGCCCGCCGCCGCACACCGGGCTCGATCAGCGGTCCACGACCTGGGCAGGTACAGCTCCCGGTCGATCAGCGCATGCCCAGCCGGTGATGCGTGGCTGAGGAACACCGCGACCTGGCAGTTCTCCACCCGGCAGTGCCCGTGTATTGCCGTTGCACGCCGGCACTGGCACTGCCCTTCTTAAGATCGCCGGTCTCATCGACCACCAGCACCGCGCTCGGATCACCCAGGTGCTCTATCACATGGGCGCGCACATCGTCACCGACCGCCCCGGCGTCCCACCGGGCACCGGCGAGCAAGTGCTGCATCCCATCCGGCGTGGCATCCTCAGCGTGCTCGGCGATCGTCCAGCAGTTCTTGCGCCGCAGGCCAGACAATAACCCCAGCACAAACGCCCGCGCCCGCCGCCGCGGCTCAACCCGGGCGAACCGGCCCGCGATCCGCCCCATCAGCTCGTCAAACTGTCCCAGCCACCGGCCAGCGTCTACGCTGAGCGCGACGGCCACCGCCAGATTGTCATATGTCGTCACAAACCATGATCATCAAGCGGTGGCCATTCCGTGTCCAGCGCCCCGCACCGCAAGGTCACGAAGTCCGGTTGGAGTATTAGGCGTGCATTGAATGCTGCAGATCCCAACCTGATCGGCGGCAGTGGCACGGACATAGTGGTCCATGGGGCGGGTGCCTATGCTGGCGGATACCATCAGCCCATGGGTGCGTCACCGAGGTGGGCGGCCCGGAAGATATAGCGATATACCTCTCAACAAAGGTGACTAATGCATAGCTCCGCAGAAAGGGACAAGCCGCGGGTGCTTTCCGGGATCACAGCATCCGGTAGGCTGACAATTGGTAATTATATCGGCGCATTAAGCGTCTGGGCGGAAGAGCAGGATACATACGAGAACTTCTTCTTCATCGCCGATCTGCATGCGCTGACCATTCCAGAGAACATCAAGGCGGACTCGCTCCGGGAGCGGATCCAGGAGATCGTCGCGCTATACCTCGCATGTGGTCTGGACCCAGCGAAGTCGGTCCTCTTCCAGCAGTCGCGGGTGCCGGCTCATGCGAGCCTGGCCTGGATCTTCGAATGCGTGACCCCAGTCGGCTGGCTCGAGCGCATGACGCAGTACAAGTCGAAGTCTCAGGCGGCCACGCCGAGCGCGGGCCTTTTCGCCTACCCGGTGCTGATGGCAGCCGACATTCTCCTGTACCAAGCTGATTACGTTCCCGTGGGCGACGATCAACGTCAGCACATTGAGATCGCCCGGGATATCGCTCAGCGTTTCAACCATCTCTTCGGTGAGATGTTCAGAATGCCTCAGCCGATGATCCGCCAGCGCGGCGCCCGCATCATGGCATTGGACGACCCCACCATCAAGATGAGCAAGAGCCGGGCCGAGACTCACGAGGGCCACGCCATCGGCCTGCTCGACCCGCCCGGCAAGATCCGCAGGGCGGTCATGCGGGCAGTCACCGACTCCGGCACGGAGATCCGCGGGGACGCGCTGAGCCCTGGCGTGGACAACCTGCTCACGATGTTCGAGGCCCTGGCCAACACCGACCGTTTGGGAGCTCTGCGCCAGTTCGAGGGGCAGCAGTATGGCACGCTCAAAAAGGCTGTGGCCGAGTTGGCGATTGAGCGCGTCGGCGCTATTCAGGAGCGGTACGCCGAGATCCGCGTGGATGAGACTTACCTCGCCAAGGTTCTCGCGGAGGGCGCTGAGAGGGCGGCTGCTGTCGCCCGGGAGACTCTCGCTGAGACCATGCGCCTGACGGGCCTGCTCTGATGCCCTCTTAGCTCCACCATGATCTGGTAGGACGGCACGCAGGCATGAAAATGAAAATGGGGCCAGCGTTGCCCGCTGACGTCGGCTGGGCACGTATCTGGCGCGGGAGCAGGCGCGGCACTGGCAGCGGCTGGAAAGGCTGCCGGAAGACGCGCTGAACTGATTGAGCCTGCATTGAGTATGGGCTTGATTCATGGCGGGTCGCGCGATTAGATTAAGTTGCAGCTCGCAGGGATGGCATGTTCCTAATGCCCGTCTCGGGGCTGTCTCCCAGCATCCCTCGCAAGTCACTGATTTGATTGGCATAGAGAATGGAGAATCGCAAGACGGCGCAGGCCGGTCCTGGATCTGTCCTGATGCATCTCCGCCCGGTCCCTGAATTCCCGGAGGCCACTCTTATACTCTTTCCGGGCGCAGGTGCAGGGCCGGGTTACTTTCGGGATTGGCGCACTTTGGTTCCTGGCGAATGGGCGCTTGCGGCGGTCAACTTGCCTGGTCGTGCTGCTCGCCTCCGCGAACCCTTGCCTGATAATTTGCATGTTGTGGTCACTGAGATCACCGCAGCGGCCATTCAGTTCCATGCAGCTGCGCGGGTTATTTGTTCGGGCACAGTTTTGGAGCGGTCCTTGCGCTGGAGGTAGCCCTCCGGCTGCCAGATGCGCCGACTCTCCTGGCGACTGCGGGATGCCTGCCAGCAACAGGTAGGTTACGAACACGAGTTGACTGCCGAGGAAGCACTGAAGCGGCCGCGGCGGCAACTGCAATTGCTCCACCCAGGGCTCGAAGGCACCACGCTGGACGAACTCACAACGATTGCGGCCCGGTCTGCCGTGCCGACATGAATCTTCTCCGTGGCTATCACGGCCCCTCAGCGAAGCTGGCCTGTGATGTCATCTCCTTTTATGCGGATAATGATTCTCTCACTCCCCGGTCGTGGCAGAAACTGACAGCCGCGCGCGCTTGCATGGTCGTTGTACCTGGAGATCATGTAACATTCTGCCAATCGTACCGGTACGTTATCATCGAACATTTGCGCCGCATGCTGGCGATGATCTGAGGCGGCCGTAGCGGTCAGGTGCCGGAACGAATCTGCCGCGCTTCCGGGCTCGTCATGGACAATCCAGCGACTATGGCACCCCCGAAAGCCGCACAGCACGCGACTAGGAATGCCAGCTTCAATGCATCAGGTGATGGCACCATCTGCGGACAGCCATGCCCAGAGACGCGCTTAGCCATAGCACCCAGCAGGGTACCCAGTACAGCGCTGGATGCCGTCGCGCCGATTGAGCGGATCAGCAAGTTAACGCCACCTGCTGTTGCTACCTGTGAAGCAGGTATCACAGCGAGGATCAACACAGGCATTGCCGAGAACGCGAAGGCCAGCCCGGTCCCCACGATGACCGATATAACGATGGCCCAGGTAATCCCCCCGGGCACGACTGCACCAGTTGCGTGTCCGAGCCCGATTGCCGTCGCGCCGATCGCCAGGGTGACGCTCGCGCTCCGCCGGGCCGATACCCGGGCAGGCAGAGTTGAGAGTGCCAGCATCATGATGCTGGCAGGGGCAAGGCAGTGAGATGGTCATGTGTTATCGGCAAAATCTCCCTAACGATCGTATCGGCTGGGAGGCGACATGGCCCTGCGAGAATCACCGGCGGACCCCAAGGTGGCGGCGCTGCGCGAGTCGCGGTGCCTGAACCCGCACCCCCGAGCAGGTCACCGACCAGGCTTTCCTGGCCGAGGAGTTCTTCGACCCCCGGGACGCGGTGCAGGTCAAGTACGAGATGGTGCGCCGCGTCAGCGTGGACGGCGCGCCGGTCACCGCGACAGCGGCGGCGTTCGGGTACTCCCGGCCGTCGTACGACCTGGCAGCGATGCTTGATCGGCGGGCGGGAGTTACCGGGTTACTACAGGCAGAGCGCGTACGGCTCCGGGTTCGACCGTATCCAGATCAACGCCATCGCCCCGGCGGGATGGCGTCAGAGGCCGCGGCCGGGCCAGTGCGGGAAAGGCTGTGGGTCAGCGCTGGGCATTGCTGATACCACGCGGTATCATATGGCTATGGCCATGACGCTCAGGCTCAGCGATGAACAGACTGAGGCACTCCGACGGAAGGCGGAGGCCGAACATCGTTCCATGCAGCAAGTCGCGCTGGCCGCCATCGATGCCTATGTTCACCAGGCAACCCCAGCGCGCCGCCAGTCGGTTCCGGTCGCTGAGCTCATGACGCTGTTCCAGGACCTGCCTCCGATGAGCGCGGAGGCGTTCCGCGCCGATCAGGATCGCTACGCCGACGCTGAGGCATACTTCGACGCCTACGAACGCGCTCACAAGCCGGAGGACGGCGGGTGACCGCCCGCTACCTGCGCGGGCTCGGCGACACGAACATCCTGATCTACCTGGAACGGCTGGCGGTCGATCACCTGCCCGCCGAGCTCCTTACCAGCACGGTCAGCCTCGCCGAGCTGTCGGCAGGGGTGCATTCGGCCGTGAATGCCGGTGAACGCGCCCGGCGGGTCCTTCGAGTGCAGCGAGTGGAGGCGACCTTCAGCCCACTGCCATTCGATGTTGAGGCCGCCCGCCAGTACGGGATCATCGCCGCCGAAGTGATCGCCCTGGGCCGCAAGCCCCATAGGTGCCGCTCTGAGCTGGGACGATGACCACTGCGAAATGATGATCATCTCAGGCGGAGAGGCACCTATCTGGTGAACAGGATACGCAGCGGGGCAGGGAATCGTCAGCAGGCCGGCGTCAGCGCCGGATCCGGCGCTGACGCCGAACGCGGGCCTGGCCGTACTTACCGAGCTGTGTGACCGTGTGGGTGCCGGAAACGCGGCTGCCCTATGCGACCTGGGCGTATTCGTGGAGGAGCCCGCCGAGCCCATCACGGCGGATGACCTTGATGTCGGCGTCAATCGGGTCGGGGGAGTGCCCGTAGCGGGCTGGCTTGATGCGGCGCGCGGTGCGGCCGATGCTTGTTGAAGTGGTTCTCGTACTCGGCAAGGACGTTGCGCAGGTGCCTGGCGTTGATGATGAGGACCCGGTTCAAGGTCTCCCGGCGTACGCTGCCCACCCACCGTTCCATGATCGCGTTCATTCGGGGCGCCTGCGGAGCGGTCAGCAGGATCCGGATGCCTTCGGATCGGAACACCGCATCGAAGGCGTCGGTGAATTCACGGTCCCGGTCCCTGATCGTGAACTTGATATCCGCTGCACGCTCGCCCAGCTCCATCAGCAGGTTATGGGCCTGCTGCGCCACCCACGTACCGGTCGTGTGGGCGGTCATCCCCAGGACGTGCACCCGGCGGGTGGTGTGCTCGACGACCGCGAACACATACAGCCGCGCGAGGGTGATCGTGTCGAGGTGGAAGAAGTCACATGCCACGATCCCTTCGGCTTGGGCTTTGAGGAATTGCCCCCAGCTCGGGCCCGCCACGTCGAGGCACGGGATCGACACCAGCCTTCCTCAAGATCGCCCACACGGTCGAAGGCGCCACCCTATGGCCCAGGCCGGCCAGTTCCCCGGAGATCCGCCGGTACCCGCAAGCCGGGTTCTCCCTCGCTATGCGCAGGACGAGCCGGCGGATCGAGTCTCTGGTCGGTGACCGCCCCACCGAGTGGCGATACTTGAAGGTCCAGCGGCGTTTGACCAGATCGGCGTGCCCGCGCAACACCGTAGCCGGGGTGATGAGCATGCCGACCCACCGCGCCTTGGGCAGCATCCGCATCAACGCCGCCATCAACGCCCGATCCGCCCACGACAAGCGGGGCCGGGGCATGGTGACGCCGCAGCACCGATAGCTGGTGCCGTAGCACCAGAATCTCGACGTCCTTGGCGGCATCCGTCCGCGCGATCAAGGTGAGCCAGCCCAACAGCCGGACGAAGACGAGGTAGGGAAGGCGTAGAGTCACGAGGCTCGGTCCTGCCGCGCCCAACCACGCCGAGTTACCGGCACCCACACGGCCGCGGTGAACACCAAGTCGAACGCCGCGGTGAACTTGACGTCCTGGTCCGGATCAGGAACTTCACATCGACCGCCAAACTGTCAGGGCTTGAGATTCAGCAACGCTCTGCTGCTCTCCACATCGAGAGGCACCGAGACCTGGTCGTGCGCGATGAGCCAGTTGCCGTCGATCTTCCGAAAGCAGGCCGTCCACCGAACCCAGTAATCGCTGCTCTTCCCGTTCTTCAACGTGCCGCTGATCCGATTGAGGCTGTGCCCGAATGCCACGTCATCGCCCACGGTGATCGCGAGGTCGCGAATCTCGTAACCGAGCGGACGCTGGTATACCGTAAAGACGTCTACCCAGTTTTTCCATTTTGCCTCTGCTCCCACGTGCTGCAGCGGCGGTACGATGTCGAACGACACGATGTTCGGAGCGTAAATCGGCTTCACACCCTCGAGATCCATGGTGCGAATCGCCTCAACCATCTTGTCGATTCGCTGTCGAATGTCGGCTTCGTCAACCGCGTGTTGTGTGGCCATGATTAGTCCTCCATT
>WNFX01009092.1_pt1 | contig 10880 bp, 10 predicted proteins | sample 5400111 | NCBI WGS metagenome assembly WNFX01 (sample SAMN13153363, study PRJNA577476) | soil metagenome | isolation source: 40 cm soil or saprolite under grassland replicate 1 | place: USA:California | collected 2016-06-15
ATTCCCGCCCTTCGCCAGAATTTCCAAACCTGCTGCGGTCGCTAGAGGTTGGGATGTAGCAACAATCCCATTGCGACCATAAACCGGAGAACGACGAGAGTTGAAAGAAAGTGTATTCATGGTTGAATGAATTCTACCCCCTCCCCGGCCCTCCCCCAAATACACAACAAAACTCAGGAGGATTAGTCAAAGATTCGTTGGCATTTGGGGGAGGGTGCCGAAGGCGGGTGGGGGTAAAAAACAGAGCTGCCTCACGGCAACTCTGTCTATTTCGCAAAACTCGTTATAGCGGCCAGCAAGCCAGCAGGCGTGAGTCTTACGAGATGGGCACCACATTGGCGGCTTGCAATCCCTTGGGGCCCTCTTCAACGGAGAACTCCACCTTCTGTTCAGCTTCCAACTTGCGGTAGCCGTCAGACTGGATTGCGGTAAAGTGAACGAACACGTCCTCACCACCCTCGCGACCGATGAAGCCATAGCCTTTTGTGGCATTGAACCATTTGACGGTTCCAACGTAACGTTCTGACATCTTACATTACTCCTGCTGTGATTAAAATTTATGCCCGTCCATGGCGCCCTGGCGCCACGAACCGGGCACGACGCACGCAAGATTATCATGTCTATTAAGCGATGTCAAGACTATGGGTAACCGCCTGTAACCTTTTTGTAAGTCGACGCATACCGGGATGTGAAGTGAAACCAGGGTGGTGACCATTTCACTTTTGGGATTCCCGCGCGAATCACTCTGCGCATTTCTTCCGGACCGCCAAACGGCTCCAATATCATCAGCGACCGCCCCAACTCGAACGCTGCGTGCGCGTCCGAACCGACTGTTCCCGCGATATTATGCTTTTCCGCGAACTGACGCGCTGCCCGGTTGAACCGCGGCAACATGCAGCGCGAGTTATAAACTTCAATCGCATCCACGAGAGGCAGAATCTCAAGCAGATCCTCCTCTTGCCAGCCGCCTTTTCGAATTGTGTCAAATGGATGCGAAACGCTGATAAACGCGCCTTGATCCTGCAAGCGGCGAATGGTCTCTTGTGGAGTGAGTCCCTGTGGAATTTCTTCACTCACAAACGCAGCTAGGATTTCACCGCGTGTGGTCATGATCTCCTCTCCCAATATGATCAACTCCGGGTCAAGAGACTGAGCCGCGCGGGCGCCTGCAATCGTGTTGTGATCGGTCACGACGACGCGGTCAATGCCCTTGCGCCGACAGGTTTCCACCAGGATCTGTGGGTATGTGAGGGAATCTTTTGAAAAAATGGTATGGCAATGGAATTCAACCCGAAGGTAAGTCATGCAGCAGATTGTAATGCCATTCTGCGGTAGCTATTTAGGAGGTTTTGTTATAAAATTAACATAGATGGACGACATTCCTCTCTATAAGAGACCATGGTTCTACATTGCTGGGTGGCTGTTGATTTTGCTGCTTGTCTATGGCTTGCAAATTATTCGCATGGGTGGAATTCGTGCAAATTTATTTGGGATTGCTTTTGACTTAGCCTGTGTTTTCCCTATACTACTCATCTTATGGATGGCTTTCTTTGCGCAGTTTGTTTTGCCCGTCCGTACTTTCCATGATCGTCAAAAGATCTTCGACCGTCTGATTACTTATCTTTTAGGCGGACATGGTCCTGCAATATTTATCCGCAACGGAGAATTGGTGAAGCGCGAGGGCGAGGAAAGACAAAAGGGTCCAGGCGTATTGTGGCTGGATTCTGCCAGCGCCGCTGTGACGCGCACAGCCGTTGCGATCAGGCAGGTAATTGGCCCCGGCGTGCATTTTATCGAAAGGTATGAGACTCTCGCAGGAACGGTAGATTTACACACTCAATCACAATTTATTGGCTCTAGGGAATCTGATAAACCATTTGAAGAACGGAAGGAAGATCAACCTCCAGAAGAGTGGTTCCAAGTTCAGGATCGTCGTAAGCAAGTCAGCGCGTTGACGCGAGATGGGATCGAAGTGATCCCAAATATTTCCATCTCTTTTCGTGTGAGCACAGGTTTTCCCAAAGAAGGTCAGCCCGGCTCCCGTTTTGGATATCGAACGGGCATTACAAAAAGAGATAAGGAAAACGAAAAAAAGGATAAAGAAGCGATCCGCAAAGCAATCCTGGGCGAAGGAGTCAATCCCAACGCGATGCAGGAGGCAGATCGTCGCGTAGCGTGGAATGAACTTCCTGTAGCGTTGGCAGTGGATGTGTGGCGTGAGTATGTTGCCAAGTTCACTCTCGATCAATTATTCCAACCAACTCAGTCGGTTCCCCCACCTCCCCTACAACTCCCTGAGCCTACAGAAGAGGAGATTGACCCGCTTAGTCAGCCTATACGTGTTGGCGCGAACCGCGACACGATGCAGGATAGCCTTGCCAGAATGGTTCGTGAGCTTAACTTGATGATGTCGAAAGCCATCAAGATATTGGAAGGGCAAAAAGAAGATCGTAGGGACAAACGGCCAGCTATACCTCAGCCATTTCTGGCTGAGCCAAATGAGAAAAAAGAACCTCAGAAAAAAACTGCCTTGCAAGTCATTAATGAGATGGTTAAAGCACGTTTAACTCAGGCCAGAGTAGATATCCTTGATGACAATGGAGTGCGTGGACAAGAGACAATTCAAAGCCGAGAGTACCAATTATTGCAAGAGCGCGGTCTTGAAGTTAAAAGCGTGGGCATTTTTAATCTTCGCTTTAACCCAACAATTGAACAAACGATTATTCGCCAGTGGTCAGCGACCTGGTTGCTGAACGCCAAAGCGGAAAGTGAGCAGGTTGAGAGGAAACGAAACCTTGTTGAAACAAATGGATATGAGAATGCCATCCGGCAATATGCTAACTTCCTTAGCAAGGACTTAATGCAAAAGAAGCCGGTTGGAATCAAAGAAACGCTCAAGACCCTTCTCTTACGAACGCGCACGCTTATTATGAACAGTCCTCAGTTACGTCAGCGGATGAGTGAGGAAGAGCAGGACTTGGAAGATATTATCCGCTGGATCGAGGGGAGCGAATCATGAACGTTTCAGTATCCTCTCCTCTCCAAGGCACAGCTGAGACTCCTCTCCAAAAAGAACAAAAGCTGTTCAATGAATTATTTGATCATTTGATCAATGCATTCCTGAATAGAATATTCGATCTTAGGCCCGAAAAAGCTGCGCGCCGCGTGCGGTATTTGGTAGTGTTATTTTTGGCAAGCGGATTCCTCATTAGCTTAAGGTTCTATCCATTATCTCAATGGGCAGGATATATTCGGGATATGTTTTCCTATTTATTAAACCCTGTCTTCGCAGCCTCTTATATTGGCAGCCCATTCATCAATTTTATTAACTTTTCTGTCCATGTATTTACTGATCCTCGCATTTTTCAATATTTTCCAATACTCCTTGCACCATTTTTCATTGCGCTACAATGTGCGGCACTTTATCTGGCTGATATTTTTGAGTTAGAGCACGTTAGCGTTGCCAGAAGCTTTATTTGGGCAGTCGCCCTTTCTGGAAGTGAAGAGACCATTCGTGTGAGTCAAGGAGAAATCTCAGAGGAAAACCGCCAGTCACCTACTTACTTGATCGGTGGTCCTGGTAAGGTGATTGTCGATCTTGACTCTGTGGCCATGTTTGAAAAACCAGACGGTACTCCACACATTATTGGACCAACAGTAAAAGAGCCACGTAGCAGAGCAACCCTCGATGGATTTGAGCGCTTTCGCCAGGCAATTGACATCCGTGATCATTATGTAGACTTGCGTGACCAGGATTCCAAGTCAGAGTCAGTGAAAAGCCGAAGCTTGGATGGCATTCCTGTTGAGGCAACAGATGTAAGACTAATGTTCAGTATTTATCGCGATGGAAAGAAACCAGATCTCGAACATCCTTATCCCTTTAGTGAAAAGGCTATTGAGCAACTCGTTTATAAAGCTACCTCCAAGGTAACCCATGGTAAATCCAATCCATCCACATTTGAATTCTCTTGGGTCAACAATATGATTGGACTTATCCGTGGCAAGCTTAGCGGGTTCATGAGTGAATATAAATTGACTTCATATCTGGCGAGCATCGGCAAGCCGGAGCTTGAAAAGTTTGAGCGGCGAGAAGAAATGATCGGTGAGCAGGTACAAAAATTAACCCAGTTAGAGCCAGAAGAGGATTTTCTGTTTTCAAAGCAACCGAAAAGCCTGCCTGAATTCCAGTCACGCTCTAAGATTAAGGACTTGTTTTCGCAGTTCGCAGAGGAATTTACGAAGAGAGCTCAAAGCAGCGGTGTGGAGCTTCATTGGATTGGAGTAGGCACATGGAAGGTACCAGTCGAAATTGTTCCCGAAACCAAGATTGTTTCTGAAGAACATTTAGAAGCATGGAAAATTAGCAATGACAACCTGTATCGTGAAAATCCTGTAGTGCTAGATAAACTTCAGAAGGAAGCCATTATACAAAAGATGATTGCCCTGATTCAAGATGTACCGCTCACGGGCTATCAAAAAGCCACAGATGCTGAAAACGAACAAAAAATGGCAATGAGAACCTTATTACAGGATTATCGCCAGCAACTACTTGAGGCTGCCGAATTTATGCGTGCCAAGGGGGAAGCAGTCCCACCAAATGTCGAAGAAGCCATTACGCACATAAATAACACTTTATATCATTTCATATAAGAATTTATGCTTTCGTTTGAAGATATTTTGGTAAAGTCTAATGAAGTCAAACGGGCAATGAACATTTCATTGCCCGTTGTTGCTCTTGAATCCACTGTTCTTACACATGGGTTGCCCCGCCCACAAAACTTGCAGCTAGCATATGACATTGAGCGTGCAGTCCGCGAGCAAGGTGCAACGCCTGCCACAATTGGATTTTTAGATGGCTACCTGCACATTGGTTTAAGTGAAAGTGAACTCGATAGGCTGGCAAATGAGAGAGGTGCATATAAGGTTGGTCCACGCGATTTCGCAACGGTGATCACACAAGAAGCTAGTGGTGGAACAACCGTCGCTGGAACAATGCTCGCCTGTAAAGCGACGAGTATTAAAGTTTTTGCCACGGGAGGAATTGGCGGGGTACATCGTGAGATGAGTTTTGATATTTCGGCAGATTTGCAGGCACTGGCAACGATTCCGATGATCGTCGTCTGCGCCGGTGCAAAAGCGATCCTGGATATCCCTGCGACGCTCGAATATCTTGAGACGATGAGCGTACCTGTAATTGGTTTTGGCACGGATAAATTTCCAGCATTTTATTCACGCGAAAGTGGATTGAATGTAAGTATCAAACTTAATACTCCCCAGGAAATTGTCGAGTTCGCGAAGGCACATTGGAACACGGGGTTACAGAGCGCGGTCCTCATCGCAAATCCTGTTCCTACAGCGGATGCAATTCCAAGTTCAGAAATCGAACCGGTCATTGAGAAGGCATCCAAAGAGGCGAAGGAGAAAAAAATCCACGGAAAGGATTTGACTCCTTTCCTCCTCCAGCGGATCAACGAATTGACGAAAGGCAAGTCCATGCGCGCAAATTTGTCGTTGTTGCTGAATAACGCTCGTCTCGCGGCGCAGATCGCCAAAGCGTGGCGTGCCGTTGAAAAACGAAGGGTGGCATAATTGAAAAAATGGGTTTACCATTTCGGAGATCATCCCTGCTAGACCTGAGGAAATTTATCAGGCGTGGTTGAGCACTGAGGGTCACACCGCAATGACAGGGAGCTCTGCAAATGTGGATGGCCGGGTGGGAGGAAAGTTCAGCGCTGGGTGGCGCCATTCGGCACCACTCTTGAACAGACGCCGAATCGGCACATCGTTCAAACCTGGTGGACCTCTGAATTCCCGGACGACACGCGCGATTCATGCCTTGAGGTATTACTTGAGGAAGTGGTCGGCGGAACAAAAGTAACGTTCATCCACAATGATATGCCTGAAGATCAAGTTGAATCGTATCGGCAAGGTTGGGAAGATTTTTATTTCAAGCCGATGAAAAGCTATTTTAGAAAGTAAAAATACATCTCGAAACCTTGACGTATTAGAACAAACGTTCTATAATCGTGTCACGTGTCCTAATTCGACAAAGGAGGTCGAGATGACTGCATACCGTAGAAATACTGGGGATGGACTGCGCTCTCTGTTCCGTGATCTAACTCATGGACGTCGTTTTAATCGAGGTGCAGCTTGGGGAATGATGATCATCGGTGCATTGCTTGCATTCGAGATCTTCAACTACAGTACCACCCAATTCGCGCTGCGAGATGTTTTGGGCGACTTGACATTTGCAGGCTTCCGCTGGGCAACCATCCTGGCCGTCGCCTTCTGTGGCATTGACTTCGCCGGTATCGCTCGAATCTTCACACCGGAACAAGGGGCTGATGAACCCAAAGAAGTTTATTATCTCTTTGGTGCATGGTTTTTAGCAGCGGCATTCAATGCTATTCTCACTTGGTGGGGTGTGTCAGTTGCCATCGTCAGTCATACCAGCGCCTCTGCTGGCGCAGTGATTAGCACTGCGGCCATGACAAAGATTGTTCCGATCTTTGTTGCTGCGATGATTCTCCTGATCAGAGTGCTGATCATTGGCACGTTCTCGCTCGCGGGAGACCGTCTCTTCACCACTGACGAGCAGCATCGCTCCTACTACAACGCTCCTCGTCCTGCACAGGGACAATCATATACATCTTCGCAATCTTCATCCACACTTCGCCCGGCCTCCAGCTTGAGCCGTCCTGTTCAAAGCAATACTGCTACATTCCATCCCGCGCCGAAATCTAATAATCCACCACAACAAACATCTTTTGCAAGGCAAGAACCAACTTATCACAATCTTTATGGTCAGAATAACAACGAACGCACCAACGACCGATCCCACAACGCGTAAATTTTTAAGGATAGCGTTTTACGTATTTGCACAACTAAGAATACAACTTAATATCCGAACTCATTTCGAGCTCGGGTCCCTTATCTAAAATTGAGGTACCCTTCTATGCCCCGTGCTCGCTTCCAAAATCAAGACGACTGGCAAACAGCCGCGGCCTCTGTAAATGGTAGCGGCTGTTTGTCATTTTATGTCCTTCCACCGCTTGCAGCCCTTGTGATTGCAGGCTTTGTGGCGTTTCTTGCCCTCAAGTCACCACTTTCATCTTCGGCATTGCCAATTGCTGCGCACAATTCAACAATGTTGATCCAGACTTCAGCACCTCCAATCAACAACTTGATCTCGCCTAATCAAGCTCCGGCGCTTTCTATGAATTCTCCAGAAGCAGCGGTCACACCGATTTGGTCTTTCTCATCCGATAATTTGACCTCTTCCAACGGACTCTCCCCCATCTTCACAAAGGAGGTGCAGCATTGGGGCAATGACATCATCCAATGGGCAAACGCTGCATCTATAGATCCAAATCTAGCTGCCACCATTATGCAAATTGAATCCTGTGGAGACCCACGCGCCACTTCACGTTCAGGAGCGATGGGATTATTTCAAGTAATGCCATTCCACTTTCGTATTGGCGAAAATCCTTACAATCCAGAAACCAACGCTCTGCGCGGCTTGAACTATCTTTCGCGTTCACTTGGGGCCGCAAGCGGCAACGCACGCGTAGCGATGGCTGGATACAACGGCGGGGTTGGTGTGATTTCGCGCAGTGAATGGCTATGGCCTTCGGAAACAAAGCGCTACGTTTATTACGGTGCACCGATCTACGAAGATGCACACAGTGGTGCAACATCCAGCGCCATGTTAACTGAGTGGTATCAGAAGTATGGAGTCAGTCTTTGCAGACAAGCTGCGCAAAGGTTAGGGCTTCCATAAACTGCTACTTGTGATTACTGTAGAGAGGCAGCCATATAGCAAAAGTTGTCCCTTTCCCCTCTTGTGAGTTGACTTCAATCCTTCCCCCGTGCCGTTCCACAATCCAATTTGCGATAGAGAGACCCAGGCCAAAACCTGTGGTCTCTCTGCGTGTGCGTGACTTTTCGGCGCGGTAGAAGCGCTCGAAGATGTGAGGCATATCCTCGATGGGGATACCAGGGCCTGTGTCCCGACAAATGATGCGTGCCTGTTCGCCGATCTTCTCAAGGCTTAGGAAAACTTCCCCACCTTGAGGCGTATATTGAATCGCGTTCGCAACAAGGTTGATAAATACCTGTTTGAGTCGATCACGGTCACCATTCACGTACGCTTGATCGATCTCATTAAGTCGCATGTGAACCTTGCTGCCTGCCAGGATGCTCATTTCCTGAAAAACTTCGGTGAGCAGGAGATCTAATTCAACGCGTTTCATATTGAGCGCCAGCTTGCCAGATTCAGCCTGTGCCAGCAACAAGAGTCCGCCAACCAAGCGCGTCAGACGCCCCGCCTCCTGATCGATGCTCGTCAATGACTCTTCATCCAAGCTCTTCATGCGGCGCATCAGATCCGCGTTTCCCTTAATCACAGTAAGTGGAGTTCGCAACTCATGGCTGACGTCTGCAAGGAGGCGTTGCTGCGAAGTAAAAAGCGCTTCAAGTCTCTCCAATGTTTGATTGAATGAACTAACCAAATTTCCGATTTCATCGTTCTCTGGACCTTGATAAGGAATGCGCCGCGAGAGGTCATCTGCACGGTTGATCTGTTCAACTGTTTCGGTGATGGCGCCAAGTGGTTTTAGTGTTTGACCGAGCGTAAACCAGACGACAATACCAGAAAATAGAACTGCAACAAGCCAAATGACCGAAAGAACGTCGGTTAGGTTCTTGCGAGCGGTGTCTATAACCCCGAGGCTAGAAGCCACTTGTAGAACGGCGATAATATGACCGTGCTGTTGTAAAGGAATGCTAAGTACGCGGATATGCAGATCATCATTACTTGTATCTCGATAAATAGGCCGATCAGTGTGCAGCGCCTCTGGATCAAAAGGTTTACCCATGAAATTCTCAAGGGTTCCAAAACTCGATTGCAATTCCCCATCCAATCCCCAAACTTGGATATAAATATCAGAACCAATGTCTGTGGACTTTAAGCGGAGTTCTACTTTGCCGAGCTGATCGATTTTGATCTTACTAAGAATAACCTTTTGTACAGCGTCAAGTCTGTTGTCAATATCATTGAACAGCAGGGCAGTGACAACAATAATCACTGCCGCGCTGATCACGAGAAGAATTCCGCCCATCAAGCACGTTGCTTTCGCCACCAAAGTCATAGCCCCACACACGGTCGAAGATTACTTCGCGGGTCAAGACCTGCTTGGGGTGTCGCAAGAACAGTTCAAGCAATTCGTATTCTTTTGCGGTCAATGAAATCTGGCGATTACCACGTGAGGCTTGGCGCGAACCGGTATCAAGTGTGAGGTCGGCGAATTTCAAGACGGGCACGCGTTCAGGTTGCGTTCTTCGTAGTAAGGCGCGCACACGTGCCAGTAATTCATCCAGGTTGAACGGCTTGATCATGTAATCATCCGCGCCCGCGTCCAAGCCTTGAATGCGATCTTGCACCGTATCTTTGGCGGTCAGCATCAAGATCGGGATCGAACCACCTGTGCGCAAACGGTGACAAACTTCCAGTCCATCCATACCTGGCAGCATCCAATCCAAGATCACCAGATCAGGTGTGTGATCGCGCGCCAGGATCAATCCCATGCGCCCATCGGTCGCTGTGTCTACTGTATAGCCCTCGTAAGCGAGGCCACGCTGAAGCAGTTTCAAAATTTGCTGATCATCTTCAATAATCAAAATACGTTCATTCATATGATTTGCTCCCTCCAAAATATACCACAACTTGCGTGTAGAGTTAACGCATCTTGGCTTAACCTTTCATTGGATGAGGAACTATGACAGTTTGATCCCGTTTCATTCCCTTAGCCCCAGCTTTTGCTTCAACCAAGCTTTTCGGTCACGCGTGGCATCTTCATTCAATCCATGTCCTGCCTGATACCATTTCATTTCCTTTGGATACTTTGCTGCATCAAAAAACTCTTCTGCGCGCTCTTTAGGAACGTGGAAATCATCCGTCGCAAACTGGAAAAACACATTAGCAGGTGAAAGATTTGGGATATGGACAATTGGATCGACCTCGTCCATTAGACGGAGAAACGCTTCTCGCGCCTCTCCCTCTAATTTGGGACCATACAGGTACCAGTCGGGGAAACGAGGTGTCGCTGCCATGACCACATAATGAGTAGCGCGCTGATCCAAACTCCCAGCAAGCACGCCATACATCCCACCAAAATCATGACCGACATAAGCAAAGCGTTCTGAGTCTACGTTTGGCTGTGATAAAAGCAAATCTATGGCGCGGCGAATGTTCACAACCTCTTCCATGGAATTCCGAAGGTCATCTTCCTGCGTGCGCTTGATAAAAAAATCAGGGTCAGACCATAGCGTCTCGATCAAAAGACAGACCGCGCCACCGCGCGCCATTTCCTTGGCTTCCTCTTCAAATTGACCGCGATTCGAATCAGGCGACTCTGGCTCATACCAATGGACATATAAAATTGCCGCGTAAGGGCCAGCGCCTTCCGGGCAAAAGATTGCTGCTGCGCGGCGATAACCAAAGGGTGTTTGCACCACCAACAGTTGAGTCTCAATCCCATCTTGTGTTCGCTTGCGGATCACGCGCAAATCTTTTGATTCAAACCTTGGAAAATGGCTCATTTGAGATAACATACAGGCTTCTCCATCTCGCGGTGATAACCAATTATAGTAGAGTTACTCTGCTTGACACGCTTCTGCGGAAGGGTATAATCACGCCCAATAATACAGCGTGAAGACAAGTAGCTGTTCAACTCGTAATACGCAGAGAGCCATCGGTTAGTGCGAGATGGTCGGGCAAACAGCGAAATCCACTTCACCAGATTGCCCTCGTAGGGGCTTATCATCGTAGTGACGACTTGAGTCGTCCGCTACGAAAGGCCGTAAGAGGGACGTGAGCGCCC
>WNFX01013594.1_pt1 | contig 10878 bp, 10 predicted proteins | sample 5400111 | NCBI WGS metagenome assembly WNFX01 (sample SAMN13153363, study PRJNA577476) | soil metagenome | isolation source: 40 cm soil or saprolite under grassland replicate 1 | place: USA:California | collected 2016-06-15
GTCCTGTACTCAATGTGCGCATCGGGACCATGGAACTCTAGGATGAACGAGGTGATGGTGATTTCCTGATCTCCAATGGCATGCCGTAGAAAGCCGACTTCCGTTCTCCTGACCCAGATCATGAACGGCAACTTCGCCAGGGTTTTCAGATTCCAATAATATCTTCCGCAGCTGTTACGATTTGGAGCGTGTCAGATAGCCTAATCCATTTTCACCATCCATAATGATCTCAAGAAAATGGCTGGGGCGTTCCGTTGGAATATGAATAACTTTGATGCAGTGACAGGCCTTTGTTCCCTCAGAAATAAATTTCTGCATTTGGTTTTCAGATTTCTTAATAAAGTCCCAATTGAAATGATCCCCCGGTTCCTCCGGGTAGACGGCAAGTGGATAAATCTGTGATTCCACAAGATCTTGAAAGAAATGAGTCCCATATGAAGGTTCGGCGGCGAAGCCACTCTCGGTACTGGCTACTTCCACAAGGGCGCGCGAATTGAATATGTCGGCATACGTGACCGGTACCCCTTGCATTGAATCAGATGACCCCCAGCGGCCAGGACCCACCAAAATAAAAGGATGTCCTTCCAGGGAGCTGTTTAGCTGTCCGATACAACGAGCTACTTGGGAATGTTCCTCAAGAGTATTCAATTGATAATAAGCTTCTGCGTCAACATAGATGATGTATTCGATCTGGTTCACGCGCCCTTGAGGCACCATCCGTGTGCAAAGGAGAATTTTGTCCTGTGCCGCCAGATCTGTGGGCATGGACTGAATCTCACGACTATCAGCGTTCAACTGGTTTTGTGGACGACATTGCAGCAAGTGGAAAGCAAGTTTCGGTTTGCCATTTTCAGGAGTGAGCGAAACAGCAAATTCAATATCCACATGCTGTTCGTATTGCTGCTCAAGACGAGTCAGGACCGTTTTCAGCAACGGTACAAATGGACCGCGTTGCAGAAGTCCTTCAAAGGTCAGGATCAGTTGCTTCGGGTCGATGCTCCGACCGATCGTCAGTGGCGGATGAACCGTCTCCCCATCATCCACCGATACCAACCAACGCAGCGGAGGATAATCGGATCCCAGGACCGATTCCACCGGCACGGTGCTCATCGTATTTTGCTCAAGGTCCAATGCATCGATAAAATGCTGTGAATAGTATCGCATGGCTTGCGGCGCCACATCCGGGCGCAGTTGCGGATGGCTGAGGTTGACCATACGGGGATAATCGCCGGCGATCCGATCGACTGCACGAGTTCCGAGTCCCATCACCAGTCGCATAAAGCCATCTTCGCGTTTGAAGCGCGGATTCCACACAATGGGACTATAACTATATGCCACACCCGCCAGCGCCGGGAAATAGTATTGGCGGTGACGTTCACCCTGCACTTCTTGCAGCAGGATCGCCATACGTTCATCATAGTCCAACAGACCCACGCGGCGACGATACATAAGCGCGTCCGGACCAAAGACACTGGCGTAAATCTCACGAATAGCACGCGTCAGATCGCGCAAATTTTCCTTGAGGGTTCCCTGATTCGGGCAGAAGATACTGGTGTACTTCCCTGCAAAGGACATGCCGAAGTTATCTTCCAACAAACTGGAAGAACGGACAATCAATGGTGTTTTCCCCAGTTCGCGCAGAATCTCACGCAATTGATGCGCCACCTCCTCCGGGAAGCGCGCCGAGGAATATTTTTCCAGAATCTTAGGATATTCCTGGCGAATCTGTTCGGCGGTCTTGTATTTCTGATTCAGGAATTCCAGTCGGTTGGCTGCCATAAAATCATAAAAGACATCCGCGCCAATAAAGTAGGAGCGCGGCAGGTGGATTTGATCAAAGATCTCGGGCGCCGTGTTCTGCAGGATCTTGTACGCCAGCAGCAGACCGGCAGCCTTGCCTCCAATTTTCCCGGTGCCAATGCGGCGCTCCAGGATCATATTGAAATCTGTGGCAGTGAACCAGCGCCGGGCAATGTGGATAAATGCCAACTGGTCACTGACGAGGCTCTTAAGCAGAACGACACGCAGTTCCTGCAAGTGGTGATCCACTTCCGCGCGTTGTTCACTTGGCAAGGCTTCATACTTTTCAGCCTGTCTCAAGACCATTTCCAACGGTGCGAGTTCCGGGTTGAATGGCAGGCTGTGATCCAGAGCAACGCTTCTGCCGTCGGCTTGCGGTGTCCGCAGTTCGTCCAGAATATGATAGAGGATCTCGACCGGCAGGTTATACGCGAAATAGAAATCGGTCAGGGTTCTGCGCACCCGGCTCCAGCGCAGGTCCCATTGTTCAGCGTTCTCCTCCAGGAGTCCATTGTAGAGTCCCTCACGCTGCTGGGAAAGTACGGCTTTCTCTTTCACCTCCGCATCGAATCGTTGCGGCGTAATAATTCCGCGGCGAAATAATTCATCCCGCATCCGGCCGCGAATGTCCGATGCCAGCATTGGATACTGGGCAATCAGCAGATAGATCTCTAGAATTTTGGATGACTCAGGCGGGGCATGCGACATTGTAGCTACCTGTAAGTCTTCCTATGCTTATGCATAAGGAGACAGAATATAAGAGGGTGTGGTGATTATAGTATACGCCAACTCGCAAGGGAAAAGTTTCTTATGGATTGCCACATAATTGCTTATAGCTGCCATTTCGTGATTAAAAATTAGTGCTCTGAAAATCAGCAATTTTCAGAGCACTTTTCTTATATACAATACATTATGGTGTCGGCGTATTGATTGCCGTAGTTGATGTAGCTGTGCTGAGCCCGGCAGCCGGCGTAGGTGTCGCACTTGCAGTCCCCGCTCCAGGAACGGACTGAGTCTTACTTGGAATGGCAGTATCCGGTTGGGATGTAAGTGGACAAGCCAATAAATTCACGGGAAAGTTTGTGCAGGTATTGGCGTTGGTACAGATATTGAGTGTGACAGGAGTATTTTCCGGTCCACTGCAAAGGACAACCTGTTTGCCGTTATTCACTTCAATAGTGGAACAATTGGTATTGATGGTAGTTGTGGAAGCACTGCTGGAGGGTGTGGGTGAAACAACTTGGAATGTGGCAGTATCCGGCAGGACCAGCATGGCATGATGTTGGTCCTGGAGTAGACGCAATGTCGATGTGGCAGGAGGCGGAACAACTGCTGTCTGTTGATGGGCTTGAACGCCATTTAGTTTTGATCCATTGTGGGTTATAACGATGTAAATCCAGCTTGAATGTTTACGAACAAGTGATAAGGAAAATATCAAATCATGGAACCAGTCATCCTCATTATTCTGATCGGTTTGGCAGGTGGTGCAGCGGTGGGCTTGCAGAGTCCCATGGCGAGTATGATCAGCCAGCGACTCGGGATTTTTGAAAGCGTGTTTATCGTTCATCTCGGTGGAGCGATCATTGCACTATTGCCGTTGCTGTTTTACAGCGGCGGAAAATTGTCACAGTGGCGCACTGTACCATGGTACACGCTTGGCGCAGGAATATTTGGATTGATTGTGATCGGCGCCATTAGCTATATGATTCCGCGTGTGGGGGTTGCTGCAAGCATCACAGCGATTGTTGCTGGTCAACTCCTGGTCGGAATGTTTCTCGATCACTTCGGCTTGCTCGGCGCCTCCGTCCGATCCTTGGATGTGACGCGTGTCTTAGGAATGGCGGTTGTCCTCGTGGGAGTGTGGTTGACGGTGAAGTAAGCGTCTTAGGACCCTGATCGGCTCGCTATCAAACAATAGTTAATCCTTTGTAAGGGTTCCCATTTGTGTTTCTAATGTAAAATCGTTTGTATTCCGATTGTTGGAACAAGGTTTGTGAGAAATTCAATGAGGCTGTGCATATGAATTTTTTACACGTGCTGTCCGATGAGCATATCCAGGAGGCCCAAAAGGCATTGGGGTCATTTTTGGGCAGGACTGACTTGAACGGAAAGACCTTTTTGGATATTGGCTCGGGATCAGGTCTGCATAGCTTAGCTGCACACCGGATGAGCGCCGATGTATACTCGTTTGACTATGATCCACAGTCGGTAGCCTGCACCCAGGAACTCAAACGCCGATACTTCGTCAAAAATAAAGAATGGAACATCCAGCAAGGTTCCATTCTCGATGACCAATTCATCCATGGGTTGGGCGAGTTTGATATTTGCTATGCCTGGGGTGTTTTGCATCATACCGGTGCTCTCTGGAAGGCTCTCTATAATGCTCAAGTTCCAGTACGGCAGGATGGTCTATTGTTCGTCGCGATCTATAATGATCAGGGACTGATCTCAAAATTTTGGAAAATGATCAAGCGTACCTATTGTTCTGGATGGCTGGGACGCTCGCTTATGAGTGCCATCTTTTATCCTGTTTTTTTTCTGTCGGGACTTATCCTTGATCTCATTCATCTACGAAACCCAGCCATTCGGTATCGCGAGCATAAAAAATATCGTGGAATGTCCCTTGTTCATGATTGGCGTGACTGGTTGGGCGGCTACCCGTTTGAACCGGCGAGGCCCCAGAACATAATCAACTTCTACCGGGACCTCGGATTTGAATTGGTCCATTTTGAGCCGACCGGTCATGGGTTTGGGAATAATCAGTTTCTTCTTAAAAGAGTTTCTTCAGTGTCTTGAAATAATTCAAGGGAGCTTTATGTGCGGTATTTGCGGTATCGTTGCAGTTGATCATGCCGGTCCATCGATTTCCAGGGCAATCCTTGAGCGAATGAATCAATCGATAACCCATAGGGGACCTGATGATGATGGGTTTTACGTGACAGATCACGTGGGTTTGGCGTCACGTCGCCTATCTATTATTGACCTTGAAACTGGAAAGCAACCCATAACCAATGAAGATGAAACGATATGGATTGTTTTTAATGGCGAGATTTATAACTACCGTGAATTAAGAAACTATTTGGAAAAGCATGGCCATGCTTTCCGGACCAATTCCGACACCGAGACCGTTCTCCATCTGTATGAAGAGTTTGGCACGGATTGCGTCCAGCATCTGAACGGGATCTTTGCCTTTGCAATCTGGGATGGAAAAAAACAGGAATTAGTGCTGGCGCGCGACCGTATGGGTATTAAACCTATGTATTACACGCGCCTGGCAAACGGACAGCTGCTTTTTGGCTCTGAAATGAAAGCTATTTTGTCATATCCCGGTCTCGATCGCCAGATCGATCTGATTGCTCTCAATGAATATTTATCCTACGAATATGTTCCCACACCGAGGACGATCATTCGCAACGTGTGGAGGTTGGAAGCTGGTCACCTGCTGGTATATAACATGCAAGGGCTACATGATGTCATATACTCCACACTCAGCTTTCGACAAAGCGAGAGTCGTCCGCCTGTCCACTGGCGTGATTACTCAACCGCCCTCCATGACAAGTTATATTTGGCAGTTCAGAAGGAATTGGTTAGTGACGTTCCCGTGGGTGTGCTGCTAAGCGGAGGCATTGACTCCAGCACGATCGCCGCGCTGATGGTGGATTTGTATCCGGGTAAAGTGGAAAGCTTTACAATTGCTTTTGAAGAGGGATCATTTGATGAATCCAATTATGCCCGGCAGGTCGCGAAACAGCTCGGTACAATACACAATGAAATGGTATTGACCAGTAAAAAGGCAGTGGAACTGGTTAGCAATATCTCCAATATCCTGGATGAACCGTTCGCCGACTCATCAATCATACCCACGTATTTGCTCTCCCAATTCGCACGCGAAAAAGTCAAGGTTGTATTGGGAGGGGACGGTGGGGATGAACTTCTCGCGGGTTATCCAACTGTATTATCACATCGCCTAATCGAATACTACGAACGTTTGACACCCTGGGCAGTACGAACACATATTGCTCCACGAATACTGGATAGCTTAAAGATATCGTTTGACAACATCAGCCTGGATTTTCGCCTGCGGCGCTTTCTCGCCGGGCGTGGAGTACCATTAATTGCACGCCATCAACGCTGGCTGGGTTCATTCGTTGATGAAGAAAAGAGTTGTCTTCTTCGAGACTGGATCCAGCCCGTTTTACGAGAGACCTATTATCAATCCTTTGTCTACGCTCAGGAATGTGATGCGAAAGAACCCCTGAATCAAATCCTTTTTAATGATCTGAAGACTTATTTGGAAGGTGATATCTTGTACAAGGTTGACCGTGCCAGCATGGCAGCCTCACTTGAAGTGCGCGTTCCCTTTCTCAACAGGGATGTGGTCCAGTTTACGAACGATCTACCCATGGATCTAAAACTGCATAATCTAACAGGTAAATTCCTTCTGAGGAAAACGATGAAAGGAAAGTTATCGGATGAAATCATAAAACGCCCCAAAAAAGGATTCAACATGCCTGTGGCGTACTGGCTCTCCAAAGATTTGAAGGAAATGATGCTGGATGTGCTCTCCGAATCCTTTATTAACCGCCAGGATTTTTTTGCGTTCTCTTATATTCAGCAGTTGACCCGGGACCATTTCGAACGTCGAAGAGATAATCGCAAGTTGCTCTGGACGTTGTTTATGTTCCAAATGTGGTACCGCACCTATATTGAACAAGGTTAAAAAAGAAAACCATGCTGTCATCTCGCAAACTTAATTTGGGTTCGGGCGAATTCCAAAAAGAGGGCTTCGTCAATGTGGATCTCTATTCAATTTCCAACCCGGATGTTTCTCATGATCTAAACCAGTTCCCTTATCCTTTTCAGGATGACTATTTTGAGCTAGTCGAAGCGGATCATGTTCTGGAACATCTTGTAGAGCCGTTCCTGGTGATGGGAGAGCTGCGCAGAATTTGCATGAACGGTGCCACCATCCACGTTCGTGTTCCACACTTCTCGCGCGGTTTCACACATGCAGACCACAAACGCGGCTTTGATGTGACCTTTCCCTATTATTTCGATCCCGCGTTTCGCCCCGGTTATCAGAGAATACCATTGAAATTAGTTAAGATGCGGCTGAGATGGTTTGCACAACTCTATCTAAAAAAATCCGTGTTGCCGGCTCCAGCATTCCTTTTCGGAAGAGCTATCGGTGCAGTCATTGATTTCTTTGCTAATTTGTCTCCGTGGTTGTGCTCGCGTTTATGGTGTTATTGGGTTGGGGGATTTGAGGAAATAGAGTTCATCTTTCGGGTCAATAAATAAGCAGGTCATTATATTCAAAAGTGGATGTATTTTATGATTCAGAAACACACCTGGTACAAAAAAGAATTGATTCTTTTTCTTCTATTAACAATATTACTTGTTGTTATTCGCCTGCCAAGCTTCTCTGAACCGTTGGAAAACGATAGTGGGGCAAACGCTTTTTTTGCTCGTCAACTGATTCGGGGAGGAACACTTTACGATGTATTTCATCCGGCTCACCATGTTCCTGGTATTTATTACACATTTGAACTTGCCTTTAGATTATTTGGTGATAACGCTAATGCCCCAAAGTTACTTCTATTGCCTTGGACACTTGCATGTGCGTTGCTCCTCTACTTGATGGGACGCACGTATTTTGATGAGCAAATCGGTATCTTAAGTGCATTGTTTTTCGTGGTGATAACGTCTCAACGAGGGCTAGGAGGTATGACGGTTGAAATGGAGCACTTTGCCAACCTTCCACTGATTGCTGGGATTTTTCTATTATTGGTTCTATTTCGTCGGCAAGCCCAAGACTGGCAGTTTAGCTGGCTCGGTATATTGGGCGCCTTAAGCATCTTGTATAAAGTAACGTTTATAGCGCCCCTTATCGTTGCAGGGATCGCAATCCCGCTGATGGCATGGATTACTCGGAAAGAGGCTGGCGCTTGGAAAACCATGCTTTCGCGGCTGATCTGGATGGTAATTGGATTGATCATTCCATTGGCAATTGTCGCAGCATATTTTGCCAGCCTCGGATTGTGGAATCGATTCCTCCTTATCTTTCAGTTTGGGCTCAACTATTTCGATTCGGGCGTGATGGATTTCTCGAATTTACCGCCACCGTTTGGCTATCCACTTTTTTGGATGAGTGTGAACAACATCGCATTGTTATTCCTTGGTTTGATCGGTACATATCATCTTGCAAGGCGATCTATCCCTCTCAGAAACATCGATAATCTTACTGACTTTATTGTGATACTTTGGCTTGTGATTTCATTTGCGATAGCAGGCCTGCGTGGAGGAGGCTTCGCACATTATTGTTTACCCGTTATCCCACCTCTGGCTTTTATGGCTTCCATGGAGATCCGTAGAGCGTATCAACGTTGGAGAACATCATCAGAAAGATTCGCAAACCTAGGGAGAAGCGTTGCGATTGCATCGGTGATTTTCCTTTTCGTGTGGTCAAACTACAATCTCTATCGTAATTATTCGATCTACAAACTCAATTGGATTTCACATGACAAATTTCTCCAAACTACATACGAAGATGGATTTGCCAGCCAGCAAATAAGCAATTATGTCAAAACCCATACACAACCGGATGATTTTATATACCTTTGGAGCCTGCATGTTGATGTTTATTATTATGCTGATCGTCTGCCGCCCATAGATATTCTCTGGCCCGCTTACGTTGGAGCCACTGGTTCACCAAATCGGATCTTTAATCCTCGCACAAAATATATTATTTTGGATACATCCAAGAGATGGCCGCGTCCGCAATGGATGTTGGATGGTCTTGCAGCGAACTATGAGTTGGAAACTGTCATCGAAGGTAGCGATGTTTATCGTCGAGTCCAATAGGATGATTGTTATTGCTGCGGGAGTCGGTTGACAATCAAGTAACCCTGTAATATTTTTCTCGAATCAGCGTTATAGCATTTGAAACTTGTACAACGGGAGAATAACCATGATTCGAAAACTAAAATCAGGCAAATATCGTTTGTACTCTGAAAAGATAGATCCCAAGACCGGGAAGCGGAAAAATTTGGGCACGTTCGATACGCGTGAAGCTGCAAAAAAGCACGAAAAGGATGTGCAGTTTTTTAAGCGACGGTAAATCAATGAAAACTAGGGGACTTTCAAATCTTCGCGGTACGCCATAGCCGAGTAAAACTCTCTCAAGAATCTTGATGGATGCGTTGCCAGCAAACGCGGCTCCGTGAATCCGGCGTGCGGAACAAGATCCTTGTAGGTTTCAAAAGATAATGGATATGGAACCCACATATTGCCAGAATCTACGTTGTATTCGACAAGCAGAAGCGTTCCGTTTAGTTTCAGGAATGACCGCACGTGTCGCAGTACCTTTTCCTTATCCTTGAAGAAGTGCAGGGAATTCGCCATCACAATGCCATCGAGCGGAGGTAACGAAAGCGCAGCGGTGAAATCGGCGCGCACCGGGTGAATGTTCTGCGAAGTCCCAAACATTGCCCGATGCGATTGTTCTAACTTATCAAACCCAGAACGGTCTTTATCAATAGCATAGATTTCGGCTTTTAATCCAACGAGTTCGCTTAATGCGAGGGTGAACGTGCCGCTTCCCGCGCCGAAATCTGCCCATGTACCGCCTTGCGTTAAATTTGCCGGACGCAGAAGATTGACGTGATCCTTATGATCCATATGGAAATGGTATCATACATGCCTATCTCTTCGCAAAGGTGAATATGTCTTCGCAAAACGGTGAACGCCATGATCCTTACGCGGCGCTGCGCTTCCGCGATTATCGTCTGCTATTAACGGGTCGTTTTATTACTTCATTTGGAAATGAAATGCTTTCCTTCGCCATTGGCTGGGAATTATGGTTGCGGACGCACAGCGCGCTCGCCCTGGGCATGGTTGGGCTGGTGCAGGTGATCCCGGTAATTCTGTTGTCGCTCCCGGCGGGGCATGTAGCAGATCAATACAATCGCAGGCGCATTGTCGTGATCACCGAACTTTCCCTTGCCTTCTGTGTTACTGGATTGGGTTGGCTCTCATTTACCAAAGGATCGCTGACCTGGATCTATATTTTCCTTTTGGGGATTGGGATTGCGCGCGCCTTCAATGATCCGGCATCATCGACGCTTTTGCCGGAGACGATCCCACCGGAACTGTTCTCAAGCGCCGCGCCATGGAACAGCAGCGTCTGGCAATTTGCATCCGTTACGGGACCCGCGTTTGCTGGTATTCTTGTAGGCTATTTCAACTCTGTGATCTTTATCTATGTTTTCGATGCACTCGCAGCAATCACGTTTTGCATTTTGATTTCCTCCATCAAAGGCAGGCGCTTGTCACTGGCGCGAAAATCTGCAACCCTCGATTCGCTAACTGAGGGATTGCGCTTTATGCGCAGGACAAAAGTGATTCTTGCGGCGATTACTCTGGATATGTTCGCCGTATTGTTTGGCGGCGCGGTGGCTTTGCTTCCCATCTACGCAACGGATATTCTCAAAGTTGGCGCACAGGGATTGGGAATCATGCGAGCCGCGCCCTCCGTTGGCGCGCTGATCATGGCATTTCTGATTGTGCACTTGCCACCCATGAAGAATGCGGGAAGGACATTATTTCTGGCGGTTACAGGCTTTGGGCTGGCAACCATTGTGTTTGGTTTTTCAACGTGGTTCTGGCTTTCCATACTGATGCTAATCATTCTAGGTGCCCTCGATAATATCAGCGTGGTCATTCGCAGTACGCTTTTGTTGACCCAAACGCCCGATGAAATGCGCGGACGGGTTTCCTCGGTCAACAGTATTTTTATCGGTGTGTCGAACGAACTCGGCAGTTTTGAATCCGGGTTTGCCGCGGCGTTCCTCGGTCCCATCCTTGCCGTAGTCCTCGGTGGAGTAGGAACGATCCTGGTTGTGCTGGCAATCGCACGCATCTGGCCTGAGATGAGTCAATTGAAAACTTTAGATATGCCTAAAGAAATATCTGTATAATGTGTTTCGCAGTGTGTAAAGTGATCTCTTCCAGCTTATTGATACATTCCATATAGTCAGGGAAAATAATGAAAAAGGCATTCTTTAAAATCCATCCACT
>WNFX01016321.1_pt1 | contig 10878 bp, 8 predicted proteins | sample 5400111 | NCBI WGS metagenome assembly WNFX01 (sample SAMN13153363, study PRJNA577476) | soil metagenome | isolation source: 40 cm soil or saprolite under grassland replicate 1 | place: USA:California | collected 2016-06-15
AAGAATGCAGATTCCTTCCGCAGGAATGCCCTGTCTGAGGTTGATAAGGTTGTTCGTAGGGCATCTGCTCTGGCTGCTACAGCTAGACCAAATGCCAATTATGCCACCAATTTGAATACCCTGGCAAATCAACTGCTGCTGGCGAAAGACGGCGAAACGGCGCAGCAAATCTTCTCTGTCGCCTTTGCTAATCTGCTACCCGTTCACCTGCCAGAGAGTCTCGCTGGTACACCAAGCGCAGCTTATGATGCAGGCAAACTGAGCGACTGGCAAGAGCCACCGACTGTAGCCCTCCGCCTGCGACCTGTCAGCCGGGCAAATCGCGGTGAACATCCCTTAGAAGATCCGGTGATTGATAATCGCACGATTATTCGCAATCTGATTGCGCAACATGAGACTAAGCTCAAGGAGCAACGCCTGCGTTTCGAGAGGCTCTTCTTAGAAGAATATCTCGATATAGGCACTATCAACACTATTACTGTTGAAGATCGCGCCATTTTGATTGAGGTGATTGATAGCTGCCTGGGTGATGCAAGTAACCAATATCGTGCACCTGATGGATCGACCATCGTCTTGCTCAACCCGGAGGAACAAACCTATGTGCTCTTACGCGCTCCTGATGGGATGCTGCTCCTGCCACGCTATAATTTGCAATGCCAGAAAGTCGAAGAGTTATACTGATGATTGAAGAGAAAGAGTTAGTTGCTGTAGAGAAATTTCCAGAGATCACCATCGATTACCAGCAAAGTGCAATTCCAAAGGACAATCGTACTGCTCTCATTGTAAATTCTCGCCGACGGGCCTCCACAGCTGATCTGATGAAAGCTCATCTTGCTCTGATGGAAAAGGAAGTGATTTTGCCTAAGCAAAGCGATCTCTTCCGCCTGGTGAAATATCATTACTACGCCCTACAATCATGGCACGATCAGCATACAGGCTGGCGCATCCAACGAGATGCCAGCGCTATTCGTTTGATTCGCAACCCGGGCGCAACCACTGCAGGCTACCTCTACGACCGATTGAAAGATCCAGGAGACTTCGCTTGCCTGACGTGGATTCTCTGGTACGCTGAGAACCGCCAACTGTCAGGTCGAGGTAACGACCAGCAATTTTTGCTTTCCCAGTTGGCTGAGCAGATACAGGAACAGTCTGCATCTGGTCCAGCCAGCGAGCGAAAATTCGATTTCCGCAAGCCTGCCGACCGTTACAGTATCCAGCGTGCCTTGCAATACCTGGAAGATCTGGGAGGTTTGCAACTTGTAGATGGCCAGACAAGAGATTGGGTTGAGCAAACAGCAAGCGCTGATGCGCTGTATGAATTCACAGATGTTGTGCGTTCAATGATTGTCGCACTGAATCCACAACTAGTGACAACTGTTGCAGACCAGTTAAGCAATAGCTCGACGACACTACAACCGGCAATTCTCCTCAACCCTGCTGGAGCGTCGACATCGCCCCTGACTCGCGCCTGGCGCAGTATACTTCTCGGCCCAGCGTTATTTCGATTCGATGATCCTCTAGCCTTTGGCGAATTGTTAGTGCATGCTGAAACACTAGCTAACGAATTGCTTGAAACCTTTGGTTGGCTGCTCGATATACATCGCGATTATGCATGCATTGTGCGCGCAAGCGGCATGACAACGGGTCCGGTGACAAGTCTGACGCCCTTTGGCACCAATGACCAGATCGCTATGCTCCTATGCAAAGCCATACGACAACAAGTCGAAACTGGTGTATGGCCTTCACCTGATATGTACGGTTGTTTGCATGTAACGACGGAGGATATGTCGGAATTATTCTATAGCGTTCGGGAGCGCTACGGTGAGAACTGGGGCAGTGAGGCTCGCAATAAAAGTTCACGCAGTCTGTTAAATGATGTCTATAGGAAAATGCGTCAAGCAGGTTTGCTTAGAGGCCCTGACGATGCTGGTAATATGCTGGTGTTGCCAACCGCTGCCCGTTATACTGCCACCTATGAGAAAGCCGGGCAGGAGACGAAAGAAGTGGCCGGAGTTGCCTCTCAAAACGGTAACTCCACCAGGAAAAAGTCAAGTAGCTCACGAGAAACTATGGTATTCACATTGCCAGAACTAGGGTTAGATGAGGGATAGCCAGGACTCACAGATGTGAGATAGCGCGACTTGTAAGGTGTAAGAGGACAAAGAAATGCAACGCACGTTTGAGAATTTTGCCGAGTGGGCATTTACAGAAAATGGCACAGCCGAAGAGAGTGCGGCCCGCCAGCTCGAGATGTTTGTCAATATGTTACAGCAGCAAGCAGGTGGGCCACTAGGCTATCGACTGCGCCGCATCATCCTGACAAATTTCTGGCTCTACGGTCAGCAAGAATTTGAGATACCACACGGAAGACTATTCCTGGCAGGAGAGAACGCGAGTGGCAAATCAACCGTGCTGACAGTCTACGCTATTTTGTATTTCGCCTTTCTCACCCGCAAGCAAGTTACTAACTGTGACTGTCTGGCAAGACAGCACTTCATAGATTGTATTTCGCTCTGTTGGTGCAATTCCCATTTCTTGGCAAAATTGCCAGTCTGACCATGTTGTATAGTCATCAATATCTAACGACGGTTGAGACTGGCGGTGTAGTCCTAAACTGGCTGCCTCTTTTTTCATGGCGTTCCAACTTTTATGGGGAAGCAGGGAAAGCAGTGTTTCACGGTCTGCTGTCTCATAGTACTCCTTGAGTAGCTTTCGGTGTTCGTCTGTCCATTTGACCCGCTCCCCGCGTCTTCTATAGATATACAGGCTTTCGCATTGCCATAAGGGGTGTACCCAGTGAATGTCTACGCGTATCCAGTGGGTCGCAACTGAGGATACTACTGCTTTTCTCGTCAGCAGATTGACATACTCTTTTTTCTCCTTGAATTTGTAGTCATGCCAGTTTGCACTGAGATGTTCCAGTTCTGTTTGGAAGTCCGCGAATGTTCGGGCTGTTTTCAGTTCTGCCTCTTCCGCTTCATCCGGCAGTTTTGCCCGTAGTTCCTTTTCAAGGCTGTCATATTTCGCTGTACGTTTTCGTAAGCGTTCAAAGTCCTGGCTTGCTGCTTGTTCTAGCTGCGCTTTCAGTGTGTTGGTATCTATTGTCGGGTCTTCTGCAAGTGCGTGTTTGATCTGCTCGTTGATGTGTGCGTGTATCGCTACTTTAGCATCCAGGACGGCTTCTTGCAGGTTTTCAACTTCTGCCAGTTGGGAAGTGATAATGTCAACAAGGGACTGTTGTTTGGTCACTACGTCTTCATACCATGTTCTGAACTCGTCAAAGTCGCTGGTTTCCCGCAAGTGGGCAAACATACGCTGGATAAACGCGTTGTCTACAAGAGCAATCTCTATTTCGCTGTCTGAGGAATTGAAGAGTTTTGTATTGGTTTTGGGTTTGCAATAGGTATGGACTCCTTCTGAAAGATGCACACGGATTGGTATGCCTGTTGGGGCTTCAATGCGGTTTTTCAAGAGTCCAGCGTGTTCTTCTGTGTCCCGTTGGTAAAACTGTCGGGGAGTTATTTCCCGCTCCTGGTTCATTTCTCCATCCGTGGTAAACGGTGACAGTCGTGAAAAAGCGTACCAGAACAGGTACTCATGTTCTTTGTCAATGATTGGTGTATGGTTTTGTCGGGAAACAATATCGCCCTGGATAATCCACCAGCCAATATAGACAGGGTTTGTGAGTAACCACAATAACCCGCGCCGTGAAATGTGGTAGCCTTTTGGTACTTTCTTCCACTTCTTATCCCTGATGTTCCGGCTATCTACCCAGTTCTCAAAGTCGGAGAAGACGTAGGGCATTGCTTCTACTTCTCGACAAAGCTGCGAAAAATCACCGCACAAGCTGTAAAAGCGTTCAAAGAGTGAGAAGACTGCATCGCCATGCTTCCAATAGGGAATGAGTTTCTTATATGTCTTTGTGGTTTTGTCATAGTCTACAATAAAGCCGCGTGGTACGCTGCCTAGTCCGGCGTATAATCCTCTTCTGGCTTTTCTGAGTCTAGCGGCGTGTAACAATCCGATTTGTTGTGGAATGAATTCTGCTGCGTATTCTGCTAAAAAGCGAAACATTTTCAAGTGCATCCGGTTGTTAAAGTTAAAGACCATGCCGTCTGCGGTGACGAGCACACAGTTATGCTTCCTGCACTCATCGGCAAAGGTGTTGTACTGCACTCCGGTATCATCCCGAAACAGCCGTGAGATTTGATAGACGAGTACTGCTTTAATCACGTCTGCTTTGATAAGTTCCAGGAGTTCTTGCAATCCTGTTCTCTGGTCAATACGGAGTGTGCCGGATACTCCTAAATCAGCATCAAATAGTTTCCAGTGACCGTCACGTACTCCCTTGCCAGTCAGCCAATTGACAAGATCATCTGTTTGCATCTCGGTTGACTCGGCATTGTTGGTTAGTTGCGCTACTGTTGACTGTCTGGCATAAATCCCCCACATCGCGTCTAGTGGGATTGGAGAATACCAGATATCATTTTGTTCGTCTCGCTGTTTGGGTTGAAACGTCCGTGCTGTTCGGGTTGCCGTTACCATGAGGTTGCGTCTCCTTTGCTAAGAGCAGGTTAATAAACGCTTTGCAAATACGTTCGATTTCCTGGGGTGATAACGATTGTTGCTTTGTGCAAACAGAACAAAGGGGTGTTGTGCTGGTTTCATCCGGCACAGTACTAGGTTCGGGGTGCTCTGAGGTAAGCAAAGTCTAACTCCTTTACTTGTGCAAGAGTTAGACAGAGGTGATTTTGAAGCTATTTTGTGGTAAAATATAGCTAATCGCATCCAAGCTAACTCTTGAGATACGGGAGGGGTGTATTGTCTGTTATCAGCAGCAATGCACTCCGCTTTATTTTTCTTACCTTCAAGTATACCCGAAAACCTGTTCAAAAATCTATCCTTTTTGGCCTGAATTACAAGATCGCGCTACACGACTAACAATGTGATGTGTATATAGCTACTTTGCTTTGGCAGTCTGGTAGTATCTCCGAAACCAGTAAAATGGATTGACACTTGCCCTATTCCTTTCAATGACGCTAACATTTGCAGTGCTTGTTGTGTGGTTTTGCCTGCAATCAACTTCTTTATTCCCTCTTGCGCTGTGTGGGAAAGGCCGTATATCCACGTTCCCGATGCTGAAAACGATAAGAACACAAGGGGGGTGGTTGTATGGTTTACGCTTGCCTGTTTTACCCAAACGTGGACAGTGCCAAACAAACTATATCCTGCTCCGGTTTTTTGTTGTGCCTGGGAAGCAAGAAATGCTGTTGCTTTTGTTGCTAATTCCTGGGCATTGTAAGCAATAGCTGAACAGGTTAAGGACACAACTACTTTTACATGGGTTGCTTCCGCTCCTGGCTGGTGATCGCTGGTGAAAGTTGGACTACAAGGAAGAATGTATAATTGCTCATTGGGTTGTACTTGTCCTTGCAGTGCTAGCCTCATACTGTGCATGACTGAGGTTTTGAGTGGTGTAACAACGCTTGATATATCTGCTTTTGCGACTGTTTGATAATTGCGCTCGTCCTGTCCACTTGTAAACGCATTGAGGTTTTTTACGAATACAGCACTTGAAATCGTTGTGTTAATATCAAGGGCTTGTATGTTACCCGCACTTCCCGAATTGATTGCATGTGCCGCTACTGTAGCTTGTCCGTTTACTGGTGGGTTATCTGGCGGTAGATGCGCGTCCTGGTCGGTAACAACTTGTATGCCATCTGAACCTGTTAAGATCGTTCCGGCTGCTATGGTTTGTTCTGTGAACTGGCCGTTGTACAAGGTGATATATCCGGTTGCTGCTTTTGCATCCTGGTGGCCTTTGCCTGTGGTTGGTGTTACTTGGGATTGGGAAATGGTGAGCGGTGGTAAGACTCTGCCTAGCTGCAACGTGCCGGAAAGTGTAACCTGTTGTGATCTTGGAATAATGGTGATTGTTGCTATTGGCGGGTTCACCATACAGTAGAGTTGAAACGCAAGTGCGGAAAATATGAGCAAGAGGTAAAATAGACAGATCGCGTATGCTGGCATGACTGAGATTTTCTGAGGGGTAACGGGTGTGCTGTCAACAACCTGCGCTTGTTCCGGTGTTTCCTCTTTGAGAATAACAATCGCGTCAGGAAAATAATGGATGTGTATTGTTTCTTCCGGCTCTGTTTCCTGTTCGGAAGTTCCTGGTTGCTTTTGTTCCTGGCCGTTGTGCTGTTCATCCATCGTTGCTACTATTCGGTTTACCTCTTCCTCTAGGTTAGAGTGCTTTTGCATCAAAATTCCCTTTCTGGCATGAAGTTGAGGCTATTTTTCTTTCCAGCTCGTTTCCTGCAGAAAAATACTACAAGATGCCTTTTACTTCCCCTGGTTTGGCTGGTCTGAACGTGCCGTTGTCATTTATCATCACTAAGGTTTGCTCTTGGATATGAATAAGCATATCGAGTTTTCCATTGGTACTATCCTGGCCTGGAATTTCGATGACCTGGACGTGTCGGTTAAGATTAAGCGCGATAAAGTGTGAGGGGTTTGCAACACTGTCATTGTGTCCCACAACTGCATCGATGTGAAAGGTGCGAGGTCTGCCGTAAGTTAGATCATCTTTTGTGATCTGAACCCAATTCCCAAAGGAAAAGACAAGTACCACTAACGCAAGCATGGCTATCATGCCAACACCTAAATACAAAAGCGGATGTATGCTCCGCTTGTGCTGTTTCGCTTTCGGCAGGGCTGTTTCTACTTCATCCGTGTATCTCTCGCGCTGGTGTGGCGGTTGAAGTTGTTTGTAGTTTGTCCGGTGGGTTCTGAGGGGTGTATCGTGATAATGCTCAACAACGTTGACTCTTCCCTGTTTTGTTGTCACATCCGGTATCTGCTGATAGCGTCTGCTGCTTGTGGGAAGTCGGGTATGATAATATTCCTCATCTTCTTCTAACTCATAGTCACCCTGGTTTTGCTCGTCTGTAGTGTGTGGTCTATGTTCAGGGTGTATTCCTGCAAAGTGGCCGGAATAGCTTGGGTCTGCTTCAAACTGCTGCGGAATGTATTGCTGTTTGCTCTGGTTTTTTGTTCGTGTGTATCGGTGTGCGATTTGCTCTTTTGTCGGGATACGCCGCACTGGATGAGGTTCTCGGTAGTAAGTCGTCACGCGCTCACCTGCCTTTCTTCATGCCGTTCGCAAAGAACAGCTATTGCGTTTTCATCCTGGGGGTGTGCTGCGATACAACGAGGACAAAATATTTTTGCTTGGCAATCAATACAGATGGAACATCCGGCTAAATCCCATTCTCGTAAGGTGTGGCCTAAGATTTCACAATCGTTGTCTGTGATTGAAAAAGTGGTTGCGGTTTGGAGAGGAGTGGCGTTCTTTTTTCTCCGGCGTGTGGGTATTTGATCTCCCCAAAGAGTCTGCTGCATGTGTCTACCTTTCTTGACACAAGGTATTCTCAACAGACTTAATACCTATTGAGAACACGGATAACATTTCAAGGGGTCTGCTGTTCTCGCTTTTGCTGGCTCTGTCGTCTATCACACGATGGAGTCAGATTTTTTGCTTTCTCTAATTAGCTGAAATTATGCTCACTTAAATTAGTTTACTCGGATTACATGAAATTTTCAAGGGTATTACGCACTTATTTTTAGTTTTGTGAAAGAATTGACGGTTACTCGGATGTAACATATAATGCCTGTAAAACTGTGGAGTTGCTAACATGACACAGTGGTTATCTGTTGAGGATATCGCTAAAGAACTCAATGTTCCCCTAGATACGGTACGTTTCTGGATTAGATCAAAACGCTTGAAAGCATATAAACCTGGAAAAGAATATAGAGTTAAGCGTGAGGATTTAGAAGAGTTCATTAATGAAAGTCGTACCATGCCCGATGAAGAAGATAAGCAAAAATAATTTGCCGCTCCCCTTATTTTCCCACTTCCACAGACAAAGAAAAATCACCCTGCCAGTTAGCAAGGTGATTTTCAAATAACTTGTGTAGTCTATCTGCTTAGTAAAAAGCAGATAGAGCTACGATTTGAGAGGTTGTGAGGGTTGTTTAGGTAGGATTGAGCGTGAGAGACACTTGGAACATAACATGCTGATGTACAAAAGCGTCTAAAAGTGGAGTATTCATCTTGTTGGATAGAATAGTTCCGAAAGCAACGACTTTCATACCATGTCTCCTTTGTCTCTTACGTTTCTCTTGACCTGCTTCTGCTGAGTATGTTAAACTCAGCAGTGGGTAGATCACCTACCAATTGTTGTACTTGGATGCACAGTCCTCACACATCCATTGGAGGTCTGTGGTGTAGTACTGCATCTGGTCGTATGGGAACCAGAATAAACATCCTACACACTGCTCATAGTACGCAGCAATCCTTTTTTCCATGTGGCATCACCTCCGATCTCAGGGATAGCATCCCTGCTGCAAGGCTAGAACTGCTTCCAGCCTTGTTTGCAGAAAAACTACCGTGTTACTTCCTCCTGCTTACGCCTTTTGAGAAACTTCTCAAATGAGATATGCAACCGCCTCTCAAGCTCTTCAAGATTTTTTCGAGCTTGTTGCATTGCTTCCTCGTGCATCTGAGCAAGTAACTTCTGACCTTTGGTGCTGGTGAACGCTATGAACTCTGGTAGTTTGCCGTACGGTACTTTTCGGAACTCCTGTAAGCGCAAATCAACGGTATAGCCATTGAACGTCTTGAGTTTCCGTATACCTCCTGGGACTACCTCTTCTGGCTCATATGCCTCTCGGCAAAGTTCACACAGGTATATGTCTTCCACATGTCCTCACCTCCCCTCTGTGATAATTTCTTATCACGCTCATTACATACCCTATAGTATTGAGTTTGTCAATGGTTGGATGGAATATATGTTCAATACCTGTCACAAAACAGGGTGTGATGGTACAATACTGGTATTGTGAGTACAATTTTTAAGTATTGGTAACTGCTAACAGTATCGGAGGGTTGTATGACGTTCTCCAAACTTGGCACTGATCTGCTAACAGATCAAATTATTGAACTTCCGAAAGCCTCACGGCCTCAAGGCTTATATATCATCGGCATACAAGGCACAGGCAAATCAGGACTCATTGAAAACCTGATTATGCAGGATATTAAGCAGCAGATTGGCGTGTGTGTCCTCGACCCGCATGGAGAATTGATTGAGCATGTGATTGCGCGTCTTGAACCCAAGCAGGAAAAAGATGTGATACTGCTTGATATTACACAGGAAGATTACCCCTTCGGCTTAAACCTATTTACATGCTCCAATCCGAAAAGCATCAAAGCTGTGCAAGAGGTTGTTGATCTCACGATGCACATTTTTGAAAAGCTCTATGATGTGAGCCGTCAAACTCCCCGTATGGCACAGTTTTTACGAAACTGTAGCCATACCCTTGTTGCTAATCCTGGGTACACGATGGCAGACATTCCATTGTTGTTACAGGACGAACAATGTAGAAGAACATTGGTAGCACAAGTAACTGACCCACAAGTACGACTCTTTTGGAAAACGTACAACACTTTGAGACCGTCAGAGCAATTTGACCGCGCTGAGTCAACCTTAAACAAGATGGATGAACTCTTACAGCCCTTACCGCGCAATATTGTCGGACAAACAGAAACAACTATTGATCTCCAACAGATCATGCAAGAGGGAAAAATCTTACTGGTTAAACTGAGTGCTCAAATTGAGTCTGTCAGTAGTCTTATTGGTTCCCTGATCGTCGCGTTGATCTTAAATGCTGCATATAATCGTCCAGCACAACGACGACAATTTCATCTGTATGCTGACGAGTTTCAACGCTTTGCAACAGAAGACTTTGCAACACTGCTTGAAGAAGCGCGTAAGTTTGGGATTGGTACAACCATTGCTCATCAAAACAGAAGTCAATTAGGTGCAGACAATAAACAGTTAGAAACCAATTTGAAAGACAGATCGCGCAGCGTTGGCAATCTGGTTGTGTTTCGGGTGAACAGTCGAGATGCTGAGGATTTAGCAGGAGAATTTGATGTCACGCCGGAAGAAGCATGGGAAGAAGAACTTGAGGAAGAACAGCTAGAGATACGGGAACAAGAACGGTTAGAAATGATGGAGGTGATTGATGGGGAGGAAGAAATCGACACACCAGTGAAAGATGTGGTCGGACATTTGCTTCGGGGCGGGTCACATCCTGACCCTGTGGTGAATACCTTTACTTATGAAGTTATTCAGCCATTCCTAGCGCGACACGAACAATATCAAAAGGACGGATGGGCAAACATACTCAATACGTGGCTCTACAAGAGTATGACAGAAGGACAGGAAATTGCTCCCCCTACGAACATCATGAGAGACTTTTGTTTAATTGCAAAGAGTGCTTTCTATGGGGGATTACTTGATGATAATCGAGAAGCCCAAGCACTCTTTGATGATGTATGGGACAATAATACTGCTGCCTCTGATGCTTTATATCAGTTAGTTCGAGAAGCAATCTATCAGTCATATATACGAAGCTTTCACAATACCCTTAAGAAGTTGCAAGATCAATGCGATCATATTATGCTTATGCATGAAGCTCATTCTCTCGAAGAAATGACTACTCAATTGCAGGAGTATTTTCGTACAGGAACACAACAACTACATTTACTTCCCTGGGTTCGGTTTGATATTTCTGATATTCCCTCTTTGGCATGGGAACCACTGAGAAAGGAGGTTCCACGGAACATAAGGGACATTGGATTACGTGACACGTTTGCAACATGGCAATTATTGCCTCATCAAGAGGAACAATTTTATTCTCCATCAGATATGGAAACTGAGGTTGAGCAACGAGCAACGGCAGAACGGGAAAAATTTGAGGAACTGGTAACAATGCTCAAAGACGTACTTGCTGCATTAGCAGATGAGCCGA